>Ga0308403_1000231_pt1 | contig 24015 bp, 27 predicted proteins | sample HotsprSampleOSM3_FD_203470 | JGI IMG/M metagenome (GOLD analysis project Ga0308403, IMG submission 203470) | Hot spring phototrophic mat microbial communities from Octopus Spring, Yellowstone National Park, Wyoming, United States - 20060914_OS-M3 ... | reverse complement strand
ATTTCAGAACGGCGCATTTACTTGCTCTTGGGCGGCGATAGCGTCGGCGGTATTGATTTGCCAAAATTCTTGATGCGCGATACAGGCTTAAACTCTGGCTTTATGCTTCCGCAATACACAGCCGCCGCCCTCGTGAGCGAAAATAAAATCCTTGCGCACCCTGCCTCTGTGGATTCAATTCCAACCTCGCTTGGACAAGAAGACCACGTCTCAATGGGAAGCATTAGCGCAACCAAACTTTACAAAGTCGTCCAGAATGTTGAGACCGTTTTAGCGATTGAGCTCTTGTGTGCCGCACAAGCATTGGATTTTCTTCGTCCGATGAGAAGTGGCAAGGGCGTTGAAGCCGTGCATCAGGAAATCCGAAAAGTCGTAGCACACGCCGAAAGCGACCGACTTTTTCATAACGATATCGAAGCCGTGCTTCGGCTGGTGCAGAGCGAAACGATTGTGCGCGCTGTGAATGAAGCGATTGGAACAATAAAGTGAGCGAGAAAAGGCTTGCGGAAAAATTCTGTTTTCGTATATTTGTGCCCTGTTTATTGAAAACTTGACTATGCCACCATAGCTCAGTTGGTAGAGCAGCTCATTCGTAATGAGCAGGTCGTGGGTTCGAGTCCCATCGGTGGCTCTACTTGAAATGCGATGAGTGCATCATCGCTATTTTTTTATCCAGCCAAATCATTTCCATCATGATGCAAGAAGGCATTATCACGCAAATCATTGGTCCCGTCGTTGACGTCGATTTCTCACAAGGTAATTTACCCTCGATTTTAACCGCACTCAAAGTTCGTCGCGAAGATGGCACTGACCTTGTGCTTGAAGTGCAACAGCATTTGGGCGAAGAGCGCGTGCGCACAATTTCAATGGATTCAACGGAAGGATTGGTTCGCGGCATGAAGGTCATCAACACAGGGGAGCCGATTTCAACCCCCGTTGGAAGCGAAGTGCTAGGACGCTTGCTCAATGTGGTCGGCGAACCGATTGACGGCAAGGGCGAAGTCAAAGCAACAAAGCGATACCCAATTCATAAAGCCCCGCCCTCGTTTGATAAACTTTCTACCAAAGCCGAAATTCTTGAAACAGGCATTAAAGTCATTGATTTGATTGAGCCATATTCCAAAGGCGGAAAAACCGGCTTGTTCGGTGGCGCAGGTGTCGGAAAAACTGTTATCATTCAAGAGCTGATTAACAACATTGCAAAATTCCACAGCGGCTATTCCGTGTTTGCAGGCGTCGGCGAAAGAACTCGCGAAGGCAACGACTTGATGCTTGAAATGACAGAATCAGGCGTTATCAAGAACGCCGCGCTGGTTTTCGGACAAATGAACGAACCGCCGGGCGCGCGTGCGCGTGTTGCACTTACAGGCTTAGCCATTTGCGAATACTTCCGCGATGAAGAAGGACGCGATGTGCTTCTCTTCATTGATAACATCTTCCGATTCACGCAAGCCGGTTCGGAAGTTTCGGCGTTGCTGGGTCGTATGCCCAGTGCGGTCGGCTATCAGCCAACGCTTGCAACTGAAATGGGCGCACTGCAAGATAGAATCACCTCGACAACCAAAGGCTCAATTACATCGGTTCAAGCGATTTATGTGCCTGCGGACGACCTCACCGACCCTGCACCAGCAACCGCCTTTGCACACCTTGACGCCACGACTGTGCTTTCAAGACAAATTGCGGAAATGGGCATCTATCCTGCGGTTGACCCGCTTGATTCAACCTCACGCATTTTAGACCCGCTCATCGTTGGGCAAGAACACTACGAAGTTGCGCAAGGTGTCAAGCAAATTCTTCAACGCTACAAAGATTTGCAAGATATTATTGCGATTCTCGGCATGGACGAACTTTCGGACGAGGACAAGCTTGTGGTTGCGCGTGCGCGCCGTGTTCAACAATTTCTCTCGCAACCCTTCTTTGTGGCAGAGCAATTCACTGGCTTGAAAGGTCGCTATGTCAAACTTGCCGATACCATTCGCGGATTCAAAGAGATTCTCGAAGGCAAGCACGACCACTTGCCCGAAGCGGCGTTCCGACTTGTCGGCACGATTGAAGAAGCCGTTGAAAAAGGCGAAAAAATGTTAGCCGAAGCGAAGTAGAAAGGAGAACCGATGGCTATTGAATTTCATCTCGATATTGTAACGCCTGCAAAAAATGTGTTCAGCGGTAATGTGGTGAGCGTAACTGCGCCCGGCAGTGAAGGACAGTTTCAGGTGCTTGCAGGACATGCGCCGTTTCTTTCCACGCTTGCCACAGGCGACGTGCGCATTGACCTTGCCGATAAGTCGCAAAAAGTCTTCAAGGTATCAGGCGGATTTTTTGAAGTCAGCGCAAATAAAGCCATGCTTCTTGTCGAGAGTGTGTCGTAACTTTCTTTCCGAATGATTCTTAAACCAAAACGATTGCAGGCAGGCGATACTATTGGTATCGTTGCGCCTGCAAGCCCTGTCTTCCCCGAAGATAAACTCGAAAAAGCCAAAGCCTATCTGCAATCGCTCGGCTACACGGTCAAGATGGGCAAGCACGTGAAAAAAATGCACGGCTACTTGGCAGGATTAGACCACGAGCGTGCCGACGACATCAACCGAATGTTCGCTGATAAATCTGTTAAAGCCATTTTTTGTTTGCGCGGTGGCTACGGCTCGCCCCGATTGCTTCGCCTGATTGATTACAATCTCATTCGCCGCAATCCCAAAATTTTCGTAGGCTTTTCCGACATCACTGCGCTTTGCACTGCTATCTTCGCAAAAACAGGTCTCATCACCTTTTCAGGACCGATGTTAGTTTCTGACATGGTTTCGCCTGACGAATACTCGCAGTATCATCTTTGGCGAATGCTCACAAAACCGCGCGGTTACGGCAGGTTTATCAATCACGAAACGCATCACTTGATTGGGATTCGATCGGGTGAAGCCAAAGGGCGATTGATTGGTGGCAACCTTTCATTGCTGACTGCGCTCATCGGCACGCCTTTTCTGCCTGATATGCGTAAAGCCTTGCTCTTCTTCGAGGACATTGGCGAAGAGCCGTATCGCATCGACCGTATGCTCTCGCAATTTGAAAACGCAGGTATTCTTGAAAAACTTTCAGGCATGATTATCGGACAAATGACCGACTGCTTTGAAGATGATGACGAAAAACCCTCGCTCACGCTCGAAGAGGTGATTGAGGATTATCTCTCGTCTTGCCCTGACCGCGCCCCTGCTTGCGCAAACCTTTCCTATGGACACATCAAACACAAACTCACCTTGCCAATCGGCGCAAAAGCAAAATTAACTGTTAGGAGCAGACGCGCCCGACTGGAATTGTTGGAGACCGTCGTTTCTTAATCCGTGTTCTCTGAAAATGGAACACTGATGAAACGGATTCAACCGATGAAACACAGCAACAACTTTCAATCCCTGCTCCGTAAGGGCGAAACATTTTTCGCCCCTCCACACTCCGCCATCTGTGCAAAATCCGTTTAATCTGTGTCGTCCGTGTTCTCTTGAAAAATGGAACACCGATGAAACGGATTCAACCGATAAACACGGAAATAATTGACCTCACCCTGTCTGCTGGCGCAGACATCCCTCTCCTTTGCAAGGCGAGGGACATTTCGGCAACGCCAAAACAGGGTGAGGTGAAACAGGGCGAGGTCGACGGCAAAAAGCACAAAACATTTCCTAACTTTGTGTCTCACTTTCAACCATATCACCGATGACACCAAGAGAACTCGGCTTTGCGATGCCGCCTGAATGGGCGCACCACGAGGCAACATGGTTTTCCTTTCCACACAAGCCTGAAACATGGCCCGATAAGCCACTTGAACCGATTTGGGAAACCTTCATTGAATTTTTCCGATTCCTTGCGCCACACGAAGAAGTGCATATCAATGTGCGTGATGAGAAGATGGAATTTGATGTGCGCGAAATGGTCGCTAAAAGTGGCATTGTGCGCGATGCTGTTCCGAACATTCACTATCACCGATTTCCAACTAATGATGCATGGTGCCGAGACCATGGACCAATGTTCGTTCTGCGTCGAAACGGCAACACCATCGAGAAAGCCATCGTGGATTGGGGCTACAACGCATGGGGTGAAAAATATCCGCCATTCGATTTAGATGACAACATTCCCACACGCATCGGCGAATGGAAACAGTTACCTGTCTTTTGTCCCAACATCATTTTGGAAGGCGGCTCGATTGATGTCAACGGCAAAGGCTGTTTGCTGACGACAACCTCTTGTCTCTTAAATCCAAATCGCAATCCGCATCTGACACAACACGAAATCGAAACTTACCTCAAAGACTATCTCGGTGTTACGAAAATTTTATGGCTCGGCGATGGAATTGCAGGCGACGACACCGACGGACACATCGACGACATCACGCGCTTTGTCAGCCCCGACACGATTGTAACTGCAATCGAAGAAGATAAAAGCGATGAGAACTACGAACCCTTGATGGAAAACTACGAGCGGCTTAAAACCTTCACCGACCAAGACGGCAAGCCGTTTAACATCATCACACTTCCAATGCCTACGCCTATCTACGAACAAGGGCAACGCTTGCCTGCGAGTTATGCCAATTTCTACATCGCTAACAATGTCGTGTTGGTGCCGACTTATCGTTGTGCCAATGACCTCAAAGCCTTGGAGATTTTGCAGAAGTGCTTTCCGACACGGCGCGTGCAAGGCGTTGATTGCACGGATTTGATTTGGGGACTTGGCGCAATTCACTGCGTAACACACGAAGAACCGTCGCTTGAAGCCATCGCCGACCTTGACATCAAAGAGGATTGAACACTGTCATGCATCCACGCTCGACTTCTGCCGCAAAAAGCGACGGCATCGCGCCTTTCTTAATGGCTTTGAAGACTTCGGGCAAATCGCGCTTGTATAGTTCCGTGTTCCTAACGCCATGTTCATCGCACAAAAGCATTGAAGCAGAGGCTTTGTAGAGCCGTATGTTTCCAATTACTCGTTTTGCGTGAGGTGGAAGCGGTAAGACAGCACGTTTATCCAACACAAGATACGAGAGCGAAAGGTCGCGCAAATCAATGTTGAGCGCAGCAGAAAGTTTCGCCCACTTCGATTCTGTGAAGGCTTCGGCAGGAGGCATTGCAAAATGATGACACCAATGACGTGCATTTTCAGGCGCAAGCATTCCGCACGAGGCTTGATGCGGACACGGCGCAATAAGGTGAAATTCCTTTCGTAACATTTCTCGCACTTTGAGCAAACGTGAAGCAATCGACTTTTGACTTGGCTCAACCCAAAGAATCGCAGTGGCTTGTTTCAAGCGATGAAGCAAGTCTGAAAGATGTTGGTCAGTAAGTTCGTTCAACACATGGCTGATGAGAACGGTTGTGGCATCTTGTAAATCGCCTTGTATGATGTTGAGATGAGGAAAGCCATGCGTCAGTTTTCTCGAAGCAAAATTTATTGATAGCGAGGAACGGTCAAAGAGCGAGACCGTGCGAATCGTCGTGGCGATTGGGCGTTGCAGAACTTTGCGTGAGGCAATGCCAGTGCCGCACCCCCAGTCAAGAAGCGTGCCTTCGGGCAGTTGCCAACCGCGCCGTTCAAGGTCTTCAAGCACAAAGTTCCACTTCCAACCGATGCGCTCGGCGAAGGTTTCATCGTAAAGCGCAAGCAACTCTTCTGATGTCCAATAGTCGTTCAAGCCGTCGGTGGCGTTGAGAAACACCTTGCGCAAGTGAGTCAGTTGTTGGAGTGCGTGTTGAGAAAACGTCATGTTGCTAACGGTTATCGTGTTGATGCGGCGTCAATTTGTAAAATAAACTCTTTTATATTTGTGCATTACATTTCTTTCCAATTAAACTCTATCAAATCTATCAAGAATGAGAAAGCATTTCTCTGTCAATATGTTTGCGCTATGGTGCGCGTTGCTTCTGATATTTTCATCGTGCAGTAACGATTCCAAACAAGTCTCAACACCCCAAACATCAAGCAGGATTTACAACTGGAAACTCATTACATCGTGGGCACCGAAGTTTCCCGTGTTGGGCGAAGGTGCAGAAAAATTTGCGCAGTGGGTCGATAGTGCGTCGAATGGGCGACTTCGCATCAAAGTATACGGCGCAGGTGAATTGGTGCCTGCCTTAGAAGTTTTTAATGCGGTGAGTATAGGCACAGCCGAAATGGGACACACTGCGGCTTATTATTGGGCAGGCAAAGTGCCTTCAGCACCACTCTTTGCGGCGATTCCTTTTGGCATGAACGCGCAACAGTTTAATGCGTGGTATTACAGTGGCGGCGGAAAAGAACTGTGGGAAGAAGCCTACGCACCACAAGGCGTTATTCCCTTTCTGTGTGGCAATACCGGCGTGCAAATGGGCGGCTGGTTCAATAAAGAAATTAAATCAGTAAGTGACCTCAAAGGCTTGAAGATGCGCATTCCGGGCTGGGGCGGAAAAGTAATTACCAAAGCCGGCGGCTCAGCCGTTACGCTTGCCGGACCTGAAATCTACACAAGCCTCGAACGCGGCGTCATCGATGCAACCGAATGGATTGGACCGTATCACGATTACAAACTCGGACTGCACAAAGTCGCAAAGTATTACTACTATCCTGGTTGGCACGAACCCGGCACGGCACTCGAGCTCATCGTCAATAAAAAAGCCTTTGACGCTCTGCCTCACGATTTGCAAGAAATTATCCGAACTGCTGCCGCACGCACCAACATCTGGATTCTCTCTGAATTTGAATCACAAAACAACACCTACCTGCAAAAACTGATTAACGAAGAAAAAGTGCAAGTCAAAGAGTTTCCAAAGGAAGTGTTGATGGAACTCAAAAAACTCGCTAAGGAAGTTGCCGAAGAAGAAACTGCCAAAGACCCACAAGCCAAAAAAGTCTACGACAGCATGATGGCGTTCAAGAAGAATATCTTGGAGTGGAACAAGAAATCGGAAGATGCCATGCGTCCCTATTTAGAATGATTTGAGAACGGAGCAAATGCGATGACGTTAATATCACGCTATCGCAGGCAAATTTCCTTGCTCAACTTCGAATCTACTTGCTGTTCCAACTATGAAGTGCAAGCAACGCATTGATGGCTTCTTCTTTTTGCCGCTTTCCAACAAATCGACTTGCGCTTTCCTTTGCCTGTGTGATTGCATCGGGAACTTCGCGCGTTCTGCTTAATCGGAGCAAGGCATCAAGCATATCATATCGGCGTTGAAATTCAAGTTCGGCGCGTTCAAACACAGGAAGCGAGCGAAGTAACTCAACAGCAAGGCTATCCTTGCCTTGCGAAAACAACCGCTCTGCTTTCAGGAAAGTGATAAAGGCTTTTTTGGAAGAATCTTTCGCTGTCTCAAATTCGCGTGCAAGAAGTGCGTCACGTTCCGCACCTGAAATCAGTGGAGAAAAGTAAGCGACATCTAAGCCAACATTGAGGGCTTCTAAACGCAAGGCGATTGCGTAATCGTAATTGAACGAGAGCGAGGCTTGTTTGACACGATTCAAAAGACTTCGGACAGAATCCTGTGAGCCAAAGCGCGTCCACATCATTGCATTTGCAATGCTGAACAATACTGGTTCGGGCTTTTCAAGTCGGCGCACGAGCGAATCGGCTTTGTGGAACGCATCATCTATCGCAACAGAATCCAACAAGTTTTGTAACAAGCACGCAGAGAAGTAACCTTGAACGGCTCTCGTGTTTTTTCCATCGGTCAGCGAAAGCACGGTTGCAAATCGTTTTTGAGCCTCTTTATATCGCTTTTCCGAAAGGGCTTTCGCGCCGTATTTGAGTTCAACAGCAACGCGGTGCGGACACTCGGTTTGAAAAATCGTCTTGCGCTTATAGCGATAAAGCACCGCAGAATCCAGCGCAGGCGGCACGGGTTGCTCTGCGAGAAACTCTTTCCACTCTAACATCAATCCGCTAAGTGGCTTATTGTAGGCACGCATGAAGTCGCTATCGGCATAAACTGCTTTGAACTTTTCAATACCGTAACTTTCGACAAGGTAGCGCACGAAAGAACCCATCAAGGTATAACTCGTTGCGCCAAGTCCTGTCCAAAATCCAAATGAGCCTAAAAGCGATTCAAGGTTTGTCGGTGCAAGGTTGTTGTTGAGAATTGCGGCGGCAAGTTCGTGCGGTGTCCAATCAAAGTCGGGTGTTTCAAACGCAACGGCAATACCTTCGACCAGCCCAATGCTGTTTGAAAGTCCAAGCCCTGAAATGCCGTATTGCGCAAAGAGAATATGCACAAGTTCATGGCGAATCGTAGAGGCGAAACTCTGCTCTGTGATGTGAATTTCATTACGCCATGTTTTAGTGAATTCTACATTTTCCGCGCCCGTGTATTTGCGTTTTTCATCAGCGTTTTGGTAGATGAAAATTGAGATGTTGGGCAAGGAATCGATCGCGAGTGTTTTTTTAAGGTCGCGCAGTTCGGCTTCCAATCGGTCGTGAGTGCGTTTGCGAGTGAGCGAATCGGTTTGAATGTTCATTCGCCAATGACCGTCGGCATCAATCGGCACAAGGACATTTGTAAGCGAGGCGTGAGATGAAGTAAAGCCAAATTCATCGCTTCCAAGTTCAAACGGCAAGATGAGCGGAAAGAAACAAATCGTCAGCACGATTAAATCGCGCATTGAAAACTTGTCGCGAAACGAGTAAAGCAAGAGAAACGCAGAAAGAAGCAAGGTTTCAAGTCGGAACATCACATATCGCCATTCCAACTCAATGGCATCGTCATAAATCGCACCAGAGAAAAAGCCGAAAATGTGATTGAAGAAGAAAATTTGTGGCGTGAAGTAAAAGCGATACAGCGTCGGCAGAATGATCATTCCAACATATAAACTCACATACAAGAAAACCGCAAACTTAATGTTCAGCGATTTCAGAAAGCGCAAGAGTGAATAAGCAAACAGCCCACCCATGCCGACGGAAAGCGCGTAGAATCCAAGTCCTTCAAGGTAGGAGCAGTTTCGCACAAAGAGCATATTCACAAGCATTACAAGCGGCGGCACAAGAAGCGTGAAGAGTGCCGAAGAAAATTTTTCGGCAGGGGAAAGTGCCGTCGCCGCAAGCAATCCAAGAAAGAACGGCAACACAACGCCCAACGCCATCGACGATTCGTAACCAAGCGTGTTGAACAAAGGCACTTGTGTGAGCACCACTGAAAGCACAAGCGCAACGGCAGGCGCAAGCACCCACGCCGTTGATTTGACAATCACAAGTTTGAACTTATTTGCCATAACAAGCGACATTTATCCAAGTGTATCGATTTTGGGCTGATTGAGAACGAGCGAAGCGGCGATAGGATTCGGCAAGCGGGCGTGATAAAGATACGCAAGCGAGTTTTGTTGCATCATCAAGCCTACCCCATTCAAGCAAGGCTTCTTGTGGCGAGAGGTGAAACGGCACGACATCTATTTCATCAAGCGCAAGTATTGGCGGCGCGCTTCGACTCGGTGCAAAGTTAGCAAGGTGAAGTTGTTTTGCGGAAGTGAGATAAGAAATTCGGTGCGTTTCGCCGAATAGTCTGCTTTCGCCCAAAATGTGAATCGGACACGGCACATTCGACATCACATAAACTTGCGAGCGGTCAGAGACAAACGGCAGAAGTGGCGCAAGTAGCAACGTGCTTAAAGTGCGGCGCGTCTTGTTTTGAATGACATCACTCGAATCAAACGGCAATCCGTTCAACAGTTCAAAGCGAAGTTGCTTGAAAACTTGTGTCATCTCGGCTCGCGTTGTAGTGAGCGCAAGCACGCGCAAGGTGCTTTCAGTCATCACAAGCAAGTATGATTTTGCTTCGCCGAACATCAGTTGAATCAAGGCTTCATCAGGCTTCAGAAGGCGTTGGGTTTCAGAAAGAGTCATAGGTTTCGGCAACAGCAGTTCGGCTTCAGCAGGGGCTTTGGATTTAAACTCAATAAACTTTTGATAGAACTCGCCTTGCTTTATTGCAAGCGTTTCAGCAAAGCGTTGTGAGCGTTCCAAGCGTTCTGCATCACTTGTCAAGAACGCCAGTGAATCTTTTGCAACAAAGAGCGCAAAAATATCGCCTTGCAAGCGTTTGAGTTCTTCAAAGTCAGGCGAAAGCGATTTCGTCAAAGGCTTCAAGGTGAAGCGTTGTTTAAGCGTTTTGTGCCGTTCAGAAATTTCGAAGGCTTCAAGTAAGCGTTCTTGTTCGAGAAGCAGTGCGAGAAGTTCATCAATCGCCTCATCAAGTTGCAGGCTGATTTTGTAAGGGAGTTCGGGATAAGCAAGTGATTCAAAGAGTTCAAGCGATTTGGTAAGCAAGTCAATCCGTCGTGATGGCGCGTAGTCGCGACACTTTCCGAGAAGCAACATTGCGAAGGCTTCGCCAAGACGGTGTTCTTTGGTGCGAAAGGTTAGGAGTGCTTGTTCAATCGATTGGCTTTGCGGTGTTCCGAGTGTGTTGCGCGCAAGCGTAATCCATGCTGATAGCATTTCAGGAGTTGCGCCGCGCCAATCCTTGTGTTTTAAGCAGTTCAAGGCTTGCTCAAAGAGCGAATCAGCATCGGAAGTGAAGGCATCATAATCCGAGAGAATCTCGGCACTGCGATAAAGGAGCTCAAATCGCTCATTGAGCGAAGGCTGTTCGAGCAGACGATTGGTCAGCACGGAAGAAAGTTTACGCAAAAAAAATGTGCTACTATCTGCGCCGTTTTGTCGATAGCCATCGAAGAGTGTAGCTAATTTCCCAAGTGCCTCAATGGCGGCGAGTGCGTTACTTGATTGACTGACAGCGGCAAGATGATACTGCGCACGGTCATCATCTTTTTCTTGCAAGTAAAGGTTCGCAAGCAACAGTTCATCTTCAGGCGTGAGCGGAAATTTTTGTCGCAGATATTTTTTCAACACATCTGTTTCACCAAGCAATACAAGAAAGAGAAGTCGCTTGGCTTGAAGCGAATCAACGGTTGGGAGCGAATCGAGAAGTGCGAGTGCGGTTCTGAAATTTCCTGTGTGTTCGTAAAGCGAGAGCAGTTCGAGGCGGTAGGTCGTAGCACGAAGCGTATCGAGCGTGAGCAAGCGTTGGAAAGATTCAATCGCAAGGGCAAGGTCGCCATTGGCTTTGTGCGAGTAGGCTTTGCTGTAAAGCGAATCAAGGTCGCGTTGCGCACGTTCGCCCTTTTTGCACCCAAGCAAAAGAAACGCAAGAGCCAAAACAAGCGGCAGAAGTTTCACAAACAAGGTTGAAGAGAGTTAAGGGACTTCCGAGACAATATCGGCAGTAACGACTTTTAGCCCTTTGAGACGTGCCTGACGTTCAGCTTTCTTTTTGAGGTCGCGGCTGAACGAAATTTGAGAAATAAACGGCGCACGCTTGGTTCGCTCTACTAGCACAGCATTGGCTTCCGCAGTCCATTCCAACGGCGTTTCGTTCTCCAATGCAACATCGGATTTGTGCGAAGGCAAGAACTGAAACAGCGTATCGTAAAGAATGTTGACTATTTCTTGCACAAGATATACCGCGCCCGAAAAGCCCATATACGGCGTGCCTAACGCCCGTCGCACAAACGGACCTGGATAGCCCGACTGAATGAAATACGTTTTCGCGCCAACTTCACTCAAATAAATTTTATCGACAATTCTGCCGAACATCAGTTGTGGCGGATTGCTTTGCAATCGTTTGCGAATCTCGGAGTTATCCGCCGTTGCTGATGGTTCAGCAAAAACGCACGTCATGCCAAGTTCATCTTGCAAGAGTTTCTTTAAGCCTTTGGCGTAGGTGTGCGAGGCACAAACTGCAAAATTCACGGTCGGAAACCACTCGGATTGCGGACCGCGCCATAAGTCCCAAATCAGTTTCAGCGTGGTGCGCTTCTCTTCGGCAAGAAAGGCTTTGGCTTCGGCTTCTTTTTCCAACAACCTTCCTAACTCAACGATAAATTTTTCAGTGTCGTAAAGTCCAAAGGGCGCGTAAAGCATTGGGCGACCAAGTTTTTCGGCAAGCGTTTTACCGAACTCTTCATACATCACGACAATCACGTCGCTGTGTTTGAGGTCGGAAATATCGGCGAGATTGGATTCCATTGGGAAGACGCGCTTCACTTTTCCGCCCACGCCTTGAATGAGCCGCTTGGTTTCGTGCAAGTCGGAAGGCGAATTGAAACAGCCGTAGGTCGGTCCGATAATGCTCACCGTGCCACGTTCAATTTGAGCAGGCTTTCCGTCATCATAGTTATCGAAGCACCATGCTAATACGCGGTCGCGTCCTTGCCATTCGTCTTCAACGAGAGAATTTGATGGAAAGAATTTGATGTCGGGATAGTGTGCGGCAAGCAGTTGGGTATGATCTGCGCCAACCATTTCGCTTTCGGCGGTCGACATGACGATAAGCGTTTTGCCTGTGCCGAGTAGTTTTTCAATCGTTTGTCGGGTAATGCTTGCGGTGCCGCTGGTAGAGATGGCTTGTTCGGTGAGGTCGGTCGGTGTGAAGTTGCGTAGATACGGAATTGCGTCGGTGTAATCAATCACGGCAACGCCAGCAAGGTTGTAACAGCCAATCGGCGCGTCGGCGATAATATGCACATCGGGCATTGCGGCAAGCGTATTGACTGCCGCCCAATACGCACTGGTCGTGGATTCATCACGGATAATTTTCGTCATACTGCGTTCATTTGTTTGAAAGAAATATACGAACTGCGTAGGACGCTTTTCAATATCTTTGTGCGCGGCGTGGAAAATTTTTCAAGTGGTGCAAAGGAAAAACAAGAACCCTTTACTTGTCAGTGGAAATTGCAAGCATCAAGTTCTCAACGCTAATGTTCATCATGCGAGACAAATCAAAGAGACGTTGAAGGGACGGGCGACATCTGCCACTTTCATAATTTCGGACCTGCTGAACGGAAATGCCGAGCGTTTCGGCAAGTTGCTCCTGGGTAAGTTGCATCTCGTTGCGACGCTTGTAGACGAGTGCGCCGAAGTTGCGGTAGCGGGATTTCTTCTTCATCGTGTCTTGTTGAATTGGGTTCGCGTAAATTGGGTTCGCGTAAATTGGGTTCGCGTAAATTGGGTTCGCGTAAATTGGGTTCGCGTAAATTGGGTTCGCGTAAAGGGAACTGCCAACTTCAAACCTGAACTGATAACGACTGAACTTAACTTTTGTCTCTCAAAAAGTCAACCCTCAACATCAAAATCAGAAAATCACGTTTTCTCTTTTCTTGAATGGTGAAAAACAGAAAACGCCGCTTTCTGTTCAAGTCGCTTTTCTTGCTTTATCTTTGAAGCGAAATCGTCCAAATCGTTCAATCAACCTGAATGCGTCGTTACGGTTATCTCTTTGGGTTATTGTTGTTAATCGCAGGGATTGCGTCAGCCTTTGGATACTACTACAACATCGCCGCTTCACAGATTCGCGTTTCGGTTGGAGACAGATTCCCGCCGATTCGCGTTGATGGGTTGAATGTGAATAAACGGCAATGCGTGGTGGTTATGAAAAATGGTTGCGCCTATTGCCAAATCTTGAAAGCAAATTTAGATACCGTGTTCTTTGAAAGACCTGAATGGCGCGAAAAGACGACTTTCATCGCGATTGATGAACCGCCGATTGATCATGAAAGGAACTACTTAATTTTCCATTCAAAAGAAAATGAGGCGAACTTCGCGGTTACGCCGCAGATGTTCTTCCTAAACGAGCAAGGTATTGTGGTAAGAAAGCATCTCGGCGTGGTGGCAACTGTAATGTTGAAGAAGGATTTTGAGACCTATTTAGAAGTCGGACAAGTGAAAGCCCCTTGATAAGCCGATGAAACGTACTGCACAAACCGTGTTGAGGCTTTTGCTGGGAATGCTGTTTTTGTATGCCGCCATTAGGAAGATGATGATGCAAGAAGAATTTGAGTTAGTCATTACCAAACTTTTTGAGCCAATAGAACTAACAGAGTGGGTAAAGCGGGGACTTGTATGGGCAGTTGTCTTGGCAGAAGCATTGCTTGGAACGCTTCTGGTGATGAATGTCGGGGTAAAGCGAACTTCTGGAGCCGTTATGCTTACAATGTCGCTTTTCACTATTTCACTTGCGATTTTAATGCTAAAAAATGAGCCGTGCGGCTGTTTCGGGAAGGGTCAAGATGCGGTTACAGGATTTGAGTTTTTGAGAAATTTTTTAATCACAGCTTGTGCATGGGTGTTGCATAAGTCTTCTCAATAACACTAAACTAAATACGACCATGAGAAACACAACTTTGAAGAAAGGCTCGATGCTCTTTATCGGTGCATTGATGCTTGCAACAGCATTGAAAGTATCAAGCACGCAAAGTGTTACGAAAGCCCTGAGCGATGTCGAGATGCTGAACGTCGTCGGTGGGTTGCCCGAAGCGTGTAAAGCAATGCTTTACTGCATTGTTAATCAGATTATCTGTGCCGTAGCAACGCTTGGCTGTGTTTTCGGACTTTAATTTGTTCTTTCATTCTTAATACTCTCTACGATAACTAAACTAAACCGAAAGGAGTAATTCAAATGAAAAAGATCATTTGTCTTTTCTTGATGGCGACAACGCTCTCGCTTGCCTCTGCACCAGCAACCATTCATGTGGAAGCCGATCAAACTTCTATCCAAACTCTCTATGACACCGAACTTGATAAGTTTTCAGGAGGATTGCCTACTTGGGCTTGCGTTGCTGCGGTAGGGATTGGTGCTTATGGTGGATTTCAAACGGGCGGCTTGCTTGGGGGAATAATAGCAGGACCTGGTGGTGCTACAGTTGGTGGTATAATTGGTGGTGTAATTGGTGCTGCCGCTGCTGCTTCGGCTTGTAATAGCTAATTCAAACTTTAAAAGAAAGGAGTATATCCAATGAAAAATATCATCTGTCTTTTCATAATTGCGACATCTCTTTCAGTTGTTCCTGTTTCATCAGTGACTTCTGAAAAGATTGACCAAAACTGCAAAACCTTCAATTCATTAGTATTATCAGATGTTATGATTGAGAATTTTTCTGGTTCAGGACCAGCAACCTGTATCGGAGGAGCGGCTATTGGTGCATTGATAGGTGCGGCTGGTGGATCTATGATTCCAGGTGTTGGAACTGCAGCTGGTCTTGTTATAGGTGCAATGCTTGGTGCTTGGCAAGGTTGTCGGGATTAAACTATAAGTCTCTAACAGTTCAGGAGTAAGAAAACACTTCTTACTCCTGAACGAAATTATCACAATGATGAACTTTTACGAGATATTCATTTGGAATTTGAAGATTCAAATTAGAAGCAATCGGATTTACAGCACTCTTTCTCCGGTTTTCTTTGGTTTATTACTGATAATCTTCATCAATCTTACAGAAAAGGATAATCCGCCCCCTTTAGACCTTTACCTAATAACGATTGTAATTGGGGGGGTTTGGTCAATGAATGCAACATCTTTGAATTTGATTGGAATGGAGTCAGCATTATGGCCTGTTAGGCTGATGAGTGCTTCCAATGTAGGAAGATTTCTTACCAGCCAATCATTGGCACAGGGATTACTTGTTACATTATGCATAGTACCAACAATGACATATTTTTTGATGAAAGGAGAAATTAGCAATAGTCAGAAAGGCATGATGTTATCGCTTTTTTTCTTATCGCTCCCTTTGAAGATTATTCAGTCTCTTTATGTATCCATTTATAGAAACTTTTATCAAGATAAACTTTTTTCCAGTCAGTTTGTGCCACCGTCTTTTGCGCCTCTGTTAGTTCTAGTGACAGATGTCCTCGTTTTGATTGGATGTTTTTTAGGGATTTACTACTACAAGGAAGCAAAAGCGACGGTAATTTTTAGTGTTATTTTTGGCGTTATTGTCATTTGCTTTTTCATCAGCAACTTGAATATCAAATTAGCAGCACGGCTCTTATACAAGAGAAGATTTACGATTTACAAAAATATTCAAAAAAGAGATTAGCATAATGTTGAAAAACATACCTTTTTTCACGAAATACAGCCTCCTTCTCTTCAGTAGAACGCATGGATATGTCTTTGCGCTTGTATTTCTACTCACGGCTTGTGCATGGGTTTTTCGCAAGTCTTTCAATGAGCACTAAACCAAACACAACTATGAAAAACACAACTATGAAGCAAGGATTGATGCTCTTTATTGGCGCGTTGATATTTGCAACGGCGATGAAAGTAGCCGGTACGCAACCTGTTACACATGCTCTTAGCGATGTGAAGATGTTGAACATTGTCGGTGGATTGCCCGATGCGTGCAGAGCATTGGTTTACTGCCTTGTAAATCAGATTATTTGTGCGGCGGCATCGCTCGGATGCTTTTTCGGACTTTAATTTGTTCTTTCATTCTTAATACTCTCTACAATAACTAAATTAAAACGAAAGGAGTAATTCAAATGAAAAAGATCATTTGTCTTTTCTTGATGGCGACAACGCTCTCGCTTGCCTTTGCGCCAGCAGTGGCTAATGTTGAGAACTCTCGATTTGAGACCGTTAAACTTTCTGACACACAAACTCTTGCTGTATACGGCGGTGTGAGAAGTGTATCTGATTGTGCTATACTAATCGGCGGATTGGCAGTTGGAGGAACTCTAATTGGTGGTCTGATTGGTGGTCTGATTGGCGCAGGAGTTGGAACGGTGTTCTGCGTACGTACATAGGAAAGACATATAAGAGAATCGTCTTAATTAAGTTAGGGTGAAAAGTAACCGGTCTTTTCACCCTTTACGCTAAATCGGATGTGATATAAAGATGTCTTTGTTTATAAGATATAATTTTATTTTGTTCTTGAGAGTCCATGGATATACTCGGCCTCTTGTTTTATTACTATATTCATCAATTACTCTATTTTTGAAAGCTCCGACGGAAGAGGTAGAAATTTGGATATTGATTACTTTTTTAGATTTTTTTGTAACAGCGTCATTATTAACCTACGGTGGTAATTTGCTCGGATCAGAGCGGAACTTTTGGATTGTAAGAATCTTATCAAAATCTCCTACAATAACGAGTATTTATGAAAGACTAACAGCACTAATTTTTTTGAAGGTATTAGTAGGACCGTTCTACACGTTTTTATATTGTGTCGTCAAAAAAATAGAATTTCCGACCTCATTTTACTTCTTGGTATTCATATTAAACTTTGGAGTTTTTCTATGGGTATCAGTTTTGCATTCCATAATAAACCCCGTGCGTTGCAAATCTTATTTTTTTGGAACAGATTTCCAATCAACAACTGTTGCAAATGTGCTCCATACAATAGTTATGATACTTGTCTTGGTTATCTTCTATACCGGACAAGTATTCATGCGTTATGAATATAGGGAACGTGTTGAGGTTTGGGTGATAGGGTCAGTAGTTGTATCTATAATTTTATTTGCTTCATTTTGGACTTTTGGTATTAGAATATTTGAGAGAATGATGTATAAAAACAGGTTTATCATTATGCAAAAACTTTGTCAAACCACTTAAACTTTCTTTCAATGCAACTTCTCCTTAATGTGTTTATAGAGCCTGACGCGCTCGTTTCTGAATATGAAAAGTTAAGAACAAGATACGCGCTCATTGCTTCACTACTTTTTTCAGCAATGTTGCTCTACCCTAACCTCTTGATAACGAACACCTTATTAGAGAAGCAAATGCAATCGCTTGGTCTGTCGCTCTCGCAAGGTCAAATTATTTTATCTATCATTGGGGGATTTTTTAGTCAAGCGATAGGCTTGCTAATAAAGTGGTCTTTTAGCGCGTTTTTCTTTTTGACGGTTGCACAATTTTTCTCACTAAAGCGAAAAGGAGAAATTGCACCTGAAATGACCTTCAAAGGGATTTTGCGCATTGTGGCGTATTGCAGTTTGATTGAAATTGTCTTTCATGCAGTGAGAACACTGGTGTTGTGGATTCGCTTCCAACAAGGTGAAATTCAAACGATTCAAGATGCGACGTTACTGCTTGGGCTAAATGTATTTTTCTATAAGTCAGAACTTGGAGCATTTTTCTACACGCTGTTTGGAGAAATCAATCCGTTCAATGTGTGGCTCTATGGGGTGATGGGCTATTTAATTGCAGAGATTTACAAGTTGAAACAAGGAGCAGTATACGGAATTCTTTTTGGGCTATGGCTACTACTTGCACTACTTGCCAGTTCATTTGCGTTGTTAGGAGAAAAGTTATCGCCTGTTCAATGAACGCTAAGCAGAATGGATAGAAAAATAAGATTACTTATTTTGGTGGGCATTATCGCTGGATTGACAAGCGGAATGATATGGGCATTGAGCATACAAATGCCGAAGTTTCTGGGGCGCGACGGTGTCATTTTGCAAACGCATAAAAACGATTGTGGAATAGCGGCAGTTAAAAACGTCCTTCAACAGTTTAGAATAAGTAGTGATGGATTAGATACTTTGCTCTACGCATCGGAATCGGGGGTGAATTTGCTTGAAATTAAAAATACCTTACACGCAAAAGGCTTATACGCAAGGGGATACAAAACCACAATCAATGAACTCTCAAAACTGCCAACACCGATGATTGCGCATTTCAATAAAAATCACTTTGTCGTGATTGAATCCGTTAGCGAAAGTGAATTAGTCATCATTGACCCTGCGATTGGAAAGCTAAACTATCCGAAAAAAGCCTTTGAAGCAAGGTGGGAAGGGATTGTGCTGTGTATTGACTCAACAATTTCAACGAAATGAAGCCAACTCTTTCAGATTACGCAGAGACGATAGCGTCGCTTCGGTGGTCGTATTTCAAAGAGCAATTTCGGCAGTCACCGATTTTAACGGTTATTGCGGGATTATTTATTTTGTTAGCCATCATTCAGTCGTTCTTTTTAATTACGGGCGCATTTTCTCCGCTTCCAAGCGATGTTGAAAAAGAGGTATCAAAACAGATTGATAACATAAAAATTGGAGCAATTACGACTTTTCCGATTCTTTATTTGTTCAGACAAATTTTTCTTACGCCTTTTCTAATTGAGAAAACAAATCGTGGATTTTTCGCCCTTTTTCCAATTCCAAATATGTTCTTGGTGCTTACGAGATGGATTGAAGGCGGACTTGCGGTTACAGAGTTGCTGTGTTCAAGTTTTTTATTTTTGATTCTATCATTTGCGACGAAGTCTATTCTTGATACGGTTGTACAAACATTTTTATGGTGGCTCATTTTGAGAGTAACCGTTGCAACCCTTTACGAAGCCTATTGCATTGTAAGCGATTATGTATGGCTGGTTTTTCCGCTTTATATCTTGCTCTATGCGTGGTTTATGGTTGATGTCTTGATACCTCACGTTGCGGAATCACTGCCGAAAATGTCTACGTTTTGGAAGTGGGTTGATGAAACTGCGGTTCAATCGGTATCGTTTGGAACACTTATTTTGTTTGGAGTGCTGTTTTTGGCGTTTATGTTGAGCGTCTTACTCTATTCATACCGAATGAAAAATATTTTACTTAAAAAATAAACTACTGAAAAAGATGAATTTAATCGAGGTGAAAAACGTCTCCTTTGGATATACAAAGGAAAACGTGATTGAAGATTTGTCCTTTTCTGTTGAAGAGGGGAAATGTGTGGGATTGCTCGGCGTAAATGGCGCAGGAAAATCAACACTAACGTGGCTTTTGTGCAATATGCTTGAACCTAAAACCGGAGAGATTTTGATTATTGGAGAAAAATTAGGTATGGAATCCTATCATATTAAAGCACAATTTGGCGTTTTACCTGCACAAGACCCCTTGATGGAACACTTGACGATCGAAGAGCATCTTTTCTATGTTGGGCGGCTTTACAGTATAGAAAAAAAAGAATTACCTGAACGAATCAATAATTTGATTAAAATTTTCGGATTAGAGGAATTTCGCAATAAGCAAAATCGTCACCTTTCTACTGGCACGCGGCGAAAAGTCGGAATTTTAACCACATTGGTTCACTCGCCGCGCCTGCTTATTTGGGACGAGCCGTTCAATGGATTAGACCCGATTTCCACCGCAACCCTAAAAGAGCTCATTCGGACGCTCAAACAAAATGGAATCACGCTTTTCTTTACCTCGCAAATTATTGACCCCGTTGAAGCCGTCTGCGACCAAGTGATGATTCTTGACAATAAAAAATTGCTTCTTAACAAAAGCATCGACGACCTACGAAATCTTATCGCAGAAGAAAAAGTCAAAACATTGGAAGAACTGCTGGTGAAGTTGGCAGGAAAACCTGAATCCGCAATGCCAACAATGGACTGGCTGAAACAAGGAAAGCGTTAATTCCCGCAAAGCCATTACCTCACGATTCGTGCAAGGCGAGCAAACAATTCTCTGATGTCCGCTTCTGTTTGGTACAGCCCAAACCCAAAGCGCAAGCGCGAGCCACGTCGGTCAATCACCACATCAAGTTTAAGCAATTCGGATTCAATCATTTCAGCATTTGGAACATCAAAGGTGAGAAAATGCCCGCGTGATTTAATCGGCAAAGGCGGCACGATTGAATCAGGGCAGAGTAGGTTCAAGTTTGAATCCAACAAGTTCTTTAAAAAGCAATGTTGCAAGTTTTGCACATAGGCGTGAATTTCCGCAACGGAAAGGTGTTGTGATTCCAACCAATCGCCAACGGCGTTCCAACGATACAAGCCGCTTGGGTCGAAGGTCGCGCCGAAAAATCGAAATCCGTCGTCGCTGTAATTCACCTCGTTGGACTTGCGATTAGCGAGATTGCCAAACTCGGCATACCAACCTGTATTCATCGGTCGATGCTGACTGCCTTTTGGCACACAAAGAAAACACACGCCTTCACCTGATTGCGCATACTTGTATCCGCCCGAAAGGTAAAACGCACGCGCTTCAATCGGCTTCATTGAAAAGGGAATCGCACAAAAACTGTGGTAGCCATCAATCACAATCAAGGTCTCTTCTGATTTGACTTCAGAAACAATCTCTTCTAAACCTTCAACCACAAAGCCTGAATTGAAAAAAACATGGCTGAAAAAAACAAGGTCGTAAGTGGTGCGGCGCAATGCTTCAATAAACCGTGCTTCAAACGTTTCAAAAGGCTCAACGGCAATGCGCGTTACGAGAGCGTGTTGGCTTTCTTCAAGGCGTGAAATCTGTCGTGAGAAACTGTAAAACTCACTGTCGGTAGTCAGCACGCAAATGGGCGAGCGTTCAATGCACGAAAGCAAGCGCACGACAAACTCATGCGTGTTGGGCGCAAAGGCAATTTGTTCAGGAAACGAAAGTCCGATAAGTCGTGCAATGTGGCGTTGCGCGTTAGGAATGATGTTGGAAAAGATGTGTGCCCATTTTTTATCGGCAAGTCGCGCCGAGTCGTCCCAGTATTGAAGGTGTGCGTCTCGTGTAGCGTCAAGCCAGTAGTGGTGGCTGTGGGCGGCAAAGTGCAGTCGCTTTGGATTGGCAGAAAGAAACTTGGAGTAATGTGATTGATACATTTCAAAAGATAAACTTTATATTCCTGCAACTTAATCAAAAAGGAGTTACGACTATGAAATATACGCCCGCGTCTCGCACACAGAATTACAAATACGCCATTCGCAACATTGTTGTTGAAGCCAAGAAAATTGAAGCGCAAGGCAAGAAGGTGACTTACCTCAACATCGGAGACCCTGCGCTCTACGGCTTTCAGCCGCCACAAGAATTAGTCGAAGCCAATATCAAAGCCATGCGTGATGGTTATTCAGGTTATTCGCCTTCTGCAGGGATTCAAACCGCACGCGAAGCCGTTGCCGAAGAAGCCGCGCGAAGAAACATTCGCACAACGCCCGATGATGTGATTTTCACCTACGGTGCCTCTGAAGCCGCTGACATTGTCTTTACTGCCGTCCTCGAACCCGGTGATGAAGTGCTGGTGCCAAGTCCGGGCTATCCGCTTTACTCTGCAATCGCCACGAAAATCGGCGCAAAGGAAGTCAAGTATCGACAAAATCCAAAGAATAATTGGCAACCCGATATTGACGAACTGAAATCGCTTATCACATCGCGCACGAAAATTTTGGTCATTATCAATCCGAACAATCCGACAGGCGCGCTCTACACGAAAGAAACGCTCGCCGCCATGCTTGATGTGGCAAGGCAAAACGGCTTGATTGTGATTGCTGACGAAGTCTATCACCGATTGATTTACGAAGGCACACATACGCCAATGGGCAGTTTAGCAGGCAATGATTTGCCGGTGGTTACAATGGAATCGCTGTCCAAAAATTACCTTGCGCCCGGTTGGCGATTGGGCTGGATGACAGTTACAAATGCTTCCGTCATGCCCGAAGTGATGAGTGCGATTCGCAAATTGGCTGACGCACGGCTTTGCGCACCGATGTCGCCACAGCACGCGATTCCCGCCGCCATGAACTTGCCCAAATCCTACCTTGATAATACAATGGCACGGCTGCGTGCACAACGCGACACGACCTACTCCATGCTCAACAACATTGAAGGCATTACTTGCAATAAGCCCGAAGGCGCGTTCTACGCCATGGCGCAAGTGAATTTGCACAACGGCGAACTCGGCACAGATGAAGAATTTGTATTAGGATTGCTTCGCGAAAAAGGTGTGCTGTTTGTTCACGGTTCTGGTTTCGGCACAGACGCAAAAGAGGGTTTCTTCCGCATTGTCTTTTTGCCCGATGTGGAAACGCTCAAAGAGGTTTATGCACGAGTCGCCGATTTCACCGTAACCTTCTACGAGCGCAACTTATCCCTTGCCAAATAACTTGCTTCGGAACGAACATCGGCTCATGCTCATCACGAATCGCACACGTGCGTTATTACCGTTGGAACAAGTGATTGAACGTGCGTGCGATGCGGGCGTGAGCCTTGTGCAGTTGCGCGAAAAGGATTTGGACGGAAAGCCACTCTTTCATCTTGCGCAATCGCTTCGTGAAATTACAACACGCTACGGTGCAAGGTTAATTATCAATAGCCGATTCGACATTGCCCTCGCCGCTGATGCTGACGGACTGCACTTGCCTGAATATGCGCTTCCTGTTCAAACGGTCAAAAAATTTTTCAGCAACCTTGTTGGACGGAGCGTTCATAGCGTTGAAGGCGCAAGAGATGCCGAACAAAGCGGCGCAGATTACCTCATCTTCGGACACATTTTTGAGACTGCTTCAAAAGACGGCACACCACGTGGATTAAACGCACTTCAAGAGGTTTGTAAAGCGGTTTCAATTCCTGTTTATGCGGTTGGCGGCGTTACGCCTGAACGGGTGCGTGTGTGTGTGGAGTCAGGCGCATTTGGCGTTGCAGTGATGAACGGCATTATGTCGGCAAGTGATGTGCAAGGCGCAGTCAGTGATTACCTAAACGCACTCACATAAAAATCATCGGAAATAAAAAAGCGGAAGGGGTGTTGGCTTCCGCTTTCGTGAATTTTGTGGAACTTTTGGTTAGGTTGTGTTGACAATTATTGACGACAACAACATCAAAGATGAAGCCAAATAAATGAACGTCAAGAAATTACGAGCGGTCTTATCGTATCGCTTCACAGCCCTTCGCTAATGCTTCAAGCGATTGAAAAAACCTTCCACCTTGTTTCGCTCCTTTGTAAAGCTCGCCATCTAACACTCTCGGCTGCAAACGATTGCGCCTAAACGGAATGACCACTGTCATCGTTGCGTTGGGCTTTAACAACTGACCAATAAACGCTGTGCTATCATAGCCTTTGTCAGCAACCATCGCCTCACACGCAATACCGTCCATCAAGCACGGTGCAAGACGAATATCCGCCACTTGCCCTTCGGACAGACAAAAACGAATCGGACTGCCAGTAGCCAAGTCGGGCGATCGGTTTGACGAAGCACTTCAAAGATGGCTTCCCATCACCTGCGCTTTGCCCAAATAAACGGTTATCTTTGGCGGTGCGTCCGAGATCAGACGGTTTGCCTGCGCAGAGCGGTTGAATCTTTTTCCATTAGACTTACTACATCATTAAAGGCTTGATTTAGGCAACCTTGACTGCAAAGCCTTACCCACGACCTCTCCCTGTTTTGGCTCCGCCAAAACGTCCCTCTCCTTACGAAAGGATAGGGACGTCGCACTGCGACAGGGTGAGGTTACATTCCCCTCGCCTTGCACACGATTAACGCTCGGTTGCGCAGGTTTGT
>Ga0308403_1000223_pt1 | contig 24330 bp, 18 predicted proteins | sample HotsprSampleOSM3_FD_203470 | JGI IMG/M metagenome (GOLD analysis project Ga0308403, IMG submission 203470) | Hot spring phototrophic mat microbial communities from Octopus Spring, Yellowstone National Park, Wyoming, United States - 20060914_OS-M3 ... | reverse complement strand
GCGGTCAAGCGTTCCAGCGATTCAATGTTGGTGATCGCGATTCCACAGAGCGATATCGAAATCGGCGGCGAAGGCGGCAGAGTGGCGCTGGAGATGTTGAGCAATACAATCGGGCGGCTTGAATCGGTCTGGCGTCCAATCACGGCGACGGAGAGCTTCGCGATCGTCAAGCGGCGGCTGTTCGCGCAAGAGATCAACGCGGCGGCGCGCGACGCAGTGCTAGATGCGTTCTGCAAGCTATACGCCAAGCACAAGACGGAATTTCCGCGCAACGCGACCGAGAGCGCCTATCGCAAACTGATGGAAGAGACGTATCCGATCCATCCTGAATTGTTTGAGCGGCTGTATGAGGATTGGTCAACGCTCGATCGCTTTCAGCGCACGCGCGGCGTCTTGCGGCTGATGGCGGCAGTGATTCACGATCTGTGGCAGCGCAACGATCAATCGCTGCTGATCATGCCGTCGTCGCTGCCGCTCGATTCGCGCAATGTGCGCAACGAGCTGCTGCGCTACTTGCCTGAGAATTGGGCGGCTATCGTGGATAGCGACGTTGACGGCGAGCATTCCAAGCCATATCAGATCGATCAGAGCGTCTCGCGCTTGGCGAAGCACAGCGCGAGTCGGCGTGTGGCGCGCACGATATTCGTGGGAAGCGCGCCATCGGTGGCAGGTCAGCAGGTGCGCGGCATCGAGGAATCGCACATTCGCTTGGCAGTCATGCAGCCGGGCGAGCCAATTGATGTGTTCGGCGATGCGCTGCGGCGGATGATCAATCAATTGACGTATCTGTACACGAACGGCAGCCGCTATTGGTACGATACGCGACCGACGGTCAATCGCATTGTGCAGGATCGTCTGCAAGCCATCAGCGAAGAGCTGATTTACGAGGAAGCGGTCAGGCGCTTACGAGAAGATCGTCAGCTGCGCGCGGATTTCAACGCATTGGTGATCGCGCCGAGCGAATCGAGCGAGATCAGCGATGAGCAGCGCGTGCGCTTGGTTGTGCTGTCGCCGCAGCATACGCATAGCCAGCGCACGGATCGTTCGGAAGCGCAGGAAAAAGCGCGCGAATTTCTTGAGAATCGCGGCAGCGCAGCGCGTTTGTATCGCAATACGTTGGTGTTCGTCGCGCCTGATCGCAGAGCTGCCGAAGATTGGAAGCAAGCGATAGCTGAATATTTGGCTTGGAAATCTGTGGAAAGCGAAGCTGAGACGCTCAACTTAGACGCGCAGCAGATCAAGCAAGTGAGCGGCGCGCTTGAACGCATTGAGAAGACGTTGCAAGCGCGCGTGCAAGAGACGTATTGCTGGCTGATCGTGCCAACGCAGGACGAGCCGCTCAAGCAAATTGACTTCAAAGCGCAGCGCATCAACGGCGCAGAGAGCTTCATCAAGCGCGCTATCAGCAAGTTGTATCAAGAGGAATCTCTGATTCGCGCTTGGTCGCCTGACGATCTGCGCTTGCATCTTAACCGTTACTTGTGGCGCGATCAGCCGCATTTAGAATTGAAGCAATTATGGAATTATTTGACAAGCTATTGTTATTTGCCGCGCCTGCGCGATAGCGCCGTGTTAATCAATACAATTCAGCAAGGCATAGCGCGCGAAGATGCGCCTTTTGCCTATGCTTCAGCGATCAGTCCGCGCGGTACTTATAGAGATTTGACGCTTGGCAGCAGCGCGTTCGTCCGTCTGGATGAGAACGCGCTGATCGTTCGCGCAGAAGTGGCACAGGCGCAGCTGGCGATGAAGCGCCAGGCAACGCCGAGCGATATCGCGTCGGCAACGCGCACGATGCCATCTGCGGCGCCGACGACGCAAGCGCAGAGCGGCACAGCGCGCGCCGAAGCGCTGCCTGTGCGCAAGCCATTGCGCAGGCACTATCGCGGCAGCGCAAAGCTCGATATGCGGCGCTTCAGCCAAGACGTGCAGCTGATTTTCGACGAGATCATCCAACATCTGGTCAACACGCGCGATGCAACAGTCACAATCACGCTCAGGATCGAAGCTGAGTGCGAAGATGGCTTCGACGATGCAACTGTGCGCACTGTCAGCGAGAATGGCAACACGCTGAAATTCATTGAGAATAAGTTTGATAGCTAAGCGAATTCTCACGACGATTCGCGCTACGCCGCGCTGCCGTAAGCGCGCCAATGCGCCAAAAGACGCTCAGCTATCTGCATTTGCGAGCGGCGCTCATCAGAATATAATAGCGACAAGGCTCAGTGGCTTGTAGGAAGAGTGCGCCATGACCGAGAGACGCGACACTGAAAAACGCGATATCTTCATCAGCTATTCGCGCGCCAACACCGATTTCGCGCGCGATTTGTACGCCAAGTTGCAGGCGCTCGGCTTCACGCTGTGGCGCGACCGCAACGACATGATAGGCGGCGAGAATTGGTGGCAGCAAATTCAAGAGGCGATCCGCGGCGTGCAGAACATGGTCTTGGTCATGTCGCCCGACGCGCTGCGCTCGGAAGTGGTCGCCGATGAATGGCGCTACGCCAGGCAGGTCGGCACGCGCGTCATCCCTGTCCTCGCTGAGGACGTGGACTTCAGCACTGTGAAGCGCTGGATGAAGAAGCGCGATTGGTACGACTTCCGCGAAGGCGCGCCCAAGCGCGACCTGATCTGGGAAAAATTCATCGCGCTGCTGCGCAAGCCGTACGAGCGCCGCCGCGTGCCGTTCACAGCGCCTGCCAAGCCCGAGCATTACGTTGAGCGCCCTGGCATTTTCCAGCGCGCCAAGGCGCTCTTGCTGCGCGAGAGCGACGCCGATCAGAATACAGTGGCGCTGACCACCGCCTTCCGCGGCGGCGGCGGCTTCGGCAAGACCACGCTCGCCATCGCGCTCTGCCACGACCCAGAAGTGCGCGAGCGCTTCGACGACGGCGTGCTATTCGTCGTCTTAGGCGAGCAGCCAGATATCGTGGCGCTGCTCAACGATCAGATCGCGCTGATCAGCGGCGAGCGCCCTGCCTTCACCGATCTGAACGCGGCTGCCGCGCGCTTCCGCGAGCTGGTGGACGGCAAAGACATGCTGATCGTGCTGGACGACGTCTGGGATGAAGCGCACGCCAAGCCGTTCAAGGAAGGCGAGCGCGCCGTGCGCCTGATCACCTCGCGCAGCGCGACGATCACCAACGCGCTCGGCGCGCGCGGCGAGAACGCGCTGGAAGTGAGCCAGATGGCGCCTGACGAAGCGGCGGAGCTGCTCTTGGCGCGCCTTGCGCCTGAGCGGCGCCCTGCCGAGCGCGGTCAATTCATCGCCTTCGCCGCCGAACTTGGCGGCTGGGCGCTCTTGCTGAACTTGGCGGGCGCGCACATCGCCGATTTTGTGGAGAACGACGGCATGAGCGCGCACGAGGCGCTGGCGGAAGAGCGCGCGCGCCTGCGCGAATACGGCTTCGCGATATTCGACCCTAAGGACGAGACGGCGCGCGATAGGGCGATCGGCGCCAACCTTGCCCTGAGCCTGAAGCGCTTGGGCAAATGGCAGGAGCGCTTCGAGGAATTGGCGATCTTCCCTGAGGATGCCGATGTGCCGCCTGCGGCGATCGGCAAGCTGTGGCGCGCCTGCGCAGAGCTGAGCGAAGGCGATACTAAGGAAGCGCTGCGCGCCATGCAGCGGCTCTCGCTCTTCGCAGCCTACCAGATGAGCGAGGCGAGCCAGTCCGCAGAGCCGCAAGACCAGACGAGCAAGCCGCGCAAGTTCGTGCGGCTGCACAACGTGATCCGCAAATACCTGCGCGGCAGGCTGGGCGCACGGCTGCCCGAGCTGCACAAGAAATTCTTGGGCGCCTACGGCGTAGAAAATTGGGCAGATTTGCCGCGCGACGAGCCGTATTTATGGGACTACTTAGCATACCACTTGCTAGAAGCGCATAAGCGCGCTGAGCTGCGCGCCGCGCTGCTGGACTGCCGCTACCTGCAGGCGAAGCTGGACGCGCGCGACGCCAACGCGCTGCTGAGCGACTTCGATGCCTTGTTGAGAGATGGCGACGACAAGCCTGTTCGCTTGGTGCGGCAGGCGGTTTCGATGAGCGCGCACGTATTGACAGAATACAAAGCGGCGTTAGCGCACCAACTTTACGGCAGGCTGTACGCTTACCGAGAACTCGCTGAGATCGCAGCGTTGCGTGCGCAGACCGCACCGCGCGCCCTGCTGCCGCTGAGCGAGCCGACGCACCTGCAGGCGGGCGGGCATCTGCTGCGCACCTTGCGCGGGCATCGGGATAAGGTCTGGGGCGCGCTGGAGCTGCGGGACGGGCGGCTGCTCTCGTGGGCATGGGACAATACGCTCCGTCTGTGGGCGGCGGACGGGACTGAGCGCGCCGTCTTGCGCGGGCATCGGGGTGAGGTCTATGGCGCGCTGGAGCTGCGGGACGGGCGGCTGCTCTCGTGGGCATGGGACAATACGCTCCGTCTGTGGGCGGCGGACGGGACTGAGATAGCCATCTTGCGCAGGCATGAGGGTGAGGTCAGGGGCGCGCGGGAGCTGCGGGACGGGCGGCTGCTCTCGTGGGCTGAGGACAGGACGCTCCGTCTGTGGGCGGCGGACGGGACTGCGCTGACCGTCTTGCGCGGGCATCGGGATGAGGTCTTGGGCGCGCTGGAGCTGCGCGACGGACGGCTGCTCTCGTGGTCTCTTGACCAGACGCTGCGTCTGTGGGCGGCGGACGGGACTGAGCGCGCCGTCTTGCGCGGGCATGAGGGTTGGGTCTATGGCGCGCTGGAGCTGCGGGACGGGCGGCTGCTCTCGTGGGCTGAGGACAAGACGCTCCGTCTGTGGGCGGCGGACGGGACTGAGCGCGCCGTCTTGCGCGGGCATAAGGGCGATGTCAGCGGCGCGCTGGAGCTGCAGGACGGGCGGCTGCTCTCGTGGTCTCTTGACGATACGCTCCGTCTGTGGGCGGCGGACGGGACTGAGATAGCCGTCTTGCTCGGGCATCGGAATAAGGTCTTGGGCGCGCTGGAGCTGCGGGACGGGCGGCTGCTCTCGTGGGCAGAATATGACACGACGCTGCGTCTGTGGGCGGCGGACGGGACGCCGCTCGGCGCAATTCAACAGGTCGCATCGTTTTCCGAATTGCGGGCGTGGTTCGTCGAACACGGCGCCGATTGGGGGACGTTCATCGAGGATTGGTGCGCGCTCGCGCCTGAGCGCGGCTTGTTGGCGTGGCGCCATGGCGCGGCGCTGCATCTGTGCCGCGCCGAGACGGGCGAGGATCTAGATCGCTTCTACGCGGATAGCAATATTACTGTGGCGCGCTTCTTGCAAGGCGGCGCTGTGGTCGCGCTCGGCTGCGAGAATGGGCAGGTCATCTTCCTGCAGGTGAACTTGTGAGTGTCGGGGTACCCAGACTCGAACTGGGGACCTCTTGCACCCCATGCAAGCGCGCTACCAACTGCGCCATACCCCGGCGATCTGCCTTGCATTGTAGCATAAATTCTGAAATGCGCAAGGCTGTGCCGCCTGCGCGTTCGCCTCGCCCGAAAGCTCGATGATGGCGCGCGCCACCAATTCCGCCAATTGGCGCGAGCCTTGCGGCGTCAGATGCACGGCGCTATCCGTGAAGTGCTGGGCAGGAATCGCGTTCCACAGGTCGCGGTATGCCCAAGCGGCGCCGTCGCTAGCTTCGCGCAGGCGCGCGCGCGCTTGGTCAAGCGCCCAGCGCGGATAGAAGAAATTGTAGCGCATGCCGCTATTCCTGCCGGCGCTGATGAAGACGGGCTCGTTGATCACCAAGAGCGCGGCGCCTGCCGCCTGCGCGATCTGCGCGCCTGCGTCCAGCAGCTCTAGGGCTAGGTCTTCGGCTGCCAGAGTCGGCGGCGGCTTGCCATGCCACGTTTGCGGCATGTCATCGGGAAAATCTTCCATGCGCGGCTCGTAAAAGCGCGGATATTGCTGATCCACGCCGCTGATGTGCCATGGCAGCGCGTAGGCTTGCAGGCGCAGCCAATCGGCAAGCTGCCTTCGCCTGCCGATGATGGTGCGTCCGAGCAGATCGGGCGCGGCAAAACGCGGATCGTCGGCGCGCAGGCTGCGCAAGGCGTGGCGCGCGATCAAGGCGCGGACGCGCTCAGGATTTTCGCGCACCAATTGCGTCGCCATCTGGACGTCGAGCGCCAACGACTCGGGCGTGAGCAGCCAGATAATCAGATCAGGCTGATAGCGCGCCGCGTGATCCAGCAAGAGCAAATCTTTGGCAGCCGATTGCACAGGATAGCCGAGATTGAAGGCGCGCACGCGGCGTCCATCGGGCAAGATCAGGCGGAAGGCGTTCAGGTAGCCGCTGAGCGTCTCATCGGGCGCCAGCAAAACGCCCCAGACCGCCGAATCGCCGATCAGCAGCACGCGGTACTCGTCAGGCGCCTTGGGCGCGCCGTGCAGCGCGTGCGCTGCGAAGAGCGCCTCGATATTCGCTAGGCTCAAGTTGTAAGATTGGGCGGGATTCTCGCCGTAAGGCAGGCGCGCTCTGCCGCGCACAAGGCTGTTGTACAAGCTGAGCTGCCCGATCAGCGGCAGCGGATCGAATAGCGCGAAGAGCAGGTTTGCCGCGATGAACAACGCGCCGCCTTTGAGCGCGATCCGCGCCAATGTGCGCCAAGTGGCAGTTTGTGCTGTCTGCGTCAGCCAAGTCCACATGGCGCGTCACCTGCCGCCGATCCAGCCGAGCAAACGCACCTGACCGCCAAGGCGGCTGGTCAGGTTGCGCGCACCAACGCCGCCGCTATTGGCGACGTAGATATCCAAGCGTCCATCGCCAGTGCCAGTGCCGCCAAGCACGCCTTCATAGGCGATGAAGCGTCCATCCGGCGACCATTGCGGATTGCACATGCTCGGATTCGGGCGCTCGGCGCGCGTGATGAATTGCAATTGCGCATTGGTGACCAAGACGCCGAATGGACACTGTCCGTTGCTGCCGCCGAGCGCCAGTCGGGCGCCATCGGGCGACCAAGCGGCGCGGAAGGCGAAGCGCGGGAAGCTCAAACGCGGATCGAGGCGCGCCAGCTCTTGACCATCGGCGCTGCGCAGGACGATCGCGCTTTCCGCGCCGACGGCTTGGTAAATCACGCGCGCGCCGTTCGGCGACCACGCTTCGCGCAGGACGCGCGCCTCGGCGCTGAGCGGCGAGACGGCTTGCGGCGCGCCGCCGTTCAAACTGACGCGGTAGAGCGCCGTGCCTGCCAGCGAATCGCCGCGCTGACCTGCCACGAAGCCGATCTCAGTTGCGTTGAGCCACACAGGCGGCGCGATCAACCATGCTTCAGCCAACAGGCGCACTTCGCCTGTGGCGCGTTCCCAGACGTAAAGTTGACCGCCATCGGGCGGCGGCGCATCGGGCGTGTAGCACGAGTCGGGCGCGTTCGGCTGCCACGTGGGACAGAGGGCGCGGTCTGAGACGAAGGCGACGTATCGTGAATCGGGCGACCATTGCGGGAAAAAGTCGTAGCCGCCGCTCTGCGAGATATTGGTGAAGACGCCGTCGCCGCTGCCGCTGCCGAAGATATCCAAGCCGACGCTGAAGATATCCACATCGTAAGGCGTGGTCAGGGCGAGCGTGAATTGCGTGCCATCGGGCGACCAAGTCGGCTCGCTCAGCACGCCGCGCGGGCTCAAACTCGGGATCGCGAACAAGCGGATGCTGACGCCTAAGCGCAGATCGAGCATGAACAAGCCGCTGCCTTCGACGAAATACGCGATGTAATTGCCATCGGGCGACCAGTAAATGCGCGTGCCAGTTGAGGCGGGCAGCTCGATGACGGGCAGCACTTGGCGACCGTCGGGCGCGGCAAGGTAGAGCGTCTGGCGGTCGCTGACGGCGACAGGCGTGCCGGGCAGCGCTGTGGCGGCAGGCGCGGCGCTGCTCACAAAGGCAAGCCAACCTTGATTCAAGTTCGCGATCACCTGCGGATCGATCGCGAAGCGCGTCAAGCTATCGGCGGCGATGCGCACAGGCGGCGCCGGCGGCACAGTCGGGAACGGCGTGATGCTCGGCGTGAAGGTCAGGCTTGGCGTGAGCGTGACGGTCGGCGTTGGCGTCAGGCTTGGCGTGGGCGTGATGCTCGGCGTGACGGTCGGCGTCGGCGTGGCAGTAGCGGTCGCTGTGAGCGTGGCGGTCGCCGTCGCGCTCGGCGTGAAAGTCAATGTGGCAGTTGGCTCAGGCGTGTTGTTCAAGCCGAGCAGATTGCAGCCGCTCAAAGCGAGCAGCACAGCGGCGCTGCACAGCAGGCGGCGCGCTACGACTTGGCAAAAGTTGGGCATATCCATGCGGTTAAACTCGCGTTGTTCATACGAGGACGGCACATCGCCGTCCTCGCTAGGTCTAGCGCGGTTGATTATAGCTGAGCGCAGGCGCAGAGGAGATTGTCGGTTGATCAGGCGTAGGTTTGGCGGGAACTTTGCGCGTTCTTGGGCTGCGCGCAGCAGCAGGCTTCTTAGCGCGCGGCGCGCGCGGCGGTTGAGCATCAGACGTTTCAGCAGGCAGCAGCGCCAGTTCGATCACTTGATCCATGTGGCTCACAAAGTGAATGGTCATCTCTGTCTGCACTTTTTTCGGCACTTCGATCATGTCTTTGCGGTTGCGTTCAGGCAGGATCACGGCGCGGATGCCTGCGCGGTAGGCTGCCAGCACTTTCTCTTTGATGCCGCCGACGGGCAACACGCGTCCGCGCAAGGTGATCTCGCCCGTCATGGCAAGGCGCACGCGCACCTTGCGCTTGCTGAACGCGGATATCAGCGCGGTCGCCATAGTGATGCCGGCGGACGGACCGTCTTTTGGCACAGCTGTCTCAGGCAGATGGATGTGGATATCGGTCTTCTCGAAGATATCTTCTTTGATGCCGAAGGCTTTGGCGCGGCTGCGCGTGTAACTGAGCGCCGCCTGCACTGATTCTTCCATCACATCGCCAATTTGTCCCGTCAAGGTCAGGTTGCCTTTGCCGCTCATCAGCGTCACCTCGACGGTCATCACGTCGCCGCCGTTCTCTGTCCACGCCACGCCTGTCGCCAAGCCGATCTGATCGTCTTCCTCGATCTTATCGTCCGTGTAAGCAGGCGGACCGAGATAATCGGGCAGGCTCTGAACAGTGATCCGCTTCTTGTAGGTCTGTTTGCTCGCCACGCGCCGCGCGATCTTGCGGCAGATGTTGGCGATCTCGCGGTCGAGATTGCGCACGCCTGCCTCATACGTATATTCGCGGATGATCGCTTGCAACGCCTCTTCATCGAAGCGCAAGCCTTTATTCGCCAAGCCGTGCTGCTCCAATTGGCGCGGAATCAAGAAGCGTTGTGCGATCGCCAATTTCTCTTGATCAGTGTAGCCATTGAACTCGATCACTTCAAGGCGATCCAGCAGCGCCGATGGCAGCGGATGGAGCGAGTTCGCCGTTGTGATGAACAGCACCTTCGAGAGATCGTACGGCACATCGAGGTAATGATCGCTGAAGGCGTGATTCTGCTCAGGATCGAGGACTTCCAGCAGCGCTGCCGATGGATCGCCGCGAAAATCCTGCCCTAGCTTGTCAATTTCATCCAGCATGAAGACAGGATTGATCGTGCCTGCGCGCCGCATGGTCTGAATGATGCGTCCCGGCAGCGCGCCGATGTACGTCCGCCGATGCCCGCGAATTTCAGCCTCGTCGCGCACGCCGCCTAGGCTGACGCGCACGAATTGCCGTCCCAGCGCTTTGGCAATGCTGCGCCCAAGCGACGTCTTGCCTGTGCCGGGCGGACCGACGAAGCAGATGATCGGACTCTTCATTTTATCAGGCGCCAGCTTGCGCACGGCGATATGCTCTAAAATGCGCTCCTTCGCCTTCGGCAAGCCGAAGTGATCTTCTTCCAAGACGCGCTCAGCGTGTTCAAGGTCGAGATTATCTTCGGTCGCCTGCCACCATGGCAGCTCGATCAGCCAATCGAGGTACGTGCGAATGATGCCGACCTCTGGCGCCATCGGCGGCATGGCGGCAAGGCGCTCCAGCTCTTTCTGCGCCTTCTGCGCCACTTCCTCAGGCATCTGCGCCGCTTGAATGCGCTCGCGCAGCTCTTCCAGCTCTTCTTGGAACGGATCGCCTTGCCCAAGCTCGTTCTGAATGACGCGCATCTGCTCGCGCAGGTATGCCTCGCGCTGATTGCGATCCACTTCCTGCTGCACCTGCGCGTTGATGTGTTCTTCGATCTCCAGCACGTCCAGCTCGCGTCCCAGCAGGATGCTGACCTGATGCAAGCGCTCGATTGGATCGACGTTTTCCAGCATTGCCTGCCGCTCTTCAAGGCTCAGGTCAAGCGCTGAGACCACCAAGTCTGCCAGCCAGCCCGGCTCTTCGATGTTCATGGCGTAAATGTACGCTTCGTCAGGCAGGTTGCGATTGAGCTGCACGCATTTCTCGAAGAGCGATAGCACCGTGCGCATGAGCGCCTCAGTGGCGCTGGTGCGCTCGACCGTCTCGACGAGCGGGCGCGCCTTGACGCGATAATACGGCTCGGTCTGCACATACTGCACAATTTGCACGCGGCGGCGACCTTGCGCCAGCACGCTCGTCGTGCCGTCAGGCATCCGCAGCAAGCGTCCGAGCGCCATCTCAGTGCCATACTCAAACAAATCCTCAGGGCGCGGATCGGGCTGATTGGGATCGCGCTGCCCGACGCCGATGATGGTCTGTCCTCTGCTCTGCGCCGCTGAGATCGCCGCTAACGAACGGTCGCGCCCGACGAACAGCGGCGAGACCATGTTTGGGTACAAAATCAGGTCGCGCAGTGGAATCAACGGCACTTCGATCAAGCCGTCAGAGTCAGGCTCTGCGTCTTGCACGTGATAGAAATCGTTCATGCCGGGTCGTTGAACAGGGATCAATGTTCGTATCCTCAAATTCTGCCTAAAGGCGGCGATTTTGACGCAATTGCACGGCGCGCTCATCCAGATACGCAGCGCGTCCGATCTCCAAGCCTAGCACGCTGCGCAGCTCGCCGACTACAGAGAGCGAGCCAGTGGCGCAGATGACATCCTGCGCAGCAGCCAGTTGCTCAGCCAAGGCTAAGGCTTCGCTTGCCGAAGGACGGCTGTGCAGCGCGCCTGTATAACCTGCCTGCCGTGCCAACTCTATCAGCTGATCTGTGCTGTAGGCGCGCGGACTGATCGGCTGCATCACGATCAGCTGGTCGGCGATCGGCAAGAGCGCGCGGAACATGCCGTTCACGTCTTTATCGGTGAACGCGCCGAAGATCAGGATCAGGCGGCGCTCAGGCACGTTGAAGATGCTCTGCAGCGCTTCGCGCAAGCGCTCGGCGCTCGCCGCGTTGTGCGCAGCGTCCAGCAGCAAATATGGCGCGCGGCGCACCACTTCAAGGCGCCCTGCCCAATTCACCTGTGCCAAGCCGTCGCGCAGCGCCTCTGCGCTGATCGGCACGCCCGCCTTGCGCACCTGATCGAGCGTGGCGAGCGCCACGGCGCCGTTCAGCGCCTGATGCGCGCCCAGCAGCGGCGTCCAATATGTGCCGCGCAGGTCGCCTTCGCTCAGGCGGAAAAATTGTCCGAATTCATCGCCCGCGCCGATCTCAAACGGCACGTCGCGCCCGACGACGGTCAGCGGCGCTTCGCGCTCAGCCGCGACTCGCTCCAAGACCTCTAACGCCTCAGGCGGCTGCGGCGCGCTGATGGCTGGCACGCCGCGCTTGAAGATACCCGCCTTCTCAAAGGCGATCTCAGGCAAGGTCTTGCCCAGCAAATGCGTGTGGTCGTAGCTGAGACTGGTGACGGTCGTCGTCAATGGCGCGCGCAGCACATTGGTCGCGTCCAGCCTGCCGCCCAAGCCGACCTCGATCACGGCGATGTCCACTGACTCCTCAGCGAACGCCATGAAGGCGAGCGCCGTCACCACCTCGAACCAGGTCAGCCCTGCCAAGCGCGAGACATACGGCTGCACGCGCTCGACCAAGCTCGCCAATAGCTCAGGCGCGATCAGTGCGTCATTCAGCCGAATGCGCTCGCGGAAATCCTGCAAGTGCGGCGATGAATACAAGCCCACGCGCAAGCCCGCCGCGCTCAGGACGCTGGCGCACATCGCGCTGACCGAGCCTTTGCCTTTCGTGCCTGTCAGATGCAGGCATGGATAGCGTTCTTGCGGATTGCCGAGCGCCGCCAATAGCGCGCGCGGTCGCTCAAGGCTGACCACGTCAGGCGCGTAGCGCTCAGGACGTTGCACTTCATAGTTGATCAGGCTGTAGAGATAATCTATGGCGTCTGCGTAGCTGAGAGTCATCGGGATAAGCCTTTTGCGTAGCGCGCTTCTGAAAGATGAGCGCTACAGCACGATCTTAGCGCTTTTGTTGCCAATTCACAAGATTGAGTCTTGCTGACAGACGGCGTGGAATGCGTTACAATCGGCGCTATCGCCAGTGAGGAGTGCTGCTCGTGTTCAAAAAACTGAGTCTGTTTGCCGTGTTTGGCGCGCTTGTGTGCGGCATGGCGCTCGTGCCGCTGATGGCGATGCCTTTCCGCGCCGCCGATCCGACGCCGACCGCTGCCGCCTTCACGCCGCTGCCCGAGCCGACCGAAGCGCCTGTGGACGAAGCCGCGCTCGCTCAGATTGACCTGCGCGCGCTGCCGATCCTGCCTGATTTCAGCGCGAATGCCGCCTTCCTGCGCAGCATATACGCCGAAGGCAAGCGCCGCGCGCTCAACGCCAACGCCTTCTCCAAAGTTGGCGATTGCATGACCGCCAGCCCGAATTTCTTGATTCCGTTCGGCACAGGCGCTTATACGCTTGGCGAGTACACCTCGCTGCAGGCAGTCATCGTCCGCTTCAGCGCGCCCGTCCGCGATTCGTTCAACGCGCTCTCCAATCCGAGCCTTGCGGCAGCCAGCGGCTTCAACGCCGCCTCTGTGCTGGATGCCACGTGGAGCGATCCTGCCCTGTGCGCCTTTGACGAGTCGCCGCTGGCGTGCGAATATCGCCACACGCAGCCCGCCTTCGCCCTGATCTTGTTCGGCACAAACGATCTGAAGTCGCTAACGCCTGCCCAATTCAATTATTACCTGCGCCGCGTGCTGGTCGAGACCGTCAATCGCGGCATCATCCCGCTGCTCAGCACGTTTCCCAATCAGCCCGGCTTCGTCGAGCAGTCTATTTTTTATAACCGTATTGTAGCGCGCGCCGCCGCCGATTATAATCTGCCGTTGATCAACCTGTGGCGCGCCTTCGAACCGCTGCCCTTCCAAGGCATCGATCCGAACGAGCCGACGCACATGACCAAGCCTGAGAACGGCGACGTGGCTTCTTTTATGCCAGAGGCGTTGCAAGCAGGTCATAACTTGCACAACTTGCTGACCTTGCAGGCGCTTGAGGCGCTATTGGCGCTGTTGGAATGAGTGTGTGCGGCAAGCACAATTCACAAGGTCGCTCAGGCTGCTACAATTTGCGGCGAGCGCGAACGGCTAGGAAAGGATGAGAAAGTTGGCACAACCACCAGTAGGCACACGGCAGAATGGCGCACTCGGCTATATTGACTTCCCGCGCGATGTGACAGCACAAACGCGCGAAAACGCCTACGCGGCTTACAACCATTTGGCTGTGCAGCGCGTGCGGGCAATCGGCTTCAACTTCAGCGCGACCGATTACCTGAACAGCGCAGGCATCGGCTTGATCATCAGCCTTGTCGAAGATGCGACTGCCGCCGGACGCAAGGTCTTCGCCTATGGCTTGAACTCGCACAACCGTAAGCTGTTCCGCATGGTCGGTCTGACCGAGCGCTTGACGCTGGTGGCGGATGAAGCCGAGATGCACGCTAGATTGGCGCCGCCTGAACAGGCGACGTCAACTGCTGACCAAGCGGCTGCGCAGCCGAGCGCGACGGCGACGCAAGAAGCCGCCGTTGTGGAGCAACCTGCGGCGCAGACTGCTGAGCCAACTGTGCCAGCGTCCGCTGCCCTAGAACAGCCTGCCGCGCAAGCTGCCGATGAGGCGAATCCGAAGGCTGAAGTTTAGTGGGGCGCCGCGCAGCCTATCACGTGCTTTACCTGCCGCCTGAGCTGAGCGCTGAATGGCTATTCACAGCGGCGCGCCGCTACTGGCTCGCCTTCCGTCCAATCGTCTTGAGCGCGCCTGAGCTGCTGACGCTCTTCGCCGCGCGCGCTGAGCTGGATATCACGGTCTTGGCGCGCCGCGACTTCGCCGCTGCCTTGCTGGCAGACCTGCGCAGCCGCCTGCCGCGCGCGCGCCTCGATCCGCTGGTTTACGATACGTATCACGAGCTGCAAATGACTCTCGATGGACGCGCCGCTTTGCGTCAACGCTTCGGCGTGCCTGAATGAACCGCGATCGCATGGAGATTGTGCGCCATGTCTGAACTGCCGCCTGCCATTTTGCGCCAACACGCTGAGCAGCAATTCGCCGAAGAGCTTGCTGCGCTCGCGTCTTTCGATACGCGCCCGCGTCCGCCGAATTGGCGGCTCTCGCCGCAGGCAGTGGCAACTTACGTGCTGGGCGGCACGCTGCCGAATGGCTTCACCATCACGCCGAAGTACATCGGGCAGCGCCGCTTGGTCGAGGCGGCGATTGCCACGCTCGCTACCGACCGCGCGCTGCTGCTGCTCGGCGTGCCGGGCACTGCCAAAACGTGGTTGGCTGAGCATCTGGCGGCTGCCATTGCAGGCGATTCGACCTTGCTGATTCAAGGCACGGCAGGCACGGCTGAAGAAGCGATCCGCTACGGCTGGAATTACGCGCGCCTTTTGGCGGAAGGTCCGTCCATGGCGGCGCTTGTGCCAAGTCCGCTGATGCGCGCCATGGCCGAAGGCAAGATCGCGCGCGTGGAAGAGCTGACGCGCATTCCATCCGATGTGCAGGACTCGCTGATCACGATTCTCTCCGAGAAAACCTTGCCGATTCCAGAGCTGAACGCCGAAGTGCAAGCGCTCAAAGGCTTCAACGTGATCGCCACTGCCAACGACCGCGATCGCGGCGTGAACGATCTCTCAGCCGCGCTGAAACGCCGCTTCAACACGGTCGTGCTGCCTTTGCCTGCCACTGAAGCCGAGGAAGTTGAGATCGTGCGCACGCGCGTGGCGAGCATCGGACGCGCCCTTGAGCTGCCCGCTGAGCCGCCTGCGCTCTTGGAAATTCAGCGTTTGGTCACCATCTTCCGCGAGCTGCGCAACGGCGTCACTGCTGATGGCAAGACCAAGCTCAAGACGCCGAGCAGCACGCTCAGCACTGCCGAGGCGATCTCAGTCCTGACGAGCGGCATGGCGATGGCAGCGCACTTCGGCGATGGCGTGGTGCGCGCTGACGACTTGGCAGGCGGCATGTTGGGCGCGATCATCAAAGACCCTGTGCAGGATCGCACGGTCTGGCTTGAATACCTTGAGACCGTCGTGAAGACGCGCGAGGCGTGGGACGATCTCTACCGCGCTTGCCGCGCGCTGCTCTAGCCTGCGTTTGCGCCGCGAATTTCACGCAAGTTTCACAACCTTTCGCGCCAATTTGCCCTATACTAAAGATGCAATCGGCTCTGGTATAAGAGTCGTTAGTTTTTGCAAACGGCATGTGGCACGCATTGAGGCTAGGTGTATGTCCGCAATTCTTCTGCTCAGCAGAGACAACAATGTTTGGAAAATATTGCGCGAGGCGACCTCAGGCGAGGACTATCAGGCGTATCGCGTTTTGGCAACAGATAGCGTTGAGACGTTCCTCGATTATTTGTACAGCTACGAGACCAGCTTGATCATCCTCGATCTCGCCAGCCTCTGTGAGCAATCCGAGCTGCTCTGCCGCCGCGTGCGCAATTTGCCGCGTGCAGCGCAGGCTGCCTTGCTGTGCATCGTGGATGGCAGCGCAGGCGCCGTCGCGCAGGTGCTGGATGCCGGCGCCGATGATTGCCTGCGCAGGACGACGCTGAACGCACGCGAGCTGGCGGCGCGCCTGCGCGCCTTGCTGCGGCGTGCGCAACGCGCTGCCAAAGCGCCAACGTTGGTCATTTACACGCGCGAGCGCTCGATCAAGCTGGGCGGTCGCACTGTGGAGCTGACGCCGACCGAATTCCAGCTGCTGGAAGTGCTGAGCGAACAGCCAGGCGAGTATTTCACTGCTAGTGAGCTGCTGGAGCGCGTCTGGCATTATCCAAGCGGCAGCGGCGATCCTGCGCTGGTGCGCAATCACGTGCGCAACCTGCGCTTGAAGCTGGAGAGCGACCCTGAGCGTCCGCGCCTGCTGACTTCAGCGCACGGTCGCGGCTATGCGCTCAGCGTGGATGCTCAGCGCCTGTGAGTGTAAGCGTCCTCGATGAATGTGCGCAGCGCGCGCTGAAAGACGGCGCGGTCGAAGCGCAGCGCGTGCCGACGAATGGCTGTGCTATCCATGCGGCGCGCTAAATCCGCCGCTTCAAACTGTTTGAGCGCCGCCACAAGCGATTCGACTGTCGGCGCGTCGAAGAAGAGACCTGTCTCGCCTTCGCGCACAGTGTCCAGTGTTCCGCCGCCGCGAAAGGCGATGATCGGTCTGCCTGCCGCTTGCGCTTGCACAGGCGCGATGCCGAAATCTTCCAAGCCGGGAAAGATGAGCGCTTTGCAGCGCGCCATCAGCGCAGGCAGGTCGGCATCTGGCACATAGCCTAAGAATTTGACCGTCTCGCCTGCCATGCGCTCCAGCCGCTCGCGGTCGCGTCCGCTGCCGCCGACCAGCAGCGGCAAGCCGAGCCGTGTACACGCCTGCACTGCCAAATCCACGCGCTTGTACGGCACAAGGCGCGAGAGGACGAGATAATAATCGCCGATCTGATCGCTCGGCACAGGCGCAAAGCGCGCCGTCTCCACAGGCGGAAAGATGATGGTCGAATCGCGCCCGTAAAAGGTCTTGATGCGCGCTTGAATCTCGGTCGAAATGGCGATGAAATGATCCACGCGCTGCGCCGCGGCGTAGTCCCAGCGCCGCAGCGCGCCGATCAGCGGCTGCAACGCGGTCTTGACGGCGCGTCCTAGCTGCTCGCGCGCCACATAGGCTTCGTATTGCCACACATAGCGCGTCGGCGCTAGGCAGTAGCAGATGTGCAGCGCACGGCGCGCGCCGCGCCGCGTGCGCACGCCGTGACAGAAGCCGCTTTTGTTGCTCAGCACCACATCGTACTCAGACAGATCGAGCGCGCCGAAGGCGAGCGGATAGAACGGCAGATAGCGCTGATGATGCTGATGGATTTGCGGCAGCCGATCCGTCCACAGCACCTTGATGTTCCACGCTTGCCAAGCAGCGGGCATTTTCTCGCGCCAATACAAGCTGGTGTAGATCGGCGCTTCAGGGAACATGCCGACTAGCTCGGTCAGCACGTCTTCGGCGCCGCCAACTTGGTTCAGCCAGTCATGGACGAGCGCTAATCGCATCTGGGCAAGACGTGCGCAGCGTTACTGCTCGTCATCAGGCTCGTCGGGCTTGGGCGACTTGAAAATTCGCCCGAAAATGCTGCCTGAACGTCGCGATGGCGCTTCACCATCGAGCGAGGAAGGCGCGGTGTTGCTGAACGGATCGCGCGGCGCGCCAAAAATTGACGGACGGTCGGAGCGCGGCGGCGTGGCGCGACCGCGCAGCGATGCGAAGATGCTGGGCGCGTGCAGCGCGTCGTTCACAGTGCGTCCGCCGCGCAAGGGCGGCAGCTTGGCGTGAATGATCGGCTCAGCGCCAAGACGGATGTGCAAGCGCTGCGCCATCTGGCGAATCGCTTGGCGCAGCTCGGCGTGTTTTGCCTGCAGCTCAGCAGCGCTCTCGATCTGCACGTGGAGCGCGATATGCGCGTCGCCTTTCATGGCGTGAACGTCCACTTCGCTGCACTTGACGCCTTGCACCTTCGAGGTGGCGATGAAGACCTGATCGCAGACCGATGCTGCGTCTAAGAAAAGCACGCCTTTGCCATGCCGCACACGGACTTGGTCGCTCGGTCGCTCCAGATCGAAGGTCAAGGCGCGCCCGATCAGGATAGTGAAGCCGAAGAGCAACGCGCCTAACAACAGCGACGCAAGGTTCAGCGCCACTTCAGGCGATTCGACGTGCGCTTGCAGGAATTCCTGCAGGCTGCCTGCCAGCAGCCCGCGCGCCAGCAACGTTCCGATCAACGCGATCAGCAACGCGCCGATCAGCTCTTCAGAATGTTCACGCCGATTTCCGCCCATGCGCCTCACCTCGCCTGTGTTTTGAGTGCATGGCTGACATTATAGCATACAACGCGCCTGCGTGCAGCGCCTATGACGCGCTCGGACTTGGCACGAAGGCGCCGCGCAGCACTTCTTCCTCAAAGAACTCAACCTTCCGATCGTGCGCGTAGTGATAGAGCGCCACGCGATAGATGCTACCCAGCGCGCCTGCCACCAGACCGATGAAGGCTAGGATCGCCACAATTGCCAGCACTGTGATCACCAGCACGAAGGTCGAGCCACTCAGGGCTGCCAGTGCCGCGATCGGCAAGCCGATCAGGAGCACCAAGGCTGCCACCAGCATGAACACAGCGCCGATGCCGCCGCTGCCCACGATCTGCCGTCCCCATGTATCGCGCACCAACTGTCCGCTGCGCTTGACCGCCTCGATAGCGCCTTTGCCTTCGCGCACCATGACCGGCACCGTCAAAAAGGTCACGACTGCCCAAGCCACCTCGACCAAGCTGGCAGCGATGCCGGCGAGAATGCTCACCACGATGTTCTTGCTCTCGCGCCCTGCGTCGCGGATGAGCGCGCTGATCACGCCGACGGTCGCGTTCAGCGCTGCAAAGGTCACAATCGCGCCTAAGTGATTGTTGGCTATGGCGAACCCATCGCTCACTTTTGGATCCTTGCCGTCAAAACGCATGAAGACGGCGCCTGTCAGCGCCGCGTTGCTGTAGGTCACCACGATTGAGATGGCGAAGTAGTAAAGGAACAGCACCGCAATGCCGACGATGTAAGCGAAGATATTGCCGTCGCCTTCGCCCGTCATCGCTTGCAACAAGCCCGAGCCAAGCAGCGGCAGCGCGAAGACGAGCGAGATGACCAGCACGCCAATCATCGAGAGCAACGGAAACGCCAGCAGCTCCTTATCCTTCTGCAGGATGTCCCACGAAATCTTGGTCAGTTCCCAACTGCGCCGAAACGTCTTGAACATCGCAAACCTTCCCTCACACAATAGCGTGCGCTGCGCGTATCTATGATAGCTAATTTTTGCGCTTGTGCAGAAAATATGGCGCGTTGTAAAGCAAAATATGCAACTTGAATACGCGATTTTTACAGCGTGTGCAGCACGATCAGCACGTAAGGCGCGGCGATCAGCACAAAGCCTGCCGTCAGTGGCGCTTTGAGGAACGGCGTCGGTTGATAGCGCTCGCCGCGCCAGATCAGGTTGCCCGAGCTGTCATCGCGCTGAAAGCGCGCGCGCAACGCCTCAGGAAACCATGCGCGCACAAAATCAGCGCGCACATGCAAGTCAGTTGGCGCTGTTTGCAGCGTGAGCGTCCGCTTGACCCGACTGAGCGTCGCCTCATCGAATTCCAAAAGCGCAATCAGCTGCCAGTCGCTCGGACCGAGCGCGCTGCCGCTAGCTGATACCATCGGCTCGGTCAGCCATTGCGCGCTGATCGGTTGAAAGTTGAGTTGGATGAGCCGTGCGAGCATCGCCAGATCGGATTGTGGCGTCTCAGCACCAGGCGTAACATTCTCTTGCCGCGCGTCCAAGCAACTGCTCAAAAGCGCGCTGCATAGCAGCATGGATAGCATACGGCGCGCCATTCTTTCGGCTGATGGACGTCTGTGTAGTTGCACTGGCAAGCTGCTCATCGTAAAATTTTCAGCATCCATGCCTCAGCAAAAGAACATTTTTGTGAGATAGACTGCCATGCATCCCGATGCACAGACTTTGGCGAACATCCGTGCCGCGCGCACTTATCACGAGCGACCGCCTGAGCAGTACCTTGTGCCGTATCGCCACATTGCGCATTTGCTGGAATGCCGCACGCACGAATCGCCCGACAAGATTTTCCTGATCGCCTATGACGCGGACGGCTTACGCGCTGAGTATACATACGCGCAATTCAACGCACAAGTCAACCGCGCCGCCAACCTGTTGCAAGCGCTCGGCATCCGCCACGGCGACCGCGTCGCCACGCTCGCCTACAACCATGCCGAGACCGTCATTCTCTACTTCGCCTGTTGGAAGCTCGGCGCCACGCTCGCGCCGCAAAACGTGGCTGAAGATGACGCGCGTATCGCCTTCATCCTGCGCAATAGCGAAGCGGTCGCGCTCTTCGTCCGCCATGACTATCTAGAGCGCGCCGCGCACATCCTGAGCGGCGCCGAAGGCGCAGGCGCGCCGAATATCCGCCGCGTGGTGCAGATGGGCGGCGCGCCGAGCGATGCATTCCTGCATTTCGGCGCCGCGCTCGCTGAGCAGTCCGCTGTGTTCAGCGCGCCTGACCAATGCTCGCTCGAGAGCGAAGCGCTTTTGGTCTACACCAGCGGCACCACAGGCGCGCCGAAAGGCGTGGTGCTGACTCAGTACAATTTGCTGGTGGACGCGCGCGGCATCAGCGATTGGCAAGGCATCACTGGCAATCAGCGCCTGATGTGTGTCTTGCCGATCCATCACGTGAACGGCATCGTGGTGACGCTCGTCACGCCGTTGTACATCGGCGGCAGCGTGGTGCTGAATCGCCAGTTCCAATCGCAGACCTTCTGGCAGCGCATTGCGGCTGAGCGCGTGCATATCGTCAGCGTTGTGCCGACCTTGCTGCAATTCTGTTGTGAGTACGCCGATGCACAGCGCGCGCGCGGTCAGAGCATCTGGGGAAAAGATGTGCGCCGCGACGACCTAGCGCATTTTCGGCACATGATCTGCGGCGCCGGCACGCTCTCAGTGGCGCTTGCCAAGCGCTTTGAGGAGCAATTCAACATCCCGATCTTACACGGCTACGGTCTGAGCGAGACGACCTGCTATTCGTGCTTCCTACCGATTGACCTGAGCGCGGATGAGCATCAAGCCTGGCTGCAAGCGCACGGCTATCCGTCCATCGGCTGCCCGATCAGCCCGAATGAGATGGCGATCTTCGACGCGAGCGGCAACGGCGTCCAGCTTGGCGAAGGCGAGCGCGGCGAGATTTGCATTCGCGGTCACAATGTGATGAAGTATTACTTCCAGCGCCCTGAAGCCAATGCCGAGACCTTCAAATTCGGTTGGTTCCGCAGCGGCGATGAAGGCTTCTTCCTGCGCGATGCGCGCGGCAGACAGTTTTTCTTCATCACCGGACGCATCAAAGAGCTGATCAATCGCGGCGGCGTGAAATTCTCGCCCTTCGATATTGAAGAAGTGTTGCTGAGCATCCCTGGCGTCAAAGTTGGCTTGGCAATCGCCTTCGAGAACGTCTACTATGGCGAAGAAGTTGGCGCGTATGTTGTGTTGGAAGAAGGCGCCGCCTTGACCGAAGATCAAATTCTGCAAGCGTGCCGCGCCAAACTGACCTTCGAAAAAGCGCCTAAGGTCGTCGTCTTCGGCACGGAAGTGCCTGTCACCACCACAGGCAAGTATCAGCGGCTGAAGCTGCGCGAGCGCTTTGCCGCTTGGCGCGCTGTGCAGTTCCGTCCGCAGAGCTGAGCCGAGCCATGCCGTGCCTCGAGCCGCTCAATCACGCTTGGATCGTGCGCGCCCCGCTCTTCCTACGCACAAGCGCCGAGACTCAGCGCGCCATTGACGCCGCGCTGCACGTGCGCACGTACGTCAATAAGCAAGCCATCTTCCTCGAAGGCCATCGTCCAACAGGCTTAGGCGTGTTGGTCAGCGGCTTGGCGCGCTTGTATCACATCCTGCGCGATGGACGCCTGCACGTGCATCACTATGCGCGCCCTTACGCCGCGCTCAACCTGATCCCAGCCTTGGACGGCAGACCGAATCCTGTCAGCGCCGAAGCCGTCGGCGAAGCGCGCGTCGCTTGGCTCGCTCGCGAGCGGCTTCTGGCGCTGATGACGGCAGATTCCGAGCTGATGCTCAGCTGCATCCGCCTGCTCACCTTGCAAAATCGCGAGCTGATCGCGCGCCTTGACGACATCGGCTTTCGGACTGTGCCAAGCCGCTTGGCGCGCCTGCTTTTGCGGCGCGGCGGCTTCGAGCGCGAGGTGAATCTGCCGCTCGATACGCTCTCGCAGGATGAGATCGCCGCCGTGCTTGGCACCAGCCGCGAAGTGCTCGGTCGCGCCTTGCGCCAGCTCTACGATCTCGGCTTGGTGCGCCGCGAAGGTCGCCATTACGTGATCGTGGATCGTGCAGGCTTAGAAAAATTGGCGGAAGAATGAACTTGATAGGACGTGCCAATGCCTTTTGAAATGGTCAAGCTCGCCGATGACGTCTATCACTTGCAGAGCGGCGCTAACGCAGGCGTGATCGCGGCGGACGGTCAGGCGCTGGTGATTGACGCAGGCTTGGATGACGACATGGGCAAGCGCATCAAGCGCGCGCTTGAGTCGCTCAACGTGTCGCTCGCCGCCCTGATCTTGACGCACGGTCACGCCGATCATTTCGGCGGCGCCGCCTATCTGCGCCGAACCTTGCCGCCGTTCGCCGTCTATGCGCCGCCGCTGGAAGCCGCCTTCATCAGCGAAGCCGCGCTGGAAGGCATGATGCTCTCCGCAGGCGCCGCGCCCATAGACCAGCTGCGCGGCAAATTCACTTTGGCGCAAGCCTGCGCTGTTGATCACTTGTTGACGCACGGCGCGCTGAACCTGCTCGGACTCGATCTGGAGATCGTGGCGCTGCCAGGACATTCGCCGAATCAGATCGGCGTGCGCTACCGCGACATTCTCTTCAGCGCCGATGCCTTCCTGCCCAGCGCCGCGCTTCAGAAGTATCCTGTGCCGTTCACCGTTCACATGGCGCAAGCGCTTGAGAGCCTTGCGCAGCTCGCCGCGCTGGACGGCGTCCGCTTCGCGCCCGGACACGGCGCGCAGCTCAGCGATGCGCGCGCCGTCATCGCGCACAACACTGCCGTCTTACAGCGCCTGATCGAGATGACCTTTGAGCGGCTGCGCGCCGCGCCCATGCACGATGCCGCGCTCACGCAAAGCATCTGCGCCGCGCTCGGCGATCCGTTGCCGAACGCCGTCAGCTATGGCTTGGCGCGCACGGCTGTGCAGGCTGCGCTCGCCTATCTGTACGAGCGCGGTCAGGTCGCTTTTGAAGCGGGCGGCTTTTGGCGCGCCGTGCTATAATGCGCCATCATGCAGCACACCTTCACAGTCCCTGAGCAGGCGCACGGCGAGCGCTTGGACAAATTCCTGACCGATCAGTTGGCAGCGCATGGCATCGCGCTCTCGCGCGTCCGCGTGCAGCAATTGATCAAGGAAGGCGCCGTGCGCCTGAACGGCAAGCCTGAGAAGCCTGCCTACCGCCTTGCTCAAGGCGACCAACTCCACGTGCAGCTGACGCCTGAGCTGCTCGCGCCCGACCTGAACAGCGCCTTGCAGCCCGAGCCGCTGCCGCTGCACATCCTCTACCGCGACGCCGATATCGTGGCGATCGATAAGCCTGCAGGCATGGTCGTGCATCCTGCCGCAGGCAACGCGCACGGCACGTTGGTCAACGCGCTTTTGGCGCACTTTCCGCAAGTGGCGTCCGTCGGTGGCGAGAATCGCGCAGGCATTGTGCATCGCTTGGATAAAGAGACCTCAGGCGTGATTTTGGTCGCGCTCAGCGAAGCGGCGCGCTTGCACCTGATGGCGCAATTCGCCGCGCGCAGCGTCCGCAAGCGCTATTTGGCGCTGGTGGATGGCGCGCCCAGCACGCTCAGCGGCGTCATCAACGCGCCCATCGGTCGCGACCCTGCCCAGCGCAAGCGCATGGCGATCCTGCCCGCCAATCGCGGCGGTCGCGAGGCGATCTCGCATTTCCAAGTCTTGGAGCGCTTCGCGCAGCACGCGCTGCTGGAAGTGCTGCCGCAGACCGGGCGCACGCACCAGATTCGCGTCCATCTGGCGTTCATCGGCTGCCCGATTGTCGGCGATGCCGTCTACGGACGGCGCAAGCCGACTCTCAAGCTGGGCAGGCACTTCCTGCACGCCGAGTCCATCGTCTTCCGCAACCTTGCCGATGAGCAGGTGCGCGTGCAAGCGCCGCTGCCGCCTGAGCTGACGCGCGCCCTTGCCGCTTTGCGCGCCGCCGCCTCATAGACGCCGCAATCAGCACAAGCAAGCAGAACTCACACATAGTGCCGCAGAATGCATCTTTTTCGAGTAGTGCGCTTGACTTAAAATTGCTAACTCAGAAAATATCGCTTCGTTGTATTCTAGAAATCTTTTCTCATTCTTTAAGCAACTGTAAAACTTGACAAAAGCGCTG
>Ga0308403_1000216_pt1 | contig 24634 bp, 22 predicted proteins | sample HotsprSampleOSM3_FD_203470 | JGI IMG/M metagenome (GOLD analysis project Ga0308403, IMG submission 203470) | Hot spring phototrophic mat microbial communities from Octopus Spring, Yellowstone National Park, Wyoming, United States - 20060914_OS-M3 ... | reverse complement strand
GCTGCCCGACGGTCGCCTCGCCATACGCTACGCTCTCGCAGCGGTCAGGAAGGTCGGGCTCGCGGCGATGCAGGCCGTGGTCGAGGAGCGCCGCCGCGGCGGGCCGTTCCGCTCGATCGCCGATTTCGCCTCGCGGATCGATCCGCGCGCTGTCAACCGGATGCAGCTCGAGAACCTCGCCCGCGCCGGCGCCTTCGAGTCGCTTTCGTCGAACCGCGCGCGGCTCTTCGCCGGCGCCGAGGCGATCATCCGCCGCGCTCAGGCCGCCGCCGACGAGCGCGGCTCGAAGCAGATCGCCCTGTTCGGCGCGCTGCCCGAGCCGGAGCCCGAGCTGCGCCTGCCAGAGGTGCCTGATTGGCCGCTCCCCGAGCGGCTCGAGCACGAGGCGGAGGCGATCGGCTTCCACCTCACGGCCCACCCACTCGATGCCTACGCGAAGGCGCTCGCCCGTCTCGGGGTGGTGCGGATCGCCGATCTCCCCGCCCGTGTCGCGACCGGCGCCGGCAGGCTCAGGATCGCCGGCGTCGTGGTCGCCACCAAGGAGCGTGATACGAGGTCAGGCAGCCGAATGTGCTGGCTCCGGCTTTCCGACCCGTCGGGCAGCACGGAGGTGACGCTGTTCTCCGAGGTGCTCGGCCGCGCCCGCCCGCTGCTCGCCGCCGGCACGCCGCTCTTCGTCACGGCCGATGCGCGTCTCGACGGCGAGGCGCTGAGGCTCACCGTGGTCGAGCTCGAGCCGCTCGAACAGGCGGCGGCGCGGTCGGGCAGCGGCATGCGGGTTCGGCTCGCGGCGGATGCCGCGCTCGAGCCGATCCGAGCCGTGCTCGCCGAACTTCCGCGCGGGCGGGGCAGGGTGATGCTTGTCGCACCGGCGGGGGATCGCGAGGTGGAGCTCGCGCTCCCCGGTTCCCACGCCATCACCCCGCCGGCGATCGCGGCGCTCAGGGCGCTGCCGGGCGTGCTTGCGGTCGAGGAGGTGTAGGCGGGCGAAGGGCGGGAGCGTGGCGCTTGCGTTCGCGGGCGGCCTCGGGCATACCGCGCGCCAAGCTCGCCGGGATGTTCCCGGCGGGCCAATCCACACGCGGGGCGCCTTTCCCGCCTCCTGCCCCCTTGGGCGAGAGGCGGGGTCCGGTCGGCCGAGCGGCCGCACGGCCCCGCGGAGGCGAAACCGGACGATCGGAAAAGGTCACACCATGGCCCTGCCACAGTTCACCCTGCGCCAGCTTCTCGAGGCGGGCGTGCATTTCGGCCACCACACGCGGCGGTGGAACCCGAAGATGGCCCCCTATCTCTACGGGGTCCGAAACCAGGTCCACATCATCGATCTGCAGCAGACGGTGCCGCTGCTTGCCCGCGCGATGCAGGCGGTGCGCGACGTCGTCGCCGGCGGCGGCCGCGTGCTTTTCGTCGGCACGAAGAAGGCGGCGGCCGAACACGTCGCGGAAGCGGCCAAGCGCTGCGGCCAGTACTACGTCAACCACCGCTGGCTAGGCGGCATGCTGACCAACTGGAAGACCATCCAGAACAGCATCAAGCGGCTGCGGGCGATCGAGGAGCAGCTCGCGCAGGACGTCACCGGGCTGACGAAGAAGGAGGTCCTAGTGCTCACCCGCGAGCGCGACAAGCTCGAGCGCGCTTTGGGCGGCATCAAGGAGATGGGCGGGCTGCCCGACATCCTGTTCATCATCGACACGAACAAGGAGAAGATCGCGGTCGACGAGGCGCGGAAGCTGAACATCCCTGTCGTCGCTGTGGTCGACAGCAACTCCGACCCGGACGGTGTGACCTACCCGATCCCGGGCAATGACGACGCGATCCGCGCCATCACGCTCTACTGCAACCTGATCGCCGGCGCGGTGCTCGACGGCATCTCGGCCGAGATGGCGGCGTCCGGCGTGGATCTCGGGGCGCAGGAGGAGGTGCCGTCAGAGGAGCTTCCCGAGGCGGAGGCCCTGCCGGAGGCGGAGCCGGCCGAGCCGCGCGCCTGAGCGCCGAACCGCACAGAGGACGGAACTTCCAGGGACGAACGACAGATGGCCGAGATCACGGCGGCGCTGGTCAAGGAGCTTCGCGAGAAGACCGGCGCGGGGATGATGGACTGCAAAAGGGCGCTGGCTGAGACCGGGGGCGATCTCGAGGCGGCGGTCGACTGGCTGCGCAAGAAGGGGCTGTCCGCCGCGGCGAAGAAGGCCGGGCGAGTGGCCGCCGAGGGGCTCGTCGGGGTCTATTCCGAGGGGGGGCGCGGCGCCATCGTCGAGGTCAATACCGAGACCGACTTCGTCGCCCGTAACGAGACCTTCCAGGCCTTCGTCGAGGCGTGCGCGAAACTCGCCCTCGAGGCCGAGGGCGATGTCGAGCGGCTCAAGGCGATGCCCTTCTCGGGCAGCGGCCGCACGGTCGGCGAGGAGCTGACGCATCTGATCGCGACGATCGGCGAGAACATGATGATCCGACGCTGCGCCACGCTCTCGGTCGAGCGGGGGGTCGTCGCGAGCTATGTGCATTCGGCGCTGAAGCCGGGCCTTGGCCGGATCGGCGTGCTCGTCGCGCTGGAGGGGGACCCGACGGAGACCATCCTCGCGCTTGGGCGCCAGGTCGGCATGCATGTCGCCGCCGCGCGGCCCGAGGCGCTCGACATCGCCTCGGTCGACCCGGCGGCGCTGGCGCGGGAGAAGGCGGTGCTCGCGGAGCAGGCGCGCGCCTCCGGCAAGCCCGAGGAGATCATCGCCAAGATGGTCGAGGGGCGGCTGCGCAAGTTCTACGAGGAGGTCGTGCTTCTCGAGCAGGTCTGGGTGCATGACGGGGATAGCCGGGTGAAGGCGGTGGTCCAGAAGGCGGGCGCGAAGCTCGCCGGCTTCATCCGCTACCAGCTCGGCGAGGGCATCGAGAAACAGGCCTCCGACTTCGCCGCCGAGGTGGCAGCGGCGGCGCGCTGACGATGTCCGACACGGCCGGCAGCCAAGGCGTGGCGGAGGGGCAGGCGCCCCAGAAACCCGCCTACCGGCGCGTGCTTCTGAAGGTGTCGGGCGAGGCGCTGATGGGGGCGGCCGAATACGGCATCTCGACCGAGGTGGTCGGGCGTATTGCCGCCGACATCGCAGCCGTCGTGGCGATGGGCGTGGAGGTCTGCCTCGTCATCGGCGGGGGCAACATCTTCCGCGGCGTCTCCGGCGCCGCCGCCGGGATGGAGCGCGCCTCGGCCGACTACATGGGCATGCTCGCCACCGTGATGAACGCGCTTGCGATGCAGAACGCGCTGGAGAAGCGCGGGGTGCAGACGCGCGTGCAGTCCGCCATCCCGATGGCCTCGATCTGCGAGCCCTACATACGCCGCCGGGCGATGCGGCACATGGAGAAGGGGCGGGTGGTGATCTTCGCCGCCGGCACCGGCAATCCCTTTTTCACCACCGACACCGCCGCGGCGCTGCGCGCCGTCGAGATGGGCTGCGACGCGCTGCTCAAGGGCACCCAGGTCGACGGCGTCTATTCCGCCGATCCGCGCAAGGTGCCGGACGCAACGCGCTACGAGCGGCTGAGCTATCTCGACGTGCTCGCACGCGATCTCGCCGTGATGGATGCCTCGGCGATCAGCCTCGCGCGCGAGAACGGGCTGCCGATCGTCGTGTTCTCGATCCACGCGCCCGGTGCCTTCGCCGAGGTGATGGCCGGCCGCGGCCGCTTCACCGTGGTGGCCGACGACTGAACGGATCCTTCCGCATGCTACCGCGTGCCGGAGGCGCCGCACCGGCATGCGCGACGAGGAGACTGACCGATGGCAAAGCCTCCGCCCACGCTCGACGACATCCTCTCCGACCTCCGTCGCCGCATGGAGGGAGCGCTCGAGACGCTGAAGAAGGAGTTCGCCGGCCTGCGCACCGGCAGGGCGAGCCCGGCCCTTCTCGAGCCGGTGAAGGTCGAGGTGTACGGCACGGAGATGCCGATCACCCAGCTCGGCACGATCAGCGTGCCGGAACCGCGCATGCTGACGGTCCAGGTCTGGGACCGGGGCGCCGTCGCCGCCGTCGAGAAGGCAATCCGCGAGGCGGGGCTCGGCCTTAACCCCGCCTCCGACGGCCAGCTCGTGCGCGTGCCGCTGCCTCCCCTGACCACCGAGCGTCGCAACGAGCTTGCCAAGCTCGCCGGCCGGTATGCCGAGGCCGCGCGCGTCGCCGTCCGCGGGGTACGCCGCGACGGCATGGAGACCCTGAAGAAGCTCGAGAAGGATGGGCTGATTGGTCAGGACCTTCACCGCGACTGGTCGGATGCCGTGCAGAAGCTGACCGACAGCTTCATCAAGCGGGTCGACGAGGCGCTCGCGGCGAAGGAGGCGGACATCCGGCAGCCCTGATCGGAACCGGGCCGGAACGGGCGCGCGCACGATGCAGAAGCCGCTCGAGAGCCTGCCGGAGCCGGCGGGGGTCGGGGCCACGCCCGTGCCGCGCCACGTCGCGATCATCATGGACGGGAACCGACGCTGGGCGGCGCGGCAGGGGCGCCCCGTCCTGTTCGGCCACCGCGCCGGCGCCGAAGCCGCGCGGCGGGCCGTGGACGCGGCGATCGACTTCGGCGTGCGCTGGCTTACCCTCTACGCCTTCTCGTCGGAGAACTGGCGTCGGCCGCAGGACGAGGTCGCCGGCCTGATGCGGCTGCTGCACCAGGGTCTCGAGCGGCACATGGACGAACTGATCGCCCGTGGCGTCCGGCTGCGCGTGATCGGCGACCGCGACCGGCTCGACGACACAACCCGCGCCCGGATCGAGGAGGCCGAGGCGAGATCGATCCGGAACGAGCGGATCGATGTCGTGATGGCGCTCTCCTACGGCGGGCGCGACGAGATCGCCCGCGCCGCCCGCAAACTCGCCGAGGCGGCCCAGGCCGGCCGGCTCGACCCGGCGATGATCGACGAGCGCGCCTTCGCCCGCGCCCTCTCGACGGCAGGCATGCCCGACCCTGACGTGATCGTGCGCACCTCCGGCGAGCAGCGGCTGTCGAACTTCCTACTCTGGCAGGGAGCCTATGCCGAGCTCGTGTTCCTCGACGTGCTCTGGCCGGATTTCGACGCCTCGTGGTTCGCACGCGTGCTCGAGGCTTATGCGGGGCGGGAGCGTCGCTATGGCGCACGCCTCGGCTGAGCCCTCGGGGGGACAACAACACGAGCGCGGCCGCTGGGCCGACCTCCGGAAACGGGTGCTGTCCGCAGCGGTGCTCGGGCCGCTCGCCCTGCTTGCGATCTGGCTCGGTGCGGCGTGGTACACGCTGATGATCGCGACCGGTACGGCGATCCTCGCCTGGGAGTGGGTTCACCTCTGCGGCCTTCGCCTGCGCGCCTGGCCCGGGCCCGCGGTTCCGCTTGCCTTGTTCGCTGCCGGTCTCGCGGCCGTTGCCGGCGGGTACCTGCTCGCGCTGATGCTGCTGCCCGCGGGTGCCGCGCTCGCGGCCTGGGCAGCCGGGTCCAATCCGCGCCGCGCGCCTGGTGCGCCGACCCTGCGTCTCGGCGCGGGCGTCGTTTATATCGGCCTCGCCGGGATCGGGCTGATCTGGCTGCGCGGCGACACCGAGTTCGGGCGCGCGGCGGTTCTCTTCGTGGTGCTGATCGTCTGGGCCGCCGATATCGGCGCCTATCTGCTCGGCCGCCTGGTCGGCGGGCCGAGGCTCGCCCCTGCGATCAGCCCGAACAAGACATGGTCGGGAGCATTCGGCGGGCTCGCCGCCGCCGTCGGCGCCGGGATCGGCGTAGCGGCGGCCTTCGACCCGGAGGCGCGGCAACTCCAGGTGGCCGCGCTGGCCGCCCTGCTCGGCCTCGCCTCGATCGCGGGAGACCTCCTCGAAAGCGCGATCAAGCGGCACTTCCACGTCAAGGACAGTTCGGCTCTCATTCCAGGGCACGGCGGGCTGCTCGACCGGGTGGACGGGCTGCTCGCTGCCGTGCCGGCGGCGTGCGCGGTCGCGCTCGCCCAAGGGATGACGTCGGGAGGAGAGCGGTTCCTGTGGACATGATCGGAGCGGGCCCCCCGGACCTTGCCGCGAGAACACCTCGGCGGGTGACGGTGCTCGGCGCCACCGGCTCGATCGGGCGCGCGACCCTCGACCTGATCGCTGCCGCTCCGGAGGGCAGTTTCGACGTCCAGGCCCTGGTTGCGAACGGCAACGCGGCGGCGCTCGCCGAAGCTGCGCGTCGGGTGCGCGCCAAGCGCGCCGTGGTGGCGGACGAACGGGCCCTGCCCGAGCTCCGCGACGCGCTTGCCGGCACGGGGATCGACACGGCGGCCGGTGCAGACGCCGTCGTCGAGGCGGCCACCATGCCGGCTGACTGGACGATGGCCGGGATCGTTGGTGCCGCCGGGCTTGCCCCAACGCTGGCCGCTGTGGCGCAGGGCGGGATCGTCGCGATCGCGAACAAGGAGTGTCTCGTCTGCGCTGGTGCAGCGCTGATGGCGCGCGCTCGCGCCGCCGGCACCACGCTCCTGCCCGTCGACTCGGAGCACAATGCCATCTTCCAGGCGATCGCCTGCGGCGGGGCGAGTGGCATCGAAAGCATCGTGCTCACCGCCTCGGGCGGGCCCTTCTGGGGCTGGAGCCTCGAGGCGATGCGGGTCGCAAGCCCGGCCCAGGCGGTGGCCCACCCGGTCTGGCGCATGGGCGCGAAGATCTCGATCGATTCGGCGACGATGATGAACAAGGGCCTTGAGATCATCGAGGCGGCGCATCTCTTCGGTCTGCCTGACGACCGGATCGACGTTCTCGTCCATCGCCAGGCCCTGGTGCACGGCCTCGTCTACTACGGTGACCGTTCGGTGGTTGCGACCCTCGCCCCGCCCGACATGCACACGCCGATCGCGCATACCCTCGCCTGGCCGCGCCGCATGGCGCTCCCCCTGCCGCGGCTCGACCTCGCCGCCGCCGGGGCGCTTACCTTCGAGCGGCCGGATGTGGAGCGGTTTCCCGCCCTCAGGCTCGCGCGCGCAGCGCTCCGGGCGGGGGGCACCGCTCCTGCGGTGTTGAACGCCGCCAACGAGGTGGCGGTGCGGCTTTTCCTTGACGGGCGGATCGGCTTTCTGTCCATCGCCGCCCTGATCGAGGCCGTGCTCGACCGCGTGGCCACGACGTCGGCCGAGGACCTCGACGCCGTGCTCGCTGCCGACGCCGAGGCACGCCGTGTGGCCGAGGAGGAGACGCGAAGCTTCGCCTGAGCGGCGCAGCGGGGCGGGGTGTGTGACGGGGCGGTGGGAGCGGGCCGAGCGCGGCGACCCCGCTCGTGTGATATAGGGGAGGCTTCCCGGCCCGGTCGCGGCGCGGCCGCGGGGTGGCGCGGTCCGGCAAGGAGGATCGGGTGGAGTTTCTGTCAGGCCTGTTCGATGGCGTGCTCGGAACGGTCGTGCCGTTCCTCGTCGTCCTCGGCGTTCTGATCTTCGTCCATGAGCTTGGCCACTATCTCGCGGCGCGCTCGGTCGGCGTGCATGTCGAGGTGTTCTCGATCGGCTTCGGGCGCGCGATTCTCGGCTGGACCGGACGCGACGGCACTTATTGGAAGATCGGCTGGATCCCGCTCGGCGGCTTCGTCAAGCTGCACGGCCAGGAAAGCCCCGAGGATCGTGCCGAGGCCGAGGCGGAGGCAAGGGCGAAGGGCCTGCCGCCGCCCGCCTGGCGTGAGGGACGCACCTTCGCCGAGAAGAGTGTGGGCAAGCGCGCCTGGGTGGTTGCGGCGGGGCCGCTTGCGAATTTCCTTCTCGCCGCCGTCCTTCTCGCCGGCCTCTATGCGACGGCCGGCAGGCCCAACACCGCCCCGGTGGTGACGGCCGTACAGGAGGCTTCTGCAGCGGCGCGTGCCGGGCTGGAGCCCGGTGACCGGATCGTCGCGATCGACGGCCGGTCGATCCGGCGCTTCGAGGAGGTGCAGATGACGGTCCGGCTCCGGCCGGGCCAGACGCTCACGCTCGAGGTGGACCGTGGCGGCGCCCGCCTCGTCCTCTCCGCCACGCCGGACCGCCGCGAGCTGACAGACCGGTTCGGGAACGTCCAGGTGATCGGCCTTCTCGGTGTCTCCGGGGGCGTGCCCGAATATGCACGGCTCGACCCCGCCACCGCACTTGCCGCCGGCTTCGGGGAGACCGTGCGGCTGACGGAGCAGACGCTCGTCGCGCTGTGGCAGATGATCACCGGCCGGCGGGGGACTGACGAGATCGGCGGGCCGCTGCGAATCGCCCGGCTCTCGGGCGAGGTCGCCGAAGGCGGGGTCGCGCCTCTCGTCGGGCTGATGGCGCTTCTGTCGATCAACCTCGCCCTGATCAATCTCCTGCCCATCCCCGTGCTTGATGGCGGGCACCTGATGTTCTACGCGGCCGAGGCGATCCGGGGGCGCCCCTTGTCCCCGCGGGCGCAGGAGTACGGGTTCCGCGCCGGGCTTGCGCTGATCCTCGCCCTGTTCGTGCTCGCGACCTGGAACGACCTCGCGCAGCTTCGGGTGATCGACTGGGTGGCTGGACTGGTCGGGTGACACCTCCTTGCCGCGACTCTATTCTCCGCCGCCGCGGCGGCGTCCTTCCGCCGCCGCTCCTGCCACAGACACGCGCCAGGATCGACCTTTCGGGATGATGCGCCTCAGCCTCGCTCTTGCGCTCGTCGCCGCGCTGCTCTGTTCCGCTGCCGCGGCCGTGCGCGCGCAGCCGCAGCCGGCGCAAGGCGCCTTCGCCCTGCCCGCGCCGGGCGGCATCGTGCGCGAGGTGCGCGTCGAAGGAACGCAGCGGATCGAGCCGGCGACGGTCCAGTCCTACATGGTGATCCAGCCGGGCGATCGGTTCGACACCGAGAACATGGACCGCTCGATCAAGACCCTCTTCGCGACCGGCCTGTTCGCGGATGTGTGGCTGCGCCGCGAAGGCGATGCGCTGATCGTGACGGTGCGCGAGAACCCGATCGTCAACCGCGTGGCGTTCGAGGGCAACCGGGCGATCGGCGACGAGGTTCTGCGCGGCGAGATCCAGACCCGCCCGCGCTCCGTCTTCACGCGCACGCAGGCGCTCGCCGATCGCCAGCGCCTGCTCGACGTCTATGCACGCCGTGGCCGCTACGCCGCGTCGATCGAGCCCAAGGTCATCGAGCTCGACCAGAACCGGGTTGATGTCGTGTTCGAGATCGTCGAGGGGCCGAGCACGCTGATCCGCCGGATCAGCTTCGTCGGCAACAAGGCGTTCAGCGCCTCCGACCTCAAGGACGCGATCGCGAGCCGCGAGAGCGCCTGGTACCGGATCCTCTCCACGGCTGACCAGTACGACCCCGAACGCCTCGCCTTCGACCGCGAACTTTTGCGCCGCTTCTACCTCAAGAACGGCTATGTCGATGCCGAGATCACCGGCGCGGTGGCCGAGCTCTCGCCTGACCGGACGAGCTTCTTCATCACCTTCACGATCGTCGAGGGCGAGCGCTATCGCGTCGGCTCGGTCGAGATCGACAGCCGGGTGCGCAACCTCGAGCCTGAGTCGCTACGGAGCGCCATCACCCTCCGCGGCGGCGACTGGTACGGCTCGGAGGCGGTCGAGGAGAGCGTGCGGGCGCTCGAGCTCGCGGTCCAGAACGCGGGCTACGCCTTCGTCGAGATCAGGCCGCGCTTCCAGCGCAATCGGGAGCAGCGCACGGTCGACGTCACCTTCGAGGTCGTCGAAGGGCCGCGCGTGTTCGTCGAGCGGATCGACATTGTCGGCAACCAGCGGACGATGGACAAGGTGATCCGACGCGAGTTCCGGATCGCCGAAGGCGACGCCTACAACGCCGCCCGTGTGCGCCGGTCACGCCAGCGGCTGATCGACCTCAACTACTTCTCCAAGGTCGAGGTGACCACGACGGAGGGAAGCGCGCCGGATCGCGCGATCATCACGGCGGAGGTCGAGGAGAAGGCCACCGGCGAGCTTACCCTCGGCGGCGGCTACGGCACCGACATCGGCTTCCTCGGCACGGTGGGCTTGCGGGAGCGCAATCTGGCCGGAACCGGCCTCGAGGCGCGGGCCGAAGTCACGCTCGGCCAGTTGCGCAGCGCCCTCGACCTCTCTTTGACCGACCCCTACTTCCTCGACCGTAACCTCGTCGCCGGCATCGACCTTTTTTACATAACGCGCGACAACCAGGAGATCGCCGGGTTCGACGAGCAGCGTCGTGGCGGCGCGGTGCGAATCGGTTACGCCATCAACGAGCACCTGCGGCAGTCCTGGTCCTACTCCTACATCGAGCGCGAGATCACCAACGTCAGCCCCTTGGCCTCGATCTACATCCGCGATCAGGCGGGGCGGAGCACCGTCTCGATGGTCTCGCAGATCCTCACCTACGACCGGCGTGACAGCCGGATCGACCCGACGGAGGGCTATGTCGTTCGCTTCTCGACCGAGGTCTCGGGCCTCGGCGGCAATGTCGGCTTCTTCCGCCCGCGTCTTGAAGGCATCTACTACCAGCCGCTCGCCTTCATCACAGGCAACCGACAATGGATCCTCTCGATTCGCGGGAGTGTCGGGTTTTTGTTCCAGTACGGCGAGGTGGAGCGGATCATCGACAACTTCTTCCTTGGCGGTGAGAACCTGCGCGGCTTCGAGATCGGCGGTGCGGGCCCCCGTGATCGCACAACGGGTGACGCGCTCGGGGGCAGGCGGATCTGGACCCAGAGCACGGAAATCAGATACCCGTTTCCCTTCGTTCCCGACGAGCTCGGCATCCACGGCCGGGCCTTCGTCGATATCGGCAATCTCGAGGACTCGGGGCTCACCGGCCCAGGCGTCGTCAACAGCGGCCCGCCGCGTCTCGGCGCGGGCTTTGGCGTCACCTGGCGGTCGCCCTTCGGGATCGTGAACGTCGACTTGACCCCGTTCGTGGTCAAGGAACCCTACGACAAGACGCAGATCTTCCGTTTCGGCTTCGGCACGAGGTTCTGATGAGAGGCCTTTCCATCCTTGCTGCATACGCCTCGCTTGCGGCCGCTCTCGCCCTGCCGGTGCCGCTTCTGCCCTCAGGCGCGCTCGCGCAGCAGGGCGGCCAGCAGCAGTGGTTCGTGCCGGGCCAACAGCCGCAGCAGCAGCGCCCGGCCCAGCAGCAGCGCCCCGCGGCGCAGCAGCCGCAGCAGCGCCCAGCTGCGCCGGCCCAGGGGCAGGTGGCGGGGCCGCAGGACCCGGGCGCGCCGCGCCTGCCGCCCATCCAGCGAAGCGAGCCGCCGCCGCCGGCGATCATCGGCGTGGTCGGCCTTCCGGAGGTGTTCGAGGCCTCCGTCGCTGCTCGGGGCGTGCGCCAGACGGTGCAGGAGAGGCTGGCGAGGTTGAACGAGGAGGCGCAGCGGGAGCAGGCGGCGTGGCGCGAAGCCCAGACCCAGCTCGCCAACCAGCGCACCAGCCTCACCCCTGAGCAGCTGCGCGAGCGCGAGCGCGAGCTGCAGGAGCGCATCACCAACGGCCAGAGGATGCTGCGCGAGCGGAACGCGCAGATCCAGCAATCGGGCCAGCGCGCCCTTGCCGAGGTCGAGCGAGTCGCCCTCTATGTGATCGGGCAGGTCGCCGAGGCGCGCGGCCTCAACCTCGTGCTAAACCGGGGCGCCGTGGTGCTTGCGATCGACGAGCTCGACATCACCCGCGCTGTGGTCGAGCAGCTGAACCGTGCGCTCCCCTCGGTGCGGGTCGAGGGGGAGGGGGCGCCGACGCCGGCCGCCGCTCCTGCGGCCCAACAGGGGCAGGCCCAGCCGACACAGCGGCCCGCGCAGCAGCCGCAACAACAGCAACAGCCGCAGCGCCGGAACTGACTGCCGCTTCGGTGCCGTAACGCCATGCTGGGTGACCGGCGTTTCTTTTCCGGCCGCGGCCCTTTTCCGCTCGCCGCGGTGGCGCAGGCGGCGGGAGCGTCGCTGCCGCCGGGGGCGGACCCGGAGCGCCTCATCCGCCGCCCCGAACCTCTCGAGTCGGCCGGGCCTGACTGCGTGACCTTCCTCGAAAGCGCGCGCTATGCCTCCATGCTCGGGCAGAGCAGGGCCGGAGCTTGCCTCATGCGGCCCCAGGATTCCGCCAAAGCGCCCGAGGCCATGGTCGTGCTCGCCTGCGACCAGCCCATGCTCGCCTGGGCGCGGGTGCTGGCGCTGTTCTTCCCGGAAGGTTCTCCGGGGCCGGGCGGTGTCGCGCCAGGGGCAGTGGTGCACGAGGACGCGTTCCTCGCCGCCTCCGTCACCGTGTCGCCTGGGGCGGTGATCGGGCCGCGCGCGATGATCGGCGCGGGCACCGTGATCGGCCCGAACGCGGTGATCGGAGAGGGCGTGGTGATCGGCGAGGCCTGTTCCATCGGCGCCGGTGCCTCCGTCTCCCACGCCATCCTCGGCGACCGGGTCTCGATCGGGCCGGGGGCGCGGATCGGCCAGCCAGGGTTCGGCTTCGTTCCCGGGCCGCGTGGCTTCGTTCCCGTTCCGCAGCTCGGCCGCGTCCTGATCGGCGACGACGTCGACATCGGCGCGAACACGACGATCGACCGCGGCAGCGCCGGAGACACGATCATCGGCGCCGGCACGCGGATCGACAACCTCGTGCAGATCGCCCACAACTGCCGCCTCGGCCGGCTCTGTGCTCTGGCGGGGCAGGTCGGCCTCTCCGGCTCGACCATCCTCGAGGACGGGGTGATGATGGGCGGCCAGGCCGGGTCGGCCGGGCATCTGCGCGTCGGCGCCCGCGCGCGCATCGGCGCCCAGGCAGGGCTGATCGGTGACGTTCCTCCGGGCGCCGACTATCTCGGCAGCCCCGCCATGCCGATCAGGGAGTTGTGGCGTGCCGTCGCGGCGCTGAAGCGCCTCGCTGCACGGCCGGAGCGCCCGGCGGAGCGTGGCGCGCCGGGCACGGACAAGGCATAAGGGCGAAACGACGGTCGGTGCGGGACGGAGCGCGACGGGCGATGGAAGCGAGTGTGACCGGGACGGAGGCGCGGCCGGCCGGGCCGCGGCGCATCGAGGCGCTGGACATCCAGCGGATCATGCAGGCCATTCCCCACCGCTATCCCTTCCTCCTGATCGACCGTGTCGAGGACGTGGTGCCCGATGCCTCGGCGGTCGGCATCAAGAACGTCTCGATCAACGAGCAGTTCTTCCAGGGCCACTTTCCCGTCCATCCGGTGATGCCAGGCGTGCTGATCATCGAGAGCATGGCCCAGACCGCTGCCGTGCTCGTGGTGGAGACGCTCGGGCCTGATGCGGCGGGCAAGGTGGTCTATTTCATGCTCATCGAGAATGCCAAGTTCCGCCGCCCCGTCGTCCCCGGCGACCAGATGCGGATTCACGTCCGCAAGGAGCGCAACCGGGGCAATGTCTGGAAGTTCTCCGCCGAGGCGAAGGTCGATGGCCAGGTCGTTGCGGAGGCGACCTATGCCGCGATGATCATGGACCGTTGAGCATGCCCGAGATCCATCCCTCCGCGATCGTCGACCCTTCTGCGAGGCTCGGGGAGGGAGTGCGAATCGGGCCCTTCTGCATCGTCGGGCCGAACGTGACGCTTGGGGCCGGCACGACGCTCATCAGCCACGTCGTCGTCGAGGGCCACACGGAGCTTGGCGAGGGGGTGACGGTGCATCCCTTCGCGACCATCGGCCTTGCGCCACAGCATCTCGGCTATCGCGGCGAGCCGACCCGCACCGAGATCGGCCCGCGCACGGTGATCCGCGAGCACGTCACCATCCACCGCGGCACGCCGATCGGCACCGGCGTGACCAAGGTGGGGGCCGATTGCCTCCTGATGTGCGTCACCCACATCGCCCATGACTGCGCGATCGGCGACCGGGTGATCTTCGCCAACAACGCCGTGCTCGGCGGCCATGTCACGGTCGGCGACAACGCCGTGATCGGCGGCGCGGCGGCGATCCACCAATGGGTGAGGGTCGGCCGCCAGGCTATGGTCGGCGGCGCCTCCGGCGTGGAGGGGGACGTGATCCCGTTCGGGTCGGTGATCGGCAACCGGGCGCGGCTCGCAGGGCTCAACGTGATCGGGCTCAAGCGCCGCGGCTTCGACCGCGCCCAGATCCACCGCTTGCGCGCGGCGTTCAAGCTCCTGTTCCGGGACGAGCACGGCACGCTTGAGACCCGGCTCGCCGAAGCCCGGCAGCGCTTCGCGGGCGACCCGCTCGTCGAGGAGGTGCTCGCCTTCATGACCGCCGAGAGCCACCGCCCGCTCTGCCGCGCGGTTCCGCCGGACGATCTCGATCTTGGCGCCGAGGAGCCGGTCGAGTCTGCCGCCTGAGCCGCTCATGCCCGGCACGCTCGGCATCATCGCCGGCGGCGGGCCCATGCCCGCGCGTCTTGCCGCCGCCGTCGCCGCGACAGGCCGGCCCGTGTTCGTTCTCGGGCTCGAGGGCCATGTCGATCGCGCCGCGGTCGCCTCCTTCCCGCACCGCGTGGTTCGCCTCGGGGCCGCCGGCGAGGCGCTCGCCGCGCTGCGCGGCGCGGGCGTTGACGAGATCGTCCTGATCGGCCCGGTGAAGCGCCCCTCGCTACTGACGCTGATGCCGGATTCGGAAGGGGCGAAGATCCTCGCACGCATCGGCCGCGCCGCCTTCGCCGGCGACGACGGGCTTCTGGCGGCCGTGATCCGCGTTCTCGAGGAGGAAGGGTTCCGGGTGCGCGGCGTGCAGGAGGTGATGGCCGGCCTCACCGCTCCAGAGGGCGTGCTCGGCCGGGTCTCCCCGACACCGGAAGCGGAGGCTGACATACGCCGCGGTGTGGCGGTCGCGCGGGCGCTCGGCGCGGTCGATGTCGGCCAGGCCGTTGTGGTCCAGCAGGGGATCGTTCTTGCCGTCGAGGCGGCCGAGGGAACGGACGCACTGCTCGCGCGCTCGGCCTCGCTTCGCCGCGCGGGGCCGCCCGGCGTGCTTGTCAAGCTCGCCAAGCCCGGCCAGGAGGCAAGGGCCGATCTGCCCACCATCGGCGTGCGTACCGTCGAGGGAGCGGCGCGGGCAGGGCTTGCGGGGATTGCGATCGAGGCAGGGCTGACGCTCCTGCCCGAGCGCGAGGCGACGATCGCCGCGGCGGACGAGCTCGCCCTGTTCCTGGTCGCGCGGCGGTTCGGGTGAGGCCTCGGCCGAACGTTCCGGGCAAGTGCTGACCCTTGGTTCCTGCTGGCGAGCCGTGCCTCGATCATGGGCGGCCGCAACAGGAGTGTCATCCCCGACCAGGTTCCCAGACGGCAGGGGCCGCGCCAGGGTTCGCCGATAGCAGAAGACCTTGGCAGCGCCGATCTCGCCGTTGTTGGCGCAGGGATTGTCGGGCTTGCGTATGCTCTTGCGGCGGCGCGAGCAGGGTTGTCCGTCGTCGTGCTCGACCGCGAGGCGCGCGCCAACAGTGCGAGCGTGCGCAGTTTCGGTGTCGTCACGGTCACCGGTCAGGCGCCTGGGGAGACCTGGCGTCGCGCCCGCCGCTCCCGCGAGGTCTGGGCTGAGGTCGCGCCCCGCGCCGGCATCCCCATCCTGCAGCGCGGCCTCGTTCTCGCCTGCCGCCGGGAGGAGGCGCTTGCGGTAGCGGAACAGTTTGTCGCAGGACCGATGGGGGCCGGCTGCCGCCTGTTCTCGCCTCGCGAGATGGAGGACTTCGGAGTGTTCGCCCCGGGGCTCGCCGGCGGGCTCCACTCGCCGCACGAGCTCCGCGTCGAGCCGCGCGAGGCGCTGCCGCGCCTCGCCGCGTGGCTCGAGACGGAGCATGGCGTCCGGTTTCTGTGGCGGACGCATGTGCGCGAGGTTGCCCCGCCGGTGATCGAGACGAGCGGGGGCAGGCTTCGCGCCGCGCATGCGGTCGTCTGCCCCGCAAACGATTTCCTGTCGCTGTTTCCGGAGGCGATCGAGCGGCACGGGCCGGTGCGCTGCAAGCTCTCGATGCTCCGCCTGCCCGATCCGGGCTGGCTGCTGCCGGCGTCCGTGATGAGCGATCTTGGCCTCGTGCGCTACCAGGGCTATGCCGGGCTGCCGGGAGTTCCCATGCTCCGCGCCCGGCTCGAGGCGGAACAGGCGGACGCCCTCGCCGACGGCATTCACCTGATCGCGGTCCAGTCGGCGGACGGGTCGCTCGTGGTGGGCGACAGCCATCACTACGGCGACACGCCCGACCCGTTCATGGACGCGGCGGTGGAGGCGCGAATTCTCGAGGAGGCGCGCTCTGTGCTTCGCCTGCCCAGTGACGCACGGCCCGTCGAGCGCTGGATCGGCGAGTATCCATCCGCCCGCGTGCCGGCCTTCATCGCGGCACCCCTGCCAACTGTCCGGGTGGTTATGGTGACCTCCGGCACAGGGATGAGCACCGCTTTCGCGCTCGCCGAAGAGGCGCTCGCCGACCTCGTCGGCCTGCCCGCGCCGGTGCTCGCTGCCTGACCGATGCCACCGCCTCCCTGTGCTGGGCCGATCCGCGCCGTCGTGCTCGACTGGGCGGGAACGGTCGTCGATCACGGCTCGCGCGCGCCGATGGCGGCCTTCGTCCGCGCCTTCGCCCGTTTCGGCGTCGAGATCACCATCGCCGATGCACGCGCGCCGATGGGATTGCCGAAGTGGGACCATATCTGGGCCGTCGGCACCGCGCCTGCCGTTGCCGCCACCTGGCGCGAGCGGCACGGGCGGGACTTCTCCCGCGCGGATGCGGATGCGATCTTCGCCGTGTTCGAGCCGATGACGGTCGCCGCGGTGCGCGATCACGCCGATCTCATCCCGGGCACCGTCGAGGCGGTGGCGGCGCTGCGGGCGAGGGGGATCCGCATCGGCAGCACCACAGGCTACACGCGGCCGATCATGGAGGTGCTCGCGCCGCTCGCTGCGGCCGCCGGCTATGTGCCGGACACGCTCGTCTGCGCCGGCGATCTCGCCGCCGGGCGGCCGACACCGCTGATGATGTATCGCTGCTTCGCCGATCTCGGCGTGTGGCCTGCCGCGGCGGTGGTGAAGGTTGATGACACCGCGCCTGGGATCGCCGAGGGGCTTGCTGCCGGGAGCTGGACCGTCGGCGTCGCTCTGACAGGGAACGCCGCGGGCCTGTCGGCCGCGGAACTTGCCGCGCTCGGGCCGCAGGAGCGCTCGGCCCTGCGCGCGCGTGCCACGGCCGAGCTCGAAGCGGCAGGCGCACACCTTGTGATCGACAGCATCGCCGATCTTCCCGCCGCGGTGGATGCGCTCTCGGCCCGGCTGCTCCGCGGCGAGCAGCCCTGAGGCTGCGAACGTCATCTTTTGGAAACGTAATCGTCACGCACCTGTCGCGATCGGTGAGAGAGAGTGGGGGGCGGCGTTCGCTCCGGGCGCCACGTCCACACCACCCCGGGGGTCAGCCATGCTTCGTCGCACGCTTCTTGCCGCCGCAACGCTCGCGCTCGTCATGCCGGCCGCCGACGCCTCCGGCCAGCGCACGCGGCTTACCGTCTACACCGCGCTTGAGAACGAGCAGCTTCCCGTGTTCAAGCAGGCGGCGGAGGCGGCGATCCCCGGGCTCGAGATCGTCTGGGTGCGCGACAGCACAGGCGTGATCACGACCCGCTTGCTCGCCGAGAAGGACAACCCGCGCGCGGATGCGATCTGGGGCCTCTCCGTCTTCAGCCTCAAGCGTCTCGAGGCGGATGACATGCTCCTTCCCTACACCCCCGCGGGCGCCGAGGCGCTGAGGCCGCAGTTCCGGTCCGACCGCTCGCCGATGACCTGGGTGGGCATGGACGCATTCGTTTCTGCCGTGTGCTTCAACACCGTGGTGGCGCGGCAGCGCAACCTGCCCACCCCGCGCACCTGGGCCGACCTGCTAAACCCCGTCTATCGCGGGCTGATCGCGATGCCGAACCCGGCCTCCTCCGGCACCGGCCTGCTCACCGTCGCCGGCTGGCTCGGCACGCAGGGAGAGGAGCAGGCCTGGGCCTTCATGACCCGCCTGCACGAGAACATCGCCGTCTACACCCACAGCGGCTCGGCACCCTGCAACAACGCCGCGCGCGGCGAATACGCGATCGGCCTCTCCTTCGACATGCGAGCGGTGACGCTGAAGAACCAGGGAGCGCCGATCGAGATCATCGTGCCTACCGACGGTGTGGGTTTCGACCTCGAGGGGGCGGCCATCCTGCGCGGCACGCGCCAGGAGGCGATGGCGAAGAGGCTGATGGACTTCGCGGTGAGCCGCCCCGCGATGGAGCTCTACGGCCGCTACTACGCGTTGCACGGCCTTCCGGACGTGACGCCGTCGGTGCAGGGCTATCCGCCCGAGTTCGCCGAGCGCCTTGCCAAGGTCGATTTCGCTACTGTGGCGGCGAACCGTGACCACATCCTCACCGAGTGGGCGCGTCGGTTCGACGCCAAGTCGGCACCGCGGAACTGAGGTGCGGCAACGGCTCCGGGGCGCGTGACGCGGCCATGGACGCATCCGCGGAGGCATCGGCGAAGGCGGGCGCTTCGGTGAGCGTTTCGCGCCCTGAAGCCTCCGCCGATGACTCCTATCTCGCCATTCGGCGCCTCACGAAACGGTTCGGCACCTTCACCGCTCTCGACGACATTTCGCTCACGATCCGGCGTGGCGAGTTCGTCTGCTTCCTCGGGCCTTCGGGCTGCGGCAAGACGACGCTCCTGCGTGCCATCGCCGGGCTCGAGCCGCAGGACGAGGGAACGATCGTCCAGGACGGGCGCGACATCTCGGCGCTGCCGCCGTCGCGCCGGGATTTCGGGATCGTGTTCCAGTCCTACGCCCTCTTCCCCAACATGACCGCGCTCGCCAATGTCGGCTATGGCCTCGCCGCACAGGGGAAGAGCCGGGCTTTTGTGGAGAACCGGGCGCGCGAGCTCCTGTCGCTCGTGGGTCTTGCCGACCAGTGGTGGAAGTATCCGGCGCAGCTCTCGGGAGGGCAGCAGCAGCGCGTCGCGCTCGCGCGGGCGCTTGCGATCAGCCCCGGCCTGCTTCTGCTCGACGAGCCGCTCTCCGCGCTCGATGCGCTCGTGCGTGTCCACCTCCGCGCCGAGATCAAGGCGCTGCAGCGTCGCCTCGGCATCACCACGGTGATGGTCACGCACGACCAGGAGGAAGCACTCTCGATCGCCGACAGGATCGTGGTGATGAACCGCGGCCGTATCGAGCAGGTCGGCACGCCTGATGCGGTCTACCGGCGGCCGGAGAGCCTGTTCGTCGCGGGCTTCGTCGGGCGGATGAACAGCCTGCCCGGAACGGTGGTCGACTCCTCGACGGTTGCGATCGGCGCGGTTCGGCTCGCGGCGGAGGCCGCTGCGCGCTTCCCCTCCGGAGCGGCGGTGCAGGTCTGCATCCGGCCGGAAGACGTGCAGCTTGACCGTCCGGGACTTGCGGGGACGCGCCTTGCTGCCACCGTCCGCGGCCTCGAGTATCTCGGCTCGATCACGCGAATCCCCCTCGAGGCGGCCGGCCTGCCGCTGACGGCAGAGCTGCCCGATGCGGCGTTGCGTTCGCTCGCGCCCGAGCCCGGCGGGTCGCTCACGGTCGTGCTGTCGCCGGATCGGGTGCTGCTCTTCCCCCGCCCGGGCGAAGCCTGACCCCGATGCTGCCTTTGGCGGGAATGCTCGAGGCACCGGTCCGGGTCCGGCCGCAGCCCTCGGCCGACGACCACCTGCTCGCCGGCATCGTGCTGCTCGCGGGGCTGTTCCTCGCACTGGCGCTTGCCGCCCCGCTCGGCGCCCTGCTGCTCAAAAGCTTCCAGGACGACCGGGGCGGCTTCGTAGGTCTTGCGAACTATCTTCGCTACTTCGAAACGCCGGCCCTGATTGGCTCGCTTTGGAACAGCCTCTGGGTCGCCGCCGTCTCGACGGCGATCGTGCTGCCGCTCGCTTTCGGCTACGCCTATGCGCTCACGCGAAGCGCGATCCCGCTCAAAGCCCTGTTCCGCGCCATCGCTCTGATCCCGATCCTCGCCCCGTCGCTTCTGCCGGCGCTTGCGCTGATCTACCTCTTCGGCAACCAGGGCATGCTCAAGCCGCTCCTGATGGGTGGGACGATCTACGGGCCCGCCGGGATCATCGTCTCGCAGGTGTTCTACTGCTTTCCCCCGGCGGTGCTGATTCTCGCGACCGCTCTCTCGGGGGTAGATGCGCGCCTGTACGAAGCGGCCGAGGCGCTGAGGGCCTCGCGGATCCGCGTGCTCCGAACCGTCACCCTGCCGGCGGCGCGCTACGGCATGGTCTCGGCCGGGTTCGTGGTGTTCACGCTCGTGATCACCGATTTCGGCATCCCGAAGGTGATCGGCGGCTCGTTCAACGTGCTTGCAACCGATGTCTACAAGCAGGTGGTCGGGCAGCAGAACTTCCAGATGGGGGCCGTCGTCGGCATGGTGCTGCTCGCCCCCGCCGTGCTCGCCTTCGCGGCCGACCAGTGGGCGCAGCGTCGGCAGACCGCCACCGTCTCGGCCCGTGCGGTGCCCTATGTGCCGAAGCCGCCCGCTGCTTATCTTCTGCACCATCCTCTCGCTTCTCATGTGGGGCTGATCGGGGTCGCCGCCTGGGGAAGCCTGATCACCTTCTGGCCTTGGAACCTTTCGCTCACGCTTGCCAATTACGACTTCGCCCGGTTCGACAGCGCCGGCTGGGGAAGCTGGTGGACCAGCGTGCGCATGGCGGCTTGGACGGCGGCGATCGGCGCGCCGCTCGTCTTCGTTTTCGCCTACGGGATGGAACGGGCGAAGCGTCTGCCGGCGCTTGTGGGCCTCGTCCGCTTCGCGGCCACCGTTCCGCTTGCCGTGCCCGGGCTCGTGCTCGGAATCGCCTACATCCTCTTCTTCAACGCTCCCGAAAACCCGCTCGGGTTCCTCTACGGCACGCTCGCGATCCTTGTCCTCAACTCTCTCGTGCACTTCTACACGGTCGGGCACCTCGCCTCCGTAACGGCGCTGAAGCAGCTCGACCCCGAGTTCGAGAGCGTGGCCGCGAGCCTGAAGGTGCCGCTGTGGCGGACCTTCCTGGCGGTGACCCTGCCGATCTTCCTGCCCGTGCTGCTCGACGTCGCGATCTATCTCTTCGTCAACACGATGACCACGGTCTCGGCCGTGGTGTTCCTCTACGCTCCCGACATCAAGCCTGCGGCGGTCGCTCTCGTGCAGATGGACGAGGCGGGCCAGGCCTCGGCCGCGGCGGCGATGGCGATGACGATCCTTGCGACGTCGGCCGCCGTGAAGGGCCTGCATCTCGCGGCGGATCGTGCGCTCGCGCACCGAACCGAGGCGTGGCGCCGGGCCTGAGGCTCAGAACTGGCCGCGCTGGAGGCGGAACACGTCGGGGTTCAGCGGATCGGCCACGTAGGCGAGGCGGAGGCCGAAGGGGCGCGGCGCCGTCGGCGCCGCGTTCGCGGGCGGAGCGGCCGGCAGGAGCTGCAGCTGCACCATCCGCCCCTGCTCGTCGAGGCCGCGGAAGATGAGCGTTGAGCCGTCCGCGAGCAGAACCCCGCCTGCGACCGACCCTGCGCGCCACGCAAGGGCGGCGAAGTGCTTCCTCAGCGCCTCCGCCGCGTTGATCAGCGCGTCCTGCCGGACCGTCGGGTCGGCGGGAGGGCCCCAGAGGATGGTGACCTGGATCAGCCGCTTCGTCTGGTGCCCGAGCGTGTAGGACACGCGCGCCGTGCCGGTGTCGGGGATCAGGTTCGGCACCGTGACGGTCAGCACCTGCGTGCGCTCAACCGGTGTCTGTTCGGAGACGATCCGTTCCGCTGCCTGCGGAAAATCGCGCCTTATGGCGGCACGCACCTCCGCCTCCGTCATGCCGAAGCGTGCGGAGCGGAACCCCTCGACAGCTGCGGCCTCCAGGGGGGGTGACTGTGCCGGCGGTGCGGCCGGAGAAGGGGGCGCGGGCTGCGTCTGCTGCGCCGCGGCTCGCGGCTGTGCCTGTGCGTCCGCCTGCGGGCGAGCAGATTGTGCAGCGGCAACGCCGGCTACCAGCAGGGCGAGGAGGACGGGAACGGAATGGCGCATGGACGCGACGATGCCAGATGCCGCGCGTGTGCGCCACCCGGGCGCGTGACGGGGCTCACTTCCCCGAGGTAGTCTCCGCGGAGGAGGATGCGCGGGCCGATGCTGCCGATCATCCAGACCGAGAAACGGACGATGGGCCTCTCGTCCGGGCCCTTTCCGCCCGACTCGCTCATCCCCGAGCGCGTCACCGGCAGCGAATCGCTCTGCGGTCTGTTCTCCTACGACATCGATTTCCTGACCGACCAGACGGAGCTGAAACCCGCCGAGCTGCTCGGCAAGAAGCTCGGCCTCGAACTCGGCAAGGGCACGCCCGATCGGGCCTTCATCAACGGCCACGTGGTGCGGCTTTCGCTCGGGGACTATCTCGGCGGCAACTACGGCATGGCCTATCGCCGGATCTCCTGCCGGATCGTTCCGTGGTTCTGGTTCCTCGACCATACGACCGACTGCCGCGTCTTCCAGAACCGCACCGTCCAGGAGATTCTCGAGACGCTGTTCGGCGACGCCGGCTTCACCGACTACAAGTTCTTGCTCCGGGGCAGCCTCGCGCCGCGCACCTACGTGCTCCAGTACAACGAGACCGACTACGCCTTCGCCTGCCGGCTGATGGCCGAGGAGGGCCTCGTGTGGTGGGTGGCCTCGACCGCCGAGACGCATACGCCGATCATCACCAACCACAATGACGGTCTGAGGGCCTCGGGCGCCCAGCCCTTGAAGCTGCCGCCGCGCGAGGCGTCGCAGGTGCGCAACAGCTTCGACAGCCTTCGAGAGACCCACGTCTGGAAGCCCGGCAAGGTTGCGGTCAGCGACTCAGAGTTCCGAGCGATCTCGACCGATCTGACGACAGAGAAATCCTCGCTGCTCGGCCTGCCGCTCGCCGACAAGTTCGAGATCTTCGTCTGGCCCGGGCGCTTCCCCACAAAGGGAAAGGGCGACAGCCCGGCGGCCCGCAGCGACGGCGAGCCGCTCGCGACACACCTCGTCGAGGCGCTCGAGTCGGAAGCGACACGGCTCGAATCGCGACGGATTCCCACGCGCCGATGCTCGGCGTGCCGATCGAGATCCTCGACAACGCCCAAGCCTCAAGCGGAACGCCCTACCTGATCGAGCGGCTGAGCCGAACGATGGCGGATGAGATCCATCTCAATGCGCGCGCCATTCCCGTCTGTCGCACCACGGTGAGCGCCTTCCCGGCCGGCACGACCTATCGGATGCGGCCCGTTCCCGAACGGCCGAAGCTCCCGAACCTGATGCTCGGCAGGGTCGTCGGGCCGAAGGGAGAGGAGATCCATGTCGACGAGTATGGCAGGGTGAAGGTCCAGTTCCTGTGGGACCGTCTCGGCGAAGGCGACGAAAACGCCTCGTGCTGGATGCGGCTCTCCCAGGCCTGGGCCGGCAGCGGCTTCGGGATCATGGCGCTGCCGCGGATCGGCATGGAGGTGATCGTCGGCTTCCTAGACGACGACCCCGATCACCCGGTGGTGCTCGGCTGCCTGCACAACAACGAGAACAAGGTGCCCGTCGCGCTTCCCGAGAACAAGACGCAGACGGGGATCGTGACCAGGTCCTCGACGGGCGGGGGAAGCTCCGACTACAACGCGCTTCTGTTCGAGCACAAGGCAGGGTCGGAGAAGGTAACGTTCCAGGCACAGAAGGACTACGAGCGCCTTGTCAAGAACAACGAGAAGGTGACGATCAAGGCGAATCGCACGCTGCTGATCGAAGGCAAACAGAAATATGATGTCAAAGGCGACTATGACCTGACGGTGCAGCAGGGCAACCACAAGGTCGAGATCAGCAAGGGCAAGTTCGACACCAAGGTCGGCATGGGGAACATGTCGGTCAAGGTGTCGATGGGCAACCTCTCGACGAAGGTCAACCTCGGCAAGATCGACAGCGAGGCGATGCAGTCGATCGAGTTCAAGGTGGGCACCAGCTCGGTCAAGATCGACCAGATGGGCGTAACCATCAAGGGCATGATGATCAAGATCGAAGGCACCGTCATGCTCGAGGCCAAGGGCCTGATGACGAAGGTGAGCGGCGACGGGATGATGATGCTGAAGGGCGGCATCATCATGATCAATTGAGGCGTGCATGACGCCGGAGCGGCCGCCCGTGAAGCTCGCCTCCGCTGCTCCGCGGACGGTGCTGGAGCGTGCCGATCTCGCGCCGGAGGCGGCGGCTCTGGCAGGCGGCGCCTCGGATTCGGCGGCGGCGCTGCGGCGGCTGATCGAGGCCGGCATGCTGGCCGATGCCGCGCGCTTCCTCGCCCACGCCCTGCCGAAGCGCGAGGCGGTGTGGTGGGCCTGCATGTGCGCACGAGCGACCGCCCCTGAGCCGCCACCGCCCGATGCCGAGGCATTGGCCGCCGCCGAGGCGTGGGTGCGTAAGCCTGACGAGGAGCATCGTCGCGCCGCCATGGCGAAGGCCGAAGGCGCGGGCTTCCGCAGCCCCGAGGCCTGGGCCGCGGTCGCCGCCTTCTGGTCGGGCGGCAGCATGGCCCCGGCCGGCCAGCCGATCGTTCCGCCAGCAGAGCATCTTGCTGGTGTCGCGGTCGCCGGTGCGGTCTCGCTCGCTGCCGTCCGGCGCGAGCCGGAGAAGGCGGAGGCGACGCTGCGGCGCTTCCTCGACAGCGGGCTCGACATCGCCGCCGGCGGTGCGGGCCGGATCGCCCCAGCCTGAGGAGGCAGCCCCATGTTCCCCGCCGCGCGCATCACCGA
>Ga0308403_1000210_pt1 | contig 24846 bp, 26 predicted proteins | sample HotsprSampleOSM3_FD_203470 | JGI IMG/M metagenome (GOLD analysis project Ga0308403, IMG submission 203470) | Hot spring phototrophic mat microbial communities from Octopus Spring, Yellowstone National Park, Wyoming, United States - 20060914_OS-M3 ... | reverse complement strand
GACGATCAGCCGACGCGACCGAGCACTACAGGCAAGACCAAAGTGAAGGTCGAAGTGAACTGAGCTTGTGCGGAGCGCCATTCGGCGCTCCAGCGCTTAGCGCTCTATCCACTCAGCGCGACTGGCTTTCAGCGTTTCCAAAAGCGCGATGAAATCTTGGCAGCGCATCTCAGCGCCTTCGTGCCAGCGCTGTTCCTCAGCTTGCAACAGACGCCGCTGCTGTGCCAATTCGCGCAATGGCAGCTTCTCTTGAAGCACGCTGCTGCGCGGCATCAGCTGAATGAACTCGGCGAACTTCGCTTCGTCCGATTCTTTGGCTGAGATCAGCGTGTAGAGCGCCACGCTCTCGTCGTTTTGCAGCAATTGCAACGCTAATAGCACTGATCCGCGCGGTGCGCGCGGCGAGCCGCGCTTGACCGTGAAGCGCCACGCCAAAATATTCACGCGCTGCGCTAGATCGAACGTTATCTCTGAGGCGTGCTTAGCGCGCGCATCGCGCACAGTGATTTTTTGTTCCTTCACGCTCAGCGTGCGTCCGCTCTTCCAGACTCGCTTCAGCACGCCATCTGAGAGCGCCATCATGCCCAGCGCGCCTGAGGCTGCGATCAGCACGTTCAGGCAGCTGTTCTCTTCGCCGCGCAAAAGGTTGCTGAGCAGCCACAAGAAGCCGATGAAGCTGAACAGCGCGATCAACGGTAGTGCCAGCCGAATGCCGCCGTGTTCAACATCGAGCGGAAAACTGCTCTCACCCGAGTCCGCCATCACACCAGTGCCTCTGCCTGTCTCACAAGTTGACCGTCCAGCAAGGTTAACACGCGATCCATCTGATTGGCAATGCGCGGATCGTGCGTGACGACCACGACTGTCGTGCCTGTCTCGCGCTGAACATCCGCCAACGCCTTCAAGACGACCTTGCCTGCTTCGGTATCCAAGTTGCCTGTCGGCTCGTCCGCCAATAGCAGCGGCGGATTGTTCGCCAGGGCGCGCGCAATGGCGACGCGCTGTTGCTGTCCGCCGCTCAGCTGATTCGGACGATGATGCATCCGATCTTTCAAGCCGAGCAGATCGAGCAGCTCTGCAGCGCGGCGGCGCGGATGGAACTTCGGCTTGCGCGCAAACTCAATCGGCAGCATCACGTTCTCCAGCGCGGTCAGCGTTGGCACAAGGTTGAAGAACTGGAAGACGAAGCCGATCTTCTCATTGCGCACTTCCGTCAAGCGACTTTCGGAAAGGCGCGAGATATCAATGCCGTCAATTTCAACTGTGCCGCTCGTCGGCTTATCCAAGCCGCCCATCAGCCCGAGCAAGGTCGTCTTGCCGCTGCCCGATGGACCGATGATGCCGACGCGCTCGCCTCTGTAAATCTCAAGGCTGACGCCGCGCAAAATGCGCACCATCTCAGCGCCGAGCGGCAGCTCTTTGGTCACGTTGACCGTCCGCAAGACGGGCGTGCGACCAAAACTGTTCGAAGTCATGCGTGTTCCTCGTCAAGGTCTAGCCTTCGTGTCAGTCTCAGTTGAGAGTACGCACGCTGTGCGATAGCGTTGCGTCAGCGCGCCAATATCTGCGCCAATTTGAGCAATTTCTCATCGAGCGGCTTGGTCTTGCCTGCAATCTCGGCGAGCGGCGTGGTGGTGACCTGCCCTTGCCGCATGCCGCACAGCACGCCATACTCGCCGCGCGCCAAGGCTTCAACCGCGCCTACGCCCAAGCGCGAAGCGAGCAATCTATCGTAAGCGAGCGGCGCGCCGCCGCGCTGCACATGCCCAAGCGTAGTGGCGCGCACATCGAAGCCAAGCTCCTCGCGATAATGCTCATTCAGATATTTGAAGAGCGCGTCCGCGTCGTGTTTGGCGCCTTCGGCGACCACGACCATGGCGTGCGATTTGCCGCGCGCGTAAGCGGCGATGATGATCTGCGCCACTTGCTCAGGCGTGGTCTCAAATTCCGGTATCACAATGGCTTCAGCGCCGCCGGCGATGCCGCTCATCAGCGCTAGATAGCCGCAATCGCGTCCCATCACTTCGACCAAGAAAGCGCGCCGATGCGATGAAGCGGTCGTCTTCAGGCGATCGATCGCCTCAAGCGCGATGTTGAGCGCCGTATCCACGCCAATGGTGATATCCGAGCCGACTAGGTCGTTATCAATGGTCGAGGCGACGCCGTTGACAGGAAAGCCCATCTGCCAGAGCGCGTACGCGCCGCTCTGCGAGCCGTTGCCGCCGATCACCACCAGCGCGTCAACGCCGTGCTTGCTCAAGTTGTGAAGCGCCTGCTTGCGTCCGCTCTCTTCGCGGAACTCTTTGCAGCGCGCGCTGCCCAAGATCGTGCCGCCCATCTGAATAATGCCGCCCACTGAGCGCGCGTCCAGCTCGCGGAAGCTGTTCGTAACCAAGCCCAGATAGCCTTCTTGCACGCCTAACACTGTCCAGCCTTGTTCAACGGCAGCGCGCGTCACCGCGCGAATCGCCGCATTCATGCCCGGCGCATCACCGCCGCTCGTCAACACTGCAATGCGTTTGATCATGTGAAGTGCAGCCCTTTCACCCGCCGCTTACCGCGCGTAGTGTAACGTAACCTTGCCCAAAGGATGAAATGCTTTTTGCTATAGCGCCATCAGCCGTGTAAACTCTTGCCCGTGTTGGGCGAGGCAGACCGCTCTGTGCGAAAATATGCAACTTTTCTCAGCACGGCGTGTTTATATCGCTAGTCAGCTCTGATTCACAATGGAAGGTAGCTAAAACGCCTGTGAGTGTTATATCTCTGCAACGCATTCGGCAAAAAACGCGCGGAATTCTGCGGCTGACGCGCTGGAAAGAATACGTGACCTATGTTACACCGCTGACCGCTTTCGGCGCAATGCTGGCGCTGCGCGCTACTGAGAGCGCGCTCGATTGGCGGCTTTTGGTCGCGATTGCCGCCAATACGCTCGCCGTCGCTTATGCGTTCATGATCAACGACATTGTGGACGCACCTGATGACGCCTTGGAAGAAGCGCGCGCGGCGCGCAATCCTGTCACTTGTGGCGAGATCAGCATCTGGGAAGGTTGGACGGTCTCAGGCGTTGTGGCGCTGGGCGCGCTGGGACTCTACGCGCTGCTCGGTCTGCCTGCGCTGATCGCAGGCGGCATCACGCTCGCGCTCTCGCACTTTTACTCGTGGAAGCCTGTGCGCTTGAAGGCGTATCCTGTCACAGACGTTGTCTCGCACTCGCTCATGCTCAGCGGACTACTTCTCGTAGTCGGCTTCTACTGCTATCATCATGACCTGCTCGCCATTTGGTCAGTGGTGCTGGCGATGACGCTCGTCTCAAGCTATGGGCAGCTCTACAATCAACTGCGCGACTACGAGATGGATCGCGCGGCAGGCTTGTACAACACCACAATCATGCTCGGCAAGCGCGCGACTTACGTGCTGATGTACGCGGCGTTGATCGCGGCGGCAGGCTTGCTGATCTACGCGCTGATCATCGGCTTGATTCCATGGTGGATCATCGGCGTCGTCGTGATCAGCATTCCGCTGATCTATCTGTTCCGCAGCCGCGCCGATGCGCGCGGCGGCAACGCCGCCGATCTGAGCGGCACAGTGCAGCTTCAGGTGCTGATGGCTGCCAACGTCGCCGTGATCGTGTGGATGATTGCGCAGGCGCTCGGCTTCTAGCGCGCAAAGGTCGTGCGTGGCTCAGCCGCGGCTGAGCCACGTTGCATCACTTGCCAACTGCTTCATACTCCAACTGAGCCACTTGCATGAATTCCCAGAAAGCGCGTTGCGAATGCGTCATCGGCGTACGGCGATTGCGCACGAAGTAGAGCGCATGACGCAAATCGAAGCCTTCCACAGCCACTTCGACGGCGCGTCCGAGCGCTGCGCTGCGCGCCGCGACCAGCTTTGAGACGAAACCGATGCCCAGACCTTCCTCAACGGCGAGCGCGACCGCTTCCGCGCTGCCAAGCGTCATGGTGACGTTGAGCATTTCTGGCGCGATATCGTGCGCGCGCAGCGCCTCGTAGAGCGCGGCGTACGTGCCAGAGCCTTCCTCGCGCATGATGATCGGCTGATCGAGCAGATCGTCGGGATAGATGCGCCGATTGCGCGCCCAAGCGTGAGTGCTAGGCACGAGCAAAGTCGCTTCATCTACGTAGAACGGCACGAACTCTAGATCGCGATGGTCGAGCTGGCGGCTGCTGATGACGAAGTCCACGTCTTCTTCCAGCAGTTGCTGCACAACTACGTCCCTGCTGCAGACCTGCACATCCACGCGCACGGCAGGATATTGCGCGCGAAATTGCGCGATTCGGCTCGGCATGAAGTACTTGCCGGACGTCGTAGAGCAGCCCAGACGGATGTGACCGGCGATCGTGCCGTTCAGCGTGTTCATGGTCTCCTCAACGCGCCGCGCCGCCGCCACTAGCTCGCGCGCCAGCGGCAAGAGCGCCTTGCCGCTATCCGAGAGCCGCGCTGTGCGTCCCTGCCTTGAGAAGAGCTGAACGCGGAAACGGCGCTCTAGGTTCTGAATGCTCTGGCTGACGGCAGGCTGCGAAAGGTGCAAAAAACGCGCCGCTTCGCTGAAGCTGCCGTGTTCCGCAGCCGCGATGAAGACTTCCAACTCGTTCAAATGCAGCATGGCTTCTCCTGACCTCCCTAAATCAGCTGAACGCTATGGATAGCGATAAGCCAATTGAATGATCTCTTGTGACAAGTATCACTAACCACTATAGAGCGCCTGACGCAAAATGAAAGGTGAGATAAGTCATGAAAGGGCATTACAGATTTCCCGATTTTCTGGAGAGGTGAGCTATGCGAAACCGAAACGCGCTGGCAATTTTGATCATCGGCATGGGCAGCCTGCTCTTGGGCATCGGTCTGCTGGTGAACGTCTCGCCAATCATGGCGGCGTCCTCGCTGGCAGTCAGTGCGCAGAGCGTGGCACAAGGCGGCACTGCCGATCACAGCAAATTCGAGATATTGCAAGGACCGTTTGCCACAGGTCCCGAAGTGACCGCCGCCTGCCTGACCTGCCACACAGAGGCGGCGCAGCACATCATGCAGACCACGCACTGGACGTGGGAACAGAAGGTGAACGATCAACAGCTGGGCAAGAACAACGTCGTCAATAACTTCTGCATTGCCGTCGCCAGCAACGAGCCGCGCTGCACCAGCTGCCACATCGGCTATGGCTACAAGGATAAGACCTTCGACTTCACCAAAGAGACCAATGTGGACTGCTTGGTCTGCCACGATACAACTGGCACTTACAAAAAGTTCCCTGCAGGCGCCGGTCATCCGACCTATGAGCCGCGTGAGTTCCCTGCAGGCAGCGGCAAGATTTGGAATCCACCTGATCTCGCCTTTGTGGCGCAGAACGTGGGCAAGACGAGCCGCGCGACCTGCGGCGCGTGCCACTTTAGCGGCGGCGGTGGCGATGCTGTCAAACATGGCGACCTAGACACGAGTCTGCTCAAGCCAAGCCGCGAGCTGGACGTTCACATGGCGGCTGATGGGCTGAACTTCACGTGCGCCACGTGCCATAACGCGGTCAATCACAACATCGCCGGCGGACGCTACGTGATGCAAGCCAAAGATACACACGGCATTGACGTGCCAGGTCGAGACGATCAAAGTCGCGCTTCGTGCGAGTCCTGCCACGGTCTAGCGCCGCACACAACGGACGTTAAGCTCAACGATCACGTGGCGCGCGTCGCCTGTGAGACTTGCCATATTCCCGCTTTTGCGCGCGGCGATCAAGCGACTAAGATGTGGTGGGACTGGTCGGCAGCAGGCAAGCTGAACGCCGAAGGCAAGCCGTTCAAGGTCAAGAACGAGGAAGGCTACGATATCTACGACTCGCAAAAAGGCGAGTTCATCTGGGAACGCAATGTCGTGCCTGAGTACGTGTGGTTCAATGGCGAGATTGAGTACACAGTAGTCGGCACTAAGATTGATCCGACGCAACTTGTGGTCATCAATGCGCTCAAGGGCAGCGCCGATGACGACAAATCGCGCATTTGGCCCGTCAAAGCGTTCCGTGCGCGCCAGCCCTACGATCCGAAGACCAACTTGCTGATCATCCCACACTTGTTCCCAAGATCGCCTGAGGACAAAGATGCCTTCTGGCGCACCTTCGATTGGGCAGCGGCGTCTCGGAGCGGCATGGCGACCGTCAATCAGCCGTTCAGCGGCGAGGTAGCTTTCGTCGAGAGCGTGATGTATTGGCCTCAGACGCATATGGTGGCGCCGAAGGAGAAAGCGTTGGCTTGCGAAGCCTGCCACAGCACAAATGGTCGCCTTGCCGCACTGACCGACTTCTACATGCCAGGTCGCTTGCAGCATGAAGGCTTGAATATCTTCGGCACGCTGCTCGTCGGCATCGTGTTGCTAGGCGTGTTCGGTCACGGCACATTACGCCTGCTGCTGCGCAAGAGCAATAAGAACGATAAGAAGTCGTGAGTGAAACAGGGAGATTTGCCATGAAACAGGTCAAGCGGACGTTCATCTATCCGATTTTCGAGCGCTTTTGGCACTGGTCGCAGGCAGCGTTGATTATCGTGCTAGGGCTGAGCGGCTTTGAGGTACACGGCTCATATCGGCTGTTCGGCTTCGGCAACGCGGTCAGCATTCACAACACGGCGGCGATCCTGCTGCTGATCCTAGTCGCGTTCACCATCTTCTGGCACTTTGTGACAGGTCAGTGGAAGCAGTACGTGCCGACCACGAAGAACCTAGGCGCCGTCATTCGCTACTACGCCATCGGCATCTTCAAGCACGAGCCGCATCCTGTGCGCCGCACGCGCTACGCCAAGCTGAATCCGCTACAGAAGCTGGTCTATCTTGGCTTCAAGCTGCTGATCTTCCCGATCATGGCGACCACAGGCTTGCTGTATATGTTCTCCAACACGCTCGGCGTGCCGATCAGCCCAGTTGCGTTCCTGCATGTGCTAGGCGCGTTCTTGCTGCTCAGTTTCTTCATCGTGCATCTGTACATGGTGCTGACCACAGGTCGCACGCCGTTGGCGCACTTGAAGCCGATGATCACAGGCTGGGAAGAGCTGGAAGAAGAGACAGGCGAAGCGCCACAAGCAGCGCCTCAGCCGAGCGGTGATTGAAACATCCTCACAACGCCAATTGTCAGCGAGGCAGTCCGCACGGACGGCCTCGCGCGTCACGGCTCAGCGGCAATTGTACAGACGACTGTTCCACTCAGCCTTGAGCGCAGGCGTGAAGCTGAGCGCGCCAGCGATGCATCTACAACGATACTTTTTTTAGCCATCGGTCATGCTTCGGCGTTCCACAGCGTCCAGGTAGCGCGTTTGTGCCTCTAACTCAACAGCGCCAAAATCTTCTGCCCAATCGCCAAACGCGCCGTTCTCGTCTAAGTCGGCAGAGTTGATGCGCGTATCGCCTTTTTCATCGCGCGTGAACCAGTGCAACTTCACAAAGCTCGGACTCACTCTGCTTTGTGCCACGAGAGTCTGCACTGCCAGCAGAAGCAGCGCGCTATGCGTCTCGATCACAACTTGTACGCCGCGCATCGCCGCTTCGGATAGTATCTCTGCCAGCTTGACTTGCGCGCGCGGATGCAAATGAATTTCAGGCTGCTCAACGTAGACCATCTGCCCTGCATCGGCTGCGCGCAAAGCGACGAGCAAAGGCAGCGTCTGCGAGACGCCGAAGCCAACGTCGGCAATGCTGACAAGGTCTCTGGCGCCGCCCTGCTTAGGCTTTTTCAGGCGACCGACGAGCAATTCGACGCGTGTATCGTCAAGGCGGCGTGCTTCAACCTTCCACGTCAGCTCCAGTGCCGTTAAGTCCTGCGCAAGCGCGCTCAATTTTTCAGGCGTATGTTCTTGCCAATGCGCGATCACGCTGGCGGTGTACGGCTCAAAAGTGCCGAGAAAAGTCTTCTCAACGGCTGTCACGACATAGTTGCGCTCAGGATTGCCGCGCAAACCGGGCAAGTGGATGATGGAGCGAAGGAACGTCTCAACCGTGTAATCGAGCGGCAGCTAGTTGAGCTGTAAAAAACATCGGTTGCGCGCGACAGACCACTGCCGCTCAAAACCTATCTCTGGCGGCAGCCTGATGAACACCTTCGCTCTCTCAACGAACTCAGCGATCGCTTGCTGATCAGGCTCAGGCGTCACGTTCAGCCGCACGCCTGACTCTTCGTAGATAGTGCTGATGACTTCTAGCCTTCGCTCGCGCTTTTGAAAAGTCACCTCTCGGAAGGCTGAGCCAACGCGCAGACCGATTTTGAACAAGCGCGTCTTCTTGTCGTTCACGTTGAACATCTGATCGGCGTTGTTGAAGCGCACGTTCGGTCCGTTCAGCAGGAGCGGACCGGGATCGTACGCCGCTTCAAGGGTCTGTTTGAGGAGCAGCAACGGCTGCATCAAGCTGGACTTACCTGAGCTGTTGGCGCCGGCGAGAATGGTCAGCGGACGCATCGCGACAGTGTGCGCCTGCCGAATGGACTTATAGCCTTGCACAGTGATCTCAGTCAAAAAGTATCGCGCATCCATCTCGCAGCTCTAGGGCAAAGGTCGCTTCAGAGCATAGCTTAAGCCAGACGCGAGCGCCAATGATCGCGTTTGTTAAAAATTGTGATATGATCGCGACATCAGATGATGAGCTTGCGCGAGAGGCGCTCAATGCTATGGTTGCTGTGACCAGTGAGAAAATTCCAACTGACCTAGAGCCAATTTTCAGGAGTCAGCCGAATCTCTCGCCTGAAGAGCGCGCTCTGGTGTTGCGCGCCTATCGCTTTGCGGCTGAGGCGCATCGCGAAGCGAAGCGCGAAGGCGGCGAGCCATACATCACGCATCCTGTGGCGGTCGCGCAGATTCTCGCCGATCTGCACCTTGACGCGCCAACGCTCGCCGCTGCGCTGCTGCACGACGTGGTGGAAGATGTTGAAGGAATCGAGATCGAGCATATCGAGCGCACTTTTGGCGCAGAAGTCGCGCAGCTGGTAGATGGCGTCACCAAACTGGCAAAATTGCCGACCAGCACTGAGGCGATGAAGAACGGCAAAGCCGGCGACCGCGAAGCCGAGACGCTGCGCAAGATTTTCCTCTCCATGAACAACGACATCCGCGTGGTGCTGATCAAGCTGGCAGATCGCCTGCACAACATGCGCACGCTCGGCTATCTCTCGCCTGAGCGCCAGATCAAAAAGGCGCGCGAGACGCTCGATATCTTTGCGCCGCTGGCGAACCGACTCGGCATTTGGCAGATCAAGTGGGAACTGGAAGACCTGAGCTTCCGCTACCTGAATCCTGAGAAGTATAAAGAGATCGCGGCGCAGCTTGCCACGCGCCGCGCTAAACGCGAAGCCTACTTAGAGACGGTCAAGGCGCGCTTGGCAAAAGAGATCGGCGCGCTCGGCATCCCTGACGTGCATATCAGCGCGCGTCCCAAGCACATCTACAGCATCTACCGCAAGATGGAGCGCAAGCGCATTCCGTTCGATCAGGTCTACGATATTCACGCGCTGCGCGTGATCGTGCCTGAGAAAGTGCAGTGCTATCAAGTGCTTGGCGTCGTCCACAGCATCTGGCGTCCTGTGCCGGGCGAATTCGACGACTACATCGCCGCGCCGAAGAACAACTTCTATCAAAGTCTGCACACGGCAGTGGTGGACGACGAAGGCAAGACCATTGAAGTGCAGATTCGCACGCCTGAGATGCACGAACACGCTGAATACGGCATCGCCGCGCATTGGCGCTATAAGGAAGGCACGGCGCACGATAAAGCCTTCGAAGAGCATCTGCGCTATTTGCGCCAGCTGATCGAAGCGGCTGCCGAAGGCGTGAGTCCTGCCGATGCGCAAGAGTTCGTCAGCGTTATGCGCTCGGATGTCTTCCAGAATCGCGTGTACGTCTTCACGCCTAAAGGCGACGTGATTGACTTGCCGAGCGGCGCGACGCCGATTGATTTCGCTTACTACATTCACACGGATGTTGGACATCGCTGTCGCGGCGCGCGCGTCAACGGCGTGCAGGTCAGCCTTGACTATCGGCTGAAGTCAGGCGATCGCGTCGAGATCATCACCAGCAGCAAGCGCGCCGGTCCAAGTTTGGATTGGCTCAATCCGAGCTTGGGCTACATCCAGACGTCGCGCGCGCGCAGCAAGATACAGGCATGGTTCAAGCGCGTCGGGCGCGAGAACAACATCGCGCTTGGTCGCGAAGTGGTCGATCGCGAGCTGCGCCGCTTAGGACTAGCCGCCAAGCCGCGCGAAGAAGTGGCGGCGCTGTTCGGCTTCGCCAAAGTGGACGATTTTCTCGCGGCGGTTGGCTACGGCGATATCAGCGCGCCGAACATCGCCACCAAAGTGCTAGAAGCTGATCGAAAGGCGCAGCGCGAAGCAGCCGCTGAGTCGCTCGCGCCGAATGCTGAAGCGCCGACTCGCCCTGTCAACGCTTCAGATGGCATAGACATCATGGGCGACTCAGGCATGTTGATCACGCTCGCACGCTGTTGCAATCCTGTGCGCGGCGATCCGATTGTTGGCTATATCACGCGCGGCAAGGGCGTCACGGTTCATCGCGCCGATTGTCCGAATGTGATCAACAGCTTAGAGCCTGAGCGCTTCATCAACGTGACCTGGGGCAGTTCGGTGGAACGCGCCTATCCTGTGCCGATCATTATCACCGCTTACGATCGCGAAGGTCTGCTGCGCGATATTGGCGCTATTACGGCGAACGAGAACATCAACATCGCTGAGCTGCGCGTGCAGACGCGCAATAGCATCGCCTCGATCTTCTTGACGATGGAGCTGGAAAATCTGGAGCAGCTCTCGCGCGTGTTGGCTAAAATTGAGATGCTGCCGAACGTGATCGAAGCGCGCCGTCGCGTGGTGTGAGATAAGATGAGCCAGTTGACGCAAACACAAGGTATCGCCAATGATCGGACGCAGCGTGAAGCGCTCACGCCTGCGCAGCAACGTGCGCTTGCGCGCAGACGCTTGCGCGCTGATCAGAACGGCGTGATGTTGGCAGGCGTCCTGCTCGCCATCGGCGGCTGGTGGGCGTTGGCGCGGCTGGTGGAGAGCGCGCCGCCGCTAGCCTTTCCGCGTTGGCTTTTCTTCATCCTGCTCTATCTCGCCGTGACGGGCAGCACGCTGCCGTTCATCGGCTATCTGCATCGGCGCTTCAGCCGTTACAATCCGCCGAGCGGCGGCGTGATTCTGCGACAGGGCATGTGGTTTGGCTTGTTGGCGGTCACCTTGGCGTGGCTGCAAATGACCCGCGCCCTGACTTTGGCGAGCGCGGGCTTTTTGATTCTCGCTGTGCTGGTCATCGAGACGTTCTTGCGGCTGCGCGAGCGCGCCGTCTAGCGCGCTTTTGCCTTGCGCTTCGCTTCATAGCGGCGCATTTGCATGTTCAGCAGGAATGCCTGCACGGCATCGCGCGCCTTGCCGACCGTGCGCTTGGCAATGCGACCGAGCGAGAGCCACGAGTGCGCCAAACTGACCTCGCCGCTGCCCAGCAGCACCACTGCGCTTGCCCAGGTCAAGCCTGCGCCGAAGGCACACATGACCACTTTATCGCCAATCTTGCACTTGCCTTCTTCAATCGCCTCAACAAGCGCTAACGGCACAGAAGCAGCCGATGTGTTGCCATATTTTTGCAGGTTGATCATGAATTTATCCAGCGGTTGACGCATCATGCGCGCTGCCGACTCAATGATCCGCAAGTTCGCTTGATGCGGGATGAATAGCGCGATGTCGTCGGGCAGCAAGCCTGCCTTGTCCATCACGCGCTTCATCGAGCTGGCGAGCGTGCGCGTGGCGAACTTGAAGACTTCTGGTCCGTTCATCTTCAGGTAACCAAGCCGCTCTTTGACTAGACGGTCGCCATATTTGCCGATCGGCATAACTGAGCCTGCGCCTGGCACGTACAGATGCTCAACGCCGCTGCCATCTGAGCCGAGCTCGTAGGTGATCACGCCGGCAGGCTCCTCGCTTGGCTGCAGGACGACCGCCGCCGAGGCATCGCCAAAAAGCACGCACGTGGTGCGATCGGTGTAATCTACACCATAGGAGACCAGATCGGTGCCGATCACCAGAATGTTATCCATCGTGCCTGCCTGAATGAATTGGCTCGCCGTCACCAGCGCATAGACCCAGCCTGAGCAGCCTGAGGCGAGCTGAAAAGCGCCGCAGCGCGCGCCCAACTTATGCTGCACAATCGTCGCCACGCCCGGCACTAAATAATCGGGCGAAGAGCAGGCGACAATGATCAGATCGAGGTCTTTGGCAGTGATGCCCGCCATCTCAAGGGCAGGCAAGGCAGACTTGACTGAGAAATCTGAGGCTTGCTCATCTTCACCGCGAATGCGGCGCTCCTTGATGCCTGTACGCGTGGTGATCCATTCATCGGAAGTATCCACCATCTTTTCGAGATCAGCGTTGGTCAGCACGCGCTCAGGGACGTATTTTCCCCAGCCGGTAATTTTTGCGTAACGTTCGGGCATATTCGATTTGCATTCCTGTGATGTGAGATGTGAATGTCAGCTGACTGCTGTGAGTGAGAGATCGGCGTCTTCGCCGCGCTCACGGCGCTGAGCGCGCAGCAGTAGCTCCAACACGCGGCGGCTGGCGAGCAGCGCCAAGCCTGCGGTCAGCGTCAAGCCGCCGATGCGCGCCACCAGCTTGTAGCGCTTGGGCAGCTTTTGCCATTCCAGCAGGAGCGCAGGCTTCGCAGGCGCTTGGGCGAGCAGCTCGGCGCGCAGACGCGCCACAAACGCTGCGTCAGGCGCCACAGGCGTCAGACCTTCGCGCAGGCGGTCGGCAAGGAACATCAGGCTGTGCGCTTCGGCGCGTTCAGCCTCAGAGAGACCTTCAGCGGGAAAGGCGAGCGGCACGCCGCGAATCAGTGCATCGGCATGAGCAGCCAACCAATCTTCAAGTGCGCTGTTCGGCACTTCGGGCAGTTCATCGTGCGAAAACGGCTTCACCTGTGCATCACTCCTTAGCGGCGCTTTTCCCTGCGCGGCTTCTGTGCTTGTGCCTGTGCTTGTTCCGCCACGCTGCCGAGCTGCTCGCGCAATGCCAGCAAAGTGCGATGGTAGAGCGACTTGATAGCGCCTTCGCTCCGATTCATGATCACGCCAATCTCCTGATTGGAGAGCTGATCCACAAACTTGAGGATCAGCAGCTGCTGGCGTTCTTCGGGCAAGGCGCGCACGGCTTCAATCAAGCGCTCGATCTCATCGCGCGATTCGGCGCCCGTCTCCGGCGCTTCGCTGCGCAGGCGTGCCGCCACAAATTCATCCAGCGGAATCACTTTGTGACGGCTGCGGTCGCGATGCCAATTCGCCACCAGATTGTGAGCGATGCGATACAACCACGCCTGAAACGGCACGCCGCGCTCTACGTAGCCTTTGATGTGCGCCATAGCGCGATGAAAAACGCGCGCTGTCAGGTCTTCGGCGTCTTCATGGCTGCCTGTGCGATAGTAGATGTAGTTGTAGACCTTCTGCACATAGCGCTCATACAGCACGCCAAAAGCAGCAGGGTCAGTGCGCGCTTGCGCCACAAGCGTTGCGTCGTCCTGATGCGCCCACTCTTCAGCGTTTGGAACACTCATTTCTATACAACACCTTTTGATTCCAAGCGTTACGCGACAGTGCGCTGAGTATAGCAGCGCCTCAAGGCTCAGGCAGATTCTCTAAGGTCGCGATCACTTGTTTGAGCCAATCAATGTAGAGACGCTCGCTGGCGATGCCTAGGTCTAATGTCAGGCGCATCAGCGTGTGCGGTCGGTCAGGCTGTGTGTCCAGCGTTGGCAGCGGAATCTGCTCGAATTCCGCTAATTTCTGCTCGTGCAGCTTCAGCTGATGCGTGGCGAGCGCGATGAGCGCCTGATTAGGCAAAATCGCGCCGAAGAAGAGCTGGATCAGGAACGGCTCGCGATGGATAGGCAGCGCTTGCGGCTCGCTCAGCCAGCGTTTCAGCTCGGCGCGCCCTGCCTCTGTGATGCGATACACCTTGCGATTGGGACGCTCGGTCTGGATTTCAAGGCGGCTCTCAACCCAGCCTTGCTCGGAGAGTTTTTCGAGCGTGCGGTAAATCTGTGCCTGATCAGCTTGCCAGAAGTGTGCCACAGTGCGGTCGAACATCTGCGTCTTCAGATCATAGCCGCTCGCTTCCGTCAAATTCAGGATGCCTAAGATGGCGTGTAAGAGTGACATCAGTGGAATCAAACTGCCTTTCTGCGGAATAGCCTCAATTATAGCCGATTATCTCACGAGACGGAATATATGCTGCATCTCATAATGATATACATGAACCGCTTGCTTTTTGCCAAAAGCGCTCATACAGCGTCCATTCATCGGCGTATTGAGCGCATGATGAAAACCTTAAAATGCGTCTAAAGCAGTTTTAGACTTGCGTTAGCAGCGCCTTAAATGAAGGTTTCTATATTCTACTCAGTGATTGAAGCAGCCTGAAAAGCTGGCGATCACTTGAACATCGGTTGAGTTAGAGGATGCAGAAATGAAACGCTTCATCGGTTTTGCTCTGGCGCTGGCGCTGCTCGCAGCAGTTGCCATGCCGCTCGTCAGCAATGCGCAAATGTCGCAGACGGGCAACGTGATTTTTATTCACCCTGATGGGTCAGGCTTGAATCACTGGTCAGCCGCGCGCATGTACTGGAAGGGTCCAGATGGCATGTTGGAGTGGGATATGCTGCCCTTCATGGCTGCCTATCGCGGTCACATGTTCGACCGTCTGACCGGCACCAGCAACGGCGGCGCGACCACGCACGCCTTCGGCTATAAGGTGGAAGCAGCCGGCAGCTTCGGCTTGGACGGCGACCGTGAGAAGGCGCGTCCATTCTTGAGCCTGTCGGGCTATCCGGGCAGCATTATGCGCGAGGCGCGCAACAACGGTCATCCTGTTGGCGTGGTGAACGACGGACAAGCTGCCGAGCCCGGCACTGCAGTCTTCTTGGCTGAAGTTGGCAACCGCGACGAGTTCAATGAGATCGTGCGCCAGATGCTGCAGGGTCGCCCTGGCTTCGATGAGAAAGACGAGAAGCCCGATGTGATCCTGAATGGCGGCGAGATGTATTTCATGCCTGAAGGCACGCCGAAGTGCGAAGGCGAGATCACACCGAGCTGCTACGTTCATGAGGATCCGATCAGCGGTCGCGGTCCGCAGCGCAAGGACGGCTTGAATCTCATTCAGTACGCCGTGGATAATGGCTACACGGTCATCCGCACGCGCGCTGAGTTCGATAAGCTGCTGGCAGACCTGAAAGCGGATAGCAACCTTGCGCCGCGCGTGTTGGGTCTGTTCGCCGCTGACGATATCTTCAACGACGTGGCTGAAGAGCGTATAGCCGCAGCGGGCTTGTTCAAGGAAGGCGTGGCTGAGGGTGACCAGGAAGGACGCTTGATCCTGTTCGGCGGCAAGCAAGGCACGCCCAGCTTCAATCCGCCGACGGCTGCTGAGATGGCTGAGATGGCGCTGATCATCCTTGAGCGCCGCAGCGCGCAGGCAGGCAAGCCTTTCTTTGCGGTCTTCGAGACCGAGAGCGTGGATAACTTCGGCAACAACAGCAATGCGATCGGCACGCTCGTCGCGCTCAAGCACAGCGATGAAGTGATCGCTGTTTCGCGCGCCTTCCAAGCGCGTGTGCCGAACACCTTGATCCTGACCACCGCGGACAGCGATGCAAACGGCATGCAGGTCATCTCGCCGCCGCCTATCAAGCGTCCATCGGGCGTGGTGACAGCCATCACGGGCAATCCGACCGACTCGACGGCAGAAGGCTTCAACAACTTTGTGGATGGCATCGAAGGACGCAGCACGAAGCCGTTTGTCGCCGCGCCTGATGCCTACGGCAACCGCTTGAGCTTCGCCGTTGCTTGGGTTGGCATCTCTGATCCTTCGGGCGGCATCCTGAGCCGCGCGCAAGGTCTGAATGCTGAGCTGCTGCAGACTAAGTTCAGCGGCATGTTCGATAACACGGATGTCTACCGCTTGATGTACCAGACGCTCTTCGGACGCGAGCTGGAGAGCGCGATCGGCAAGCGCGGACCCGACCGCAAGTAATTGAGCTTGCTCATCGGCAGGCTCGGCTCAGTGAGCCGAGCCTGTTTGATCTGTGCGACGGTAGCGACGCGCGCGCTCAGGTTTTCCCCACATGATCTTGTTCGGCACAAGGCGCACGGTCAGCGGCGCGCGGACTGCGATCTGGCAGGAAAGACGCGGATAGCCAAAGGCAGCGCCGATGCGGTCGTGCCAATGCTGCGGCGCAGGCTGCTCCGCTTCGATCCAGACGCCGCACGTAGCGCACAAGCCGCGTCCGCCGCAATTGACGCGCCGCGAGAGCTTGCCGTGTGGCGAGAGATCGGCAGCCAAGAGCGTCTGGCGTAAATTCGCGCCGTCGCTCACTTCTAGAATGATCGTCTGATCGTCTGTGATGACGGTCACCTTGTGTGTGATCGGCTCAGCCATAGAGCAACCCTTCGCGCTCAACTGCCTCAGGCACGAACAGATCGCGTGCGCGTAAATCCACCACCAGCACTGCTTCGCCTGCCCGTGCTGCGCGCTCATAGAAGCGCCAGACAAGCGGCAATGCCTCGCGCAGATGGCGCAACTGCTTGTTCAAGTAGCCCAGAAAACGCGGATCGCGGACGTTGACGGCGAAGTGTCGCGCTGCGCGCTCTGCATCAGCGCCGAGCGCCTTGCGCGCCGCTCTCAAGTGCAGCTGGACGCCTTCAGGCGCTTGGCTGCACAAGAACAACGACGGCGGAAACGGCGCATCATCATTCGGCAAGTTGACCTCTAGCAAGCTGAGCGCATGCGCTTGCACTTCAGATAGGATCAACGTCTCAGCGGCAGCGGCGCGTCCTGCTTGATCGAGCTGTGAGGCGACAGTGCGCACGCCGTCGTAGTCATATTCTTCGGGCAGATCGAACCAGTAGCCACGCGCGCGCGGACTGAGCAAGTCTGCCTCGTGTAGCGCAATCAGCGGCGCTAAGCCTTCAAAGGTTTGTGTATCCAAGCGGTAGTATGCTAAGCCCATCGTTGTTTCCCTCACTCAGAGCGCGTTGCTGGCGCTTGCCAAACAAGGCGCGGCGTCATTTCTAGAAAATCAGCGGCGACAAGGTGATAGTGTACGCCTTCATGAAGTCCCTGCCTCGCCAAAAGCCATTCCTTCGCGTGATGCAAGTGTCCATACAGGCACATAGTCGGTTGATAGCGCGCGATCAGCTCGCTGTAAGCAGTCGGCTGACCATCTGAAGTGAACGGCGGATAGTGCATGAGCAGCAGGAGCGGCTCACCTGCCTGACGCAGAGCCTGTCCGCACTGCAGAGCGCTCTCAAGGCGCGCCAGCTCGCGTGCAAAGCGATCTTTGCGCGGATCGGGCGCGTAGAACGGATCGTTCGGTGCGACGTGTCCCATGGCGCCGCAAACGACCACGCTGTGCAGGCGAAGCGCATCGCCTTCGATCAAACGGAAGCCGAGCGGCTCGGCGAGTTGGCGCGCTTTTCGCACATCATCCCACCAGTAATCGTGATTGCCGCGCAGCAAGACTTTTGTGCCGTTCAGCTGTTGCAGCCAAGTTAGGTCAAGCAACGCCTGCTTGCCTGAGTACGCCCATGAGATATCGCCGAGCAGCAGCACCACATCCTCAGGTGCGATGCGCGCTTGCCACGCAGCTGCCAAGCGCTCTGTGTGATTGCGCCATCGCTCGCCGAAGCGAGTCATATCGCGCACCTTGCCGAAGGAAAGGTGTGTGTCCGCGATTGCCCAGAAGCGAATCAAGCCGTTCTCTCATCCTCGCCACGCTCAGATTATAAGAGCAAAGGCAGTTGTGCTACAATGAGAAGCTGAAAGGCAGGTTGCCACAGATGGACGCGGCAACAAACGCGCCAAACTTTGCAGAATTGCGCGCTGCGATGGTGCGCGAGCAGCTCATGGCGCGCGATATCACCGATCAGCGCGTGCTAGATGCAATGGGACGCCTTGAGCGCGAGCGCTTCGTGCCAGATGCTTACCAAGCGCACGCCTATGCAGATTGTCCGCTGCCAATTGGCGAAGGGCAGACCATCAGTCAGCCGTACATCGTGGCATACATGCTACAATTGTTGGCGCTGCACGGCACGGAGCGCGTGCTGGAGATCGGCACGGGCTCAGGCTATCAGACGGCGTTGCTGTGCATGTTGGCTGCGGAAGTGGTCAGCATTGAGCGACACGCGACGCTCAGCGCGCGGGCTGCCGAGCGACTCGCAGCGCTGCACTTCACCAATTTCCGCCTGATCGTGGGCGACGGTTGGCTGGGCGCGCCGCAATTCGCGCCGTATCAGGCGATAACGGTCGGTGCTGCGGCGCCGCGCATTCCTGCGCCGCTCGTGGCACAGCTCGCCGAAGGTGGCAGGCTGATCATCCCTGTGCGCGAGCGCACAAAGCCCGATGAGCAGGCGCTCGTCTATGTGCAGCGCACGCGCTGGCGGCTGCGCACTAGAAAGCTGTGCGGCGTGCGTTTTGTGCCGCTCATCAGCGAGCAAGCGGCTAGTGACCAGAGCAATTGACGGAGCATTCTCGCTTGCGCTTCTCAACCACATCTGCGCTGGCGCTCGCGATCGTGTGCATTGCAGCGGCGCTGCGCTTGCAAAATCTTGAGGCGATTGAACACAACGTCGATCACGCCTATCCAATTTGGCAGGCGCTCAACACGCTTGAGAACGGCGCGCTGCCTGTGCTTGGACAAGGTACAAGCGTTCTATTCGCCAATCCTGCGCTGACGGGCTATCTGTACATCCCTGCCTTGCTGATCGTCCGCTCACCTCACGCGCCGTATCTGCTAGTGATCGCGCTGAATACGCTTGCAGTGGCGCTCGCTTACCGCGCCATGCGCCACGTGGATGAGTCGGCAGCGCCGATCGGCGCATTCTTGCTGGCAGTCAATCCATGGGTGATTGAGTATTCGCGCACGACGTGGGTGCAAGCGCTCTTGCCGTTTTTCGCCTGCCTCACTTTCGCGCTGTTCCTGCCTGTCTGGCTCGGTAAGGCGATTCATGCCGAACGGCGCTTCTTGCTAGGCTGCCTTGCGCTCGCCGCGATGACTCAGACTTATTTGTTGGCATTTGCGGCGCTGGTGCCGGTCGCGTTGCTCAGCGTATGCTTCAGGCGGCGCATCAGCGGACGCGCTTTGTGGCTTGGCGCGCTGATCGTGCTGATTCCGACCGCGATTTATGGCGCAGGATTGCTGAGCGAGGCGACGCGCACTTTGGAGCGCTTGCGCAGCTTCACAGGGCAGACGGCGACGCTCTCAACGGAAGCGCTCAGCCATGCCTTACGCTTGCTGACAGGGCGCGAGTATGCGGCGGCGCGCGGCTTAGCGGCGCCGATCCAAGACGCCGTCCTGCGCTTTCAGCTCTCAGAACTTGCGCACGGCGTCTTGCTGATCGCGCTTCTGATCGGCGCTGTTCATCTGTGGCGCAGGCAACGCACGGCAGCGTTGATCGCGCTGGTGTGGAGCGGCGCGCCAATTTTGATGATGTCTTACGTCTCGCAAGCAGTGCATCCTTTCTACCTGCTTTTGACGTTGCCTGCGCTGCACTTGGCAGCAGGCATCGGTTTGGCGCAGATAGCACGCCTGATCGGCAAGCGCACTGTAATTGCCTTGACGCTCGTCCTAGCGGCGTTCGGCGTGTTAGGCGCGCTGAACGTCCTGCGCTACGCCGAAGAGAGTTTGATCACGCCGAGCGTTGACGGCTTGAGCGCGCTGCCGCTCGGCGAAGGCGTGCGCATGGCGCGGCAACTGCTCAGCGCTGAGCAGATCGGCGCATCGGTCGTCTTCGCCGATATTGACGGTTGGATTCTGAATAGCTTCGCAGGGCGGCTTTTCGAAGTGGATCGCGACGCGGATGCGACGCAGACGCTCTATTTGCCTGAGCGCGGCGGCGTTTATCTGCAATTCCGCGCAGCTGAGCAGGCGCAAACATTTCCGCTGCCGATTGCGCCTTTTGCGCGCTACACCTTCGCCGATGGCGGCACGGTTACGGCGTGGCGCGTGCCGCGCGAGATGATCGAGCCGACGCGCAACGTGCCGAGCGACAAAGGACTCACGTTGATAGATGTGCAGCTCGATGGCGCCTTGCGCGCAGGGCAAACTGCGCGCTTGTTCATCAGCTTCCGCGTGGACGCCTTGCCTGAAGCGCGCGTCCATTGGCTATTTGCGCCTTTTGCGCACGTCTACGATGCGAGCGGCGCGCGCGTCCTGATCGCCGATGGCGCGGTCACGCCTGGTTGGGCATGGCGTCTAGGCGATATTCAGCGCAAGACCTTGCATTTGCATTTGCCCGCTTCAGCGCAAGCGCCTTTCCGCGTCGAGATCGGCTTGTACGACGGCGTACATGGCGAAGCGGCGCGCTTTCAAGTCGGCGAGGCATGGCTGCCCAGCTTGCCCGTCGAGTTCCCTTAAGCAAGTCCTAAGTTGCCGCGCCTTCAACGCCGATGGTATAGTCTGAGCGTGCGCTGCACCTTACCGTGAACAAGTGTGTGGAGATCGAGTTGATCATGACAGAGCAAGCCGCAACGACCGCGCTGAGCGTGGAAGATTTTCAGCAGACCGTCGCCGTGATCACGCGCGAGGTCGGCAAAGTGATCGTCGGGCAAGATGACGTGGTGCGCTATGTGCTGATGTGCGTCATCACAGGCAGCCACGCCTTGCTGGAAGGCGTGCCAGGCTTGGGCAAGACCACGCTCGTCCGTGCGCTCGCCACTGCGCTCAACCTGCAGTTTGCGCGCATTCAATTCACGCCTGACCTGATGCCTGCCGACGTGACCGGCACTAACATCATGGAAGAAGACGAGACGGGCAAGCGCACGTTTCGCTTTCAGCCCGGTCCGATCTTCGCCAACCTTGTGCTTGCCGATGAGATCAACCGTGCCACGCCGAAAACGCAATCCGCGCTGCTGGAAGCGATGCAGGAGAAGACGGTCACGGTCGCCAATCGAACCTACAAGCTGGAGCCGCCTTTCTTCGTCCTGGCGACTCAGAATCCGCTGGAGATGGAAGGCACGTATCCGCTGCCTGAGGCGCAGCTTGACCGCTTCATGTTCAAGATTGACGTCGGCTTTCCAAGCGCGCAAGAGCTGGTCTCGATTTTGAATCGCACCACAGGCGGCGAAAGCGACCAGCCGCAAGCGGTCGCCGATGGCGTGCGCATCATCGAGATGGGCAAGCTGGCGCGCCAAGTACCGATCGCTACGCACGTCAGCGAGTATGTAGCGCGCCTGATCGTCAATTCGCATCCTGATCAGATCAGCGCGCCTGAGATGGTCAAAAAATATGTGCGCTATGGCGCCAGTCCGCGCGGCGCGCAAGCCTTGATTCTCGGTGCGAAGTTGAACGCGCTCTTCAGCGGACGCTTCAATGTCTCGTTTGACGATGTGCGCAGCGTCGCGCGTGCAGCTTTACGCCATCGCATCCTGCTGAACTTCGAAGGGCAGGCGGAAGGCTTCAGCACAGATCGCATCATCGAAGATATGCTGCAGAAAGTGCCTGAGCAAGTCCGCTGATAGCGTCTCTAGCGCAGCCGCGCAATGCCGTAGATCATCTGCAAGCCTTCGCTGACGATGACTACGCTGCGGTAGCGCTCAAGGCGCAGCTCGCGCGGAATGATGAACTGCTGGCTGCCTAAACTGCCGCGCAGCTCGCCTACCGAGAACTCTGGCACAATTCCACCTAGCTCCTGCACGCTTTGCGGCGCTTCGCCGCTGGAGAGATAGACGGTCAGCTGCGGCGCGTTGGTCACTTCGAAGTCATCGAAGCGCAACAAGACCGTGTCGTCAGCCAGACGGTAAAACGTGACTTTGCCGCGCGCGCTGCGCAGCGCGTCCAGCTCTGTGAAGCGCGCCGTCAGGATGATCTGCGCGTCAGGCGGCACGGCGACAGGCTGCTGCTCAGTCGGCACAGGCTGCGCCGTCAAGCTAGAGAAATACATGGTAGCCGCTGTCTCACGATTCGGCATTCGCACCAGCAGGTCGCGGCGCTCGGCGCTGGTCAGCGGAAACGGCAAGCCTTCTTCAGGGCGCACGAAGATCGCGCGCCAAGCAGGGAAGGTGAAGAGCGCTAACACGATCAGCGCGCCGAAGGTCAAGAGCGTCCAGCGTGGACGGTAGCGCATTGCCTATCTTCCCTCAGCGTGCGAAGAAGCGCTGCACTTCTGCCACTGTCCGCAGGAAATGATCGGCTTCTTCTAGCGTGTTGTAGAAGTAGAAGCTGACTCGCGTCGAAGCGGCAATGCCGAACTTCTCGTGCAGCGGCATGGCGCAATGATGTCCTGCGCGCACGGCGATACCTGCCCGATCCAAGCCTGCCGAGAGATCGTGCGCATGGACGCCGCGCACAGTGAAAGCGACCAAGCCTGCGCGCTGCTCAGCGCTCGGTCCGTACATGCGCACGCCTTCGATCTCTGCCAGACCTGCCATTGTGTGCTGAATGAGCGCCTGTTCATGCGCGTGAATCGCCTCTAAGCCGATGTTGCGTAGGTAAGCGATTGCCGCGCCTAGTCCGATTGCGCCGCTGATGTTCGGCGTGCCTGCTTCAAAGCGCTGCGGCAGATCGGCGTAGGTCGTCTTGGCAAAAGTGACGCGGTCAATCATGCTGCCGCCGCCTAAGAATGGCGGCATTGCTTCCAGCAGCGCGCGCTTGCCGTAAAGGACGCCGATGCCGGTCGGCGCGCACAGCTTGTGTCCGCTGAGCGCGAAGAAATCGGCGTCAAGGGCGCGCACGTCAATCGGCATATGCGGCGCGCTCTGAGCGCCGTCCACAGTCACCAGCGCGCCTGCCGCGTGCGCCATTGCGATCAGCTCCGCAATTGGATTGATTGTGCCAAGCACATTCGAGACGTGCGTCAGTGCTACCATGCGCGCGCGTCCGCTCGCCAAGAGCCGCTGATAGGCATCCTGATCGATCTGACCGTCATCTGTGATCGGAATAGGCACGATCTGTGCGCCCGTGCGCTCTGCCACCAGCTGCCAAGGCACGATGTTGGCGTGATGCTCCATCTCGCTGATCAGAATCTGATCGCCTGCGCGCAGATTCGCCAGTCCCCAGGCGTGCGCCACAAGGTTGATCGCCTCGGTCGCGTTGCGCGTGAAGATGATCTCGCGGCTGCTGGCAGCGCCCAGAAAGTCGCGGACGGCGTCGCGCGCCGCTTCGTAAGCGGCAGTTGCCTTCTCGCTGAAGGTATGCACGCCGCGATGCACGTTAGCGTTCATCTGCGTGTAGTAGTCTTCAACGGCGCGCAATACAGCCAAAGGCTTCTGCGTCGTCGCCGCATTGTCGAGGTAGACGAGCGGCACATTCGGACGCACCATCTGGGCGAGAATCGGAAAATCAGCGCGATAGGCTGCCATCTGGCGCGCTGTCTGCTCAAAAGTTAGGTGAGACATACTGCTGCTTTCCAATATAGACATTTCTATCCTCAATTTTACCAAAAACGCTCAGAAAAAACGCATAATAAGCACGCTTGCGCCGCGCCATCGGCAGCGTATTGCCTGATGATGCTCGTCTTTTCTTATCTTAAATTCAATTTAACGCACTTAGTTTATGATGAAATTGTGAGCCTTGTGTTGCGTGATCGCGAGAGGATTTGAGGTCTGTGTTTTACAAGATGCAGTTGTTCAAAGCAGATTTCCTGTTGATTCGCTGGCTCAGCGCGTCTGCCGAAGGTTACCAGCCGCAAGCTGACTACATCGGGCAGCTGCGCGCATACCTTGAAGCAGCCAAGCAGCCGATCTACTGCCTCTCCGACTTGCGCTACGGCAGAATTACCGATGTACGGATTCTACAGCAGCTGGGCAAGCTGACCTATCATCCGATGTTTGGCGGCGGCACAGCTTTCGCAGGCGATATTAGCGCAGAAGTTTATGTTGGCGTCTTCTCGCACTTCGCTTCGCGTCCGAAGCGCGTGGATACTGTTCATAGCAGCCTAGAAGCAGCGCTCGCTTATCTTGAGAAGCTCAAGGCAGGCATCACAGAAGGCATAGATTGGTCGAGCGTGTTCGAATGAGCGCGTGTGAAGTGCGTATCGGAACATGCTCACACGCGCTCTCCTGCGCGATCAGTTAGGCGTTGGCGTGACGCGTGGCGTGAGAATCGGCGGCGCCGCGCGATACTCAGCCACTGAGACGTAACCGAGCCAACCGTTCAGCTGAGCCGTCTCCAGCAGCCTATCGAATTCGGCTGGATTCAGGTACAGCACGATCACCACTGGATCGGTCGCCTCGAGCGTGCTTTGCGCGTTGCCCGGCATCACCCACAGCACGTTGCCTTGCTCAGGATAGATCAGCCCGAGCGCCGTCTCGGTCTCAGAGTAATCTTGCGGCAGGACTGAGACATAAGGCGGCTCGCCGTACTTGGCGATCACCTCGCCAACTGTCATGACAGGCGCGACGCGGATGAGCAGAGCGTCCACAATGCCTGTCTGCGCGTTGGCAGTCATTTGGCAGCACTGCTCGCCGTTCGCAGCGTTCCAGGCGGCTTGCGGCGGATTATCTTGGCTTTGCACGTCTTTGAAGAGCGCGTTGTTGCGTATCAGCGTGAGCGCATCGGCAAAGGTCGTCTTGCCGACAGTGATATCCTGAAAACAAGGCGCACTGCACGGATTGCCCGTGATCAGGCTGCTATCGTTCAAATAGCGATCCGAGACCAGCGGCGGCGGCGATCCACAGCCCGCGAGCAGCAGTCCGACGAAGAAGAGGACGGCGGGCAAGAACAATCGTTTCATGAGCTTTCGGTATCCTATACGTTTCGGTCAATGCCTCTCAAGTGTAGCAAAGGCGTGCGGAAAATGCAGCAGGTTGCCGATCAGCGC
>Ga0308403_1000206_pt1 | contig 24934 bp, 15 predicted proteins | sample HotsprSampleOSM3_FD_203470 | JGI IMG/M metagenome (GOLD analysis project Ga0308403, IMG submission 203470) | Hot spring phototrophic mat microbial communities from Octopus Spring, Yellowstone National Park, Wyoming, United States - 20060914_OS-M3 ... | reverse complement strand
CATCGCCGATATTCTGCTCTTCCGCATGGGCGCGCGGCTCTTCAACCGCGAAGAGCTGCTCGGTCGCACGATTGACGCGATCAACTTGCGATGGGCGTGGCGCATTTTCATCGCGCAGTTACGCGGCGATAAGCGCGTCAAAGGCATCCTGAGTTGGTATCGCTATAGCGTGTTGCCTGCGCTGCGCGATAGCCGCGACGGCATGTTGATCGTGGCGTTCGCAATGCTCGTCATGTTCATTGGTGGCATGATCGCCACGCACTTCGCGCCTGATTGGCGGCTGACGCCTGAGATGGCAACTCAGCAGCCTGACCTGATGCAGAACTTCAATCAGTTCGCAGCGCTCAGCGAGACAGGCTTAGGCGTGCGCTTCATCTTTGGGCAGAACGTGCGCGTGCTGATCGGCGCGGCAATGCTGGCGATCTTCACCTTTGGCGTGATGAGCATTTTCCTCGCCTCGTTCACCTTCGGCGTGCTTGGCTTCTTGGTCGCGCAGCCGATCATGAGCGTCATCGGCTATGGCGTCGTCGTGGCGGCGATCTTGCCGCACGCTATCTTCGAGATACCTGCGCTGATCATCGGCGCAGGCGCGGCGACGCGCCTTGGCGCGCTGGTGACCAGTCCGCCGAAGGCGATGGGCGTCTGGGAAGCCTGGCTGCGCGCCTTCGCCGATATGCTGAAGCTACTGGTAGCGGTCGCGATACCGCTCTTAGCGATTGGCGCTGTGGTGGAAGTTTATCTGACGCCGCGCCTTGTGCTGGTGGTCATGGGCAACTGAAAAGACAAGCGGAGAAATTCTCTCCGCTCGTCTCTTGTCAGATCACTCGACGCCTGTGAAGCGCTCGACGTAGACCGCTGAGACAATCTCGCTCAAAAAGCGCGACGGTCGCTCTTGCGAAGAGACCAAGAACAAGCCTTCTGAGGCGCGCGTCATCGCCACGTAGAGCAGCGTGCGCTGCTGCTCCAAATGCAGCGCCTGCTCTTCTTCAGAGAGCGCGTAGACCTTGCGCGGCAGCTCGTCCTCGTGCAAGCCGACCACGAAGACCACTGGAAATTCCAAGCCTTTGGCGGAATGAATGGTCAAAATCTTCACATGCTCTTCTAGGACGCTGAAGTTCTCTTGCGTGTGGACGGCGCAGGCGATGTGCGCGCGCTTCAGCTCTTGCTCATACTGCTCACAGAGCTTTTTGGTCGGCGCGATGATCGCCATATCCGATGGACGGAATTGCTCGCCTTCGATCAGGCTCAGGATGCGCTCGCGCACGGCGCGCGGCTCGCGACTGGTGACGTCGCATTCGATGATGATCGGACGCGCGCCTTGTCGGTCTATCGGCTCAGGCTCAACAAAATCTTCGGATTGCCTGAGGATCACGTTATTGGCGTTGAGCAGCGCTGCCGCTTCGGCGATCTGGCGCGTGTTGCGGAAGTTGCGGCGCAGGCTGAAGCTGCTGCCGCGCATTTCCAAGCCGAGTTCTTTCCAAGCGAAGCCGCGCGAGTAGATGGTCTGTGCGATATCGCCGACGAAGAACAGGCTGCTCTCAACGCGGCTGCCCTTGACCAGCTCAAGAATCACGCGCAGCTGAATAGGCGATAAATCTTGCACTTCGTCCACCACCACGTGATCGTAGGCAGGCTGAAGCGCGCGCAGGCGCAGCTCGGCGAAGGCTTCCATCGCCAAATCCTGCCAATCGGCATACGCGCCGCAGGCTTGACGATAGGCTTGATAGACCTGCCAGATGGCGCGCCGCTCTGATTCCTGCAAGCCGATGCCGCGTCCATAGCGGCGCACGCGCAGATACTCAGTCTCTTCTATGATTCCATGACCTTTGATCACGTTCAGGAACTCGTCTCTCAAAAAGGTCAGCATTGAGCTGCTTTGCGCAGGCAGCCGTCTCTCGATGCTGCGCAAGGTCGCCTCGACGCGCCGATCTTGACGGCTAGTGTCTATGGCGCGCCGCAATGCGCTTCTGCGCTGCTCGTCATCCGCAAAAATGGTCAGTTGCTTGCCGCGCGTCTCTAGAAACGCCGCCAGCCAAAAGTCCACGTGCTTGACCTCGAGATTATCGGGCAGCGGTCCGATCGACTCTTCGATCAGGTCGCGGGCGGCTTTGGCGAGCGTCTTGGTGTAGGTCAGGAACAGGACGCGCTCGCCGCGCTCTGCCAGCGCGATGGCGCGATAGATTGCGATGGTCGTCTTGCCTGAGCCTGCGCAGCCGCGCAACAGAGTCGGGCGCTGCACTTTGAGCTGGACGTAACGATCCTGCTCAGGCGTCAAGTCCAGCATCAGGCGCTTGATGCTGCCTTCAATATATTGGTGCAAACGGTCGAGCGTGGCGCGGTAGAAGAGCATGTTCTGCACGAAGACGCGCCTTGAAAGCTCGTCGTTGGTCAGCAGATCGAGCAGGCGCTCTTGGATGTGCGGCTTCAAGCCTTCAAGCTGTTCCAACTGCTCTATTGACTCTAAGTTCTGCACGGTTGAGACGAGCGCGGCAGGCACGCCGAGAATGCGCAGGTGCGACGGCGGCAAATGCGCGAACGGATTCGCCTCAGCTGAAGGACGCGCTTGCGCTTTGGGCGTGGCACGCTTCTCAGCGGCTGTCTCGATCACATCCGTCGCAGGCGTCTGGTGCTTCAAGTCTTTGTAGACGTGCAATTGCGCGTTCGCGGCAGGCGGATAGAAACGCTCGATGATCTCGTGGCGACCGACTTCATAAAGCACGAGCGCGCCGTCCTGCGTAGCGTAGATCATGCGGTCGCCATCTGAGATGTAGCATTCCCAGTAGCCGCGCACTTTGAGCTGATGCGCTTTGAGCGAAGGATGGCTCGGATTCTCAGCCAACAGCTCGATTTTGCTCCTCACGCGCTCTTGCTCAGGATGCGAGAGCGCGTTCAGCTGCTTCAAGAACCTATCGGACATCAAGATTTTCTCTACTCTAGGCACGGTGAGAGTCCTTTCTGAACTTTTAGGATGCGTGCTGTCGCTCATTATTAAACGATCCTTAGAGATCGTTTCGAATGCGTTTTATCACAAATTTGTGATAGGCAGATGAGCGCGTGAGGTGAAAATGGCTTAGAGCCGAGAAAACGTGAGGCGATCAGATGAGCGGAGCGATTGCTCCGCTCATCGCGATCAGCGCGTCTAGCGGCGCGCGCGCGCAGCCAGCTGCGCAGCTTGGTCAATGCGGCGCGATTCCCAGTGCGGTCCGCCGAAGAGACCATCGGTATCGAAGAAAGCAGTGTACCAAGGCTTGACAGCGAAGATGTCAATATCGAGGAAGAGCGGCATGATCGGGAACTGACCTTCGTAGCCGAAGAGCAGCTCTTCCACTTCACGGTAGAGCTGTTGGCGCACTTCAGGGTCGCTCTCTTGGGCAGCGCGCATGATCCGACCGTCAATTTCTTCGCTGCACGGGCGCGAGTCGATCTCGCAGCTCAGCACATCGTGCAGCCAGTTGTGCGCGTCAGGATAGTCGGGCAGCCAGTTGATCAAGTACATATGCGGACGCTCATTGGCGGGCGTGCTCAGGCTGATTGTCTTGAGCAAGACCGTGAATTCAGCTTGCTCCAGCACCAGCTTCTCACGCGGGCAGCCCAGCACAGTGTTCGCCACGTTCTGTAGATATTCGCCCCATTGTGTGCGGCGCGGCGTGCTGAGAATGGTGATGGTCGGGAAGCCTTCGCAATTGGGATAGCCTGCCTTCGCCAGCTCTTGACGGGCGAACTCAGGATCGAAGCCAGGCGTATCAGGCTGCCCGATGCCGACTTCGTTGATCGGCACTGCGCCGAAGATGCCCGGCGGCACAAAGTGCGCCATCGGCACGCCCGCGCCGTTCAACATCTCAGTGATGAACGTCTGCCGATCCAGCATGGCGCTGAAGGCGCGGCGCACATGCACGTTATCAAACGGCGGCTTATCGTAGTAAAAGCCGAAGTAAAAGACGGCTAGGTCGCTGATTTGACGCAACTCTTGGCTTAGCACAGGGTCTCGGCGAGCGGCGTTCAGCTCAGCCTCAGGCACGCCTGAAGTGTCAATCTGATTGGATTGGTAAAGTGACCAAATTGTGCCTGCATCGTTGACCACGATGGTGCTGACGCGCTCTAGATTGCCGCCGTACGAGTCGTTCACCTCAACATATAGCGGATTCTTGACGAAGACGCGGCTGACGGGCTTATCCCATTCCTGCAGCATGAAGGCGCCGTTGGTCACGATGTTGCCCGGCTCTGTCCACTGATCGCCGAACTCTTCGATGGTCTCGCGCGGCGTGGCGCGGAAAATCCACATGCTGCTAGCGGGCAGGAAGAAGCCGAACGGCGCTCGCAAAGCGACCTCAAGCTGTGTATCGCTCAGGGCGCGCACGCCGATCTGCTCGAAGTCGTCGGCGCTGATCTGATTCGCCTCTTTGTTGAAGACGACGTCGCAGCCTTTGATGAGCGAAGCGGCGATGTTGCTGTAGTAGCTGCCCAAACGCGGATCGCAGCCGCGCCGAATGCCGTAGACGAAATCTTGGGCAGTCACTTTGCGCACTTCGGTCGTCTCGCCGCTGGCAGGGTTGTAGCGCACCCATGGCACGTCATCGCGCAAGGTGAACGTCCAGACGTCGCCTTCGGCGTTGGCTTCCCAGCTGGTGGCAAGCTCAGCGCGGATAGTGTTGGTCTTGGGATCGAAATCCGTCAGACCGAGGAACAAGTTTTCGATGATTTGAATAGAGGCAGTATCTTGGGCAACTTGCGGATCGAGCGTGGCGATCAGCCCTGTTGAGGCGGTGTAAAGCGTGACGGGCTCAGGGCTTTGCAAGAGCGGACTGGTCAAGACGAGGCGCTGCTCGCCGATGTGAGCGGCGCGCACAACGCTGAGCGGCGCAAGCGCCAGCACGAACACGCCAAAAAACATCAAGAATCCCTTCAAGCGCATAAAAAAACTCCTTCAGCTAAAGGCGCAAGAGCAATTTACAAGGGATTGTTTTTTTGTGCAACAGCGGCGTTTGTCAAGCTGGACAAGTGGTATAGTGAAAAAGCTATCAATCGCACCAATCAAAAAGCGACGGGCGGAGCAATTTGCTCCGCCCGTGCGTTGTGTTGCGCTCAGCGGCTGGCGCGTGCAGCCAGCTGCGCAGCCTGATCGATGCGGCGCGATTCCCAGTGCGGTCCGCCGAAGAGACCGTCGGTATCGAAGAAGCCGAAGTACCAAGGCTTGACCATGAAGATGTTGATGCGCAAGAAGAGCGGCGCGATCGGGAAGTTGCCTTCGTAGCCGAAGAACAGCTCTTCCAGCTCGCGGTAGAGCGCTTCGCGCACAGCAGGATCGGTCTCGCGAGCCGCTTGATCGATCTTGGGATCGATCACGTCATCGCAAGGACGCATGAAGCTGTTCTCAGCCTTGCAGCTCAGCACGTCGTGCATCCAGTTGTGACCGTCGGGATAATCCGGTCCCCAGCCGAGCGTGAACATGTTCGGGCGCTGCGCAGTCGGCACATCGGAGCGGATCGAGCGCAGCAGCACGGTGAACTCATTCTCTTCGATGATGATCTTCTCGCGCGGGCAACCCAGGTGCGTATTGGCAGCGTTCTGCAAATACTCGCCCCAGTCGCTGGCGCCCTGATAGGTCAGCAGCGTGATCTCTGGGAAGCCTTCGCAGTTCGGATAGCCTGCGCGCTCCATCTCTTGGCGGGCGAACTCAGGGTCGAAGCCGGGCGTATCGGGCTGACCGATGCCGACTTCGTTGATCGGCACAGCGCCGCGGATGCCGGGCGGCATGAAGTGCGCCATCGGCACGCCGCGCCCTTGCTGAATCTCAGTCACGAAGGTCTGGCGGTCAATGATGGCGCTGAAGGCACGACGAGCGTGAACGTTATCGAACGGCGGCTTGTCGTACATGAAGCCGAAGTAGAAGACAGCGAGGTCGCTGTTCTGGCGCAATTCCTTGCTCAGCTCAGGGTCTTGGCGGATGCGCTGCAGCTCAGCAGTTGGCACGCCGGAGCTATCGATCTGATTGGCTTGATACAACGACCAGATCGTGCCGCCGTCGTTGACCACCAGCGTGCTGACGCGCTCGATATTGCCACCATAGTTGTCGTTCACTTCAGGGTAGAACGGATTCTTGATGAAGACGCGATTGACCGTCCGATCCCACTCTTGGAGCATGAATGGACCGTTGGTGATGATGTTGCCTGGCTCGATCCACTGCCGACCGAACTCCTCAATCGCCTCGCGCGGCACGGCGCGGAAGACCCACATGCCGCTCGCCGGCAGGAAGAAGCCGAGCGCGCCTTGTGTGGTCACCTGCAATTGCGTATCGCTGAGCGCCACCACGCCGATCTCTTCGAAATCCGCCTCAGTGATGCTCGCTGCATCCTTGTTGAAGACGACATCGCAGCCCTTGATCATGGCAGCCGCCACCGAGCTGTAATAGCCGCCCGTGCGCGGATCGCAGGCGCGGCGGATGCCGTAGACGAAGTCCTGCGCCGTCACATTGCGGATGACGGTCGTCTCGTCAGTGGCAGGATTGTAACGCACCCACGGCACGTCGTCGCGCAGGTTGAACGTCCAGACATCGCCCGCATCGTTGACTTCCCAGCTGGTCGCGATCTCTTCGCGGACAGCCGTCGTCTGCGGATCGAGATCGGTCAGCCCAAGAAACAGATTCTCAATGGGCGGAATGGAAATTGAGTCTTCGGCGAGCTGTGGATCGAGCGTTGAGATCAGCCCTGTGGTTGCGCCATAGATGGTGACAGGCTCTGGATTCTGCAACATCGGGCTGACCAGCACCAAGACGCTCTCAGCAGCCACGTTTGCAGCGCGCACAGCGCCCATCGGCGCAAAGGCGAGCGCCACCAACATCAAGATCGGCAGCGCCTTCATAAACTTTTTTGCCATACGGCAGTCCTCCACAAACACCATTGGACAAGCAGACCTGCGCACAGCGCGCAAGACAATCTGACTATAGCGAATCGCACTTGAATCGCGCAAGTGGCACTTGGCACAGCCTATGAGCATTTGATGAGTTGCTGAGCGCTGCGCCAAGCCATAAGCGCCACGAGACGCCGCTTTTATCTGCCCAGCAGCTCACGCGCCGCGTTGACCACCGCGTCCGCTGTGAAGCCGAGCGCTTTGAAGATGACCTCTTGCGGCGCCGACGCGCCGAAGCGCTCCAGCGCGATGATCTTGCCGTATGCGCCGACATAACGGTGCCAACCGAACGACACGCCTGCCTCAACTGCTACGCGCGCCGTGACTGCTGCAGGCAAGACTGACTCCTTGTAGGCTGGCTCCTGTGCCTCGAACAGCTCGAAGGACGGCATACTGACGGCGCGCGCGCGAATGCCCATCTCATTCAGAATCCTATGCGCAGCCATGATCAAGCTGACCTCTGAGCCAGTGGCGATCAAAATTACCTCAGGCGCGCCGCCAAGCGCTTCAGCCTTGATATACGCGCCGCGCGCCACGCCTTCCAACACGCCTTCAGGCGCGAAGACGGGCAGTTTCTGCCGCGTGAAGACCAACACGGTCGGCTTTTTGTTCAGCATGGCAACGCGCCACGCAGCGCTGGTCTCGTTGGCATCGGCAGGACGGATCACGGTCAGGTGCGGAATGGCGCGCAACGCTGCCAAATGCTCAATCGGCTGATGCGTCGGTCCGTCTTCGCCAACGCCGATGCTATCGTGCGTGAAGATGAAGATCGGATCGATTTCCATCAGCGCGGCAAGCCGAATGGCAGGGCGCATGTAATCGCTGAAGGTCATGAACGTGGCAGTGTACGGCTTGCGAATGCCGCCGTGCAGCGCTAAGCCGTTGATGGCAGCGCCCATGGCGTGCTCACGGACGCCGAATTGCAGGTTGCGCGCAGCCCGATCAGTGGCGCTGAACAAGCCGCTGCCGCTGATGAGCGTCTTGGTGCTGCTGCTCAGGTCGGCATCGCCGCCGATCATGGTCGGCAGGTGCTTGGCAATGGCGTTGAGCGCCGCGCCGTTCGCGTCGCGAGTCGCCATTGGCTTGGTCTCGGCGCTGTAGAAAGGCAGGTCGGCGTCCCAGCCTTCTGGCAGCGTCTCGGCGTGCGCTTGATGCCAGCGCTGGGCGAGCTCGGGATACTCGGCTGCCCATGCCGCGAAGAGCGCGTTCCATTCCGCCTCAAAACGCTCGCCATGCTCAATGGCGGCGCGGAAATGCTCAAGCGCTTCGCCGGGAATGGTGAACGGCTCCTCTGCCGTCCAGCCGAGCGCTTGCTTGGTCAGGCGGACTTCTTCTTCGCCGAGCGGCTCGCCGTGTGCCTTGTGCGTGCCTTGCTTGTTCGGACTGCCATAGCCGATGATGGTGCGCACGGCGATCAGGCTTGGGCGTGGATCGAGCGTGGCAGACTCGATGGCTTGGGCGATGGCAGCTGTATCGTTGCCATCAGCCACGCTCAGCGTCTGCCAGCCGTATGCGGCAAAGCGCGCCAGCACATCTTCTGTGAAGGCGACCGCCGTGCTATTGGAGAGCATGACTTTATTGTCATCGTACAGCACGATCAACTTGCCTAGTTTCAGGTGACCTGCTAACGAGGCTGCCTCAGAGGCGACGCCTTCCATCAAGTCGCCGTCGCTCGCCAGCACATAAGTGTAGTGATCTACAATTGGATAGTTGGGACGGTTGAAAGTGGCGGCGAGGAATGCCTCGGCAATCGCCATACCGACCGCAGTGGCGAAGCCTTGCCCAAGCGGACCGGTCGTGGTCTCGACGCCGGGCGTCAGATGCGCCTCAGGATGACCAGGCGTCAAGCTGTTCCATTGACGGAAATTTTTGATCTGTTCGAGCGGGAGATCGTAACCTGTCAGGTGAAGCAGCGCATAGAGCAGCATCGAGCCGTGACCTGCCGAGAGGACGAAGCGGTCGCGGTTTGCCCATTTAGGATTGCGCGGATTGTGGCGCAGGTAGCGCGTCCAGAGCGTGTACGCCATTGGCGCCGCGCCAAGCGGCAAGCCGGGATGTCCTGAGTTCGCCTTCTGGACGGCGTCCACAGCGAGAAAACGAATGGTGTTGATGGCGAGCGTTTCCAACGAAGTGCTGACTGCTTCAGGCATAATCAGAGTGTCCTTTCCGATGACTTAATTAAAAGGCGGATGCTCAGCGGCAGCATCCGCCATGTGCAGCTAGTTGCCTGCGCCGCTCGGAACAGGCGTGCTGGGCAGGGCGATGGTCGGCTGACCGACGGGCGAGACAGGCGCAGCAGTTTGTGGTGAGGCGGCGCAACGGAAGCCGATGAACAGTTGCGGACTGAGCGGGTCTTGATCGCCGCGATGGACATTGCGCGCAAAGAGCGGCAAGGCGTCCCAGTGCCCGCCACGATGGACTTTCAGCGTGCCTGACGGCGGACCTTGCGGATCGATCACGCCCGGATTGGCAGCTTGCTCGCCGTAGTACGTCGGACTATACCAATCTTGCACCCATTCAGAGACGTTGCCCGCCAAATTATAGATTCCATCGGCGCTGACGCCGTTCGGGAAAGCGTTCACAGGCTCAGGTCCACCGAAGTTTTGCGGACGCGAGGTGCGCGCGCGCGTGGCATCCCACGCGTTGCCCCAGGGATAGAGTCTGCCGTCAGGACGGCGCGCCGCGTATTCCCATTCCGCTTCGGTCGGCAGGCGCCGCCCGATGAACTTGCAATAAGCGTCCGCGCCGTACCAGGTGACATACGCAACCGGGCGATTCAGATAGAGTTCAGTGGTGACGCTGTAGCGCACGCCGTCGAAGCTGATGAAACTTCTGGGACGCTCACTGGGGCCAGAGCCGCGCACAGCGACGCACGGCTGACCGCCGCAACCGTTCAAGTGGCTGCGCGGACCGAGCGCGTTCAAAAAGTCTACGTACTGCTGGTAAGTGACCTCGAAGCGCTCAAGGGCGAAGCTGTTCACGGTCACGCTGTGCGGCGGAATCGAGTCGCTGGTGAAGCTGATATCGCAGCCTGTGCCGCCGTCGCGGTCGCGACAGTCATCAATGGCGCGCGTCGCCTCAGCGATATCTGTACCCATGGTGAACGTGCCGCCGGGAATGTTCACCAGCTCAGTCGGCTGCACAGCAGCAGGGCTAGTTGGCACGATGGCAGGCAAAGTAACGCCGACAACAGGCGGCTCGCCGACAGGCGCCGCGACACCAGCGGTCGGCGTGCTGATCAGGACGCCTGCCAATGTATTGGTCGCCACAGGCGCGATGCCGCCGAGTGGCGTCGGCACAATCACAAGCGGCGTGATGGTCGGTGCGGTCGTCTGCTGCTGCGCTACAGGCGTGGATTGAACGGCAGTTGGCGCATCGGTCGCCGTCACCACCACCACGCGCGTCACTTCGCGCTCGATCTCAACGACGGTCGGCGTTTGGTTAAGCGCAAAGGCGACCTGACCGGGAATGTTGAGGACGACCAGATTAGAAGCGTACGCCGCCAAACAGAAGACGCTGGCGCAGCCCAGACCTAGCACAATGCCGATCATCAGCCATTGCCAGCTGCTATCGCGTGTGCGTCCGCGCAGCGCGGTAGAATCACGTCTCATAGCTCACAAAACTTCCTCATTCGGGCTGTGTGAAGTCAGCCAGTTTCTGCTGACAAGCGCAGAGCTTACCAGAAGCGCGCCGTTCCGCCAAAGGACGCGCCTCAGGCTTGCGGCGGATCGAGTTCGACCTCGATTGCCTTGCCAAATTGGGCAAAATCTACCGTCGGCAAGCCTTCGGGCAGCGGCGCGCCAAGCGCGTTGAGCGTCGCGCGTGCCTGCGCCATGCCGTGTGCGTAAGTGTAAGGCTCGCTCATGCACCATGCCGTTTGCACGGCTGCCTGCGCAGCTTGCACAGCCGCCTGATAGCGCTCAATGGCGATCTCAGCGCTCGCCAGGACGTTCAGCGCGTCTGCCTGCGCCAGACGGAAGCCGCCGCGCTCAGCCGCTTCCCAAACGTCTTCTAAGGTCGTGCGCACTTGTTCAGCCATGCCTGCGCGCAAGCGCACTGCCGCTAAACCGATCACAGCGCCTAACTCATGCTCGGTCAGGCTGGCGGCGCGCGCACGCGCTAGCGTCTCGATAAAAGCTGCCTCAGCGCCGCTCAGATCGCCTGCCAAGAGCAGCGCTTCGCCTTGAAAGCGCCGCGCACGCACCAAATCCGCCTCATAGTGCAGCGTCTGCGCGTAATGCCAAGCCTGATCGGCGTGTTGGCGCGCCTGTTCCACCTCGCTGCGCCACACAGCCAATTGCGCCAGGAAAGCGTACAATACGCTCAATCCTTGCGGATGATTCAGGCTCATCTGCAGCCGAATGGCGCGTTGCAAGGCAGTTTCCGCGTCAGCATACGCGCCATGCGCCATGCGCGTGAGCGCCACTACGCCAAGCGCCGTCACTTCGTCGCTCAAGTTGTTCACTGCGCGCGCAATCAGCAAGGCGCGATTGGCAGCCATTGCCGCAGGATACAAGTCACCGACTTGGCGCAGCGCCTCGGCGAAGTTCATCAGACCGATTGCCACGTTGCGCGGCACGCCTTCGTATTCCGCCATGTTCACGGCGCGCAGGAAGAGCGGCGCAGCGCGAGTCGGCTGCCCTGACATTTGATAGGCGAGCGCCAGATCGTTGATGGCGCGCGCCTGCGCAATCTTCGTCGAAAGGCGCGGCGCGCGTTCCGTGCCATCTGGGAAGAGCTGCTCGAGCAGCTCAGCGCGCTGCAAATTGGCGCTCAGACGGCGCAGCATCGGCACGTTCAAACGCGCATCGTAGAGCGCGTAGGCTTCATCGTATTTGCCCATGCCGATCAGCGTGTTGTATAGCTCAATCGAAGGCGTCAAATCGTCCAGACTGCGCACGTCTTCAAGGCGCACGGCAGGCATCGCGCTGAAATGCGCGTTCAGCGCAGCGTACAAGCCTTGCTGCGCCTGCGCATCCAGCGCATTCCAGACCACACCGCGCACAATCGGATGCAGATCGTAGCGATTGGCGCGTTTATCCCAGCCGACCAAGCCGCGCGCTTCAAGGTCAGTGAGCGCTGCATCTAGCTCTGCTTCCGATGCGAAGCCGCTGAACGCCTCAGGCTGCCGCCTGCCCAACAAATTGCTCAAAATGCTGCCTAAACTGCTCGACCTGTCTGTTTCCTCAGGCGCCTCAACCGATTTGACGAGCAGCGGCACAAGCGACTCGTAAAAAGTTGGCATGCGGAAGGCTGCAATGGTCTCCAAAGTGCGGCGCGCGCCTGCACTCAGGCTGCGCAAAGCGTAACTCATCACATGCGCGCGCACTGCATCAGCGCTCTGACGCAACGGCGCGAAGCCGCTATTGGCGCGCCGCCAAGCGGCAAAGTCGCCTTGCGCTGAAGCGACCACTTCACCTGCCAAGGCGCGGATCAGCAACGGATAGTTCTGCACAGCGTTGAAGATCGGCAATAGCTCAGCATCCTCGCCGCTGCAGCCATAGGCGCGCCACAACGCGAGCGCCTCAGCATCTTCCAAGCCGCTCAAAAACATGGCGAAGCTGCCTAGAATTGGATAGCCGCTGCTGTGCTGCAAGTCGGCAGGATACAAGCGCGTGCTGATCAAAATGCGCGAGGCGTTCACGCTCGCCAGCTTGCGCAGAAAAGCGCCTGCGCGCGGATCGGCGGTCTTGCGCAGCCGATTCGGCGTGAAGATCGTGCCTTGCGCTTCCTTCGGAATGCCGAGCGCGCCTGCCACCACGTTCGCCGTCTCTTCATCGAGCGAGTCGTCATCCATGCGCGCCGCGTCCATGCGTGCGTAGGCGATCAAGATGCGCTCTAGGCCGTCCAGCGTGATCAAAAACGGCTCGCGGTCGAGGATTTCCAACAGCTCGCGCTCGCGCTCAGCCGCGCTGATCTCGCGAATTTCCGCCTCAGGCGAGCCAGTGACGTAGGCGAGCGCGCGGATCACGAAATTCTCAAAGTAGGCGTCGCTCTCGTAGAAGCTCCACCACATGCGTCCGCGAAAGTCAGCCAAGGACGGCGCGATCTCGCTGAACCAATGCCATGTCATCGCGCTCTTGCCCATGCCGCCAATGGCGACCACGTTCATCAGACGCACCTTGTGGTCGCGCTCTGTGATCCAATCCGAAAGCACTTCCAGCTGCAGGCGCCTGCCGATCATCTGGCGAGACGGCAAGAGCGTGTACGGATGCGCAATGTAGACCTCAGGCGGCGTCGGAATGGCGCCGACGTAATGCAGCGATTCCAGCTTCAGGTCGCGCAGGGCAGCCAAGCGATTGATCAGCGCAGCGCGCAGCTGCTCAGCTGTGCCGAACCTGATCAGCTCAGGCGCCGCGCGCAAACCGATCAGCGCGTCGCGCTCAGGCAAGTCATCGCGCACGAAGATCAGGCGCGGTATGTTGCGCGCCGCCGCAAGACTGTACTCAGCGAGCGTCTCAGGCGTCGGCTGCTCAGGATAGACGCCGATGAACAAGCCCGCCTGCTCAATTTGGCGCTGCGCATTCGGCTCAGCCAGCTGCGGCGCGATGCTCATGCGCTGGCAAGCGTCCATCACCTGCCCTAAAAGCTCAGGCGCGTTGCGCAGCGCAGAGCCGATCAAAGCGTAGGCGCGTTTATCGGTTCGATCCAAGCGCATAATTCATTCCATGTTATGCCGAGCGCACCATTCCGCGTCTGATGATGCGCTCGCGATGCTCACCAGATGCTCACAAATTGATCATGTGTCCTTCGAGTCCGTGCGCCGCTTCCATGATCGCTTCGCTGAGCGTGGGATGTGCGTGGACGTTGCGCGCGATCTCGGCAGGCGTCAGTTCCCAGAGTTGTGCCAGTGTCAGCTCAGGCAGCAGCTCGGTCACGTTCGGTCCGATCATGTGCGCGCCTAGCAGCTCGCCATAGCGCGCGTCGCTGATCAGCTTGACGAATCCTGCATAATCGCCAAGTCCGAGCGCCTTGCCGTTCGCCTGCCATGGGAACTTGGCGACCTTGATCTCATAGCCTTTCTCGCGCGCTTGCTTCTCAGTGTAGCCGAAGCTGGCAACCTGTGGATTGCAATATGTGGCGCGTGGCATCATGACATAGTTGAGCGGCATGGTCTCGACGCCTGCCATCTTCTCAGCGGCGATGATGCCTTGCGCGCTGGCGACGTGCGCCAATTGCAGTTTGCCCGTCACATCGCCGATGGCGTAAATGCCTTCCACGCTGGTCTGCATGAAATCGTCCACTTCGATCCAGCCGCGCGAATCGAGCTTGACGCCTGTCACTTCCAAGCCATAGCCTGTGCGCGGCTTCCAACCGACCGCTTGCAGCACCATCTCAGCGCGCAGCGTCTGCGTCTGTCCATCAATGCTCACGACGACTGACGCGCCTTCAGCGTCTTCAGCGATGCTCTCCACTTTGGCGCTCGTGAGAACTTTGACGCCCATGCGCGTGTATTGCCGCTTGAGTTCCTCAGAAACTTCCTCATCTTCTGATGGCAGCATGTGCGGCATGTACTCAACCATCGTCACTTGTGTGCCGTAGTTGTGCATCACATAGGCGAACTCAGTGCCGAGCGCGCCTGCGCCGACAATGATGATGCTGCGCGGCAATTTGTCGTCCAAAATGAACTCAAGGTAGGTGCGGACGCGCGTGCCGATCTGCGTGTTGGGCAGCGTGCGCGCCTCTGAGCCGACGGCGATGATCACATTTTTGGCGTTGAGAGTCTCTGTGCCGCCGTTGTTGAGCGCTACCTGAAGCGTCTTGGGCGCAGTGAACGTTCCCAAGCCTTCGTAGGTATCGATCCTGTTCTTCTTCATCAGGCTCTGCACGCCTTTTGCCAAGCGGCTGCTGGTCTGGCGGCTGCGCTTGAAAGCGACGCTGTAATCCAGCTCCACATCGCCGCTCAGTTTGAAGCCGAACTCGGCAGCACGATGCTTGATGATGTGCGCCAGCTCGGCGTTGTGCAGCAGCGCCTTAGATGGAATGCAGCCGACGTTCAGGCAAACGCCGCCCCACCATTGCTTTTCGATGATGGCGGTCTTCAAACCGAGCTGTGCGGCGCGAATGGCGGCGACATAGCCGCCGGGACCAGCGCCCAGCACTACCAGATCGTATTCCTTAGCCATGCTGAGAATCTCCGAGTTGTGGATAGAACGTTATGCAGAGATTGTAGCCTGCGCATGGCAAAAGAGCTAGAGCAGCGCGCTCAGCCGCCGCGCCGACGCAAGCGCTCCGCCATCACCTGCATCACGTGCAGCGCGAAATAAGGCGTCTCAGTGACCATGAAGCTGAAGCGCTGCCGATCCACAGCTGCCAGCTTACAATTAGTGCGCGCCACTGCCGTAAGACTGCGCGGCTTAGAGTCGATCAACGCCATCTCGCCGAACATGCCGCCCGGCAACACCACTTCAGAGATATTGCCGCTGTGATCGATCAAATTGACCTCGCCATCTACCACCACGTACATCACATCGCCGTACTCGCCTTCGCTGAAGATGGTCTGACCCGCCTGAAAATCTTCGGTCTGATCCACATGGCGGAACAAGTTGGTCGTGACGCTCATCCGAGTCGCTCCTGTGCTGAATTTGCGCGCAACCAACTATAACGCGCCGCGCGAGCTGCGCAAGATATCAAGCCTTAACAATCTCACGGCTTGTGCGCAGTGAGAAATTCCAAGCAGTTTCAAAGAATTAGCCGACTCTAGCCCGATCTGAACGCTGTTCGGCAAGTTGCCACTTATAATTGGAGCATCTGAGATGAGGAACTTGCATCATGCGCCGCAATAACTTGACTTGTCCATATTGCCGTGTTGGACGGCTCGATCTCAAGCGCGCCAATGTGCTGCACTTTCACGGCAGCACGCTGATCTGCGCGCCCAACACGCCCGCTTGGCAGTGCGATATGTGCCAATACCGCGAATTCGACGCTAACGTCCTGCGCCGCATCGGACTTCTATTGCAGCGCGGCGTGCCGCCCTTCAATCAATACCGCCCGTTGCGCTCGAATTACAGCTCAGCGCGCCACATCACCTGAGATAGGCAGCAGAATGTGAAAGGTAGCGCCAGGACAAGCCTGTTCATCATAGCCGTTGCTCTCTGCCCACACGCGCCCGTTGTGCGCTTCCACCACGCGCGCCACGATGGTCAGCCCGATGCCCAAGCCCATGCCCATGAAGTCGGTCTTGCTAGTGCGCCCGCGATTCACGTCAATGCTGGTGTAGAACGGCTTGAAGAGCAGGCGCAGATGATCGGGATGGATGCCGATACCGTGATCGCTGATGCGCACGTGCAGAATTTCCGCCTGTTTGCCGATGTGAAACGTGATCGGACCGCCGTCGTCAGGCGTCGCCTTGATCGCGTTGCTGATCAAGTTGCTGAAAGCGAGCTGCAAAAGCGCAGCATCCGCCATGATCACTTGATTCCAACAGTCGCCGCTCGTCTCGATCTGCAGACGACGGCGCTCTAGCGCAGGACGGTACTCCTCGATCACGTCGCGCGCTAAGTCACCAACGGCTATCGGCGACATGAAAGCGTCAACTTGATTCGCCGCCAAACGCGCCATCACAACCACCTCGTTCATGACGGCATGCAAGCGTTGCACGCCTGCTACTGCGGCGTTGGCGAGTTCGACATAGCTTGGATTGACCTGTGGATCGGCTTGCAGTTGCTGCCGCAACATCTGAACGTAGCCTGAAAGCACGGTCAGCGGCGTGCGCAGCTCATGCGAAACTTGAGTGAGGAAAGCAGTCTTGGCGCGCTCAAGGTTACGCAGCTCGGCGTTATCTTCTTGGAGCTTGCGCACAGTGCGCTCCAGCTGACCTGTCAGGTCTGCTTGCATCTCTTTAGTGGCGCGGCGCTGCTCAGCGTCGCCGAGCGTTTCTGTGCGTCCGCCTAAGAAGTCGTGAATGGTGGCGGCGAGCGTGCGCGAGTCAATCGGCTTGGTGATGTAGCCGATGCAGCCTGCAGCCAGAGCGCGCTCGCGCACTTGCTTCTCGCTATGCGCCGTCATCGCTACAATTGGCAGCGCATCGCCTGCGATGGCGCGAATGCGCGCCGCGATCACTTCGCCCGAGAGATCGGGCAGGTTCAGGTCTGTCAAGACCAGATCAGGCGTCTGCTGCTTGAGGATATCTAAGCCTTCCAAGCCATTTTGCGCGGTCAGCACTTCGAAGTCGCGTTGCAAAATCTTGCGCACCAAGTTGCGCGCATGGGCGTCATCTTCAATGTAAAGGATCGTCCGTCTCTCAGGCACGTCTCACGTATCTTTCGGCTCTTGATCAGAAAACTGGACTATGATGGTACAATGTTGAGCTGCTCTGTGCCTTCAATGATAGCCGTCACGAGCAGCGCGGCTTCTCTCAAAGGTCTATCAATTAAAGGTAACTCCTGAGCTATGAGCGCATCAACGCTTCGCATATTCTTCAGGCGCACAGGTGCGCTGTGTCTGCTGATCGCGTGTTTGCTTGCCGCGTCCGGACGCATCACACAGGCAGAGCCATGCGCAGGCGCGCTGTTCACAGCTTGGGCGGAGCACGAGCTGCCTGAGCCAACTGACTACATGCGCACAGATGCGCTCAGCGCGCATGGCGAGCCACAAGGCGTGTACACGGGCGAGATCAGCAGCGCAGACGCGCCGCGCAAGGCAATTGACCTGCCTTGTCTGCCGAATCGTCCTTTTCTTGGCACGGAGCTGTATTGGCTGCCTGAAGGCGAGCTGGGCGCGCAAGAACGCGCTTGGCTGCGCGAGCTTCAGCTGGACTTTCTGCGCGTTGAGGTGACCGCTGATGAAGTGCGCAGCGCTGAAGCTGCTGATCCGTTCGATCCTGCCTTCAGCGCGGCAGACTTCGACTATCAAAGCGGACGCGGTTGGCATTTCAACGATCCTGAGCGCACGCTGACCAATATCATGCCGAACATCGGCGGCGCGGAAGGCGTGGTGCGCTTTCCGCTGATGATGGTGATGCATTATGGCGGCGAGTCGTACATGGGCAATCCGCCGAATAGCGACGCCTACGCCGATTATTTCCTAGCCGTCGTATATTACTACAATGTCGTGCTGGAGCAGGGCATTAAATATTGGGAAGTGCTGAACGAGCCTGACTGGGGCTACAATGACGCGCCTGTCTCGCCTGAGACCTACGCCGCGATCTTCCGCCGTGTGGCAGAGCGCGTGCGCGCACATCCTGATCCGCGCGTGAACAGCGTCCGTCTGGGCGGACCAGTCCTCGGCAGCGGCGATCCGATTGACGGCACGTATCCAACAGGCTTCGCCAATCGCACGGACGACGGCGAGCGCGCTTGGCGCGCCTACATACCGACTCTGCTGGCAAAAGGCTCGCGCGACGGCGCTCAGGATGTCGGCTTTCTCAGCTGGCATGACTATGGCAGCGACACGTGGAACGTGCCGAACAACATCTATCGTCTGGAGAACATCTACGCGCTCTACAATCGCGTGAACGCGCTCCACGCGCTCAGCCAGACCTATGGCGAGCCGTTGCCGCTCGTCATCTCGGAGATGAACCTTGCCGCAGGCAAGACCTTGCCGCAATCGAAGGCTTATTACAAGAATTTCTACGCTGCGCTGTGGCACACTAGCGCGCTGAACACATACTTTGCCACAGGCAAGGTGCGCATGATCTCGCACTTCTTCTGGAAAGGCAATCACTACTGGACAAAAGGCTTGGTCTACCAAGATATCGATTCGGGCAACGCGCTTGTGCGCAATCCTGTTTGGTGGGCATATCGTGAGTACATTGCGCACACTGAGCAGAAAATCCTCGCCGCGTACACAGGCTTGCAAGATCGTTGGCTCGATGCGATTGTGACGACCGATCCGAACGGACAGATCATCCATCTGATCGCGGTCAACAAGAGCGATCTGCCGCGCGCGATTGACTTCGCCTTTGACGCGCCTGCGACCTTCGGCGGCGACGTGCTGGTCAGCAAGCGCATTATGCAGCCGAATGGCGCGGGACGCTACGGCGCGCCGTTTGCCGAGCCGATCATCACGGATGTTTACCAGCACCAGACTGTGACGATCGCCGCAGATCGCCAGATTCGCTACGCTGAGACGTTGCCGCCGCGCACAATTGCCTACTATACGCTTCGGCAACGCTGAAGTGCAGTCGGTCGCTTGCCGTGCTATAATGCGCCGCTAACTTTTGACCATCAGGAGTGTAGAAGCAGTGTCGGGCAAGAGAAACGCGATCTTTCTACTGAGCTGCATCGGCGCGCTGGCGCTGTTTTTCACAATGCGCGGGCTGATCGCTGTGCGCGCGCAAGGCACGGAGCTGCTGACCAATAACGGCATGGATTCCTACGTCGGCGGCACAGGCGGCGTCGTGCCGACAGGCTGGACGCTGACGGCGAACGTGCCTGTCAATTCCTCTAAGCAAGACTGGGTCTTCAACGAGTTTCCGGGCTTCGGCTCATCGTGGAAGGTGGATACATCTAAGTACGCCTTCACCATGAACGCCTATCAGTTTGTGCCTGGCGTGCGCGCAGGCACGCCGCTCGTCTTCACTGCCTATGCGAACGTCTTCACCTGCGACCGAGAAGATTCGTGCATTGGCGCGGATACGCCGCGCACTTCACAGCGCGAGTCGGGCGCGCGCACACGCATCGGCATCGATCCGACGGGCGGACGCGATCCGAACGCGCCGACGGTCAGATGGTCAGAGTACATTCAACCGTTCGATCAATTCTTGCCGATGACGGTCGAGGCGCGCTCTGAGAACGACAACGGCGTCACGGTCTTTTTGAACGCCACACAATCGGTCGGCATGTTGCTCAATCACGTCTATTGGGATAACGTGAGCCTACGCGCAGGAGTCGGCAGCGGCGGCGCCGCAGTGCCGACCGTGCGCCGCGACGTGCCGTTCGTCACGCCGCAAGGCGCGCAGCCTGATGGCAGCATCATCCACGTCGTCCAAGAAGGCGATACGCTCGCTTCAATCGCGGTCGCCTATGGCATCACGGTCACAGAGCTGCGCCGCCTGAACAACATTCCGCCTGAAGAGTTCGTGATCCGCATCGGACAGCGCTTGATCGTCAAGACGCCTGCGCCAAACGTGACCTACATCGTGGTCACGGCGACGCCTACGCCTGACCCGAATCTCTCGCCAACGCCGACTGCCACGCCGTTCATCGTGCTGCCGACCAACACGCCGATCGGCATCATCCCGATCACAGTCGTCCCGATCACGATCGCGCCAAGCACGCCTGCGGCGATCAATCCGACTGCGACGCCTACGCCTGCCGCGCCGCGCCTGCGCATTCCGACACAAGACCCACGCCGTATCCTGACCGTGCCGATCCGTCCGCGCAGCACGTTTGTGCCGCCTGCCGGCTCAGGCAGGCAGCCGTCCGCTGAGAGTACCATGCTCGCTATGGACGCGACCGACTCGCCTTCCGCGACGCCGACTGCCTTGCCTGCACAAGCTACACCGACCGGCGTGACGATCCTGCTCATCGTGACGCCGACCGAAGCGCCGTCCACTGCCGCCGCGCGACCGACTGTCACGCCAAGCGCAACTGGTGCTCAAAGCACAGCGACCGCCACTTTGCCGAAAGACACGCCGACTCACACGCCGAGCGCAACGGCAATCGCGTCGTCAGACACGGCGCAGCCTACGCAGGTCGCTGCCGCTATTCCAACCATCGCGTCTGAGACGCTGCCGCCTGATCAGACGCGGCTGTGCGCGCTTGCCTTTGACGATGCCAACACGAACCGCTTGCGCGATCAAGGCGAGCCGCTGCTTGTCGGCATGCGCGTGAGCCTGCTACAGAACGGCGCTGAGGTGCAGACGCTCAGCACGGCAGCGCTGACGCCGACTTGCTTCATAGACATACCGCCGGGCAACTACACGCTGGTCGCGACGCCGCCTGAGACCTACGGCATGACCACGCCGCGCCAATTGCAAGTGCAAGTGGAACGCGGCGTCGCGCTGATGGTCAGTTTTGGTGCTGCCGGCAGCTATCAGCCGACTAGTCTGCCTGCGGCGTTTGAGTCGTCGCCAACTTCCAACATCGCTCAACGCGATGCGCAGCGCGGACCGCTGCTCACGTTCTTGCTGGATAACGTCGGTTTGGTCATCTTCTCGCTCGCCGCGCTCAGTTTGGTCAGCGGTCTGACTGTCGCCATGATCACGCGCCGCAGCTAGCGATGTACAGCCGTCGCACGTTTTTGAAGCTGATCGGCTTGAGCGCAGCCGCGCTCAGCCTATCTTCGCGCGCTGAGGCGAGCAGCGCGCCTTTCCCTGTCTACCTGACCTTCGACGATGGACCGACTACTGAGCCGAACGGCGGCGGCGCGACGACGACCGTCTTGGATATTCTGGGGCAAGAAAACGTGCCTGCCACGTTTTTTCTGCACGGCGTCGCCATCAATAGCTGGGAAGGCGCCGTGCTGGCGCGTATGATGAACGAAGGTCATGCTATTGGCAATCATCTGTGGCAGCACGCGGGCAATACAGAAGCCGACGAGCCGACGCTGGAGCATTTGGCAGAGCAATACTTGCTGTGCGAGCGCCGCATTCGTCAGATGCTCTCAGCAGCTGATGCAGAAGCCTATGCGCGCTACTTGGCGCAGCCGCGTCTTTTTCGGCGTCCTGGCGGCAACAACGGCTTGAACGCCTTCCTCGATCTGAGGCATTTCGCCTTCCTGCAGCAGTCGCCGTCGCTGCGCGCCTATCGCAAAGAGATCGCATGGCTACAAGGCGTCTACGATTACAGCGGCTGGCACGTGATCAATGGCGATAGCCTGGCGCGCGCCTTTCCGCACGACGCGGCAGCAATGCGCGATTTCGTGATGTATGGGCGCGGCGCGTATGCAGGCGTGCAGCGCTACCTGTGCGCAGGCGATCCGCCGCGCCGCGCTGCCGAAGTGCGCGACGGATTGATCGTCCTGATGCACGATGCCGTGCCGCTCACGCAGAAAGCCTTGCCGCTCATCATTGCTGCCTTGCGCGAGCATGGCGCCACGTTTCACGCCTTGCCGCGTCCAAATGATCAGCCGAACGCGCCGACCGTCGGCATTGGCTATGCGCCGACGCCATCGCCGGCAGGGCTGCCCTGCGCACGTTGAACATTAAAAGTTTAGATACCCTAACCAAAGCTCTGTGTGCGCTGCACACAGAGCAGATACAATCGCTTGTGTGAGGATGTGCAGCACATGTGCCGCGCTGCGCAGAAATCGCGTTATAATCGTAATATTGCAAAATGGCGCATGTAGGCAGCTGAACAGCATACGCGCAACAGAAGGTAGAGATACATGAGAGTAACATTTTGGGGCGCACGTGGCAGCATTCCAGCGCCTATGAGCGAAGAGGAACTCCGTGAAAAAATCAAGGCGGCGCTGCTGGGCGCGGTCGGCATCGATCTGACGGATCGGGCTGCCGTTGAGCAGTATATTGCGCGCTTGCCGCAGTGGATCGCCTCGACTGCGGGCGGAAACACCACTTGTATGGAAGTGCGGGCAGGCGAGACGACTCTCATCCTCGATTGCGGCTCAGGGATGCGCCTTCTGGGCAATGCGCTCATGCGCGAGGCGTTCGGCAGAGGTCAGGGCGAGGCACACATTTTGGTCTCGCACACGCACTGGGATCACGTTCAAGGCTTTGTCTTCTTCGCGCCTGCTTATGTGCGCGGCAACAAACTTCACTTCTACAGTCCATTCCCTGATCTGATCACGCGCTTTGAAGATCAGCAGCGCGAGGTCTACTTTCCTGTCGCGATGGACTACATGAGCGCCACGCGCACGTGGACAGTCCTTGATCCGAACGAGCGCCTTCAGATCAATAACGTGCAGATCGAGATGATGTTGCTCTCACATCCTGGCGGCGCGTACGCTTACCGCCTGACTCATCAGGGCAAAGTGCTGGTCTATGCCACTGATGGCGAGTATCAACGCATGGACGCCGAACATACCGCGCGCTACGTTGAGTTCTTCCGCGACGCCGATCTGCTCATCTTCGATGCGCAGTATAGCTTTGAACAAGCGATTGACGAGAAACGCGACTGGGGCCACAGCACGCCGAAGATGGGCGCTGAATTCGCCTTCCGTGCGCGCTGCAAGCGCCTTGCGCTGACTCATCACGATCCAATGGCGACCGACCATCAGCTTTGGAATGCTGTGGCAGAAGCCTACAACTATCTGGCGTTTCGCAGCCGCGGCAGCGGACAGAGCGCTGAGATCGAAGTGCTGCTCGCTCAGGAAGGACGTACGGTTGAGCTTTAAGTTGTACGTTGTGCAGCATATGCACCAGATAGGTCAGATGTGATGTCGGTTCAGCCTTCCGCGCCGCCTAAGCCAAAGATCGTCGTCTTAGAGCCACACGCAGCGTGGCAAGAGACACTACGAGAAGCGCTGGCAGGCTTGCACAGTCATCTGGTCATCGCAGACACTCATGAAGAGTTCTTGACGGCGCTGCAAACTGCGCCATTCGACTTGGCGATCGTAGACTTGTGGACAGATGGCGCGTTGAGAGATGACAACAGCAACAACACTAACGACTCGCTCGAAGCGTTGCTCTATTTAACCGAACATGCGCTGCAAGCCGACTTGTTGGTGATTGGCGATGCTGAGGGGCGCGAGTCGCTCTTGGAAACGCCCGGTATGCCTGACCAGATCGCATTTTTGGCGCGGCAGAACTTCTCACCTGAGGCGCTGCAAAAGTTCGTCACACAACGCGAAGATCACCTGAGCAGCCCGATCAGTCTCGGGCAGACAGGCACGCTGATCCTGCTTGAATTGCAGCCGCCGCGCATCGGCACGCGCAACGGTATGCCGCGCGTGCTGGTCGTGGAAGATCAACCATTTTGGCTGAACGTCTTCACGCGCATGTTGGAAGAAGCCAACTATTTTTGGCGCGCTGCCACCACTTATGCACAAGCGCTGGGCAGATTGCGCTTGGAGAGCTTTCACGTTGTATTGCTCAATCCTTCGGTTGGCAATTCAGGCGTAGAAGCCAATCAAAATTGGCAACTCTTGGATTATTTGACGCAGTACTGTCCACGCACCAAGCTGATCGCTATCAGCGGCAAGCTCAGCGCAGCTGAGGTCGCCAAGCTGTTCATGGGCTATCCGATTCGCGGCTATGTGGATAAGAACGCTTTCGATAAAGGCGCGCTGCTCAGCATGATCGAGCGGCAGATCAGCAGGCTGACGCTGCGCGTGCAGACGCTGGGCGATTTCCGCGTGTGGCGCGACGGTCACCAGATCACGTATTTCGGCGGACCTGAAGCTGACCTTGTTTTGAAGCTGCTCATCACGCGGCGCGGCACAGCCGTCTCGGTAGACGAGCTGTTGCACTGTCTTGCGCCGCTAGGCAGCGCTGCGCGCAACTTCGCGCGCCTGACCGAGATTGTCAACGCTATACGGCTCACGCTAGAGCCTGATCTGCCGCGTCCTGCCGATTCGCGCTTGATCTTACGCGAAGGCGCCAGCTACCGCTTCGTCGCTTCTGATCAGGTTGAAATAGACGCCGATCTACTGGCGCAACGTCTGAACAACGCGCAGCGCTTGGAGCGCGATGGCGAGATCGCGGCTGCGATTCGCGCCTATGAGCAAGCGACGGCACTCTACAATGGCGACTATCTACCTGCCGACCGTCAGGTTGTGTGGACAGCGAACGAGCGCGCCGCGCTGCAAGCGCGCTACGCTGACGCCTTGAACCGTCTCGCCGATCTGTACGCGCATGAAGGACGGCTGGACATGGCGATCAAAGCTGCCAACACAGCGCTCGAGGCAAATGCTTATGCTGAGACGACATATCGAAGATTGATGCGCTATCACGCTTGCAAAGGCGACCGCAAAGCAGCTGCCGCAGTCTACAGAACGCTCGTCAAGCTCTTCTCCGAGCTGTTCGCTGAAGAAATCAATCCAATCACGCAGCAGCTCTACGAAGATATCGAAGCAGGTCGCCCTGTGAGCTGCGCAGAAGTCCGCCCTGGCGCAACTGAATCTCGCGCTGTTACAGGCAGCGATTAGAATCGCTTACACGGGCTAATTATTTCAACGTCTTGTGCAA
>Ga0308403_1000203_pt1 | contig 25012 bp, 19 predicted proteins | sample HotsprSampleOSM3_FD_203470 | JGI IMG/M metagenome (GOLD analysis project Ga0308403, IMG submission 203470) | Hot spring phototrophic mat microbial communities from Octopus Spring, Yellowstone National Park, Wyoming, United States - 20060914_OS-M3 ... | reverse complement strand
GCGACGCCTTTGCCCGGCGTGGATGTCAGCAACCTGATCACGCCGCTCGCCGTCGTCGTCTTGCCAACCTTGCCGCCAACGCCGACGCCCTTTCTCTCGCCAACCTTCCCAGCCGATGCGCCTGAAGCGATGCGCCTTGCGCCGCCGCCGACCAACACGCGCTTGTTCATCGCGCCAACGCTCAACATTCCTACGGTCACGCCCGTGCCGCCGACTCGCACGCTCACGCCAACGCTCGGTCCGTGCGTTCAGAAAGCCGCGCCCGGCGATACGCTCTACGCGATGGCGCTGCGCTGCGGACATCGCGACGCCGCCATCATCGAGGTCATTTTGCGCCGCAACAACCTGAGCAGTCCCGCGCAGCTGCAAGTTGGACAGGAAATCGAGATTCCGCGCCCGACCGTGCCAGGGCAGGCGAACGCCGAGCCTGAGCAAGCCGATCCATTGGCAGCCGCGCGCATCGAGCCGACTCTGCCGCCCGGCGTGATGTGGTATACCGTCAAGCGCGGCGAGACCGCCTTGAGCATCGTCCTTGAGCGCCGCATCACCATGAGCATCTTGAGCAACTTGAACCCTGAGATTCTCTTCGAAGGCTGCGATTTCGGGCAGATCGGCGGCGGCGCCTCATGCCGCGTGATGGTCTATGAAGGGCAGCGCCTGCGCGTGCCTGCGCCGACGCCCACGCCGACCATCCCGCCCACGCCCAGCGGCAGCGAGACGCCGACGCCGACCATCACGCCGACCGTCAACGCGCCCTTCAGCCTCTCGCCTAGCGATAACATGCTCTTCGACTCGTTCGAGCTGCCGACCTTGCGCTGGACGGCGACAGGACAATTGGCGCTGGGCGAAGTTTACCTTGTGACCGTCACCGATCGCACGCGCGGCATCACTTACAACTTGACCACGCGCGAGCAGTTCTTCCAAATTCCCGCCGAATGGCAGCCGACCGATGGCAAGCGCCATACCTTCGCTTGGCAGATCACCATCGCTGAGCTGCGCGACGGCAACACCGTGATCCCAAGCGCGCGCCAAACTGAAGTCCGAACATTCACGTGGCAAGGTCGCCGCTGAGAATGCCTATGCTGAAAGAAATCACTCCGCGCCTCGTCGCGCTGTGCGCCTCACTTTTTTTGGTTGCCGCCTGCCAAGCCGATGCCTTGCCGCAGCCGACTCTGGCGCCGACCGTCAGCCTGACGCCGTCGCCGTCGCCGTCGGCGCCGCCTACCGCGACCGCGCTCGACTTGGCGCCGCCGCCGATCCGCCCGATGCTCCTCGCCACACAGCCCGAGCGCCCAACTGCCCAAGCGCAAAGCGTGCCGCCGACTCCCACGCTGCAAGCGCCCTGCCTTGTGGCGCGTCCCGGCGATACGCTCTACGGCTTGTTGGCGCGCAGCGGCTTGTATCGCGAAGCCTCGCCTGCGCTCTTGGCAGCCATGCGCGAGCTGAACGGAATGCCTGCAGGCTCCAACAACATTCAAGACGGCAACACGTATTGCATTCCGCTGCCCACGCCAACTCCGACGCCGCTCGGCTATGAAGCGACGCAGACCGTCGTGGCGCGCGAGCTGCCCGATCTCTCAGTGCGCGTCTTCGCAGAGGCAACTTACGTCGTGCGCGAAGGCGAGAACATCACCACCGTTCAACTGAACAGCGGCGCCACACTCCGCGAAATCTGCGCCATGAATCCGCCGACCGTCATCAACTGCACAGGCTGCGATCTGACCAAGCCTATCGGCGCGCAAGGTTGCCGTCCGATTGTCGTGGTCGGTCAATCGCTCAAGGTGCCCGGTCCAACGCCCACGCCGACCATCACGCCGACTCGCAGCGGTCTAGAGACCGCCACGCCAACTCCGCCTTACGCCATGCCGCGCGTCGTCTCGCCTGCGCACGGCGCGGCTGTGCGCGGCGTCGTCCAGCTGATCTGGCTGCCGGTCGCCATCTTACAGCCCGATGAATTCTACGTGATCGTCTGGTCGGATATGACGCGCCAACAGACCTGGCAACACACCACGCGCGCCACCTCTTTCCGCCTGCCCGAAGGGCTGATGCCGCCTGATGGCGAGAGTCACCTTGTGAATTGGCAGATCGGCGTGGCGCGCGAACAAGCTGACGGCAGCTATCTGATCATCAGCCCGTGGAGCTTGATTCACAGCTTCACTTGGCAAGGAGAATGAACGCCGATGCGCCTCTCGCCGCTTTTTGTCCTCGCGATCGTGATCCTCGCCGCGCTGTTCACGGCTGCCGCTGCCGCCGCCACCTACCTCGGCGTGCGCCAGATCGTGCTGCAATCGCCCATCGAATTGCCGCCGCCGCCGCAGCTCAGCGCGCCACAGCCGACCGCCATCCCGCGCTTGGCGAACACGCCCGCAGCAACTCAGGCGCAAGCGACCGCCGTCAGCGCCTTGCCGCAAGCGCCTGCCGATGGCAACGCAATCCCTGTCTGGACTGATCCGAAACGCTTGACGATCTTGCTGCTCGGCGTGGATCAGCGACCCGGCGAGCGCGGACCGTTCCGCACGGATACGATCATCGTCCTCAGCGTCGATCCGATCCGCAAGACTGCCGCCATGCTTTCCATTCCGCGCGATGTGTGGGTCAAAATTCCCGATATCAGTCCGCCGCTCTCGCCCAATCGGATCAATGCGGCGAACTTCATCGGCGATCAGCTCAACTATCCGCCTGACGGCGGCGGACCGAAGCTGGCAGTCCGCACGGTCGAGGCGCTGCTCGGCATCCCGATCCATCGCTATGTGTTGATCAACTTCGAAGCGTTTCGGACTGTGATTGACGCGCTGGGCGAAGTGACCGTCTGCCCGACCGAGCGCATTTTCGACGATCAGTATCCTGATTACGAGACCTACGGCGTGATCACGGTCGAATTTCAGCCCGGCTGCCAAGCGCTCGACTCAACGCGCCTGTTGCAATACGCGCGCGTGCGCCACAACGCCGGCGATGACTTCGGACGCGCCGTGCGCCAGCAAGAGGTCATTCGCGCCGTGCGCGAGCGCGCGCTCAGCCTTGGCGGCGCCGCGGCGCTGATCGGCAAGGCAGGCGCCATCTGGGACTCATTGGCTGAGAACATCCGCACAGACCTGACCTTCCAAGAAATTCTGGCGCTGGCGAACCTTGCCCAAGAGATCACAGACATCCAATCGGCAGTGCTGACCATCAAGCGGCAAGGCGAAGGCGGACAGCTGCTCTACAGCACCTTGCCGAGCGGCGAGCAGGTGCTATCGCCGATTGCAGAAGAAGTCTTCGCGCTGGTGGTGCGCCTGTTCGACTCAGGCACGGGCGCGCCTGCCAACTTGCCGATGGCGGCGGAGAACGCGCGCATTTACGTTGAGAACGGCGCGCTGGTAGACGGTCTGGCGGCGCGCACGCGCGATCGCTTGATCGGCGAAGGCTTCAACGTGGTCGAGATCGGCACGCTCAAAAGCGACTTTCCTTATCCGAAGACGGAAATTCACGTCTACACAGGCAAGATGGAGACGGCGCGCTACCTTGCGCAGGTGCTAGGCTTAGATGGCACGGCGATCCGCGTAGAGAGCGACGCGCCGATCGGCATTGATATTAAGCTGATCGTCGGGCAAGATTTGGCGCGCTGAACTTGACCGAAAGCCGTCCTGAAAGTACACTTCTGAGCAGGTTCAGGGCAGTGCCTTCGCGTGAAAGGGAAAAGTTATGATGCAGTCAGGCTTCATGCGCATTCTTTTGAGCGTCCTGCTCGCCGCTGCGCTCGGCGGCGCAGCCTTGCCAGTTCAAGCGGCGGCTAAGCTGCCGACGGCGGTCTCGGCGCAGCAAATTGAAGGTCCGTATGCCACAGTGCGCAGCGCAGGCGCGCAAGCCTACGCAGGTCCTGGCATCGGCTTTTGGAGCTTGGGCAGGCTGCGCGCCAATGCAATCGTGCCGATTGTAGGCGTCAGCGCAGATCGGCAGTTCTGGCAGGTGAACACAGCCTTTGGCGCAGTCTGGGTGCGCAACGCAGATGTGATCGCCACGAACGCAGACGGCGTGCCAGTGGTCGAAGTCGGCTTGATCGGTCGCGCTGTGGTCGGCAGCGCAGTGCGCGCAGGTCCAGGCGCGCAAGCGGCGCGCTTGGCGACCTTGCCGCGCGGCAGCCAATTCTACATCATCGGCACGAATGCCGATGGCACTTGGCTGAACATCCGCTTTCAGTTCGGCGAAGGCTGGATCGCGACTGTGAACACGGATCAGGCGAATTTGGTCGCGCCGCGCACGCCAAGCGTCGGCACGCCTGCGCCTGACCTGCCGCGCGCGGATATTCCACGCGCTATTGTGAACACGGGCGCGCTGAACCTGCGCAGCGGTCCGGGCGTTTTCTTCACCACCATCGGCGTCCTGGCGCAAGGCGATAGCCTGCCGATCCTCGCGCGCACCTCAGATGGCGCATGGCTGCTCGTCCAGAGCGCTTTTGGCGACGGCTGGCTGAACGCGAGCCTCGTGCGCACCACCAATTACTTCGGCAACGTCCCGATCATCCGCTACGCGGACGCAGCCGCCAATGGCGTCATCGCTGCTACCACGATCAACGCCACCAACTTGCGCGCTGGTCCGAACATCGCCTTCGACGTGGTCGCCGTGCTGCCGCCCAGAATAGAGGTCGCTTTGCTCGGTCAGAGCCGCGACCGCACTTGGTGGTTTGTCGGCACGCCGCTCGGCGAAGGCTGGGTGAGCAAGGAGACCGTGCGCACGCTCGGCGGCACGTCGCTTGTGCCTGTGTTGCCTTAAGACCGACTATGCGCCGCATCCTGAGCCTGCTCTTGGCGTTGGCGGCAGGCGCTTGCACGCCGCCAACACCGACCAGCACGCCGTCTCCGACGCGCACGCCAATTGTGATCGGCACAGTTATTGTGACGGCGCAGCCGCCAGTGACGCTGCCGCCGACTTGGACGCCATCGCCGACGTTGACGCCGCCGCCAACTGCCACACGCCTGCCGACCAACACGCCGCTGCCGACGCGCACGCCGATTCCGCCCAACACGCCTGCCGGCGGACAGATCGGCATTGTGACCACGGCAGGCTTGTTGACTGTCGCTGTGGACTTGGCTGAGCTGAACGCCGCCTTGCGCGCCGAGCGCGATACCTTCTACTTCTCAGCCGATTTCAACGGCGCGCCAACGCTGACCGCCATTGAAGGACGCGCAGCGATCATCGCCGCCAATTTGAACAATTTCACCACGCGCGGCTTGCCTGCCACCTTCCGCCTGCAATTCCGCGCCGTTGGCGGCGAGCTGGCAGTGGAAGTGCTTGGCTTCGAGACGGCGACTCAAGCGATCGTGCCGCCCAATCAGGTCAGTTTGACGCGCGAGCTGGTGCGCCGCGCGCTGCGCGACCGCGCCGTGCCAGGCGCTATCCGCAAAGTGGCGCCGTTTTTGGCGGAATACAGCGCGCTTGACGTGCAAATGCAGCCCGACCGCGTCCTGTTCACTGTGCGCATCCGTCAGGCGACGCCGACGCCGACCGATCTGCCGACTGAGACGCCGACTGCCACGCCGATCATCGCCATCACGCCGACCTTGCCGCTGACGCGCACGCCCTTGCCGACCGTCACGCCGCGCAACACGCCGTGATCACTCAACAGTGACCGACTTCGCCAAGTTGCGCGGCTGATCCACATCCGCGCCGCGCTCGACGGCGACGTAATAGGCGAGCAGCTGCAGCGGAATGACCGTCACCACAGGCGAGAGCAACGGCGGCAGCTTCGGCACGTAAAGCACATGATCAGCCTTGCTTTGAATGAAGGTATCGCCTTCGGTCGCCACGGCGATCACCACGCCGCGCCGCGCTTTCGCCTGCTCGATCTGGCTGATCATCTTATCGTAGACGCTATCCTGAATGGCGATCGCCAAGACGGGCATCTTCTCGTCAATCAAGGCGATCGGACCGTGTTTCATCTCGCCTGCAGGATAGCCTTCGGCGTGAATGTAGCTGATCTCTTTGAGCTTCAGCGCGCCTTCCAACGCGATCGGATAGTTGATGCCGCGCCCTAAGTACAAGAAGTTCTCGTACTTGTAGAGCAGCTTGGCGAGCGCCTGCACCTCAGCGGCGCGCTCTAGCACGTGACCGACCAGATCGGGCAGCCGCGCGATATCCTGCGCGTGTTGGCGCGCCTGCTCAGCGCTGACCGTGCCGCGCAGCTGCCCAAGATAGAGCGCTAACAGATACTGGTCAACCAAACTGGCGGTGAAGGCTTTGGTCGAGGCGACGCCGATCTCAGGGCCGGCTTGCATGGTGATGTAGCCATCGGCAATGCGCATCGCCTGCGAGCCGATGGCGTTCACGATGCTCCACAGGCGCGCGCCTTTCTGGCGTGCTTCTTCCATCGCCGCCAAAGTGTCCACTGTCTCGCCAGATTGCGTGATGGCAAGCACGGCGCAATCGCCATCGAGGATCGGATCGCGGTAGCGATACTCGCTGCCGTAATCTACTTCAACAGGGATGCGCGCCAGCGCTTCTAGCATGAACTTGCCGACCAAGCCTGAGTACGCGCTCGTGCCACAGGCGACGGTCACAATGCGCTTCAAGCGGCGCGCCTCAGCTTCGCTGAGCGGCAAGTTGCTGAGCGTGACTCGTCCATCGTCAAAGGAAATGCGTCCGCGAATGGTATCGGTCAGGCTGCGCCCTTGCTCAAAAATCTCTTTCTGCATAAAGTGACGGTACTCGCCGCGCTCCGCGCTGACTGCATCCCAAGCGATCTCGTGAACAGCGGCGTCCACAGGCGCGCCGTCTAAGGTCTGGACGCTGTAACCGTCAGCTGTCACGGTCGCCAGCTGACGGCTCTCAAGGAAGACCAAGCGGCGCGTGTATTCCAGAATGGCGGGAATATCTGAGGCGATGAACATCTCGCCTTGCCCAATGCCCAGCGTCACGCCGCCGGCGTTGCCGATGCGCACTGCCACCAGACGGTCGGGCTGACGCGCGCTCATCACCACAATGGCGTGCGCGCCGCGCAGCTGAGCGCACGCCAGGCGCGTCGCCTCAGTCAGATCGCAGCCTTCGGCAGCCAATTGCGCCACCAAATGCACGATCACCTCAGTGTCCGTCTCAGAATCAAAGCGCACGCCTTGTCCGCGCAAGCGCTCGCGCAGCTCAAGATAGTTCTCCACAATGCCGTTGTGGACGACGACAAACGCGCCGTCATTGCTCACGTGCGGATGCGCGTTGCGCTCGCTCGGCTGACCGTGCGTTGCCCAGCGCGTGTGTCCAATGCCGATCGTGCCGCTGATCGGCTCGGCTGCCACGCGCCGCTCCAGATTTTCCAGTTTACCTACGTCGCGGCGGCGCACGATGACGCCGTCAGTCAGCACAGCGATGCCCGCCGAGTCGTAGCCGCGATATTCAAGCCGTTTCAAGCCGCTCAGCACGATTGGCGTGGCATCGCGCGTGCCAATGTAGCCGACAATTCCGCACATACAGGTATCCTTTCAACGGCTCGGCGCATTCTTGCAGAAATTGCTCATCGGTTGCCGAGCGCTTTTATGTGTATACCACACTTCCGCGCGAAAATATCAACTTTGATACTTTTTTAACTATGGCGCGCGCCGTCCTTCGGCGCTATGATCGGCAAAATTTCAGCCGCATAGCAAAGGATATTTAGAATGGGCTACGATAGAGTGCTAGTGACATTAGACGGCTCAAAATTCGCTGAGATCGCGTTGGAACACGCCATCAAAGTGGCGAATCCAGGCGCGAATATTCACATCCTCTCCGTCATGGCGCAAGATGCCATCAGCGAGATCGCCTCGATGGTCAGCGCGGCTGCGCAGCCGCCTGCCGCCGAAGATCAGAGCTGGCCGCCCATCGCGCGCCCTGACGATCCGCGCGCTGCGCACGCCCGCGAAGACTATCTGCGCCGCGTCAGCGATTGGCTTGGCGCGGCAGGCTACGACGTGACGCTTGAAGTGCGCCCAGGCAACGTGATCGAGACCATTGTCAGCGTTGCGCAAGACGGCTTCGACGTGGTGATCATGGCGACGCACGGACGGACTGGTCTGGCGCGCGTCGCGCTCGGCAGCGTCGCCGAAGGCGTGCTGCATCGCTCGCCCTGCCCTGTGCTGATCATCCCTGCGCGCGCCCTGCGCGAGCAACCTTAGCGCAGCGGCGCACGCCTTGCCCAGCAGTCTGCGCGTCCTAAAAATTTGGTCACTGGCGCGCATGGCGCGCCTTTGACAGTCGTGTGTCGCGTTCTGTAAAATGAGGACAATTCATCAGGTTTTACAAGAGTCATGCTATGTCTCAGCAAGAATTACTCGCCACAATCGAGCAGCTGCGCGAACGCTACAGGCAGCAGCGCAAGTTGATCGCCGATCTGCTCAAAGACCTGAAGACCGATCAAGATGAGCAGCGCAAGCGCCTCAGCCGCTATGCGCGAATCAAGCAGGATTACGCGCAATACCTGGCGCTCTTCCCGAGCGAGACGCCGCTTGAAGAGAGCCTTTCGCCCGAGCCGCCGCCCGCCGCATGGCTGCTGCCTGAAGCGGAACGCAACCGCCTGCGCACAGACCGAGACAAGCTGGATCGCTTGCTGAGCGCCTTGCAAACTGCCAGCGACGGATTGCGCATTGAGCCGCCCGATGTGGTGAAGCTGAGCAAGGCACAAGAGACGCTGGACAGCCTGAAGTCTGCTTTTCGCGAACTGCCTGAACTGCTTGAACGCTACGATAGCGTGCTTCAAAAGGCGACCGAAGACTTGAGCATCTATTTCGGCACGTCGCTGGTCGCCGCCTTCGCCGCCGAAGGCTTGACGCTGGAAGGCAGACCGCCCAACATGCACATCGGCAGGTTCGTCATCAAGTTGGACTTCGCCAAGCGCGCTGCGCATATCTTGTATGGCAAAGAGCCTGTTGGCAAGCCCGTCAGGCTGAGCGCCGAGCTGATCCTGAAAGCCTACCGCGCCGCGCACAAGGAAGTGGTAGAGCGCCAAGAAGACGGTGAGCAGTGGATTCAAATGCTCTACGAAGCATGGCGCACGGCGCGCTTCCGACAAGGTATCCGAGAGTCCGATCAAGGTAACAGAGACTCCAGAGTGAACTTAGTCGCCTGTTATGTCGAGCTAGCGATCCTGCGCCAAAGCCGCAACTTTTTGAAGCGCGAGCCGCGCCGAAGCCTCTTCAAGGAATACACGCGCGCTCAATTCGTTCACGACATAGACCTGTTCATCTCGCGCCGCCAACTCCGCCATGATAAGTTCAAGCCTGTCTTAAGTGTCGCTTTGCAAGCGCAAACAGATGCACCTGAGAGCCGCATGTGGATTCCTTACGGTAGCAAGCCCGATGACGGTCATTACGTTAGCTCGCTCACCTTTGAAGAAGGAAAGTAACCGATGCGTCTGCCTTCTAAGCAACTCGCTTCACAGATCGTTCAAAATCTCGGTCAGTACGGCACGCCGCTCTCGCGCGGCGTCAGCTATTACAACGTCGGCACTGAGTCGATCCTCGACGCGCTGGAGAAACATTATCTGAGCAGCTATCTGCCCGAAGGCGGCGCCGCCTTCAAGTTGGTGGTCGGCGATTACGGCAGCGGCAAGTCGCACTTTTTATATTGCCTGCGCGAGCGCGCTTGGGCGCATCGCTATGCCGTCAGCCATGTGAGCTTGAGTCCGCGCGAGTGTCCATACGACGATCAAAAGAAAGTTTACGGCGCAGTGGCAAAAGCGCTGACGTGGCACGATCCGAACAGAGACGACTCTGAGCCAACTACCGGGCTGGCAGATTTTCTTCAGCGTTTGCTCGAAGACATCCTTGTGCAATATGGCGTTCCGCTCGGCTCGGACGAGGCGCTTGAGCTGGATGAAGTGAAAGCGCTGCTGGAGAGCTTCGATAATGCGCACATTGATAGCACCATCTATCATTACGCCGTCAAAGGCTACCTTGAGGCAGTCCTGCGCGGCGACGCTGAGCGGCAAGAGGTGCTGAGCCTGTGGCTGCACGGCGAAGAGATCAGCACTGCGCACATGGGCATGCTCAGGCAGCTGAACGTGACTCAGAAACTCACGCGCTCCAACGCCTTCCAGATGCTGCGCTCGCTCGCGCAGAGTGTCCGCGCGCTCGGCTTCACAGGCATGTGCCTGCTCTTCGATGAGATGGAGCGCCTGAGCCTTCTCAGCAAGCGCGCCATGCACAACGTAGCCGATAACCTGCGCGAGGTGATCGACCGCACGCGCGAGGACCTGCCCGGCACACTGTTCATCTACGCTGTTGTGCCAAAATTTGTCTCCGATGTTGTGCCGTTGTACCCTGCGTTGCAACAGCGGCTTCAAGCGCAGGCAGGTCGCTACTTCTCGGATGTCAATCCGTTCAGTCCACGAATTGATCTTGAGCGGCTCGATCTAGACGAGCAGACCTTGCTGGTGCGCATCGCAGAGCGCTTGCTGCCGATCTTCGAGATCGCCTACGAAGCGCGCCTGAATCACGAGCTGCAAGCGCAGAACGCGCATCGCCTGGCGCAGGCGGCGCTCGGCTTCAGGTTCGGCACCAGCCATCGCCGCATTTTTGTGCGAGCGCTGATCGTCGAGTGGTACCGCCAGCTGCGCCAAGGCGAGGTCTTGCTCAGCGATGCTCAGGCGAGCGAGATCGTCGGCGGCAGCGGAAAAGACCTTGAGAGCGAGACATATTAGTCGCTGAGCGAGATGATCGCGCATGGCAACACATCCTACTGTCAAGCATAAGCAGCTTGGACGCGGTCAGTTGGTGCGCGTCTTGCGAGATGGCGCGCTCTGGGAAGTCATGTTCGCCTCAGGCAGGCGCTACACCTTGCCGAGCAGCGAGTTTGAGCCTGTGCCAGTCGCTCAGCCGCTCAATAGTTTCGCAGCGCGCCGCACCATCGAGACCTTGCGTGCAGGCATCGTGGCTGTGGAGCACATCGAAGACCTGACCATCGGGCTGAGCAGTGAGCGGGAGCGACTGCTGGGCGCGCTGGAACGCACGCGGACGCATGGCGGCGCCGCACGCGCCATCGTGGCGAATTACGGCTGCGGCAAGACGCACTTCTTGGCGCTCAGCGAGCGGATTGCGCTGCGCCACAATTTTCTGGTCGCTAGAATCAGCGTTGATGTGCGCGAATTGCCGCCTTCACAAGCCAAACGAGTCTATCAGGCAGCCCTTGAGTCGTTGCGCTATCCCGATGTGCCTGAGGGCGGTCTGGAGCCGCTGCTGCTGCGCGCTTATCAGCAACCTGAGGCAGCTTGGGCAGTCCTGGACGACGCGGCAAAAGGCGACGAATGTCCTTTTCGCTTCGCCGTCAGCACCTATCTTGATAGTCAGAGCGACTCCGAGCGACTCGGCGCACTGCGCTATCTTTTGCAACTACCGAACACCTTGAAGCGCGCGCCGCGCCTGTTCGCCAACGGCAACGTAGCGCGCCAATACACCTATCTGCTGAGCGGCGTCAGCGCTCTGGCGAGCGCGCTCGGCTACAGCGGCTTAGCGCTCTTGGTTGATGAAGTGGATTACTACAGTCGCCTGACGCCTGTGCAGAAAGAGCGCGCTAAGAATCTCTTCAAGGCGCTGATCTGCGCTTCGCAAGGCGAGGACGGCACGGCGCTGAACGCTGACGCGATCCCTGAGCATGACAGAGTCAGCTATCCGCTGCGCTTCAGCGACCGCTCAGCACTGTTCTTTATGTTCGCCACAACCGAATCTGAGGAGCAAATGCCTATTTCAGGTTGGCTCTCGCCTGCTCTGCTGATCTATCCCGATAGTCGCTTCAGCCAACACGAGATTGCGCAATTTCTGCGCATGGTCGGCGCTTATCACGCGCAAGCCTTCGAGTACAGTCAGTCAGCCGTGCCTGATGACGCAGTGCCGCGCCTGGCGCGCATCTTAGAGCGCGCGCTGCGCGAACGGCGCTCAGAGATGAACGCGCGCTTGCTCGCGCAGGTCGCCGTCGCCTTTTACGATCTGCTGCACGTCTATCCTGAGCGCTCAGCCGATCAGCGCATCCGCGAGCTGGCGCAAGCGCTCTACTTGGAAAGCGCGCTCTGAGCGGCGGTTGGCTGCGTCGCCTGCTCGCGATGGCTGAGCAGCCACAAGATCGCCATGATCGCGCCGCCAAGCAGAAATGGCAGCGTGCCGCCTGCCGCTTGGAACAACGCGCCGAACCACAGCGGCGCGATCGCGTCCGCCGCGCTGACCGTCGCTGCGCTGGCGCCTAGCACGCCGCCATAAGCGCCGCCTTCCGCGCGTTGCGTCAGCAAACTGTTGATGGCAGGGCGAATCAGCGCCGCGCCGATGGCGAGCGGCACCAGCGCCGCCATCAGCCACAGCATACCGCCGATGCCGCGCCCTGCGTTGCTCGGCAACTGCACGCCGAGCGAGCCGAGCACCGCTTCCGTGCCGCTCGGTCGCTGTGTGAGCAGATACAGCCGCGCCTCACGCTCATTGTAGAGCGGATGTGGCTGCTGTGGCGTGAGCGCCGTCAACGTCAAGCCGAGCGCCAAGAGCGCCAGCGCGGCGCGCAAGACGCGCAGCTCGCCATATTTGCGCGTCCACTTGCCAATATAGCCCAGCTGCACGCCGATCAAGATCACGCCGACCCACACGAAGATGAAGGCGTTGCCCTGCGCCAACAAGCCCAGCCGCGTCAAGGTGAAGACGCCCAGCAGACTCTCGAAACCATAGAAGACGAATTGCTGCGCGAACATCAGCATCAGCAGCGTCCGCGTGTTGGCTTTGCGCAGGTAAGGCAGAACGCTCAGCAAGTTCGAGCGCTTGACAACGGCTTGCCGCCGCTTCTCAGGCGGCAGCGTCTCGCGGAAGGCGAAGGTGGTCAGCAGGATCGAGAGGAACGAATAGGTAGCCGCTGTGATGGCAGGCATGGCGAGCTGATCGGTCAGCTCGAACATGATCAGCGCGATAGCAGGTCCGATCAGGAAGCCGATGCCGAACGCCGCGCCTATCAAGCCGAGGCCGCGCGCGCGATCCTGCTCTGAGGTCAGATCGCTGATCGCCGCCTGCGCCGTCGAGAGATTCGCTCCGAACAGACCGTCCAGCAAGCGCGAAGCAAAGACCATCCACAGCGTGTTGGCGAAGGCGAGCATCAAAAAGCTCAGGCATGTGGTGATCTGGCTGATCAGCAACAGCGGCTTGCGTCCATAGCGATCCGAGAGCGCGCCCATGAACGGCAAGCCGATGATCTGCGCCGCCGGAAAAGCGGCTGCGACCAAGCCGATCTCCAATGGCGTCGCGCCGAAGGCAGCCGCGTACAGATGCAAGAGCGGCAAGATCAGCGTCAAGCCGAGAACGTCCACGCTGACGATGGCGAAGATCGGCAGCAGACGCGAGAAATCGGCGCTATCCGAGCGTTTCGCCGCCATGCTAGAAAATTTTGGTCAGGTCTGTGTAGACGAAGACGGCGATGAAGATCAGCGCGACCAGCGCGATGCCGAGATACTGCCACTTGCCTTTGTAGTTGGTCTGCCAGAAGCGGCGCAGACTGAAGAAGATCGCCGCGACCGCGATCAAGTTGACTGCAAGGCTGATCGGGACTGCCCAATTGGCTGCCAAGCCGATCACAGGCAAGACGAACGGCAGGATCATGTATTGGATGATGCAGCGCACGCCTGAGATCGCTAACGAGAGATTGAAGGCGCGCTCAGCGGCAGGCGGCGGCTGATCAACTTCAGCGGGCGCTGCCGTCGCTTGCTGCGCCGAAGGCGAGACGAACAATAAGCGCGCCATGAGCGTGTCAAGTGTCTTGAGCATAGCTTCGACTTCACCGAAGGGCTGACTTTGTGTTCAATTGCACAAGATCATAGCACACCGCGCTGCAGACGGCATCAGAAAATTTGAAACAGCACGGTCAAAAATGGCGCGCACGCCAAGCCGCCTAGGAAGAGCGCTAACGCGACGTTCTGCTCAGCGATGCACTCGCGCTTGATCCACGCGTAGGCGCTCTCGCCTTTCTCAGGCTTCAGCAAGCGATGCGCGATCACAAAAGCGGCGGCTGTGAAGGCTGCCGCCAATACAATTCCGCCGACGATCCACAGAAAGGTCTCAAGCGGCGGCGCAAATTGCGGCAAGCCGTCGCTCGATAGCTTGGCTGCCCACAGCGCGCTGATCAAAGCGATCACAAAATACAGCGCGCCGACGGCAGGATTTTGCACGTCCTCAATTTCATGGCGGATGCGGCGCGGCGGCACGCCGAGTATCCACAGGGCGATCAAACTCGCCACTTGCGCAATGACCGTCGCGAGAATTGCCCACAACAGCGCTGAGACAATCGAGTCCACAGAGAAACTGGCAGGTGTCAGCTCAACAGGCAGCATACAGAAATACTCTCAGGTGCTTGTCCAGCTAGGCGGCTGCGCTAAAGCTAAGCGCGAGACACTTGTGACGATGATCAGACCGTCAGGTTGCGGATAGACGTGCTGCGTCCGCCACACGATGTGCGCAGCGTCGCACGTGACGCGCCACGCGATATGCGTGAACGCCGTCTGACCGAAGATCGGCGGAAACATCATGAGCAGACCGTCTTCAGGCACAACAGCCGCTGTACGCTGCGCTTTGAACGCGATGTGCAGCCTATAGCGCGCGTCCGCCGTGCTGAAGACGTGCTTGCGCAAGTGCCTGAAATGGTGCTGATGTGCGTCCATCGGCGCGATCAGCTCGGCGCAAGCGAGCACTTCGTGCAAAGCGGGCGCATCGGCGTACTGCGCGCTTATCCAATGGCTCTCGCCGATGATGCGAAAGGCGAGCTGCCACGCGCCGATGCACAGGCTATGCTCGCGCAGGGCGCTCAGGCGCTCAGGCGCGGCGCCGCGCCAGACGAACAGCCGCAAATCGCGCGGACTCTGATAGATCGCTCGCAAATCAGACATGCTCAGCGCACTTTTGGCACGTCGCGCAAGGCATAGAACGCGAGGCGCGGTCTGCCTTGCGCATCCAGCAAAGAAAAACCTGCCTCTTCGAGACTATTATCCACCAATTCTGGAATCAAGGCAAAGTTGAGATTCCACAGGATCATCGGCGCCACGAATTCGTTGTACGGCGCGCTCTGCGCAAGGCGGAAGGCGCGCACGATGTAAGCGGCTTGCTGCTCTTGATTGATGAAGGCTTGCCAACCGAAGCTCGGATCGGCTTTGGCGGGCGTGCCGTCGCTGCGCTGCAGACCGTCGTAGGTTGCCCAGCCGAATTCGGTCACCCACAGCTGCGCCGCGCCGTGACCGTTGCGCAGCATGATCTGGCGGTAAGCGTCGAGCGTCTCGCGAAAGTAGAAGGACGGATGCTCATACCAGCCGCTGACGCCGCTGGTCGCTTGGCAGCAGCGCGCCTCAGGCGGATTTGCCCAGCCGAAGCTGTGAACGCCAATGCCGATGTCGCCATCGGCGCTGAGCGTCGCCAAGCCTGCGTTGTAGAGCTGCTGTAACCATTCGCGGTCGCCCAGCGTGCTGCCGTCAGGCATGGTCACGGTCGGCGCCAGACCTGCTGTGATGACCGTGATGCGATGCGTCGGCTTCAGCGCGGAAGGCTGCGCGCGCTGCTCGCGCAGGATCGCCTGATAGGCGGCGCTGAAATAGCGCATGTAGTCCGCGCCGCTGATCAGATTGCCGCGCCACTCACGGATCAAATTCGGCTCGTTCCAAATCTCGATGGCGTCAATGAACTCAGGCTTGACGTCGCGCACGAAGGCGGCGATGAAATCGGCGAGATGCTGCGGATCGGCAGGCGGGCCGTCCTCGACGCCGCGCACGGCAGGCGGTCGCGACCAATCAGGCGCTTTGGCGACGCTGATCAGCGTCTTGAAGCCGCGCAAGCTGGCGCGCTGCACATTCAGCACCATAGCGTGATAAAAATCGCTGAACTGCCCTTGCGCAGGCTCGTAGAGCTTCCACACCACTTGGAACTTCACCCAGCCGACGCCCAGCTCAGCGGCGCGATCCAGCATGGCGGCGAACTCAGCATCATCGAGGAAAGTGTGGATTTGCACGCCCATCAGATCGGCGCGCAAGGTCGTGCCATCGGCAAAAGGCAGCGTGGCAGGCGCAGGCAGCGTGCCGCTCGAGAGAGTTGGGCTAGGCAGCGGCGTGTAGGTCGGCGGCGGCGTGTAATTTGGGTCTACCACCGCGCCGAAGGGCAGCGTGCTGCGCGCCTCGGTCGCTGGTGGCGGACTCGGCGTACGAGTCGGCGGCTGTGGCGAGCTATCCACCACGGCGCCGAAGGTCACTGTGAAAGCATGCGTGCCAAGCTGCGCAATCGGCTGCTCGGGCGAAGGCGAGCGCTGCGCTGCCGAGATCGGCGTGGCGCTCGGATCGTCCACAGCGCCCAGCTGCCCGATCAACGGCGTGCTGAGCGAAGGCGCAGGCGGCGCCGTCTGCGCGTAGTAGGGCGCTTCAGTTGGCACGCGCTCAGCTTGGTACGGCGCGCACGCCGCGAGCAACGCGCTGAGCAGCGCGAGTAAGATAAATCGTAAGCGTTCGCGGTAGTTCATCATGAGCGGCTATCATAACCTATTTTCCCGAAAGCGTGTAGCGTTATACTTACCGCTGATGCTGCACACGGAGAGACGATAGCTGCATGAGACGACGTTTGATCGCGCTACTCGCGCTCATCCTAGCGTTCGCTGCCGCGCCGCGCGCGTCGCTGGGCGCTCAGCGCGCCAAGCCGTTCAGCTTGCCGTTCAACACGCCGCCCGGACCGACCACGTGGCTGCTCAGCCAGCAATTTGGCAACACAATTGGCGCTTTCAACTATGGGCGCTACTGGTACGCCGGCGGACAGAACTTGCACTTCGGGCTGGATTTTTGGGCGCCGTGCGGCACGCCTGTGGTCGCCATTGCGGATGGTATTGTAGATCAGATTGACAACCTGAGCTTCGGTTTAGAGCCGCACAACCTGACGCTTTTCCACCGCGATCTCGGCTACACCTCTGTCTACGGACATCTAAACGCCAAGCCGAGCCTGATGCGCGGTCAGCCGGTGCGGCGCGGCGAGGTGATCGCCGTCGTCGGCGATCCTGACCGCACTTGCCAATCGCGACCGCACCTGCACCTTGAAATTCGCAGCCGCGATTACCAAGTCGCCTATAATCCGATGCTGCTGATTGACGCCGAATGGGAAACGCTCGCCAGCATTGGCTATCATCATTTCGGCGGCTTCGTCAAGGACTTGTATCATCCCAATCGTTGGCAGAGCGCCTACGATCAGCCTGACGTGGACTTCAACGAGCGTCCGCTGAACGATTTTCGGCTCAGCTATCCGCCGCTAACGCGCAACGCGCCGCCGCCGCTGACGCTGCCCAATTTCAACGCGCCGCCGCTCGGCGCAGGTTACGCGACCATGCGCCGCTTGACTCGTCGCGGCTGCTGCGCCTTGCCATTTTGGTCGCCCGATTCAAGCGCCGTCTATTATTACGATGGCGCCGATGGCGCCTTGGCGACGCGCTACGCCGTCAGCGTGCTGGAAGAGCGCGCGCCACAGCCGATTGGCGAGGCGCCGCATCGCCTGTACTCGCCCGACGGACTCTGGGAACTTGTTCAGATAGACGGTCGCACGCGCCTTGTGCGCCGCGCCACAGGCGAATGGCGCGAGATCGCGACCGGCGGCGCCTTGCCGCAATTCTCGCCCAACAGCGCGCGCCTGCTCTGGCATCGGCATCCCGCCGATAATATTCCCGGCGGCATCCCGCCGCTGACCGAAGTCTGGATTGCCGATGTGGACGGCACACGACGCGAGCTGCTCGGCACGCAGCAAGGCGGCGCCGTCTATTGGCTCGATGAGACGCGCCTGCTTGCCGTTGAGCCTATCGGACGCACTCAGACCTTCAAGCTATTCATCTGGTCGCTTGCCACGCGCCAGAAGACGCCGCTCGCGCAGGTGAAAAATTTGCGCGGCTTGCAAGTGGCGCCCGGCGGCGCCATCATCCTGTTCTACGCGCCATTTCAGGACGATCCTGCCCGCAGCGGACTATACGGCATGTTGACTCAGCCCAACGCGCAGCCCGTGCAATTGCCTTTCTTCAGCAGCTACCGCTGGCGCGATAGCAAGACCATTCTCTATCTGCGCTATGGCGCAAACGCTAATCCATTCCTAAGCACAGATGGCGAGCAAATGCTCCTCGCCAGCTATGACGTGACCACTGGCGAACAGCGCATCCTGACCGACCCTGCGCAGCCCTTCCGCATCGCTAACGACGATTGGCACGTCTCGCCTGATGGACGCCACGTCGTCTTTTGGAATGCTGACGACTCTGCCCTATGGCTGATCAGCTTGCCCTAGCCGTGAAATTTAGCGCACTTTATGGCATACTATGCGCCATGTGCCAATTTTTTCGCGCTGAGTTGGCAGCTTGGGACGCTATTTCAGCTTATTGATCGTGCTGCTCGGCGCCGTTGCCCAATCCACTTTGATGCCCGAGCTGCGCGTTGGCGAGAGCGCGCCCGATCTCGTCTTGCTGCTCGCCATTGCATGGACGCTGCTCGCAGGCTTATCCGAAGGCTTGCTCTGGTCAGTTTTTGGCGGCATTTTCCAAGATTGGCTGAGCGGCTTGCCAACTGGCACCACCGCGCTTGCCCTGATCAGCGCCGCCATGACCGTCCATCTGATCGCAGGTCAGATCGCGCGCCGCAACCTGATCGCGCCGCCGCTGCTCGCCGCGCTCGCCACGCCGATCTACCATGCCGTCCTGATCGTCCTGTTGATCGTCATCCGCCGTCCTGTCGAGATCGGCTACACCTTGCGTTATATCACAGCGCCCAACGCGCTCTTCAACGCCGTCAGTATGCTGATCATCTTCTTTGGACTAGGCTTATTGCACGCCACCTTTTATCCAAAGCGCACGCGCTTGTGAGTGAGTGACTATGCGAGAGAAACTTCTGCCTTTCCAAGGCGCACGGCTCGTCTTCTTCAGCGTTCTGATGCTGTGCAGCTTCATCGTGCTGATGTTCCGCCTTTACGAATTCCAATTCTTGCGCGCCGATGCCTTCGAAGCCGCCGCCCGCGAGAACGCTTTCCAAAGCGTGCCGTTGCCCGCCACGCGCGGCATCATTTACGACCGCTATGGCGTGCCTTTAGCCCTGAACGCGCCCGCTTTCAACGTCGCCGTCACGCCCGCTTATGTCCCTGACGACGAAGAAGCCTTCCTGCGAATGCTCAACCGCCTTTCCGCCCTGATTGACGTGCCTGCCACGCGCGCCGCCGCCGAAGCCGCCGGCAAGCGCTTTGTGCGCAGCTTGCAAGAGCAAATTCTGGAAGGCCAAGGCATTGCGCCTTACCGCCCGGTCGTCGTCGCTTCGGATGTGCCGCAAGCCATCGCCCAGACCATCCTTGAAGACCTGCAGAACCTGCCCGGCGTCAGCGTAGATGTTGTGTCCGTCCGTCAGTATCCCAGCGGCAGCCTCACCGCTCAGATCATCGGCTACCTTGGCCCCATTGGCGAAGAAGAAGCCCGCCAACTGCGCGAGCAAGGCTACAATCCCGCCTTTGAGCGCGTTGGCTACGCCGGCGTTGAAGCCTACTTCGAGCGCGATTTGGCAGGCGTGCGCGGCTTGGAAACGCGCATTGTCGACGTCGCGGGCTTGCCCGTGCAAGTTGTCAGCAGGCGCGAGCCGATTGCCGGCAAGAACATCCGCCTGACCATTGACCTCGCCCTGCAGCGCGTCGCCGAGCAAGCGCTGCAAGATCGCATCAACCTGATCAACGCCGCCAAGCAAGCCCAAGTCACCATCTCTGGCACTGTGATCGCCATGGATGTGCGCACAGGCGAAATTTTAGCGCTCGTCAGCCTGCCCACTTACGATAACACGCGCTTCGCCCGCGCCATTGATGGCGAATACTATCTGCGCATTGCCCGCGAGCCGCAGACGCCGCTCGTCAATCACGCCATTCAATCCCTCTATCCGCCCGGCTCTGTTTGGAAGCTCGTCTCTGCCGCCGGCGTTTTAGAAGAGAACGTTGTGCCTTGGGACTACAAACTCTACGACGCTGGCGAGCTTTTTGTTGAGAACAGCTTTGCCACCAACGATATCGGTCAGCGCCAACGTTTCGTCTGTTGGCTGCCCATTGAAGAAGGCGGACACAAATGGGTGAACATGGTCGAAGGCATTGCCTGGAGCTGCGACGTCTATTTCTATCAAGTTGGCGGCGGCAATCCCGATCCGAACGTCTCCATGGTCTTGAAGCCCGGCGGCCTTGGCATTGAGAACCTGAACCGCTACGCCACCGCCCTGAACATTGGCGTGCGCACCGGCATTGAGCTGCCCGCTGAGAACGGCGGCCGAATGCCCGACCGCACTTGGAAGCGCCGCAATTATGGCGAGAGCTGGTCCACTGGCGATACTTACAACGCCGCCTTCGGCCAAGGCTATGTCACCGTCACGCCTTTGCAGTTGCTAGTTGCCAGCGCTGCGCTTGCCAATGGCGGCACCTTATATCAGCCCACCATTTTGCACAGCTTCCTGGACGCTGAAGGCAACGTCGTCATGCCTTTTCAGCCCAAGATTGCCCGCACCATTTTGCCGCCTAAGGAAGGCGAGATCGCCATTTTGAACCTGCGCGAAGACATGCTTGTGCAAGGCAAGCGCAGCCTTGCCTGCATTTGCGAGCCGCGCAGCCCTTACAAAGACCCTAACAATCCCGATTTCTACGACCCCACCTTGCCCGATTGCACGGACGAATTCAAACAGAACTACCGTCGCACGGTAACTTTGGAAGGCCGCGGCGAGATCACCTACACGGTGCATATTCCCTATGGCTATCGTTTTGGCGGCGTGTGCAACCCGCTCTTCATCAACGATGCGATCTATCGCAACTATCAGCCGCCTTTCGTCAGCGCCTCCAACCTCAGCGTGATCCAAGAAGGCATGCGCCAAGCCGTCGTCAATACCTTCGGCACTGCACGCCGCTTCAACCTTGGCTATGTGCAGACCGCCGGCAAGACCGGCACCGCCGAATATTGCGATGACATCGCCGCCGCACGCCAATTGTGCAAGCCAGGTCAGTGGCCCGCGCACGCTTGGTTCTTTGGCTATGCGCCTTTCGAGAAGCCTGAGATCGCCGTCATCGTCTTTGTCTATAATGCTGGCGAAGGCTCTGCCAACGCCTTGCCCGTCGCCAAAGCCGTCGTTGATTGTTACTTCAAGCTCAAAAGCCAGCGCGAGCAAGGCATTCCCAACGATCAAGTCGCTTGCACGCCCGTTCAAGATTGATCACAAAATTGCCCAATGCCTTGCTTTCCCGCGCCGCGCACAGTATAACCTTACTTCAACCTTGTGCCTTGTGAGATTGTGCCATGCCCGCTACGCCTGCCGCCATTGATGAGAATAAGCTCGCCCGCTTCATCCGCGAGTATCGCGCCCAAGTCGCCGACCTGCACGCGCACAGCGCTGAAGGCGAGCTCCGCTTCCGCTCGCCTTTCCAAAGCCTGCTCACGCGCGCCTGCCAATTGCGCGATTGGACGCTCATCCCTGAAGATACCATCACCTTGCGCAACGGCAGGCAGATTCGCCCGGACGCCGTCGCCCGCGACTCCGTCAATTTGCCGCGCGGCTATTGGGAAGCCAAATATCTCTCCGAGACCTTCGAGCGCGATATTCAGCGCAAAATTGACGACGGCTACCCGCTCACCAACACCATCTTTCAAATCCCTGAGCGCGCCGTCCTCTTCCAAGATGGCAGACGCGCCGCCGATTTCGATCTCCGCGATGACGCTCAGCTCGTTCAGCTCCTCAAAGCCTTCCTCACCTACGCTGAGCCCGATATCGCTTCCTTCGAGCGCGCCATTGACGAATTCGGCACTTTCGTCCCCGATCTCGCCAAAGGCTTGCACAGCAAGATCGCCGATGCTCACCTGCACAACCGTGACTTTGCCCGCGCCTTTGCCGAGCTTTTGCGCCAATGCCACCTCGTCATCTCGCCCGACCTGCCCGCCGCACAAGTGGACGAGATGCTCGTCCAGCACCTGCTCACCGAGCGCCTTTTCCGCCGCATCTTCGAAAACCCTGATTTCGTCGCCCGCAACGTCATCGCCCGCAACATCGAGCAGGTCGCCCGTGCGCTGACCAGCGCCAGCTTCAGCCGCGATGAATTCCTCAGAAACTTAGACCGCTTCTACATCGCCATCGAGCGCGCCGCCGCCACCCTCTCCGATTTCTTCGAGAAGCAGCGCTTCTTGAACACCGTCTACGAGCGCTTCTTCCAAGGCCACGACCGCCGCACTGCCGATACGCACGGCATTGTCTACACGCCGCAGCCCATTGTTGATTTCATCTGCCAGAGCGTGATTGACCTGCTCGCTCAGGAATTCGGCTTATCCCTTGAATCGCCCAATGTGATCGTCCTTGACCCTTGCACTGGCACCGGCAATTTTGTCGTCAATCTGCTCAAGCGCGTCAAGCCCAGCGCCCTGCCCGATCTCTATCACAGCCGCCTCTTCGCCAATGAAGTGCTCCTGATGCCCTATTACATCGCCGCCCTGAACATCGAGCGCGCCTATTACGACTTGGTCGGTCGCTACGAGCCTTTTGAAGGCTTGTGCTTTGTGGATACCCTCAACATCGCCAAGCTCTCTCAGCAGCGCCTTGAGCTGTTCAGCGAAGAGAACACGCAGCGCGTCAGGCGCCAGCACGCCGCGCCGATCACCGTCATCGTCGGCAATCCGCCCTATAACGCTTGGCAGCGCGATGAGAACGAGAACAACAAGAATCGGCGCTACCCTGATATAGATAAGCGCATCCGCCAGACCTACGCCCGCGACTCGCGCGCCACGCTCAAGAACAGCCTGTACGATCCGTACGTCCGCTTCTTCCGCTGGGCAACCGACCGCTTGGAGACGCGCGACGGCATCGTCGCCTTCGTCACCAACAATGGCTTCATAGATGGTTACGCGCACGACGGCATGCGCAAACGCCTGCTCCAAGATTTCACGCAGGTCTACCACCTCGATCTCGGCGGCAACGTCCGCAAGCACCCTGAGCTGAGCGGCACGACGCACAACGTCTTCGGCATCCAAGTCGGCGTCGGCATCACCCTCGCCGTCAGCCGTCGGTCGGCGTCCGCGCGGCAGCTCTTCCACTGCGCCCTGCCCGTGCCATGGCGGCGCGAGCAGCGCTACGCCTTTTTGACAGAAAAGCGCTCCGTCCGCGCTGTAGAGTGGCAGCCGCTGACGCCCGACGCGCGCGGCAATTGGCTGCCGACGCCTGAGGCGGATGAATTCGAAGCGCTGCTGCCGCTCGGCGATAAGGAGAGCAAGCGCGGCGGCGCAGGCGCGCCGCCGACCGTCTTCGCCACGTATGCCAACGGCGTCAAGACCAATCGCGACGCGGTCGTCTACGACTTCGATCGGGCGGCGCTGCTGGCGCGCGCCGAGGCCTTTGTGGACGCCTATAACGCCGAGCTGGACCGCTACCGCCGCGCCCTGCGCAGAGGCGCGGTGGACGTTGATCAGTTTGTGGACTACAGCCGCCTGAAGTGGAGCAGCACGCTGAAGCAACACTTGGTGCGCCAATTGGAGATGGATTTCGCAGCTGCCAGAGTACGCATGGCGCTCTACCGTCCGTTCACCAAGATGTTTCTGTACTACGATCAATACATCTTAGATCGTCCAAGCGCTTTTGGGAATTTCTTCCCGACGCCTGAGAGCGAGGCGGAGAATCGCGCCATTTGCGTCTCAGGCATCGCCAGCAACAAGCCGCCGCAAGTCCTGATGGTCGCGATCATCCCGAACTTGGACACTTTGGAGAAGACGCAATGTTTTCCGTTTTATGTCTACGATGCAGACGGCGGGAATCGGCGCGAGAACATCACGGATTGGGCGCTGGAGCGCTTCCGCGCGCACTACGCCGATCCGCGCATAGATAAATGGGCGATCTTCCATTACAGCTACGCCGTCTTGCACCACGCGGAATATCGGCGGCGCTTTGCGGGCGCCCTGCGCAAGGCGTTGCCGCGCCTGCCCTTCGCCGCCGATTTTTGGGCGTATGCGCGGGCAGGGCAGCAGCTGGCTGAATTGCACGTCAATTATGAGCAGGCGGCGCTCTATCCGCTGAGCGAAGTGGAGACTCGGGCAGGGCAGCCGCTTGCCGTGCGCTACCGCGTGACGGATCGCATGAAGCTGATCGGGCAGGGCGCGGAGTGGGCTGTGCAGGTGAACGACGGCTTGCGCCTGACGGGCGTGCCGCGCGCCGCGCTGGAGTACAAGCTGGGCAATAAGGCGGCGCTGGAATGGGTAATCGATCAGTATCAGGTGAAGGCGGGTCGCGATCCGAATCGGGCGGACGATCCGCATTACATCGTGAATTTGGTCAGGCGCGTCTGCACGGTCAGCGTGGAGACGGTCAAGATCGTCAATAGCCTGCCGCCGCTCTTCTAGGCGGCTTGTGCAAGTTGCCAAAGGCGGCAAAAAGGCGCTTTTTTGCCCTACTTGCGGAAATTTTGTTAGAATCTATTAGCTAGAAAGCGTAATTTAAGATTATGGCACGAGCAAAACAAACCTTTCAAGTGCCGTTTGCATCGAATCTATCGAGGTCGAGTCCTTTGCGGAAATCCGGACGAAGTTATGCGGCAAATCGGGCATTCAAGGGACTTGACAAACATTTCGGCTTGTGTTAGAGTATCGGCAGTGCGTTGCAGAAAAGTGTGGCGCAAAAATCGGGCGGGAAGCCATCTGAATCGAATTTCAGGTCATGGAGTAGGCTCGATATGGCGCGCAGGGTCACGGTTGCAACCACCTACGACCCATTGAGGGTACTGAAACTACTGCAAATGAGGCGGGTTGTCAACCCCGCTATTTGTTGCAACCACCTACGACCCATTGAGGGTACTGAAACATACCATGACAACTGTCATGTTGTCAAGGTCGGTTGCAACCACCTACGACCCATTGAGGGTACTGAAACGCGGGATGTACCCTCAGCGGGTCGTGAGTTGATTGCCGCGTTGCAACCACCTACGACCCATTGAGGGTACTGAAACTAGTCAACCCGCGAAAAGCGGTAAATCCAAACGCCGTTGCAACCACCTACGACCCATTGAGGGTACTGAAACGTAGTCCTGGACATCAA
>Ga0308403_1000198_pt1 | contig 25577 bp, 19 predicted proteins | sample HotsprSampleOSM3_FD_203470 | JGI IMG/M metagenome (GOLD analysis project Ga0308403, IMG submission 203470) | Hot spring phototrophic mat microbial communities from Octopus Spring, Yellowstone National Park, Wyoming, United States - 20060914_OS-M3 ... | reverse complement strand
TAGGACTGCGGGCGACCAGGGTTGCTCGCACAAAGGTAAAGGCCCGACGCATTATTATGTGCGCAGGGCGCATGTCAAATGAGGATTTATTTCATTATACCTTTCTCAATACTGTAGCTGAGATGTAAGGTGCGTTCACGGGCAGGTACAACGGTGCTGCTCCCCAAAAAGTGCTGCGGATCTGGGCCTCGCGCATCTCGTGCGCATGAGCTAATTTGCGCTAGCGCGTTCATGAACATCGTTCGCATCTCATGCTGAGCGCGCAGCGAAGCATCTAAACTCCCGCCCGACCAAAACACTGCGAAGCCACTAAACACCCCGTCTAATTCCCCTACAACAGCTCATGATGGCGGGGTCATCATTTGGCCCAGGGGAAACAGCGGCGCGGTGGCGCAGTCGCTGTTTCCCGGGACGCGGGGGAATGAAAGGGGGCGCAGGCGAGGAATAAGAAGGAGGGCGCTCAGCATGACAGTGAGGCGCGAAGTCAGTGACTTCACAAGGTAACGCGCCCAAGGTGCATTCACCAACTGGGGCAACAAAGGCGGTTTGCGAACCACCCCCGCCGCTTCTTCCATCCCCGTCGCGCCCCTGTCCTTCCCCTGCATAATTTACGGATGGTGGACGACAGCGATGCCGTCGCCCACCCCGCGTTAGCTGTGAACGCACCTCCACCCTCCCCAAAATCGCATGGCAAGTAAAATGGAAAGATAACTGGGCTAGGTATTGGCCAATGATCGAAAACCTTAGCAGTCTGATCGTCGCAGCGACCAGCCTATGCGGTGCTATCGTCGCTGCGCTCCTGGCCGGCATCACGGTGTGGACCTTTCGGGATATTCGCTCGCGCACGCGCGACCCTTTCGCGCAGATCCTGGCCACTGTGATGGTGGGGGTGATCCCAATCGCCGGCATCTTGGTGTACTTCATGCTTCGCCCACGCGAGACGCTGGCCGAACAGTATGTGCGTGCGCTCGAAGAGGAGTCGCTGCTCGCCAGCATTGAGAATCAAGAGTTCTGCCCAACTTGCGGCCGGCGCGTTGACCCGGACATGCTGTTCTGCCCATCCTGTCACACCAAGCTGCGCAACACCTGTCCCGCCTGTGGCCGCACTGTGCATCTCTCGTGGGATTTGTGTCCCTACTGCGGCCATGCGCTGATTCCTGAGTTGCCGAAGAGCACAGCAGGCGCGCCGCGAGTCAAGCCGGCGCCTAAACCCCAACTGGCCCAACCGAGCGTCCTCGAACGAGTGGGTGGCGCGGTGAGCAGCGTAGTTGATCGCGTCGCAGCTCGCCTGGCCCAGCCTGTGCCCGAGCAGCGCGCGGAGGATGGGCAGGCCATCGCCACGCCTGTTCCACCGCCAGCGCGCACTGCCCCGCCGAGCAGTCGTCCACCACAGCCTGTTGTGCGTCGCCCGCCGCCCCAGCGCGAAGAGCTGGAGTAAGTTAGCTCACCTGCATCACGCGGATCACATTGGTGTGGCCCGACCCGCTGCCGAGCGGCAGGCCGGCAGTGACGACGATCTGATCTCCCGATCCGACGTAACCCAATTGGCGCGCAGCCTGACACGCGGCGTTGAACAAAGATTCAGAATCAGATCGGCGCGTCTCGGTGAGCACTGTTTGTACACCCCACATAAAGGCCGTGTAGCGCTGGGTGCGCTGATGAGGGGTTAAACAGACAATAGGTACGCTGGGGCGGTGGCGCGAGACCATGCGCGCAGTGAATCCGGAGGCCGAGGCGCATACGATGGCCTTCGCCCCGATGCTTGCGGCGATGTGCGCTGCTGCGGTGGTGATCGCGTCGGTCTGCCGATCGGTAGGCGTAGCGAGGTCGCTCGCCAGCACGTCGCGGGCAGCCGCCAAGAGCTTCTCCGGTTGGTAGATCGCGCTGGCCTCAGCGTGCGCCGCGATGCGGGCCATGGCCTGCACAGCCTCGAGGGGGAATTTACCAATGGCCGTCTCGCCGCTTAACATGAGCGCATCGCTGCCATCCAGCACAGCGTTGGCCACATCGCTGGCCTCGGCGCGCGTCGGCTGCGGCGCATGAATCATGCTCTGGAGCATCTGGGTCGCGGTGATCACCGGCTTGCCGGCCCGCAGACAAGCTAGGATGATTCGCTTCTGGTAGAAAGGCACCTCTTCCGGCGCAGACTCTACGCCCAAGTCGCCGCGCGCAACCATCACCGCGTCGCTGGCGCGCACGATCGCCGGCAGGTCAGCCAGCGCTTCGGGCTTCTCGATCTTGGCCACGATCAGCGGGTCGCCACCCAGATCGTGCGTGAGCTGGCGCAGCGCGTGTATATCCCCAGCGTTGCGCACGAAAGAGACGGCCAGCGCGTCAAGCCCCTGCGCGATTGCGAACTGCACGTCCTCGCGATCCTTCGGCGTCAGGCTCGCGCCGGCCAGCGCCAGCCCCGGGGCAGTGATGCCCTTATGCGAGGATAGTTGTCCGCCCACAATGACCTCGCAAGCAACTGTTACTGGGTCTGGACGCGCGACGACGCGCAGGACGAGCGCACCGTCGTCCAGCAGCACGCGCTGCCCAATCTGAAGCGCAGCGAGCAAATCGGGATGGGGCAGAGGGATGGCCTGGGCGTCTGGTCGGGCGCTGAGCACAACGCGCTGTCCGTGCGCCAGTTGGATCGGTTCGTCGCGCAGATGGCCGATGCGAAACTTTGGCCCTTGCAAGTCACCCATCAGGGCGATGTTTGCGCCAACCTCGGCGGCGACCTTGCGCAGTCGGGCGATGCGCTGTTGATGTTCGGCGTGGCTACCGTGCGAAAAGTTCAGCCGGGCCACGCACATGCCGGCTTGGACCATGGCGCGCAACACGTCTTCATGATCACACGCCGGCCCCAGCGTACAGATGATCTTTGTGCGCATTGTCATATTTGGCATCTAACACTAACCTATCTCTGACGCAACTCTTATGCTTCTTTAACAGATTCTTATATACTCCAACTAGCCAAGGGCAATTCTACTCAGCGAAGATTAAGCCGACGGCAGTCAAATTGAGCAGCATCAGCCGCCGAGATCGGCGGCGCACAGCATCACGAACGCACAGAGAAGACGACCTCAACACCATGTCAAGACGAAACACCACCTCGACAAGCGCCGAAGCAACCAGCCGGCCCGCAGCATCCACCCCCCGCCAAAAATCGGCGCATCACGCGGAGCGATCGGCAGACGCATCTTTTGCGCAGCGCACAGCCAAGCCACGCAAGAGGGACGCGATGCTGGGGGCAGAAGCCTCTTCCGCCCATCTCGCATGGCGGCGGATTGACCTTCACATTCACACGCCGGCCTCGCACGACTACGAAGAACCAAACCGCAGCTACCTAGATATCCTTAAGCAGGCCGAACGGCGCGGCCTGGACGTGATCGCTTTTACCGATCACAACACGGTGAACGGCTATCGCGCCATGCTCGAGGAGATCGCGCGCCTGGAATATCTGGAGACGCTCGGTCGCATCCGGGCCGATGAGCAGGCGCGCCTGAATGAGTATCGGCGCCTGAGACAGAAGATTCTGGTCTTGCCCGGCTTCGAGTTCACCGCGACATTTGGCTTTCACATCCTCGGCATCTTTCCGCCCGACAAGCCGCTCCGTGACATTGAACACATCTTGATCGACCTGGGCGTGCCCGGCGCGGCGCTGGATGGTGGGTTGACCGAAGCCGGCGCGACCAGCGACGTGTTGAAAGCCTATGCTGCGATTGATGCCGCCGGCGGCATCGCCATCGCTGCCCACGCCAACTCCACAAATGGTGTGGCGATGCGCGGCTTGAACCTGGGTGGCCAGACCCGCATCGCCTTCACGCAAGACCCTCACTTGCACGCCCTAGAGTTCACTGACCTCGATCGAGGGCGCAGCTCCAGCGCGCGCCTGTTTGACGGCAGTAAGCCCGAATATCCCCGCCGTATGTTCATCGTTCAGGGGAGCGACGCGCATCGCATCGTCGGCAGATCGGATCACCCTAGGCGGTTGGGCGTAGGCGAACGCGCAACCGAAGTCCAGCTTGAAGCTGTGAGCTTTGCTGCCCTGCGCACGCTGTTCCTCAGCCAAGCCTTCGAGCGCGTCCGGCCGGCGTTCGACGTGCTCGACTTGCCCGAAGACCCAATTGCCACGCTAATGCAGGCCAGCCCAGGCCCCAAGCTGGCGCTATACACCGCCCTGCCCAAGCGCGGCGACCGTCTTCAAGACGTGCTCCGCGATGTTTGCGCGCTGGCCAATAGCGAAGGAGGCGATGTGTTGATCACCCAGCCTGTGAAGGCCGGCAGAAAGTCCGGCGGACATGAGGAGGTCTCGGCGCTGGCCCGGCAATTGGCTACGGCCATCGAGACACAGATCACCCCACGACTGAACTCAACCGTGCATGTGCGCACGATGTTAGACGGTGCACCATGTCTTCACATTCACGTGCCGCAAGGCGAGGACGCGCCCTACGCGCTGGATGGCGGGCAGTTCTTTGTGCGCCAAGGCGAGGTCAGCCGGCCAGCAACGCGCGATGAGATCGTCGCCTTGGCCCGTCGGGGATACCAAAAAGCGCAGCAGGCCAACCCGCCGTCGCCCAGGCCATCCCAGCGACCCGCGCCAATGACAAACCAGGCCAAACGGCAACCGCAGCCCCGTTCAACGTCATCCCAGCAGCACAAGCCCACCTCAAGTGGGCCAGCGCTCAAAGCGCCATCGCCGCCGCAGGCTGCGCGACCGGCCCAGGCGCCCTTAAAACGCAGCGAGGAGAAGCCCACCGTATTGATCACCGCGCCCGCTGCGTCGGCGGCAAACGGCGCAGCGACCCTGCCGGGGATGCCAAGGACGGGCGTGCAGGTGCTGGCCATGGAGGAGCGCAACGGCAACATGCACTTCACAGTGCGCGATCTGCGCAACAACACCATCATCCGCAACGTGACGATGAAGAGCGCGCGCGACCTGTGGCACTACGCCATCACTCAGTTCGCCGAGCACCCTTACGGTCCTGAAGATGTGGCATGGCGCGGCGATCGCGCGGTGCTGACCAGCGAGGAGCGCGCCGGCAAACGGCGCTATGACCTGGCGATCCGCGACGCCAACGGCCAAACCCACGTGTTTTACGGGGTCACCACCGACGGCTTGGATGAGACGTGGCAGGCGCTCATCGCCGAGTTCGAGGCTCAGCGCACCCTGCCAGGCGCGCCAGCAACAGACTAGCGCTCAATCGGCAGCCCGACTGAATTGCCCCATTCCGTCCAGCTCCCGTCGTAGTTCTTGACGCGCGGGTAGCCGAGCAGGTAGGTGAGCACGAACCAGGTGTGGCTGCTGCGCTCGCCAATACGACAGTAGGTGATGACCTCCTGATCGGGCGTGACGCCCTGGCCGGCGTAGAGCGCCTCCAGCTCCTCGCGCGATTTGAACGTGCCGTCCTCGCGCACCGCCTGCGCCCAGGGGACGTTCTTCGCGCCGGGGATATGCCCGCCGCGCAGCGCGCCCTCGTTGGGATATTCGGGCATGTGCAGGCGTTCGCCGCGATACTCGGCCGGGCTGCGCACGTCCACCAACACCCCGCGCTGTTGGACGTGGCGAAGCACTTCATCGCGAAAAGCGCGGATGGTCTTATCGTCACGCGCAGGAGCGTGATAATCGGTGCGCGGATATGACGGCAGCTCGCGCGTTAACGGTCGCCCTTCGTCTATCCACTTCTTGCGCCCCCCGTTCAAGATGGCTGCTTTGGTGTGGCCGAACAGTTGGAAGACCCAGAACGCATAAGTCGCCCACCAGTTGTTTCGATCGCCATAGAACACGACGAACGAATCATTGGCGATCCCCTTCTCGCGCATCAGCTCGGCAAAGCGCGCCGAGTCCAGATAGTCGCGCTGAATTGGATCGTTTAGGTCGGCCGCCCAATCAATCTTGATTGCACCGGGGATGTGACCGGTGTCATAGAGCAGCGGATCCTCGTTCGACTCAACGATGCGCAGGTTAGGATCGGACAAGTGCTCGGCCAGCCACTCGGTGCTGACCAGCGCTTCAGGATGGGCATAATCGGATGTGCTCATCTCTTTCACCTCTCTTTGGATTGTTGTGCGCGGCCGTGCTGTGATTGGACACAGCGCAAACCGCCGGTCAAGACTCACTTCTCGCAGCCAACGATGCTTCGTGATTAAACCATATTGACGTGCCGCCTGAGGAGGTGCGTTCGCGAATAAGGGCAAAGTATGGTGTGGGGACATTATCCCGCCGGCTCGCAGCCGCGGGCGGGATGGGCGCGTTCACGCGCAGGGGCGACTCGCCACGGGGGGGCGACGCGCCGCGTCGCCTCAACGAGGGGGCGTAGCGTTCCCCGTTCGCAAGGGTGCGTTCACAGTTGGGGGTAAGGCTGATCTCACGCGGAGACGCGGAGAACACAGAGAAATAGAAAGCGCAGCATCCTTGCTAGTTGCCTAGAAGGCGGTGCACCTGACTCGCGTGTTGCCCCTATTGGTGAATGCGCCCGTTCGCAAATGCCCCTCGATAAGGCGATATAATCTTGCCCAACTGAATATTCGGGGAGTCCGCGGACGCGGGCTGAGAGGGCGCCCAATCCGGCGCCGACCCGTTGAACCTGATCTGGGTCATGCCAGCGGAGGGAACATCCATGAGCGAAGCGTGCGCGATCGCGTCGTCCCCACTGGCAACCCAGTGGGGATTTTTGTTATGCGCATCGCCATCATCGCCAACGGAGACCCGCCGGCCCGCGACGAACTCGCGCGCTGGCTCGATAACGACGCCATATTGATCTGCGCCGACGGCGGGGCGCGCGTGGCGCTCTCCAACGGCCTCAAGCCGACCCACGTGATCGGCGACTTCGACTCGCTCAGCGAGGCCGACCTGCGCGCCCTCGAGGCGGGCGGTGCTCAGTTGCACCGCTACTCGCCCCGCAAAGACGAGACCGACCTGGAGCTGGCCTTGCTGCTGGCTGCCCGCTTGCTCGCCGACGATCCGCACGCGGAGATCGTCATCCTGGGCGCGGTGGGCGGCCGGCTGGACCACGAGTTGGCCAACATGATGCTGCTCGCCATGCCGGCGCTCAAGCGCATCAAAACCTGGCTGGTGCACGGTCAGGAACGCATCTTCCTGCTCGATGCCCGTGATGGCCCCGCCCAGATCGTCCTGCACGGACGAGCCGGCGACGTGGTCTCGTTGTTGCCTTTCGGCGGCGATGCCCACGGCATTCGCACCAACGGCTTGGAATACCCGCTGAACGACGAGCCTTTGTTGCTCGGCCCGGCGCGTGGTGTGAGCAACGTGCTGCTTGGGTCGCAGGCGACGATCGCGCTGCGCCAGGGCATGTTGCTATGTATTCAATCAACCCAACGAGAGGTGTAGAAGATATGCGTGCTTACTCCTTACTTTTGCTGACGACGTTTGTGTTAAGCGCGTGCGCCATCCAGGCGCCGCCGCCCCGTGCGCCGGCCCAGCCGCGCACCCTGACCGTGATGACCCATGACAGCTTCAGCGCCAGCGAGGCAGTGATCGCCGAGTTCGAGCAAACCCACAACGCCAAAGTGGTCGTGCTCAAGTCGGGCGATGCCGGCTCTACCCTGAACAAAGCTATCCTCAGCAAAGATGCGCCGCTGGCCGATGTGCTCTACGGCGTGGACAACACCTTCCTGGGGCGTGCCCTGGCCGCCGACATCCTAGAGCCATACAGCTCTCCCGCGCTAGCCGCCATTCCCGATCGCTTCAAGCTCGACCCGCAAAACCGCCTGCTGCCGGTGGATTATGGCCATGTGATGATCAACTACGACAAAGCCTTTCTACAGGCCAAGGGCTTGAATCCGCCGGCGTCGCTGCGCGCGCTGACCGAGCCGCAGTGGAAGGGGCTGCTCGTCGTCGAGAATCCCGCCACTTCCTCGCCCGGCCTGGCCTTCTTATTGGCGACCATCGCGGCCTTCCCTGAGGGCAGCGCCTACGACTGGCGGCAGTTCTGGCGCGACCTGCGGGCCAATGAGGTGTATGTCAGCCCGGATTGGAGCGATGCGTATTACAACCAGTTCAGCGGCAGCAGCGGCAAAGGGCCGCGCCCGCTGGTCGTCTCTTACGCCACCAGCCCGGCCGCGGAGGTCTTCTTCAGCGAGGGCAAGCTACAGGCGCCGCCCACCGGCAACGTGGAAGGCACAGCCTTCGAGCAGATCGAGTTCGTCGGCATCCTAAAGGGGACGAAGAACCGCGACCTGGCCGAGAAGTGGGTGGACTTCATGCTCAGCCGGCGCTTCCAGGAGGACATCCCGCTCCAGATGTTCGTCTATCCGGTCCTACCGGAGGCCGCGCTGCCCGAGGTGTTCGTCAAGTTCGGCCAGCCGCCGGCGCAGTTCTTCACGCTCCCCACCGCCGAGATTGACCGGGGCCGTGAGCGCTGGATCGAGGAGTGGGAACGAATCGTGTTGAAGTAAATGCGTTTTGGGACAGTGAAGCACATCGCGCCGGCCATGCCGGCGCTGTTGTTTTTAGCCGTCTTCTTCGCCTGGCCGCTGATCGAGATCGGTCGGGTGAGCTTTGCCACGGCCGCGTTCGGGCGCGGCGCAACGCCGCTGACGGTGCTGGGAGACCCCGCCTATCTGGGCATCCTGGCCTTCACCTGCTGGCAGGCTGCGCTCTCCACCCTGCTCACGCTGCTGGCCGGCTTGCCGATCGCGCTGGCCTTCGCCCGCTATCGCTTCGCGGGCCAGCGCTTTTGGCGTGCTGTCGCCGTGGTGCCGTTCGTCATGCCAACCGTCGTCGTGGCGGCTGCCTTCAGCGCGCTGCTCGGCCCGCGCGGCGCAGTCAATCAGCTCCTGCAATCGCTGTTTGGCCTGGAGCAGCCGCCGATTCAACTGCTTGGTTCGCTCCCGCTGGTCCTGCTGGCCCACGTTTTCTATAACGTGGCCGTGGTGATCCGCGTGGTGGGGGGCTTTCTGACCAACCTCAGCCCGCACTTGGAAGAGGCCGCTGCCAACCTCGGAGCCAACCGCTGGCAAGTGGCGCGCAGCGTGCTGCTGCCGTTGGCCCTGCCGGCGGTCGGCGCGGCAGCGGCGCTGACGTTCTTGTTCACCTTCTCCAGCTTCGGCGTGATGCTCATCCTGGGCGGCGCGCGCTTCGCCACGCTGGAGGTGGAGATCTATCGTCAGGCCACCCAAATGCTGCGCCTGGACGTGGCCGCGTCGCTGGCCGTGATCCAGATGGCGGTCACGCTGCTGACGGGTTGGGCCTCGGCTCGGCTGGAGGCCGGCGTCCCGCTAGAGGCGCAGTCCATCGGCCAGCCCCGCCGGCGACCGTCCACGCCGGCAGAGCGCGCGCTGGTCTGGGGCAGCCTGGCCTTCGTTATCCTCGTGCTCCTCACGCCGATGGCCACCCTGGTCATGCGCTCGTTCGACTGGGAGGGTGGGCCGCCCTGGCGCTATTACGCAGCGCTCGGCCAGAACGTCCGCGGCGCGCTGTTCTTCGTCCCGCCCCAGGTTGCGATCGGCAACTCGCTGCTCTTCGCCTTCGCCACCATGCTGCTGACGATGCTGCTGGGGGTACCGCTGGTATATGCGCTGGCGCGCTTAAGGCGAGGGCAGCTCCTAGAAGCCATCCTGCTCTTGCCGCTGGGGAGCAGCGCGGTGGCGTTGGGACTGGGGTTCTTGGTGGCGTTCGATCAGCCGCCGTTGGATTTGCGCACCTCGGTTGTTCTGCTGCCGATTGCCCACACTCTGGTGGCATTGCCGTTCTTCGTGCGCGCGGCGCTGCCGGCCTTTCGGGCGCTGGACCAACGCCTGCGCGAGGCAGCGCGCGGGCTAGGCGCCGGCCCGCTCCAGGTCATGCGCCACATAGATTTGCCGCTGCTCGCCCCCTCGCTGACAGCCGCGGCCATCTTCGCCTTTGCCGTCTCGCTGGGCGAGTTCGGCGCGTCGCTGCTGATCGCCCGCCCCGAATATCCCACCATGCCGGTCGCCATCTATCGCTTCCTCGGCCAGCCCGGCGCGCTCAACTACGGTCAGGCCCTGGCGATGAGCAGCCTGCTGATGCTGGTGACGGCGAGCAGCGCGGCGCTGATCGAATGGCTGCGCCCGCGCTAGCCCTTGCCAAAGCCCAGCCTTTGGGCAACGGCAGCGAGCTGCGAGCTGATGCCGGCCGTGATCGGGCTGTAGTGCGAGATAAGCTCTGCCTCGCGCAAGGCAGCGACGAAGTCCTGGGGAGAGTTGTATTCGCGGATGCGCGTGCGGCTGATGCCGACTTCTTGGAGGGTGTGCGCGTCGCTGGTGCAGATGCCGGGGACGCCCAATGCGCGGGCAATCGCTTCGGCCTCTTCATTCTTGCCGGCGTCGCGGATGCGCGCGTTGAACGTCTCAATAAAATCGAACCGATGGCCGTACTTCAACAGATTCTCGCGCCCGATCCCGATCCGACGTGGGTCGAGTGGGTGCGACGGGCCGCAGATGCCGCCTTGGGCGTGCACGCGGTCAATCGCCTCGTCTAAGTCCAGGCCATCCGGGATGCGCTCGGTGATGAAGTAGCACAGCAGTTCGCCTTGATTGGTCATCGCCTCTTCGCCGACGATGATCAGGTCGGGCGCCAGTTCATAGGCCAGCAGTGCGCCTTCGATCTCGCTGTGGTCGGTGATCGCCAGCTTCCCCAGGCCGATGCGGCGGGCGTGTTCGATCAGGTCGGGCACTTTCACCAGGCTATCTGGGGAGTAGCGCGTGTGGCAGTGGAGTTCAAGATCAAGCATGGATTTCATTGTAAACGGCGTAGGTTAAGGCTTGGTGTGAGGGGGCGTTCATGTTTTGGGGCGTAGGGGCGCGGCACCGCTGCGCCCCCACCATGGCGTGGCACCGCCACGCCCCTACCGTGCGTCTTCGTCCTTGTTGATCGGCGCGTTGAGCACCTCGCGGTATTGCTGACCGGGCACAGCCGGCCCGACGATCCCGCGCGCCTCCATCTCCTCGATCAAGCGCGCAGCGCGGGTATAACCGATGCGCAGCCGGCGCTGGAGCAGCGAGATGGACGCTTTGCCGTGCATGCGCACGGTGGCGACCGCGTCTTGAAAGAGCCTATCGCCGCGACTGTCCTCCTCGGCGGCCTGGCTGATCGCCCTGGCCTCTTCCCAAGTGGGCGGCCCGCTGAATAGCCCCGATGTGGGCATGGCAGTCCAGCCTGCTTCGTCCGTCGCGCCTTGGCCGCTGCTTTCTTCCTCGAGCTTGGGCGCGCTCATCGGCTGGTCGGCAAGCTGCGCGCGCCAGTGGCGCACCACCCGCTCGATCTCGCTGCCGCTGATATAGCATCCCTGGGCGCGCGCCGGCAGCGGCTGCTCTGGGGTGACGAAGAGCATGTCGCCGCGCCCAAGCAGCTTCTCCGCGCCTGGGCCATCCAAGATCACGCGCGAGTCCACGCTGGTGGCCACGGTGAAAGCGATGCGGGCCGGGAAGTTGGCCTTGATCAGGCCGGTCACCACGTCCACGCTGGGGCGCTGGGTGGCCAGGATCAAGTGAATGCCGGTGGCGCGCGCCATCTGCGCCAGCCGGCAGATCACCTTCTCGGTCTCGTCGGGCGCGGTCATCATTAGGTCAGCCAGCTCGTCTATCACCACCACGATGTAGGGCAGTTTCTGTAGCCCTTCAGCGGCGCCCGCCTCCACTTTGGCGTTGAACTCGGCGATGTTGCGCGCGCCATGCCGGGCGAACAGGCGATACCGCCCGTCCATCTCGCGGGTGACCCATTGCAAGGCCTGGGTCGCCTTCTCCAGGTCCACCACTACGGGTGAAATCAAATGGGGGATGCCGTTGTAGCCGATCAACTCAACGCGCTTGGGGTCAATGAGCAGCAGGCGCAGATCGTCCGGGGCGTTGGTGCACAGCAGGGCAACGAGGATGGCGTTGACGCACACGCTCTTGCCCGAGCCGGTGGTGCCGGCGATCAGCAAGTGCGGCATGCTGGTCAGGTCGGCCACCACCGGCCGGCCGCTCACATCTTGACCGAGCGCCAGCGCCAGGCGGGTCTTGCGCCGCAACGCCTCAAACTCCTCGCTCTCCATCACGTCGCGCAGGGCCACCAGCGATGCTTCGCTGTTGGGCACTTCGACGCCCACCAGGGCGCGACCGGGGATGGGCGCTTCGATCCGCACGCGCGGCACGGCTAGCGCCAGGGCCAGGTCATCGGCCAGCGCCGCGATCCGGCTCACCTTGACCTTGGTCTGCTTGCCGCCCTTCGTCTCGTTGAAGCCCGGCTCGATCCCGAACTGGGTGATGGTCGGTCCGCGGTTGACCTCGACGACGCGACCGGGCACGCCGAAAGCCAGCAGGGTCTGCTCGATCAGCGCGGCGCGCTGGCGAATCTCGCCTTCTTTGGCAGTGGCGTCGCTCCCGGGCAACAGCAACCCTTCGATGCGCGGCATCTGCCAGGCGCGCGAGCGCTGGTAAATTGAGCTGATGCCGGCCATGCTCGGCGGCGTGGCCGGCGCGCCGGGCGGGGCTGGCGTTGGCCTATTCTGCGTCGCGCGCGGCCGAATCGGCTCGCCGGATGGTGTGCCGATGATGCGCGGCGGGGGCAGTGGGCCGGATCGGTTACGCGCCGGCTGAGGTTGCATAACCGGCTGCTCGTCGCCCGCTGGCATACGCCCTCCCGCCGGCGGGACCGCCTCGCCGATCGGCATGTGTTCATCGGCCGGACGTCGAGGCGGCCGACGAGGCTTTAGCCCACGGATGATCAGCCCGCTGCGCTTGGGTTCGATGATGTCATCGCGGGGGGCGTCGGCGGGCGGCGCATCCTGCCTCGCGCGCAGCCGTTGGAAGGCTTGTAGGACTTGGTCTGCGCTCACGCCCAGCGCCAGCATCACCCCGGCCACCAGCGCCGGCAGCAAGACCAGGCCGGCGCCGGCGTTCCCCAACAGCCCAATCAGGAGCGTCAGGATCGCCCAGCCAACCTCTCCGCCCGCCTGACCATTGGCAGCCAAGGCGCGGCCTTCTTCGTTCGCGATCAACATGGCTAGGCCATGCACGACGGCGAGCGCGCTGAGATAGGCGAAGACCGCCCCGCCGATCCGCGCCGGCCGCAGGCGCGGGAAGCGCTCGCCGAAGCGCCGGATCAAAAGATAGAGGCCGACCGCGCCGAGCACCATCGGCGCCAGATAGACGCCCCAGCCGAACAGTCGGCTGGTGAAGGCCACCCAGCCGCCGACCAGCGCGCTGCGCTGGGTGGAGAGCAGCCCAAACAGCGTGAGCGCCGCCAACCCTATCAGCACGCTGCCCAGGATGTCGAGCCAGGTATCCAGGCTCATTGAGGCAAACAGCGAGTCGCCGGTCTTTTTGCCTTTGCGGGGCGCAGACGTGCCGCGGCCGGTTTTGCTGGAGTATGACCTCATCGCACAGATGTTCTAATTATAAGGCCAGCGCTGGCATTGAGGGGTGCATGGGTGCATTCACCAATAGGGGCGACCGCTCGCAGGCTGATAACTGGCACAGCTTTCTATAGAGGGTGGGCGACGGCATTGCCGTTGCCCGCCCAGGATTTTGCCCCTGCCCATTGGTGGGGCCAATACTCGCAAAAGACTCTGGACCGGGAACGCCGCTTTCTGGCCGGGATGCCGGCGCTCACCTTAGCCCCTTGTTGCGTTCTCCGCGTCTTCGCGTGAGATCAGCCCTGCGATTTGCTCACCCCTGCGCGCCTGCTTCTGCTGGGCCAAGATGCGAGCCTGAGCGATCCAGTCGGCATAGTCAGGGATGCGCAGCCGGCTGGGCGGGCAGATGGCCGTCAGTTGTTCCACCGTGGCATCGGCCAGCGCTTCAAACGTGCAGATGCCGGCGGCGTACAAGCGGCGCTTGAACGCCTCGCCGATCCCCGCCAGCGGCTCAAAGTCATCCGGGGGCGGCCCCTGCCAGAAACGGCCCACCGAATCGGTCTCCACGGCCAGCCGGCGCGCGTCGTCACGGACGGCCTGCACATTGGCCCGCAACGGGGCGCGCTCGTCCAACGCGAGGATCAGGCGAAAGTCCTCATCAGAGAGGTTGGCCAGCTCCCAGAAGGTGCCAACGCCGGCTTCATAGAGTCGTTTCTCAAAGGCGCTGCCGATGCCCCTGACTGCCGAGAGGACCTGCGGGCATTCGGCGCGCTGGACGTGATGGCCGGCTTGGGTCGCTGCTTGAATCAGCGCGGCTTTGCGCGCCTGAATGTGCTGGCGGACGGCCTCAAGCTGGGGCGTTTGGCCGGCGGCCGCCTGCCTCTCCGCGAGTTGTCGGCGCAGATCGGTGAGTCGCGCTTCCAGCCCAGCGTTTGCCTCGGCGAGCGCGGCCAGGCGCACCCGCAGCTCGGCTGAAGCTGAGTTCATCTGGCAAGTCGCCAGCATCTGCTCCAGCCGAACCGTGCGCCTGAGCAGCGCGACCATCAGCACGTCGCGTTCGCGGGTCAACCGGCCAAGCTCTATCTCTAGCACGCCTTGCGCAGCGCGCAGGTTGGCTTGTAGCGTGTTGGCCTGGTCGTGGGCGCGGTTTAACTCGCGCTCCAGGTGTTGGGCTTCCAGATGTAGATTGCGAATGCGCCGGTAGAACGCCTCGTTTCGCCGGCGGTAGGGCAAAGCGGCGCAGACCGCCCCCACAAAGATGCCGAGGATGGCCGCGAGGGTGAGCGAAAGCCAGTCCATGGGTATGCGCAGCTTGGATTTTAGCGACACGCGGGGAGTTTGTGCGAAAGTTGATCAAAAGTCAATGGAGGCATTTACAGTTAACCCTGGGTAGGCGACGGTACCGCCGTCGCCCGCTGTATGTCAAGCGCAGCGTCCTCTTCTGATTCCGCAACACCCGATGATGGCGCAGCCATCATTTGGCCTGGGGAACAGCAGCCGCCTGGACAAAACCCCGCGAGGCCACCGAACACCTGCCTAACCCTACCCGTTTGAGCGCGCTCGCGCGCGTCACCCATCCATCGTGGTCTGCCACTTCACGTCGCGGAAGGTAACGAAGCGATTCACGAAGAAGTTCCACAGCATCACCACGATCGCCGCGAGCATCTTGGTGGCGTTGAGGCCGATGCCCCGATAGTGAGCCTGAAAGGCAGCCAGCGGCACCAGTCGCATCAGCTCGGTGATCGGCGCCTGGAAGAAGAGGAAGATCAGCTCGCTGATCAGCAGCCCCATGGCGTTGACGGCGAGGAAGACCGGCATTTGCCGGCGCTTCTTTTGCTTGCGCGATTCCGGATAGACCCACAGGCGATTGCCGATGAAGTTGTGGGTGGCGGCGATGATGAATGCCAGCGCCACCGCCAGCGGCACCGGCATGCCCAACGACCGCTCGAAGATGTTGAGCAAGGCCACGTCAATGATCAGCCCCACGCCGCCGACGATGGCGAACTTGACGAAACGCTTAACCTCCGGCTTGTTGCGGCGGGCCAGACCATAGACCCACGTGCCCTTCATCGCCGTGGGCAGCAGACGGCTGATCTCACGACTGGGGGCGGACATGCGCGTTGAACCACTCGATCATACGCCGGATGCGCTCGACGCGGTGGCGCGGCTCGCCGCTGCGCGAGAGGTCATGACCTTCCCGCGGCCAACGAATGAACACCACGTCCTTCTTTTGCAGGCGCAGCGCTTGGAAGAGCTGCTCGGCCTGCTCGATCGGCACGCGATAGTCCTGCTCGCTGTGCTCGATCAAAAGGGGCGTGCGCACCTCTGGGGCCAACGCGATCGGCGACATGCGCCAGAGTGCCTCTGGGTCATCCCAGGGGGTGATGCCGCCGGCCTCGCGGTCGTTGAAGAAGGGCACGTCGGTGGTGTTGCGCATGGAGAGCAGGTTGTACACGCCGCGCTGCGCGCAGGCCGCCGCGAAGCGATGGTCTTTGCCGATGATCCAGGCGGTGAGATAGCCGGCGTAACTGCCGCCGGTCAGGTACATCCGGTTGCGGTCAATGTAGCCGCGCGCTAGGACCAAGTCCACGCCGCGCAGCACGTCGCGCATCGGGCCGTCGCCCCAATCGCCGCGGTTGGCGTGCCAGAAGGCGTTTCCATAGCCATCTGACCCGCGCGGGTTGCAGTAGAAGACGGCATAGCCGGCTGAGGCCATCGTTTGGAACTCGTGCCACATGCTGCGCGTGGCCGGCCCCCACATCACGTGTGGCCCGCCGTGCATCTGGACCACCAGCGGATACTGCTTGGCCGGGTCAAAGTCCGGCGGCAGCACCACCCAACCTTGGATGGTGTGCTCGTCGGAGCGATAGCGGAGCGCCTGGACGCGGCCAACTGCGTGCTCGGCCAGGAAGCGCGCGTTGGGCTGAGACAGCCGTCGGACGCGCCGCGCCTCGTCGAGCAGATAAAGCGCGCTTGGATCGCCCGGCGCGCTGGCGATGAAGACGACACGGCCATCCGGCAGGACGTCGAAGCTATTGATCTCCTGCGCAGCGTCAGTCAGTTGCTCGATCACTAGCTGGCGGGCGCGCGCCGCGCGTGGGATGCGCGCGCGCCACAGATTGACCGCGCCGTCTTTGTTCAACGTGAAGTAGAGAAAGCGGCTGTCCGGACTCCAGACAAAAGCGCCCAGGCTGCGGTCGAGGGCCTCGGTCAGGTCAATGGCTGCGTCCATCTCGACCGTGCCATCGTCGTGCAGCGGGGCGATCGCCAAGGTCGCCGGCTGATAGGCGGCCGGGTCATCCAGCGAGCGCTCGAAGGCCAGCCAGCGCCCATCGGGCGAGGGCAGCGGCGTGAAGCAGGAATAGCCGGCCAAGGGCTGGCGCGCGAAGCGGCGTTCGGTTGACTCAACCGCGAAGCGCACGATATCCACATAGCGGAACAACTCGCCGGAATCCGGGTCGCGCGTGTAGGTGCTGTAGATCGTTTGCCCATTCGCCGACCAGGCCGGCGGGCCGAAGTTGGCGGCGCTGTCGTCGGGCGTGAGGCGCGCCGCCTGCGGCGCGGGGGATTCGGCGGCTGGGTCGCCGAGCGCGACTACATATAAGTGGTCGTAGCGATCTTCGATGAAAGCCGTGCCGGTGCGATAGGGCACGCGCGCGATCACCCGCGGGTCGGCGCGCATTGCTTCCTCGTGCTGCTTTTGCTCCTTCTCGCGCTTGATCGCCCAGGGGTCTCTGGGCTGGCGGGGCGCATCATCGCGCCGGCGCTTGTCCTCTTCCTCGCATTCGTCGGCGCGCATGCGGGCGACGAAAGCGATCTGCCGGCCATCCGGCGACCAGGCGAAGACCGAGACGCCGTTGGGGTGCGCGGTGACGCTGCGCGCCTCGCCGGGCATGTGCATCGGCAGGACGAAGACCTGGGGCTTATCGCCGCGCTCGGCGATGAACGCCAGATGCGCGCCATCGGGCGACCAACGCGGCATGCGGTCTTTTGGCCCGGCGGTGAGCGGGCGCGCCGGCGCGTTCGGCTTGCTCAGGTCTTTGATCCAGATCGCGCGGCGGTAGTCGTTGCTGCTGGGGTCGGCTTGCGTGCGGGTGAAGACAGCATATGCCCCATCAGGCGAGACTTGCACATCGTCGAGCATGATGAGGTCATAGAGGCTCTCGGGCGTGATGGGCTTCATGCGCGCGGGGATAGCTTAGGATTTGCGCGCGGATTATAGACTCGGGTGAGTATATCGCTACCCGATGGAGCGCGCCCATCGTGCTCAGGTCGCGCACGTCGGTTCGCAGCACAACGCGCGCGACCTTAAACACCTGTTGGGGTCACCGCGCTGCGGGGTCGGCCTGCTCGACGGATTCCGCCGGTGGCGGTTGCGTTGGTAGCGTGAACCTGGCGTACAAGTGCAATCCTGCAAAGCTGCCTAGCATCAACAGGTACAACACAACCACAGCCTGGATGATCTCCCGTTCGAGCTGCGCCGTGCGCGGGCGGTTGGCGTGCGCGCGCGTGATAGCCTCGCGCCGGCTGCGCGCAGCGCCGGCGACATCATCCTGAAGCGTTAAATCAGCGTTCCAGACGAGGCCGAAGCCGGCTGAGTCATTATTGAGTGCCTTAGCCATAACATCGCGTGAAGGCTTCATCATGACTTGAACACCTCCTCTTGTTTGTGCGCAATCACTATCTAAGCAACCCGCGCTGCTTCACGTAGAGGAGCGGCAACAGCGCCAGCAACGCGGTTAAGGCAATCACCATCGGTTCGCCATATTGCCATTCCAGAATCGGCATATACGCAAAATTCATGCTGTAGTACGTAGAAATAAGAATGGCAGGCAGGAAGACAGCAGTGAGCACTGTAAAAACTTTCACGATCTGATTTTGCTTAAGGTTAAGCGCGAGATTATTCGACATTTGCAGCAATCGCACTCGGTTGTGAACGAAATGCACGTGCTCTTCCACCCCTTCAATGTCGTCAATGAGGGTCTGATAGCGCGGCTTCAGGTGTGCGTGTTCGCGCGGCAGACAGGCCAGCGTTTGTCTGGCGATCAGCGAAAGTTGGAGCTGGGTTTCGATGCACTCCGAGAGCAGGTCTTCGACCATACCTAGATTGGCCTGGGTTGTCACGACATCGCTGACGCCGAAGTCGCGCGTCTGCGATTCGAGGCTATTGAGCACAGCATTGGTCTGCACTAACGATTCACCGAGGTCATTGTTCAGCGCATCGAGCAGCTCATCGGTGGCGTCGTTGATCGACTGCAAGACGACAGCGAAAGCCTCGAAGGCGTCCTGCGCGCGCCCATCATCCTGCATCCGCAGCGCTGCGATGTTCAGCGGCCGGGGCGTCGGCTCAGGCTCCAGGGACACGAGCAGCGCGCGCCCGATCACAAAGATGACCTTGCTGGCCATCTTCCTATCTCCTTCAACGCTCAGAAACGTTAACGGGTAAATCAGAAACTCCCCTTCTTGGCTAAGGCCGCTCTTGAGCGCCCTAACGAAGTCAAACCCCAGATGCTGTTCGATCGCTGCGGGCGCATCTGCCTGCGCAGCGCTAAAGCGCAGCCATCGCCCAACCGAACGTAGTGTTTTATCCTGGATCATCGCCCTCCTCCTTCTTGATCATCAGATGGATTCGCGGTCTGAGGCGCGACATCTTTCTCGGCGTAAAACTCCTTGTGCGTTACCGACGTGGAAGATGTGCGCGTCTCCAAGTGATAGTTACCGAAGTGAAGCGCTGCCACAATTGCGATCGTGAGGCCCCAGGCAAGCGCCATCATGAGGAATGACAGCCGTTCATAGCGGGTCCAAGGCCTTGCGTGCTTCTCTGGACGGCTCTGGGTTCGCGTGCGAGGGATGACCCGCGTCCAAACCAGCGCCCCCGCGAAGTCGCTGTTTGTTTGAAGTTGTCCTCTTTTGGGAAAGTCCTGCATCGCTTGACCTCCTTTTGCGCGCTGTTATCTAAGCGCCCCTGCTTTTCTGATGATGAGCACAGGCACCGCCGTCACCAGCAGCACGCCCAGCATTTGCACCCACGAGGACGCAAACCACGACAACTCCGGCATGAACCGAAAGTTCTGGCCATACCAGTTGATCAGGGCGGTGCCAGGGACGAAGATGGCCCACAGCACGGTAAACACTTTGACTACGTTCAAATCGCTCATCGCTACGACCTCTTGCGCCGTCCGCTGGTGAAACCGCTGGCGATCCAACAGGAAATGCACGCGCCGCTGCACACGCTCGATTTCGGCAATCAGTTCATCCACTCGATCAACCGTCAGGGACGACCGGCGCAGGACTGCACGGCGCAACTGGCGCGCCGCGCGCTCCAGGTCTTCCAGCGATTGCACGACCAGCGAGAGCGGGATGTTGAGTGTCGAGAGGTAGACGCTAAGGTCCTCGACATCCTCAATGCCGCCGGCCTGGTCGGTGCCGGCATTCCTCAGGAGGCGAGCGTTTGCGCGCCCGGCAACGCTCAAGCGAGCGTCAATTGCATCGAGCACGGTTGCTGTCTGCTGGGCCAACTGGTGCAGGAAAGCCAGCGCCGTCGCGTGTGCGCTGTCGAGCGCTAGCCCCTGGGATTGCAACCACGCACGCGCCTGACCCGCCCAAAGCTCACCATAGGCAGTCTCCACTGTGTAGAGCGGCGTCTGGTCGTCGCGTTGAACCCACCATAGCTCCGTCACCAATAGGCGCGACCCGTCCAGCCGCGGGCAGCGCATCCGCAAGACGCCCTCAGCGTGAAGGTCGCTCTCCTCCGTCAGAGTCAGTGTGTGCATCCGAGCGAGGTCATCAAGCTCCTGTTGGCTATTCGCCCGCAGGCGCACCCAGGCAGGCAGTTCATTCATAACTTTCATCGCATCCACCCCTTCTTCTTGATATAGAACAGCGGCAGGATTGCGCTCAAGCCGGTGATCGCTATCACGAACCATTCCCCCCAGGGCAGAAGCAACTCTGGCATCTCAGCGAAGTTTTGTCCGTAGAACGCTGCGACCAGCGTGGGGGGCGTGAAGACCGCCGTGATGATTGTGAAGACCTTGATCACGTTGTTCTGCTTAAGGTCGAGAGAGGTCATCAGGGACTGTTGAAGGTTGCGAATCTTGTCGTGCTGAAATTGCGCGTAGCGTCGCAGGCTGTGAATGTCGGACAACAGCACGGGCAGGAACTGGACATCGCCGGCCACGCGCCGCAGCCAGCGCACTGCTCGCGCGAGCATAAGCTGCGCCTCAACCGTCTTGGCAACCAGCTCCTCGGCCTCGGATAGCTTAGCCACGGTGTCGGCAATGTCCGCCACGCCGACCTGGCGACCGGTGAGTTGATAGCCACCACCCACCCCAGCGACGGTCTCGCTGATCTCGTCGAGGCGCTCAGAGATCTCACGGACGGCTGCGTACGCCACCTCGTTGAGCGATTGAAGGATGAGAAACAGGACAATAGCTGGGGGGAGCTGCCCGCCAGCTTCGCGCACAGCGCGGCTTGCGACGTCCAGCGCGCCAAGGCGCAGATCGTCCTCAACGCTGATCAACACAGACTTGCCAAGCGCGAACACAACGCATGTCTCTCGATAGGCATCCTGGCGATAGATGATCAGATTCACCGGGATGATCACAAAGCCATGCTCCTCAACCGCAGCGCGTCCAACCCTGGCTGATAGGTCAATGCCATGCACGCGCTTTAGTTCCGCTAACTGCTCACCTTTGCGCCGATCCAACCTTATCCAGTTTGTCTGAAGCTGACGCTCGTCAATCTGAGCAAAAGCGATGTCGCTCATCACACACCTCCCTTATCGTCGTCATCGCGTTCCTGTCCTCCAAAGAGAAAGCAAGCAGGGCAGCACACGAACCAATTGATTTGTTTGATTTATTCCACCCAAAATCAAGATCGTTTCTCCGCCGACGCTGGCGCGCCCGTCTCCGAGTCATTCAGATCCCGTAGCAAGTTCTCGTCATTGAGCTTCACCTCCTCGATCTGCGCGTGGATGCTGCTGATTAGCTCGTCGCTGCGCTCGTTCAGCGCCTCCACCTCTTCGACTTGTAGCGAATTCACATCCACGCGGCTGATGGACTTCACGACCAGCAGTTGTTTGACCAACCGCGGCACCTGATCGGCCCTGAGCGGACGGCTCAGTTCCACCTTCAAGACAGCGGCGTCGCCAGCAGCAGGCAGCATGGTGGCCTTCTTGACCGGTAGCCCGAGGCGGTCTAGCGCCGTGAGCGCCTTGCCGACAGCGCGATGATCATCCTTGAGATGAATCTTCAGGTCGTTGGCGTTCTCGCTGCGGCCCAGCCGAGCCTCTAGACGCTCCAGCGCCGTCAACGTCAACAGGATGAGCACCGTCGTGACCACCGCCAGCGCGCCCATGCCCACACCAGTTGCAATGCCGATGCCGGCCGATCCCCAGATGCTGGCAGCCGTCGTCAAACCGCGCACGGTTGTGCCGTGTCGCAGAATGGCGCCTGCCCCTAGGAAGCCGATGCCAGAGACGACGTAACTCGCCACCCGCATCGGATCGCGCACTTGGACATCGGAGAGGGCGTACGCCCCTGCCATCGTCATCAGACATGCGCCTAGGCCAACCAGGATGTGCGGGCGAAACCCGCTGGCGCGCTCGTGTTCCGATCGCTCCAGCCCGATCGCGCCGCAGAGAACCATCACCACGAGCAGCCGGCCGACCAGCACAGGGTCAACTGTGCCGAGGATCGGCGCGAGCGCCTGGACCACTTGCGCGACGATAGTCTCGAGAAACAGCAGCCCTTCCATGACAAACTCCTCTGGTATGACTTAGCCAGCGGACAGCATTCGATCTGCGCGCAGCGTCTTCAACATCCGCGTCAAGCGATGGACATCGCGCTTCTTAACCCACGTGATCCACGCCAAGGCGCAGCGCGGCCCAAGGTAGACCAGCATTTGCTGCCAAGCGCGCGCAGACAGCGCCTGGCGATCAGCAGGCGCGGAAGCGCCCAACTGCTGAAAGATGTCTGCCCAGCGCTCCAGCCGCCGCGCCTCGTCCTGCGCTAGATTGAGCAGCAGGTCGCGCTGCGTGGGATGCGTTGCCCGTAGTGCCAACCCCTGGTACACCGCCAGTACCATGTGTTCGTGCTGATAAACCGACTGTAGATAGGCGACGAGCCGGCCTCGTCGGCGCGCGCGCGTCGGCTGCCCATGACCGGTGCGCCCCATCAAGACGGCGAGATTGCTGTGGACGAAGTTGATCGGGTTCATGCTGCCCTCCTTGCTCTGTACTTACATAGCGATCACCTCAAATAAAAAGAGCGCCGATGAGGGCGCTCTTGAACTCAGCAACGTCAAACAGCGTTGCGTCACGACGCGCTCCTCATCAGAGTTTTGGCACTGGCCGACGTAGATTCCTTTGTGTGCTTCGGAATCAGCTGCTGCGGTCGAAGCCTTAATCCGGCTTCAACTGTTTTACCCAGTTGGCGTCTCTCGACGTTTCCGGGCGGCAGCCTTTGTTCCGCCAGGAGCCTCACCTAACAAGCGCTGTTCAGTTTTTCACCTTGAGTATACCATGCGCTAGAGCACACGATCTGGCGCCCCTACCGGCTGCCGCGCCTATAATCGAAATAGCCATCATCTCTTCTCGGTCGGCGAGGCTGTGCTTACTCTCCGCAGACTGACAGCAGGCGCACGAGACAGCGAGGACGCGCGGTTCAGCAATGACGGTCACTACGCAGCCGGTTCGCATCTCTCTGCTGGGCGAGGTTCGATTAGAGGTAGATAACCGTATCGTTCCCCTGCCCCAGCGAGAAGGGCTGCTGCGCCTGTTCGTGCGGCTGGTGCTCGCGCGGGGACAACCACAGCGCCGCAGGGCGCTGGCCTTCTCGCTCTGGCCCGACGTGCCCGAAGCCGACGCGCTGGCCAACCTGCGCCGGCATCTTCACCTGCTGCGCAGCGCGCTCCCACCAACCGCCCGATCCTTCCTCACCATCTCACCCCAGGCCGTCACGTGGGCGGACTCGCTTACCTATTGGCTGGACGTGCGCGCCTTCACCGGCGACAGCGACCACGTGGATGAGCTGGAGGCCATCGTCGGCCTCTACGGCGGCGACCTGGCCGCGGAGATATACACCGATGAGGTCATCATGGCCCAGCGCGAGGCGCTGCGCAGCCGCTATCTGGCGCTGCTCAAGAAGCTGGTTCAGCTCTGCCAGGCGCAAGGGCAGCCTAAGCGTGGGCTGCACTGGGCGCGCCGGCTGACCGAGCAAGACCCCTGGGACGAAGAGGCAGTGCGCCTGCAGATGACGCTGGAAGCATCGCTGGGCGATCGCACCGCCGCGATCAAAACCTATCAACGGCTGGCGGACTCGCTGGCCCGCGAGCTGCGGGCGCAGCCGATGCCCGAGACGATGGCGCTTTACAGCGCCATCCTGAACCGCCGCCCATTACAACCAGCGCCCGCGCCCGCCGATTTACACTTCGTCGGCCGCGCGCGCGAGCTGGCCCAACTGAGCGCCTGGCTGGCCGACTTGCAGGACGGCCACGGCAGGATCGCGTTCATCATCGGCGAGGCCGGCGTGGGCAAGACCACGCTGCTGCGCGAGGCGCTGCGGCGCTTTATGGCTGCTGCCGGCGAATCAGCACCGCGCCTGTTCTGGGGACATTGCCCGCCGCCGGCGCGCAGCGCGCTGCCGCTGGCCTATGCGCCTTGGCGCCAAGTGTTCACCATCGCCGCGCCCCTGCTCGCCCGCAGCACAGACCTGTGGCTCAGCCGGCTGCTGCCACTCCTCCCCGACCTCCGCGCGTTGTGTCCGGGGCTGCTGCCCCCTGCTGAGCCAGACGCCGCGGGGCTTCACGCTGCTATCCGCCAGGCGCTGATCTATTTGACCATTGACCGGCCGCTGATCTTGGCACTTGAAGACGTCCACTGGGCCGATGCCGAGTCGTTGGCCGTGCTGGCCGAGTTGGTTGAGGTCTTTCAGAACGCGCCGTTGCTGATCCTGGCCACCCAACGCGCTGGCGAAGCGCCGGCTGCCCTACAGGACTTGCGGTGCGAGCTTCACCGCCGCCGCTGTGGAGAGGAGATGCTGCTGTCGGCCTTCAGCGAAGAAGAGACGTGCCTCTACATTGAGAAAGCACTTGAGGACCGCGCGCTCAGCCCGGCGCTCTGCGCCGAGATCGGCCATTACGCGCGCGGGCTGCCCCTGCTGCTGCGCGAGGCGACCGAGAGCCTGAAAGACGCCCATCAGGGCGCGCCGGCGACCTTGCGCGAGGCGATCGCGCTGCGCCTGAACCGCCTGAGCGGTCAGGCGCGCGCGGCGCTGGAAGCCGCAGCGGTGTTGGGCTTCTCCTTCTCCGCTCAGACCCTGGAGGCCATGTTGGGCTGGCCGCAGGCGGATGTCGTCGCCGCGATGGATGACCTGCGCGTGCGGAGATTGATCGCGATGGCGCCGCCGCCAGCGCTGGACGACTACACCTTCTCGCATCAGCTTATCCATCAGGTCGTCCTCGATCTGCTGCCCGCTGACCGGACGATGCACCTGCACGCGCGCGCCGCGCACGCGCTGGAGCAGGCCGGCGACGACCGACCGGAGCGAGCACCAGCCATCGCTGCGCACTACGAAGCCGCGCAGCGCCCCCTTCCCGCCGCGCGCTTCTGGTTAAGCCATGCACAGGCGCTGATCGAGCTGGGCAGCTTTGCCCAGGCCGATAAAGCGATCAGGCGCGCGCTGGCGTTGACGGAAAGCGCAGAGGATGAGCCGCAGCGCTGCGCGCTGCGAGGCCAAGCGCTCATCCAGCAGGGCTTGATCGCCCATTATCGCGGTCAGACGCGCGAGGCGTTGGCCCAATTGGACGCAGCGCTGACCGCCTGCCGCGAATTTCCCCCGCTCTACGTCGAAGCCCTGACCAGAAAGGCGCACGTCCTGTTTATCTGCGATCGCTATGCGGAGGCGCACCAGGCCGCCAGCCAGTCGCTGGCGATTGCGCAGGTATTGGGCGACCAACAGGCCACGGCAAACGCCCTGAACATCCGCGGGGTTGTCGGCCTGCTGATGGGCTACGTAGACGTCGCCATCAGGGACCTGCGCGCGTCGCTGGCTGCCGAGACGGGGCCGGCGTCGCCCCGCACCGCCCACAGCCTGAACTATCTGGGCACCGCGCTGGTCTTCGTCCAGGACTACCCCCAGGCGCAACAGGCGCTCGCGCAAGCAGCCGCCCTCGCCCGGCAGGGCGGCATCCGCCGGCTGGAGGGCGCTGCGCTGACCATGCTGGGTCAGATCGCGCTCAACCAGGGCCGTTACAGCGAAGCCATTCGCCTTT
>Ga0308403_1000195_pt1 | contig 25771 bp, 18 predicted proteins | sample HotsprSampleOSM3_FD_203470 | JGI IMG/M metagenome (GOLD analysis project Ga0308403, IMG submission 203470) | Hot spring phototrophic mat microbial communities from Octopus Spring, Yellowstone National Park, Wyoming, United States - 20060914_OS-M3 ... | reverse complement strand
TTGCTCTTGGATATGCCGCTCTCGCTCTGCACACTGGAGCGCTTCCGTTTGAGCGCACAAGCGATTGCACAGTACGCATCTGATTATGCCTATGAAGTGTTGATCATGGCGGAGTTAGATCGCGACGAAGCCCTCGCACGCCTTGTGTCAGCAAACCTTAATGAAAGGTTAGAGTTTCATAACTAACTGATCGAAAATATCAAATTTGTGAGTATACTAGGGATACGTGGGCTATTATCCGTTTGCCGTTCGCGGCGAGGCGGTGATAGTGAGACCAACTTCAAGTCCGTTTGTCTGAAGGAGAATCGGCTCATGTCGGCAACTGCTACACCAAACAAGGTTCGTCTGTATTTGGAAGATCACACAGGCAACAAGCGCCGCGAGGCACGCATTGCTGCTGGTACACCAGTGCGCGAGTTGGTGCCAGCGCTGATCACCGCCCTTAACCTGCCAACGACCGATCCGCGCGGGCGCCCGCAGCAGTATCATCTCGCCTACGAGAATCGCCAGCTGCAGATGGAAGAGACGCTCGAATCGGCAGGCGTGGTCGAAGGCGCAACGCTCACGATGGTGCCAGAGATGACTGCCGGCTGAGCCTGTCAGCGTCTCTCGCCGCCACTACGTTGTAGACAGCCGCCCGCCAAGCCACACGGTTTGTGCGGGCGCGTTGTTACAGTTCAGCCACACCTTAGCGCGCCTGTCCGCACATGCATTCTGAGAAAACTGAGCATGAAATACCTCACTCTGCATATCACCAGCAATGAAGGCGAGCTGCTCTACGCCCGAGATGTGGATGTCGTCAACCTGTGCGAGACGTTCATCCGTCAACTGGTCTCGGATTTCGTGAAAAAAGGCGTGATCCGCGAAGGCGAGCATTACACAGCGCGCCTGATACCGCGCTATGGCAATTGGCTGCGCCAACAGGCTGTCGTAACTGCCCTGAGCGCGCCCGTGCCTGCTCAGAACACATGGGTCGTTTTGGACTACGAGCCGAACACGCGCCCTGATCAGCCTGTGATCTACTTCACGCTTGAGCTACACGTCCGCGAGCGCAACTTTTTGATCGCGTGCGATATCTATCCGCATGAGCTCAGCGCCAATTTCATCGCCTATGGCGTTGAGCAAGCGCTGCTCAGCTTAGGTGTGCTGCAAAACGGACAGCTCTATCGGATACGCTTCTACGCCAAAGATGACAACGACGCCCAGTTCGACAAAGAGCATCTGCCAACGCTTCAGCAGAAAGCCGCCAGCTTGATCGAATTCCTTTCCGATGAGCCTGAGACGCCTGCTTTTCCGTTTCGCGATCCGAGCGCCTATCCGAGCGCCGTCGTCATCGGGCAGGGACAGCCGCAGCCTGATGATATACGCATTTTTGTGCGGCGCGGCACGCACGATGCGCTGCTGCAAGCGGCGAAGGCGAGCGATCAAGTGGAATTGGGCGGCATTTTGGTCGGCAACGTCTATCGCGCGGCTGACGGCGGACGCTTGATCGTGGAAGTGAGCGACTTCATCGTGAGCGAAGGCTTGATCTCTAGCGCCACTGAGCTGCGCTACACTTTTGAGAGCTGGCAGAGCCATCAGGCGCAATTGCGCGAGCAGTTTCCCGGCAAGCGCATCGTCGGCTGGTATCACACGCACGTGGTGACCATACCGACGAACGAGAGCGAGAGCGTCGCTGATGAGAGCGAAGAAGCAGCTGCCAGCAGCGGCACGACCATGTTCTTCTCCCAGCACGATGTCTTTCTGCACAGTCAGTTCTTCGCCGATGAATGGTATGTCGCCTTAGTGCTTGATCCGTGGGGAAAGAATATCTTCTTCCAGTGGAAGAATGGTCGGATTGTGCCTTGCCATGCCTACTATCTCTACGCTGATCTGGGAGTAGCTTGATGACTGCACTGCTGCGCTTGCTGTGGAACATTGAGGCGGATGCGCAAGGGCTGATCTGCGCCTTCACGCCTGACGAAAAGCTGCTGATCGCCGGCGCTGAGGATGGCAGCATCTACGCTTTTGATCGAAGTGGACGGCAGCTCTGGCGGCAGCAAATCTCAGGCGAGGCGTTTCGCTTTGCGTTCTCGCGGCATAGCAATATTCTCGCCATTGGCACGATTCGTGGCGCAGATACCAGCGTACTGAACTTCCAGACAGGCGAGCTGTTGTGGAAGTTCAGCGGCGAAGCGCAGACCAAAGCCGGCGTCGGCGTGACTGCCGATGGCGAGCGCATTGTGAGCGGCGATGACGAAGGCAAAATCCGTTGTTTTGCGCGCAATGGCGCGTTGCTATGGCGCTATGATTGTAATCACAGGAAGATTTCGCGCCTGAGCGTGACGCCCAGCGGACATCGGATCGTCTTCGGCGGCAACGATCACATCTACTGTTTGAACGGCTCAGGCGACCTGCGCTGGCGATATCGCACCAACGGCGAAGTATGGGCAGGCGCGCGCGTCCTGCCTGATGGCTCTAAGGTGATCGGCGGCTCAAACGACCAGCACGTCTATGTGCTGGACGACACGGGCGAATTGATCTGGCGTTACAAGCTAGGCGGCAACGTCAATATCACCTATCCGACGCCTGATGGCGCTTTCATCGCAGCAGGCTCAACCGATTCGTGCGTCTATCTGTTGAACGGCGACGGGCAGTTGCTCTGGAAATATCGCACAGGCGATAGCATCTATGGCGTCAGCTTGAGTAGAGATGCCGAGTTTGTAGTAGCAGCGTCTTATGATCGGCATATCTATTTATTCAATCGCGAAGGCGATATGCTCGAGAAGCTGCGCACAGGCAATCAAGTGTATGTGGTGGATATCACGGCTGATGGTCGCTTCATCGGCTCGTTCGGCTTCGATAAGCGCGTCTACCTGCTGGAGAATTGCTATGCAGCGCGCACTGAGGCTGAACGCGCCGAAGTCCACAGCATTCTGAGGCAACGTATTGTCGGTCAGTTGCGCCGCGCCTTCACCACCAACCTTTACCACGGTTTGTGCTATTGGTTCGATCAATTCAACCATCTGTTGCGGCGCAATGACTTCGATTTGTGCGATGTGCTGATCGCTGAAGCGCGCCAAGAAGGCTATCCGCTCACAGCGGCTGAGCAGCGCTTTGTGGATAGCCGTGAAGGCGCTGTGCAATTGAAGCGCGGCATCGCGGCGCAGCGCAAGGGCGATTTTGACGCTGCTGAGCAGTTCTACAGGCAGGCGGTCGCGGCGCAGCGCAAGGCAGGCTGTCCTGTTTGCGAAGAGCAAGCGCAGTTAGCGCTCAGGTTGCTGAGCGAAGAGCGTCAGAGCGGACGGCGCGATCCATTGCTGAATAAGATTTACGACGAAGTGCTGGTCCTCGGCGGCAGCGAAGCGCTACTGACGGCGCGTCTGGTCAGCGCGCCGCCTGAACATTTGCCGCTGATCATTCAAGCCGCTACCAAAGTCCGCCTGACCAAGCCGCTTTTGCAGGCGCTCAGGACGAACGACAGACGGCTGCAGATGTTGGCAGTTGCCACGTTGAACCGCTTCACAGAGATCGGCGATTTGACGCCGATCAAGGCGGCGTTGCGGCACGAGAACGCCTTCATCCGTTGGCAAGCGGCAGCCATGCTCAGCCGTCAGAAAGAGCTGCCAAGCGACTTCGTGCAAATGCTGCCTGATCTGATTGCGGCAGAGCGCGATCCTGATGCGCGCCGCATCTTGATCGAGATCGCGACGCACTTGAAAGTGCCGAATCTGACGCCGCTGCTCATTCCGCTGCTGGAAGATACCGATAACGATCTGCGCTGGAGCGTGGTGACTGCGCTGGGCAAAATTGGCGATCGGCGCGCCTTGCCGATGTTGCGCAAGACGCGCGAAGGCTACACGCTGACCGAGCTGAGCATTCACGACGCGCTGCAACGCGCCATCCGTGAGATAGAGCAGCGCTTTCCGCTGCCCAAGCTGAACAGCTGGCGCGCAGTGCGCCCGAGCGAGCCTGAACTTAAATCAGCCAAGCTCTTCTGGAAAGATGAAGCCGTCCTTTTGGTAGCCAACGTTGGCGATGCTAAAGCCACGATGCGCTTCTCGATCATCGTCACCGATCAGCAAGGCGTTGAAGTCTTCCGTTTCAGCCGCCCTTATGCTGAGTTTGTGAGCCAAACCGAGCGTTTGCAGCGCGAACTAGCAAGCTGGGCTGAGACGCCGTCATCGTCGCCTTTTGGCGAGCGCCCAACCGAGCCTGTGAGCGCTTACACTGCCTACGAAGAAGACGACGAGGAAGAAGACGATGAAGACTCTGAGCTGATTATTGAGGATGATTTTGACGAGGAAAGCGACGAGAGCGATGACGATGAGGACGACGAGGAACGCGACGAGTCTGCTCTATCACTCGATCCGTCAGAGCTGCGCTCAGGCGCGCTGTGGGCGCTTTTGCCGCCTCGCCTGACACAAAGTTGGCAAGCGGGCAAGTTCACTGCGGCAATCTGCATCTTCGATGAGATGACAGGGCGCGATGAACCGCTCCACTCAATCGAGTTCGTCTACGTGGAGGATGTGCGCGTTGAGCGCGCACGCTTTTCGCTCACGGATAACGCGTCCAGTTCGGGCATTGATTGGGCGGTTGAACATGTGCCGCAAATTTATCTGACGGTCTCTCTAGGAAATGTGCCGAGAGGCACTGAGCTGCGCGCTGAGCTGTGGTATGGCGCAGCTGAAACTGGCGAGCGGCTGTTCGGTGAGTCACGCACCAGCACAGCTGAAGGCGATGCTAATCTCACATTCGATTGGCGGCAATCGCCGTGGCGCGTTGGCAATTACACTGCGCGCTTTTTTGTGAGAGGCGCGCTTGCATTGGCGCGCACCTTCGAGATCAAGCCTTACACATACGACGATTGGCGCACACTGCCCACAGATATGCCTTATCTGTGGGACTTTCTGGCGCAGCACCTGCTCCACATCGGGCGCTCCGATCTGCTCGTCGAGACGGTCAAGGATTTGGCGTATCTGACCGCCAAGACTGCCTTGTGCCGTCCGCCTGCTGTGGAAGCCGATCTGACTCTCGCCGTTGCCAATGCGTCTCATGATGGGCAGCTTGCTGCGCTACGCCGCGAATACATGCGCATTCACCACATCTTGAGCGCTGCGCAGGAACGCGATGAAATAACGGCGACGCTCGCGCTGTGGCTGAGCGATGTACCTGAGCTGAAGCCTTTGGTGGAGCGCTACGAGCAGAGTTTCGCAGCGCCGCGCCTTGTGCGCGGGCATGATTTGCCTGCCATGCATCCTGCGCTGATACGCACGCTGCGCACACACACAGAAGCTGTCTCGGATTGCGCTTACAGCCCTGATGGACGCTATTTGGCGACCGCATCCGCCGATCAAACAGTGCGCCTGTGGAATGTTCAGACGGGCGACGTGCGTTTTACCATGCGCAGTTCAAACCAGCCTCAGTATCTCTGCAGCTTCAGCCGCGATGGCAAGTGGCTTGTCGCCGCAGGACGGCAACAGTTGCATCTGTGGAATGTTGAGCGCGGCGTCCGCGTGCGGCAGATCGGTCAGACCAATGGTACGATTGACGCTATTGCTCTTCATCCTGATAACCGTCGTCTGTTGTCCGCTGATGATAGCGGCGCTATTCAAGTGTGGGATGTGACGACAGGCAACCGACTGCACCGCTTTGAGACGCGCCCTGAACGCGCGGCGAGCGCCATCGCCTTCAACGCGAGCGGCAGCCTGTTCTGCTCTGTCCACAAAGACGGCGACCTCAACATATGGCGGGCAGATTTATTCGAGGTGATCCATCATCGCAGTCTTTCTGCACGCGCCTTGCGCGCTGTCGCCTTCAGTCCACGCGGCGACCTAGTGGCAATCGGCAGTGAGGACGGCGAAGTGCTGCTCATGCCGACGGATAGTCAAGGCAGGGTGCGCCGTATGAGAGAACACACGAGTTCGGTCAACGGCGTCGCTTTCAGCCCTGATGGTCAATGGCTCGTTTCTGTCAGCGAAGATGGCAGTTTGATCCTATGGCACTTGCGCGCAAACGATGGCGCATATCTAATCCTGCGCGAACATCTGGACGCAGTGCGCAGCGTTGCTTTCTCGCCTGACGGCAGCCAGCTGGTGACGACCTCTGACGACAAGGATGTGAAAATTTGGGATGTGCAGCGCTTGCTGCAAAGGCTTGAGCGGCATCCGCGCGCAGTGCCGATGTGGTATGGCGCGCTCAGCCGAGATGGCAAGCTGGTGATCGGCGACAACGGCGATCGGCTTGTGGTCTGGGGCATTGGAAGCGGCTTGCCAATGCGCGCCATTCATGGTGCGCATAAGGACGATGTGTTGTGCTGCGCGATCAGCCCTGATGGCGCTTGGGCGCTCAGCGGCGGGCGCGATCACAAGCTGCGCATGTGGAATTTATCCGATGGCAGGTTGATACGCACGTTCGAAGGACATCGAGACGCGGTCTGGCGCTGCGCGATCAGCCCTGATGGCAAATGGTTTGTGAGCGCGTCGGCTGATCAAAGCGTGCGCGTCTGGTCGGCTGAGAGCGGCGCGTTACGTTTTCAGCTGGACGGACACAGCGATCAGGTCAATTGCTGCGCGATCAGCCCTGATGGACGCTACATTGCGAGCGCCAGTGCGGACGGCATAGCGCGCTTGTGGTCTGCTGCGGATGGCAGCGAGCGTGCAAGGCTCGATGGGCATCGAAATCATTCCGTCTTGGTCTGCACTTTCAGCCCTGATGGACAGTATTTAGCAACTGGCGCCTACGATAAGAAAATCAACTTGTGGGAAGTGGAAACGGGCAGGTTGCTCACGCGGCTGGAAGGTCACACACACAATGTGCAGGCGCTCGCTTTCTCGCCCGATGGACAATGGTTGCTCTCAGGTGCGCGCAATGGCGGCGTGCGCTTGTGGCGCTTGAGCGATCAGACTTGCCTGCACAGCGTCTTCTTGGATCGCGGCGTGACCAACTGCGCATTCTTGCCCGATGGCGAGCGCGTGATGGTCGCCAGCGGCAGCGGACTTTACCTGCTGCGCGTCCAATTCATCTGATCGGCAGCGCGCTGCCGTCAGGCGATTTCGGCATTGTCAGGCGCAGCAGCCTTGCGGTATAATGCCGCAAGAGTTATGGGGACGTGGCGGAATTGGCAGACGCGCATGACTTAGGATCATGTGGATTATCCGTGAGAGTTCGAGTCTCTCCGTCCCCACCACAGCCTTGACCAGCTGCGCAAGCGGCTGCCATAGCGCTAACGATCATCCCCGTTCGTGTAAGGTAAGTGTTTGAATGCAGGTTGAACACCTAGAAAATCACACTGCGCGCTTGATAGTAGACGTGCCAGAAGAGCGTCTCAACGCTGCCATGCAGCGCGCTGCCAAGCGCATTGCCGCTAAAGTGAATATTCCCGGCTTTCGGAAAGGCAAAGCGCCGTTTGCCGTCGTCGTCAATTATGTCGGTCAGCAGGCTGTGATGGACGAGGCGCTTGAAGATTTAGGCAACGAAATCTACCGCGAATCTTTGCAAGCCGCCGCGCTTGAGCCGTATACCACAGGCAGCCTTGAAGATATCAAGACCGAGCCGACGCTGCAGCTCATCTTCAGCGTGCCGAAAGCTCCTGAGGTAGATTTAGGCGATTACCGTCAAGTGCGCCATGAGTACACGCCGCCTGTGATCACGGATGAGCAGGTGCAAGAAGCGCTTGAGTCGCTGCGCGAGCGCCATGCTGAAGAGATCGAAGTGGATCGTCCTGCTGAGATGAACGACCTGATCAAGGTGGATATTCGCGGCGAAGTGATCCATCACCACGATCAAGCGCAAGCGGATGCCGCAGCTGAAGCGCAGCCTGAGATGCCTGAGGCGCAGACAACTGAAGCTGAGCGCGATCATGCCGAGACGTTCATCGAAGAGACCGACTTCGAAATTCTGCTCACCACTGATCCCAAGCGCGAGTTCATGCCGAATTTCACTGAGCAAGCGCTTGGCGTGACAGTTGGCGAGACGCGCACAGTCGCGCTCACCTACCCTGCCGATTATGAGAATCCGCGCATGGCAGGTCACACCTTCAACATCACGTTCACGGTCAAGCAAGTGAAGGCGCGCCAACTGCCCGAACTCGACGATGAATTCGCCAAGCGCGCCAGCGATGGTCGCGCTGAGACGCTCGCCGATCTCAAGGCGCATCTGCGCGCTGACCTTGAGGCAAATGCCAAGCGCGAGACGGACGATGCCTACTCTGATATCATCTTCCAGAAAATTGTGGAAGGCGCCACTGTGCGCTATCCTGAGGCGATGGTCGAGGATTACATTGACGACATCCTCGAAGAACTCAGCCAGAATTTGCGGCAGCGCGGCTTATCGCTAGAAATGCTGAAGGAAGTGCAGAAGAAAGACGACGCGGCGCTGCGCGCTGAATATCGCGAGACGGCGATCAATCGCCTGAAGCGCAGCCTTGTCATGCAAACGCTGGTCGCGGCTGAGAAGATCAGCGTCAGCGCTGCTGAGCTGGACGCGCAAATTGAGTCTATGCTCGGCTCGATTGGCGGCGTGAGCGCCGAACAGGCTGAGACTTTCCGCCGCATGTTTAGAGCGGACGCCAATCGGCGCGATATCGGCTTGCGCATGGTGATGGATCGCTTGAAGGAACGTTTGGTCGCCATTGGGCGCGGCGAGGCGACCGATCTGACCATGCCCGTGGCTGAGACGCAAATTCAGATACCTCAGAGCGAAGCGCAAGCCGAAAGTTCAGAGCTGCCTGCTGCGTCTGAGACATCAGAGACGGATGAGAAGGCTTAGAGCGCTTGCGAAATTCTTGTGGCAGCGCTGCGCCGCTGTTTGCTATGCTCAAGTAACTCGTGAAGGACACTGAAAGGCAGAGAGGTATGACCGTCAAACATCCGCTCGATCTGATCATCCCGACCGTTGTGGAAAACACGGGACGCGGTGAGCGCATTTACGATATCTACTCGCTGCTGCTCAAGGATCGGATTGTGTTCGTCGGCACGCCGATCACGGATCAGGTGGCGAACTTGGTCGTAGCGCAGCTGCTCTACCTGAATTACGAAGACCCAGAGCGCGAGATTCGCATGTATATCAACAGCCCTGGCGGCAGCGTCTACGCAGGCTTCGCCATTTATGATGCCATGCAGCTCATCCAAGCGCCTGTCTCGACCACTGCCATCGGCTTGACCGCCAGCTTTGGCACTGTGCTGCTGACAGCAGGCGCGAAAGGCAAGCGCTACGCCTTGCCAAACGCGACCATTCACTTGCATCAGCCATTGGTGCATGGCGGCGTCGGCGGACAGGCGACAGATGTCATGATCCAAGCCAATGAGCTGATTCGCCAGAAGGAGAAGTTGTACAACATCCTCGCCGAATGCACAGGACAGCCGCGCGACGTGATCGAGCGCGACGCTGACCGCGACTTCTTCCTCGACGCGCAAAGAGCGGTCGAGTACGGCTTGGTTGACGCCGTCCTGCAGCCATCAGCCGTGCCAAACGCTGCTAAACACTAAGGTTCGCCCACATGTGCGGACTTAGCCTGTCTAAGTCCGCCTGATTTTGTATTTGGAGTATCTCATGACGCCTATTGCGCCCTCAGGAAATCAGCGGTGCTCGTTCTGCCGCCGCGCTCACGATGAAGTCAACCGCCTGATCGCCGGACCAGAAGGCGTGTACATTTGCGATGAGTGCGTTGAGCTGTGCCGAGAGATTTTGAGCGAAGATAGCAGCCTGCCCAAGAATAGCGGCGACTACAAAGTGGCGCGCGTGCCTACGCCGAGAGAGATCGTGGCGCACCTCGATCAGTACGTGGTCGGGCAGGATCGCGCCAAGCGCGTGTTGAGCGTCGCCGTCTACAATCACTACAAGCGGATCAACACGGATAGCGTGGTTGAGGACGTTGAGCTGGATAAGAGCAACATCCTGCTCATCGGACCGACCGGCGTCGGCAAGACGCTCATGGCACAGACCTTAGCGCGCATTTTGGATGTGCCGTTCTGCATTGCCGATGCGACAGCGTTGACTGAGGCAGGCTATGTCGGCGAGGATGTTGAGAACATCCTGCTGCGCTTGATCCAAGCTGCCGATTTCGATCTCGGACGCGCTTCACGCGGCATCATCTACATTGACGAAATTGACAAGATCGGGCGCAAGAGCGGCGATAATCCATCCATCACGCGCGATGTGAGCGGCGAAGGCGTGCAGCAAGCGCTTCTGAAGATCATCGAAGGCACGGTCGCCAATGTGCCGCCGCAAGGCGGACGCAAGCATCCGCACCAAGAGTTCATCCAGCTCGATACGCGCAACATCTTGTTCATCTGCGGCGGCACCTTCGAAGGCATTGACCGCGTGATCGGCAAGCGCGTCGGCACGGATAGCAAGATCGGCTTCGGCGGCAGCACGCGCAAACAATTCTCCAAAGGCGAGCTGCTGCGCCAAGTGCAGCCTGAAGACCTGATGGCTTACGGTCTGATTCCAGAGCTGATCGGACGGCTGCCAGTGGTCGTCAACGTCGATCCGCTTGAATTAGCCGACCTAATGCGCATTTTGACTGAGCCGAAGAACGCCATCACCAAGCAGTATCAAAGCCTGCTGGCGCTTGATAACGTCCAGCTGGTCTTCACAGAAGACGCTTTGCGCGCCGCTGCTGAGATCGCCATGCGCCGCGAGACAGGCGCACGCGGCTTGCGCGCCATCATGGAAGGCGCGCTGACCGATGTAATGTTCGAAGTGCCGAGCAACAAGGCAGTGCGTCGCGTCGTCGTGGATCGCGAGGCGATTGAGCGCAACGCGCGTCCAAAGCTGTTCGGCGAAAGCGGTCAGTCTATCGCATGGCAGGATGAGCTGCCGCCCAAAACTGCAGCTGAGGCGCCAAAGCGCGATGAGAGCGCCAAATCCGATCCAAAGTTGGACGCAGTGGCATAGCGTGCGCAGCAATTCAGCGCTCGGGCGGCTCTCAGCAAGCCGCCCTTCATTTTGCGCCGATGACAAGCTCGCATGACCATCACACAAGCGTATGTCATACTCGCGATCAGCCTGCCGCTGATTTTCACAGCCACCAATCGCCTGCGCGCTGACTATGCAGCGCTGATCGTCGCCTTTGCGCTCGGCATTGGGCAAGCGCTCTTCAGCCTGCCGATTTTCGATGCGAGCGGCACTACATCAGCCGCTGTGAGCGCGATCAGCGGCTTTGGGCAGCCCGTCACGCTGACTTTGATCAGCCTGTTCATCCTGACAGGTGCGCTGGAAAAGCACGGCGTAGCGCGCTGGACGGCAGATCGCATTCTAGCGGTCGGCGGTCGCTCTGTGACGCGCTTGATCGCGCTCTATACGACTGCAGCGGCGGCGCTCTCACTGATCATGAACAACGTGGCGGCAGGCGCGATGCTCTTGCCGAGCGCCCTGCAGACAGCGCGCCAGACGGATATTCCGCCGTCTAAGCTATTGATGCCGCTCTCGTTCGGCACGCTGCTCGGCGGCGGCGCCACGTACTTCACAACAGCGAACATCATCACCAGTGGCTTGCTGACCGTCGCTGAGCCGCCGCAAGCGCCGTTAGGCGTGCTGGACTTCACGCTTGTTGGCGGCTTGATCGCTCTGGCAGGCATTGCCTACATCGTCGTCTTCGCGCCGCGCCTGTTGCCCGAGCGCGCTTCGCGCTGGCAACCTGCCATCATCGCGCAATCTGTGTCGCTCACGCCAAAGGCAGCGCTCAGCGCCGCGATTCTCGGGCTATCGGTCGGCGCGGCAGTGCTGGGCTTGCCAACGTATCTCGCCATGCTGGGCGGCGCGCTGATGGCGTTGCTCAGCGGCTTGGTGACGGCGGACGAAGCCTACAGCATGGTGGAATGGCGCACAATTTTCTTGGTGGCAGGCATGTATTCGGTCGGCTTGGCGCTGACGCAGACAGGCATTGCCGCCGCGCTCGGCGCGCTGATGGTCGGCGCCGTCCAGCCGTTCGGCGCGCTCGGTCTGGCGAGCGGCGTCTTCTGGCTGACGGTCGCCTTTGCGCACATGATGGGCGGACAAGTGACGCCGCTGGTCGCGGCGCCGATCGCGATCAGCGCCGCGCTTCAATTCAACGTGAACGTCCACGCGATTGCAGTCACAACAGCCATCGCTTGCTCAATGGCGTATCTGACGCCGCTGGCACATCCTGTGAACATGTTGATCATGCCGCCTGCCGATTATCGCTTCAGCGATTTTTTTCGGCTGGGCAGCGGACTGACTGTGCTGTGCTTTGTGATGCTGCTCATCGGCTTGAAATTATTCTGGCAGCTGTGAGCATCACCTGATATCTAAGCCGATGTTGAAAATCGCCTGATAGCTGCCGTCCGCTTGTAGGTTCGGCTTGAGCGTGAGCTGCGCGCCGCCGTTGCGGTAGATGAAGTCGCGCGCGTTTGGCACGTCCGCCAAGCCTTTCGCGGCATAGGGCATAGTTCGGTAGACGGCGGCGTTCACTGCTTCATCGAAGAACAGTTGCGAGACGAACTCATAGCCGCGCGTCGCTTGCGGCGTCGTGCGAATCTTGAAGTGGATATGCACAGCGCGTCCGGGATACCAGCCCGGATAAATGGTCAAGAAATCGGCGATGCCATAGCGATCTGTGAGCTGATAGCCGCGCAAGAAATCTTGACCGCGCGCGTCAAAGCGCGGATCGCGCACGCCTGAGTACACGCCACGCGCATCGCAATGCCAAACGTCCACGCGCGCGCCTGCCAAAGGCTGACAAGCGGCTGCGCTGACCGTCGCCACCACAAAGCGCAGCAAGAGCGGCGTGCCTGCGCTGAGCGCGCCTGTGCGCGAATCAGCGCGGATATCGCGGCGTTCGGGCATGTTCTCCACAAAGTACGGTCCTGCGGTCAGCTGCGGACGCGCAATGCAGGTCGGCACAGAGGAAGGCGTGATGGAAGGTTGCGCGCTTGGCGTCGCCTGTGCGGCACGGGCAGCTTCACGGTTGCTGAGCGCAAATGCGCCGCCGAGCAAGGCGACGCCTGCGCTGCCCAAAAGCGCCAAGACTTCGCGGCGGCTCAAAACGCGACCAACAGGCTTATCGTCGTGATGGGTCATTTGAAGCAATCCTTTCGCTCATTCGCATAGCGCGATCCTAGCAAAGACTGCTTCAAAAAGTGCGAAGATCAGCTGAAAGTTTGCTGAGCGCGCTAGTAAATTTCAGGCATTTCAATCGGCTCAGGCTGTGGACGGCACACGCCGCACCAAATGGCATCCGCGACGATGAGCGCCTTCGGAGTCTGGTTGGCGCCGACGTAAACTGCCATGAAGAACGGCAGCTTGGAAGCGTGATCGCGGCAGACGAAGCGTCCACAGAAGCGGCAGGACGCTTGGGCAGGATTGTTGCAGACCCAGCAAAGGCTCATGGCGCGCAGGCTTTCCTTCAGTGCGAAGCGAGCAGTACGCCTTGATTGAGCAATAAATTCAAGCGCCTGTCAAGACCGAATTCGATCAGGTTGTTGTTTTGCAGCCGATACTCGCAGCTCGAAATAGCCACTATTCTCGCGACAACGTCCGATCGCGTTTTCACGCGATGCATGGCAAAATATGCTATAATCTCGCAACGTGCGCTACGTCGCCTCAGACAAGCGCGACGAGTCAGTCAGTCTACAGATACTTTCAGCCGATACGCTGAACTGTTCCGCGAAGAAACTTTGGAGGATCGTAAACTTTGACACACATTGTTGTTTTCACGCGCAACACGCCTGATACTGCCGCTAAGGTAGAGGTGGGCGCCAATGGCGCAGTCACTTGGGGAACGGCACAACTGGTGCTGAATCCGTGGGATGAATACAGCATCACGGAAGCTGTGCTACAGCGCGACGCGCACAAGGGCAAAGCGACCGTCATCAGCATCGGCGGCGAGGCGCACAACGACGCCTTGAAGCAAGCGCTGGCGATCGGCATGGATGAGGCAATTCGCATCGAGAGCGCCGCTGAGCATGACGCGCTGACCTTTGCTACGCTGGCTGCGGCTGCCGTGCGCAAGCTGGGCGATGTCTCGCTGATCATCTTCGGCAAGGAATTCGTCGATTCCAGCAGCGATGCGCATATTTACATGACGGCGCGCAAGCTCGGTTGGCACGCTATCGGCGCTGTTTCCAAGATTCTCGCGCTGGATTTCGCCGCGCAGCGCATTCGCGTCGAGCGTATGATCGAAGAAGGCAAGCAAGTGGTCAGCACGCGCCTGCCATGCGTGATCAGCGTCCTGAAGGATATCAACGAGCCGAAATCGCCGTCGTTCATCGGCATTCGCAAAGCGTCCAAAGCGGCGATTCCTGTCTGGACGGCGGCTGAGCTTGGCGTGAGCCTGAGCGCGCCTGCTGTGCAGATCAGCGCTTATCGCAATCTGCCTGTGCGCAGCGGCATGTGCCAGATCATCGAAGGCGGCAGCGACCAAGAGAAAGCAGAGAAGCTGATTGACATCCTACTGAAGGAGAAAGCGCTATGAGCAGCATCTTCGTCTGGATCGATCATTTTCGCGGCAAGGCGTTGCCTGCTTCTTGGGAAGCGATCAGCGCCGCTCAGAGGCTCGGCGATCAGATCACGGCGCTGGTCTTTGGCAGCGGCATCGGCAATTTGGTGACTCTCGCCTTTCATTACGGCGCGCACAAGGTCATCGCGTGCGAAGACGCGACGCTCGCCGATTACCGTCTAGAGCCATACGCCGCGCTGCTGGTGAAACTGGTGAATGATCATGCGCCGCGCGCTGTGCTGAGCGGCGCGACCACGCGCGGACGCGAGCTTTTGGCGGCAGCGGCTGCAGAGACCGATAGCAGTCTGCTGGCGGATGTGACCGAGCTGAGCATTGAAGGCGAGACGATCAAGGCGGTGCATCCTGCTTATGCCGGCAAGGTGCTCAGCGATCTGGTCGCCACGAGCCGTACCGTGTTCGTCACGCTGCGCAGCCGCGCTTTTCCATTGCCGCAGCTGGATGCCAGCCGCAGCGGCGAGGTGATCAATGTGGCGTCGGTCATGCCTGCTGAGCAGATCGCTACGCAGATCGAGTCCTTTGAGGAGCAGCGCGGCAGCGTGAACCTGACCGACGCGGCGATCATCGTCACTGGCGGACGCGCTGTTGGCAGCGCGGAAGGCTTTGCGCCTGTGCGCGAATTGGCGGAAGTGCTGGGCGGCGCGGTCGGCGCTACGCGCGCTGCTGTGGACGCCGGCTACATTCCTTACGCGCACCAAGTTGGACAAACGGGCAAAGTGGTCAGTCCGACGCTGTACATCGCGGCAGGCGTCTCAGGCTCGATTCAGCATCAGGCAGGGATGCGCACTTCGAAGATCATCGTGGCGATCAACAAGGATCCTGAGGCGCCGATCTTCAAGATCGCGCATTATGGCATTGTCGGCGACCTGTTCAAGGTGCTGCCGGCGCTGAGCGCTGCGGCGCGCGCGAAGCTGGGCAAGTGAGGCGGTATGCGCTTTGCGACGATCCTGTATGAAGGCGTGCCGCGCCTTGTGGCAGCTGCCAATGAGCGCTCGCCGCGCTTGATCGAAGGCTTCGCCGATATGTTCGCGCTGATGGATGCGCAGCGCACTGCGGTCGAGGCGGCTTACGCGGCAGGCAAGCCACTGCCTGAGACAGGCTGGCGTTGGCTGCCGCCGCTGCCGCGTCCAGGCAAGATCATCGCCATCGGTCTGAATTACGCCGATCATTGCCGTGAGACAGGTCAGCAGCCGCCTGAGAAGCCGCTGATCTTCGCCAAGCTGAACAGCAGCGTGATCGGCAATGGCGATGTGATCGAGTGGGACCCATCCATCACCAGCAGCGTGGACTACGAAGCAGAGCTGGCTGTGGTGATCGGCAAGCAGACGCGCCTTGTCTCTGAGGCAAACGCGCTTGCGCACGTCTTCGGCTACACGATTGCCAATGACGTGACAGCGCGCGATCTGCAGAAAGGCGACGGACAATGGACGCGCGCCAAAGGCATGGATACTTTCTGTCCGCTCGGACCATGGCTGGTGAGCGCTGATGAGATTCCTGATCCGCAAGATCTCAACATCCGCTGCACTGTCAATGGCGAGCTGCGCCAGAACAGCAACACGCGCGAGATGATCTTCAGCGTCAGAACGCTGATCAGCTATGTGTCGCGCATGTTCACGCTCTATCGCGGCGATATCATCCTGACAGGCACGCCTGCCGGCGTCGGAATCGCCATGCAGCCGCCGCGCCTGCTCAGCGACAAGGCGCGCGTGACCGTCGAGATCGAAAAGCTGGGACGACTCGAAAACGTCTGCCGCGCATTGACCTTTCGCGTCCGCTAGTGCGCGCTCAGGCAAGCCTTTTCGCGCGATGGAAAGGCTTGCTTGTTTCAGCGCCTGCGCTCGGTTAAAATGCTCTCAAAACAACGTGAGGAGTGCTGATGAGCGCTGTGCCGATGCGCTTGCATCGCTGGACAGAAGCCGAATATCTCGCTTTTGAGCGCGCCAGCGATGCAAAGCATGAATACTACGACGGTCAAATCTACGACATGGTCGGCGCTTCTTACAGGCACAATCTGATCGCGGCGAACGCGCACGTCGCGTTGCGCACGGCGCTCGGCGAGCGCGCGTGCGTCGTCCTGCAGAGCGATCAGCGCGTGAAGCTGCAGCGCGCTTACGTCTATCCTGATGTCGTGGTCGTGTGTGGTGAGCCGCAACTCGCCGATCAGGACACGCTGCTCAATCCGACCGCAATTGTGGAAGTGCTATCGCCTGCTGCTGAAGCGCACGATCGCGGCATGAAATGGCAAGGCTATCAGCGCCTTGAGTCGTTGCGCGATTACTTGCTGATCGCGCAAGACGTGCCAAAAGTCGATCACTTCGCGCGGCAGGACGAGCGGCGATGGTTGCTCACTGTTCACGAAGGCTTAGCGGCGATCGCGCCCTTGCTCGAATTGAACGTCCAGCTGCCGCTCGCGGCGATCTACGCAAACGTCACTTTCCCTGAACTTGAGGATTCGGCATGAACGTTACAACATTGCAGCGCGCTGCTCAGGCTTTGCGGCGCGCTGAGCGTCTGGTCGTGCTGACGGGCGCCGGCATGTCCAAAGAGAGCGGCATTCCAACGTTCCGAGACGCGCTGGAAGGTCTGTGGGCGCAATTCGATCCTGAAGAGCTTGCCACACCGCAAGCCTTTCAGCGCAATCCGCGCTTGGTGTGGGAATGGTACGAAACGCGCCGAAAACAAGTGCTAGAAGTGCAACCGCACGCAGGTCACTATGCGCTTGCCGCGCTTGAGAAACGCTTGCCACAAGTGGTGGTCATCACACAGAATGTGGACGGCTTGCACAGGCGCGCAGGCAGCACGGATGTGATCGAGCTGCATGGCAACATCACGCAACACAAGTGCTTCGCCGATTGTCGTGGCGCGCCGACGCTGCTCGATCTTTCCGAACTCATCGGCGATAGCGTGCCGCCGCGCTGTCCGCATTGCGGCGCGTATGCGCGTCCGAACGTCGTGTGGTTCAACGAATTCTTGCCCATGGAAGCGCTGAGTCGCGCGCGCGACTTGTGCCTGCAAGCCGACGTGGTGCTGATCGTCGGCACGTCAGGCATTGTGCAGCCTGCGGCGTCGCTGCCTTATCTCGCCAAGCAAAACGGTGGCGCCTTTTTGATTGACGTGAATCCGGAGCGCGATGAGATCACGCCGATCTGCAATCTGTTCCTGCAAGGCACTGCCGGCGGCGTCCTGCCGCGCCTTGTGGAACTGATGGACGTATGAGCTTCTGCTGATAAATCTGCCGCACCATTGCCTGAGCGACTGCGCAAGGTTATGATAGTCCGCTCAGGAGCGTGAGACTGCCTTGAACAAGACGGCGCGCTTGTGGCGCAACTTCGATTTCATCCTGTTCGGCACGGTTGTGGTGCTGATCATCTACGGCGTGCTGATGATTCGCAGCGCGACGCTCGGCGCAGTGGACACGGAACTCATCTCGCGCGTGCCGCGCCAAATTCAGTACGCGATCATCGGCATCGCCATGATGTTCGTCTTCGCCGCGATAGACTATCGCCTGCTTGCCGCATTGCAGCCGTACATCTACGGCGTCTTGGTCTTCTTGCTGGCGCTAGTGGCAGTGCTTGGGCAGGTTGGCGATGGCGGCGCGCAACGCTGGCTGACGGTCGGTTTGCCTGTGCAGCCTTCTGAGCTGGCGAAAGTGCTGATCGTGATCGTGCTTGGTCAGCATCTGCAGAGACAGTATCCGAAGCTGGATAAACTGCAGACTGTGATCATCTCGCTAGGCTATGTCGGTCTGCCGGCAGGCTTCATCTTCCTACAGCCGAGCTTAGGCATCACTATCTTGATCATGTTCATCTGGCTTGTGATGATTTGGGCGGCAGGATTGCGCCTGAAGCACATCGCGCTCTTCAGCCTTGCCGCTGTGCTAGGCTTCCCTGTGCTGTGGACGAACATGCAAGAGTATCAGCGCGCGCGCATCGTCAATTTCATCACTTGCGAAGATACGCGCGACTCGGCTTGCTACAATATTTTCCAAGCGCGTATCAGCATTGGCTCAGGCGGCTTGCTGGGCAAAGGCTATGCCAGCGGCACACAATCGCGCTTGCGCTTCTTGCGCGTGCGCCACACTGATTTCATCTTCAGCGTGATCGCGGAAGAGCTTGGCTTCGTTGGTGCGTCGCTGGTCTTTGCGCTAATCGGTGTAGTGCTGTGGCGCATCATGCGCGCCGCTGCACGGGCGCGCGACGCGCTCGGCGCGTTGATCTGCTATGGCATTGCCGCCATCATCTTCTTTCAGACGGTCGTCTCGACAGGCATGAACCTGAACGTCCTGCCTGTGACAGGTCTGACCTTGCCGTTCATCAGCTCGGGCGGCTCGTCGCTGCTGACGTTGCTGGTCGGCATCGGCATTGTGCAGAGCGTCGTCATGCGCAGCGAGCGCGCTTGAGTGTGCAAGGCGTTGAGGACGAGATGAGACAGTTTTTTCGCCGTTTGCGCAGCATCTTTTTAGTCGCACTAGTCGCCGCTTGCTCAGCAGTTGAGCTTGCCGCGCCTGACGCGCCAACCGTGCCGCCGAGTCTTGGCGATGCAGTGAACACGGCGCGCACGTTTCTGGATGCGTGGACAAAAGGCGATTTCAACACGATGTACGGCTTGCTCTCGCCGCGCTCCTTAGTGATCAGCCGAGAAGCGTTCACAGCGACCTATCAACAGGCTGAACAGACGCTCAATCTGTTCGGCGAGAACGCCAAGCGCTACCGCATCCTAGACGATCAGACGCAGCGGCAAGGCAACACAGCCATCGTCCGCTACGATATGACCTTCAACTCGCGCTTTTTAGGCGAGTTCACTGACTCAGGACGCACGATGCGCCTGCTGCTCACGGAGCGCGGCTGGCGCGTGGCGTGGAGCACGATGGACATCTTCGAAGGTCTGGCAGGCGGCGCACAGCTCGTCTTGGAGCGCACGCCGCCGTTGCGCGGCAGCATCTATGACCGCAATGGCAAGATCATCGCGCAAGATAACGTGCCAAACTATGCCGTGCGCTTGCTGACGCGCCAATATCCAACAGGCAATCCTGATGCTTGCTTCCGCGCCTTAGCGGAGACCTTCCGTCTGTACATCGGCGATTTTGAGCAGTACCGTCCCTTCACAGGGCAAGATTTCGGCTTCACGGTCGGCACGCTCTTCCAGAGCGACTACGAAGCGTTGCGTCCAAGCCTAGATCGCGTCTGCCTGCTGCAATATGTGCCGCAGACCACGCGCTTTTACTATGGCGGCAACATCGCTGCGCAGACCATCGGCTTTGTGACGCCAATGCAAGCTGATCAGCAAGCCGCGTTTCCAAATCTAGCGCCTGGCTCGCTCGTCGGACAATTTGGCGTGGAGCGCGCTTGGCAAGACAAACTGAGCGGCGAGAGCGGCGCTGAGCTGCTCATCCGCACGGCGGACGGCGTGAACGTGCGCACTATTCATCGCAAGCCTGCCTCACGCGGTCAGGATGTGTACGTCAGCCTTGACCGCGAGCTGCAGTTGAAGACCGAACAAGCTATCGCCGCTGCCTACAACGAGGCGAATTGGGCGCCGTTGCGCAACGGCGCAGCGCGAGCGCGCTTGATCACAGGCGCGGCGGCTGTGGTGCTGGACGTGAAAACAGGCGACGTGTTGGCGATGGCGAGCTTCCCATCGCCGCACTCAGATGCATGGCGAATCGGCACGACGTGGGATGCCACAGACGTAATTGGACGCTACTTCGCGCAACGCGCTGTCGTCAATCACGCCACAGAAGAGCTGTACGCGCTCGGCTCGGTCATGAAGATCGTCTCGACGGCTGCCGCAGCTGATTCAGGCGCTTTTCGCATGAAGGAGACGCGCTTTTGTAGCGGCACGCTCAAAAGTCCCGATGACGGTCGCATTTTGACCGATTGGATTTACCTTGAGCCGAATCGCGATCCGAACTATCACGGCGAGATCAATTTGCATCAAGCGCTGACATCCTCGTGCGATATCTACTTCTGGCTCGTCGGCGAGAAGCTGAACAGCATCGATCCGTCGCTGATCAAGCGCTACGCCAACAAGCTGGGATTAGGCGTGCCAACAGGCATAGACACGCTGGTTGACCTAGAAGGCGTGATTCCTGACCCTGCTTGGACGCGCGCCAACGAAGGACGCAGCTGGGGCGTCGGCGATAGCCTGAACATCATCATCGGTCAGGGCAGCATGAAAGTGACCGTGCTGCAGGCGGCGCGCATGACAGCGGCTATCGCCAATGGCGAAGTGTTGCCGAACTTGACGCTCGTCAGAAAAGTCGGCTATCCTGGACAAGCGCCGACGTACGTCGCGCCTGAGCGGACGCCAGAGCCGCTCAACCTGAAACCTGAGGTGATCGAAGGCGTGCAGCTGGGCATGTGCGAGGTCATCACAAACGCCAAGCTCGGCACAGCGAACTGGGTATTCACCGGCTGGGATCACGCGCGAGTCAAGGTGTGCGGCAAGACAGGCACTGTGCAGAGCGGCACGCTCTATCCGCACGGTTGGTTTGTGGCATACGCCGGCTTGCCCAATCAGAAGCCTGATATCGCCATCGCAGTTTTAGTGCTATACTCGCGCGAAGGCTCTGAAACAGGCGCGCCAATCGCACGGCGCATCATCGAGGCGTATTACGGATTGCCTTATGCGCCTTTCCCAAGCTATTGGGCTGATCCTTACGAAGTGCTGCCAACGCCAGGTCTGAGCGGCGGACAGTGACTCAGCGCAACGCGCTTGTTTCGCCAAGCGCTTGGTGATAAGATTCATTGTGTGAAAAGTGTAAAAGCATTGCTGAGAAAGCGCTGTTCCGATGAGTGAGCGTCCTCAAACCTTACAGCTGGAGCGCTTCAGCTTGATCTTGCCTGCTCAAGTGGCAACGCGTCCTGTTTCCGCCACGCTGATCTCACGCACGGCAGGTATTCGTCCTGAGCATGTGATCGAGGCGCGGCGCATCGCCACACTGACCGCACAACGCCCTGCCACGCCTTTGGCGCCGCCGCCTGTCACGCTTGGGCTGCTGCGCGGCGAGACGGTTGACTATGTAGTGGCAAAAGCGCTGCTGACCAAAGACGGCGATACGCTTGTGCAGTATATGATCGTGCCGCTCGCCGCCTTGCGCACGCTGGGCGGCAATTTACGTCCATTTGAAGCCTTTGCGCGCGAGCCACTGCCTTCTGCCAATCAGCCATTACAGCCGTTCGTGATCGCCAATCCGCGTCCGCCGAGCGCTGAGCAGCAAAGCGATGACCTGCTGGCGCTGCTGAGCTATTGCCGCAACAACATCCGCACGGTGAGCGGCTTGTTGGCAGGCATGGTGCAAGGTCTGGGCATTGTGATCACAGGCGCGCCTGCATCGCTGCGCGATAGGCTGACCTTTGTGGAAGGGCTGCTGTGCTTGTTGCCTGCGCCTGTGCGCGCCGCGGTCACTTTTGCCACACACAGCCCTGATCCGCTTCACTTGCACGCGCAGATCAAGTTTGCGCCAAGCCTGAGCGCGCCGCCTGCCCAGCATGTCTTGTTCGATTGGCGCACGCAAACGCTGACAGGCAATCCGCCTGAGGACGCTTACACCAAGTTCATCCGCGCGCAGCTCCAGCTGGACATCTCACTGGTCATTGAGCAGACCGAGAAATTAGCGCGGACAGCCACATGGCGCGCTATGCGCCGCGAGACCATGGCGAGCGCATTGGCGTGGGCATCCAAGCGCGCCGCGCTCGATGAGTTGGTCTTGCAGCGCCAACCTGCCGATCGAGCAATGGTGGCGGCTGTTCTGCGCGAGGATCCGACGCTCTCGGATGAGCTGCGCGTCGCCTATTGCGGTCATCTGCTGACTCTCTCGCTCGCTTTAGGCGATTATAGCCACACTGAGATGATCCCTGCGCTCGCTGCGCAGAGCAAGGAGATCGCTGATACAGTCTATGAGCAGCTCTGGTCAGCTGCCAGTGGCGAGCGCGCCATGGACGTTTATCAGTTGGTCTCGCGCTGGTTAGCCGATGCGCCGCCCGGCGCCGATCTCAGCCGTTGGCGTCCGCTTCTGGCAATGGCAGTTAGCGCACGCGCCAATCAATTGCTGGATGCGCCGCCGCAAGAGTTCGCCGCTTTTTTGGAGCAATTCGTCATGGCGACCGATAAAGTGCCTATGGAGCAGGTCGCCACGCAGCTCATCACGCTGGCGCGCCGCCGCGCTACCGAGAACGCCGAGACGGCGCGCGCTGTGTTCTTGCTGGCAATTTATCACCTATCGCTCGGCAATCTTCAGCGGCTTGTGGCTGAGAGCACTTTTCAAGCGCAGTTGCCGCCAAACTTGCGCGAGCTACTGCCATACTTGCGCGCGGATGGACCGAAGCCTGCGCCGCTGCGCCTTTTGGCGCGCGCTACAGAAGCCTTTGGCGAGGCGCATCAGCCGATGCTGATGGGCAGGCTGACCGATTGGGCGATCAGCGTGCAGCGCAGCGACCTGATTGATACAGACGCGCTCTTCGGCTTGGTCAAGCTGGCAAGCTCGCCTTTCGCGGCGCGCTTCGATCAAGTCATTCAGAACGTGATTGACGATCTCGGCACGCTCAACGCGCTGCGCACGATGACCATCGAAGCGCATAGCAGCCTGATCACGCTCAATTTGGTGCGCGGACGCTATTATGAAGCTGTGGAGCTGATCATGCTGTGCATGGACATGATCTATCAAGGCGTGCGGCAGGCGCAAGGCGCAGAGCTGCTGCACAGCACTTTCCGCGACGTGCCGCTGGACGTGCCTGAGCTGCTGAACGCGCTCAATGCGCTGCACAACAGCGCGCTCAAGCCTGCGCTGCGCGCGCGCGCCGATCTAGGCGCTTTGGAAGGGCGTCACTGGGACACTGCTTTGCAGCCTGTCACGGATCGGCTCTCAACGCTCTTCTACAACGATCCGCGTCTGATCGCGGTCGTCGGCGTTGGCGCGGCGCTGCGGCTGCTGAAAGCAGCTGTCCATCGCAAGGACTCGGTCGAGGCGCTGCGCATGTTGAACGCTATCGCCAGCTATGCGCTGACCTTCGGCGAGCAGGAAGCGCAACCTGCTGAGCTGGTCTGTCAGGCGTACAATCTGCTGGACTGGTCGTCAGAAGTGCGCGAGGCAGGCTTAGAAGTGGTGCGCGATTACATCCGTCGCACAACGCCTGAGCAGGCTGCCAAAGTGCCACAACTGGTCGCCTTTCGGCAGGGCGAGGCTGTTTACAAGGCGCTGGAAGCGACTTATCGCGTGCGCCTAGTGACAGGCGGCGCAGATTTTGGCGTGTTCGCTGAGCAAGCACAGACGGCAGCGCTGTTACTGACCGATATCGCTGTATATTACGAAAACGAGCGTCAGCCGCCTGATATTCCGAAGTTGCGGCGCAACATTGAGGTGATGAGCGGCGGACTCTCAGAGGCGGAACGACGGCGCTTGAGCGAGAACGCCATTCTGATCAGCGACGCGCTTTTGAAGCTCTATCAACGCCATCAGAAGCGCTTCGGCAAGCGCAGCCGTCAAGAACTGGAAGCGCGTCAGGCGGCATTGGCGCGCTCTGAGATCGTGCCGCAGAGCGGCATCGAGATGCTGCAATGGCTCGGCGTGCGCTTGGGCGAAGGTCGCACTTATGTTTTGCGTTTTCAGCGCGAGACGGCTAACTATCTCTTCGGCACGCGCTCGCTGAACATGCTCCTGCGCGAGTCGAGCTTGGTCGTGCCGCTTTTACACGGTCTGTTGGCAGCGCTGCCAGAAGAGCAGGCAACTGAGTCTGACTTACAAGCGTTGTGCAGCGAAGTGGACGATCTGTGGGCATCGGTCGCGCCTGCGCGTCAGCGCGAGCTGCAGCCGACGCTCGCGCCGAGCCTGCAGCACGCTGCCGCTGCCATTCTGAAGCTGGGCGAGAGAGCGAACGAGCGCGCGCTGCAAGACGCCAATCGTCGCCGTCAGCTGATTGCAGGGCGCACGCAGCCGCGCAACGCGCTGGAGATGTTCTTCTGGCTGAGCGGCTATTTCAGCGGCGAACAACGGTAGTCGTGCCGCGCTGGATCGCTTTGGCAGTTGGCGCGCTCAGCTTGTTCAACGGACTAGGCGCTTGGCATGTGTTGGCTGCCTTGCCTGCACTGCGCGAGCTGCCTGTCCAGATGCCGCTGGTAGTCTTGCTCGGCGTGCCGCTCGCATGGTGCGTCGCGCTTGCCGCGCTCAGTCTAGGCTTGCTGCTGCGGAGTCGGCGCGCTGTGCGCTTGTTCGCGCCCATGCTCAGTCTGTACGCGCTCTCGCGCTTAGGCATGTCGCTGCTCGCGCAGAGCGACTATGATCGCGGTCGGATCGGCGCGCAGGCGCTGCTGACCGCGTTGTGGATCGGTGTTGTCTATTGGTACGCATGGCGCTCACAACGACGCGCAACAACAGTTCACTATGAACCTGAGCAACCAACATCGCCAAAACCTTGAGCGCTTTGTGCCGATCTTCAGGGACGCGCTCGCGCGCGCTGAACAGAACGAAGAGCTTTTGGAGCGCTTTGCGCGCCAGCAGCTCTACAAGCAGCTGCTCTCGCCAGAAGCGTTGCGCCAGATGACTGAGCTTGAGTTCGGGCAGGTCATCGGCTCGCTATGGGCAAGCCGTCAGTGGGGAAACAAACGCTATCTGATCGAGCGGCTGATCGCGGAAAACGGCATGAGAGCGCTGGTGAAGCATCTGCACGACCTGCTCTGGGGCAAAGAATCAGTTGAGCAGCGCTATAACACATTTCGGCGCGCCATCAAAGGCTTAGGCACAGCGTCCATCACTGAGCTGCTGGCGTTTGTGCATCCAAACGACTGCGGCATTTGGAACGATAAAGCGCGCATCGCGCTCAACGTGCTTGGTCTGCAGGATATCTTGCCGTTCACGCGCAAGCCGCAGATCAGCGGCGATGAGTATCAGAGATTCAACGCGTTGTTGGCTTGCCTGCGCGACGCGCTTGCGCAGTTCGACCTGACCGATATTGACTTTCCGATGCTCGATTACTTTCTCTATCTGATCTGGGAGCAGCGCGGCGCAGAGCCAATTGTAATGCGTCCAGCTGCGCCTGCGCCTGCCGTTGACGACTTCGATCATGAGGAAGTGATCGAGAATCTGATCAAGATCGGGCAGTGGCTAGGCTTCACAGCTGAAAAGGAGAAGATGGTGGCGCGCGGCGCCAGAGTGGACGCGATCTGGCAGGCGCGCATCGCCAATCTAGGCGTGGTGACCTACGTCTTCGAAGTGCAGCGGCGCGGCTCAGTGGATTCGCTCATCCTGAACTTGCAGCGCGCTCAAAATAATCCAACTGTGCAGCGGCTGATCGTTGTGGCGAACGCTGAGTCGCTTGA
>Ga0308403_1000193_pt1 | contig 25787 bp, 20 predicted proteins | sample HotsprSampleOSM3_FD_203470 | JGI IMG/M metagenome (GOLD analysis project Ga0308403, IMG submission 203470) | Hot spring phototrophic mat microbial communities from Octopus Spring, Yellowstone National Park, Wyoming, United States - 20060914_OS-M3 ... | reverse complement strand
CACCACCTCGATCGCCCAGTCGCAATCGGCAAGGCGCGCAAGGTCATCTTCAAGGTTGCCGACGCTGATCAGGTCGAGATCGGCGGCGTTGAAAATGGCAGGAATGCGGCTCTTCTTCAATTTTTCGAGGTTCTCAAGCGCGATGGCGTTGCGCTTGGCAGGCGGATCGCCCGCTTGTGTATCTCTGGCGGCGATATCCAGCAGCACCACAGGAATGCCGACGCCTGCCAAGAGCGTGGCGATGCCGCTGCCCATCGTGCCAGAACCGATCACACCGACTTTACGAATGGTGTAGCTCATCAAAAATTCTCCATTGGCGGAAATTTAATTCAACGTCTATTCAATTTTACCTGCTTTGCCAAAAGCTATCAAACGCTCGCACGACTTAGCAGGCGTAGCGATAGCGCTTGTTGCAGCCGTGAGCGGCTTGCCGTACAATGTAGCGCGCCCGAGCGTGTTGGAACGGCACTTCAGCGAGCAGGAGCGCATGAGCTATTTCATCGGCATTGATGGCGGCGGCAGCAGCACCAAGTTCGCCCTTGTGGATTCTGAGTTGAAGGTGTTGAGCAGGGCAGAGCGCGGCGGCGGCAATCCGAACGTGGTCGGCGTGCAAGCGGCGCGCGCAGCGCTGCAGGACGGCGTTCAGGCGCTCTTGAGCGCGGCGCAGCTGCGCTTGAGCGACGTGCGCGGCATCGGCGCAGGCTTGGCAGGTCTGGATCGTCCCGCTGATCATGCGCGCTTTCAGGCGCTCTTCGCCGAGCTGTTTCCCGATGTGCCTGTGACGCTCGATAACGACGCCGTGCCTGTCCTTTATGCGGCGAGCGGACGCGCCTTCGGCATTGTCACTATCAGCGGCACGGGCATGATCGCGCTTGGCGTCAACGCACAAGGGCAGCGCGCGCGCAGCGGCGGCTGGGGACACTACACGGATCGCGGCAGCGGCTACATGATCGCGCGCGACGCGCTGTACGCGCTCTTCAACGCCTACGATCGCGGCGAAGACTCTGCGCTTGGCGCAGCAGTGTTGGCGCAGCTCGGCTTGGCGGCGCCGCCTGAGCTGGTGGATTGGCTTTATGCGCCTGAACGGCGCGTGAACGAGGTCGCGGCGCTGGCGGAAGAAGTGGTGCGCGCCGCTGATGCAGGCGATTTGAGCGCCGTGCGCATCCTGTGCGAAGCGGCGCAGGCGCTCGCCGATGCAACGCTGATCGTCGCGCAGCGTCTTGGTTTTGGCGAGCAGTCATTCCCTGTCGTCTTAGCGGGCAGTTTATTCGCGCACGCCAAAGTGCTGCGCGAGTTCTTCGCACACGCGCTGCAAAGTCAGCTGCCGCGCGCCTATTTGACACAAGCAGCCTACAGCGCAGAGATTGGCGCGGCGATGATGTGCATGGCTGCGCAAGGCGCCTCGTTTCCCGCGCCGCAAGCGGCTGACTCAGGCGCGGCGCGCCTGCCGACTCGTCGCGCCACTGAGCGCCGTCATCCGTTGACCTACGGCGCGCATCGCCGTCCGACGCTGGATTTTCTGACGGCGATGAACATTGAGGACGGTCGCGTGCCGCATCTGATGCAGCCGATCCTGCCTGCGCTCGCCGCGCTCATCGAAGCGGTCGCGGAGCGCTTTCGGCAAGGCGGACGCTTGATTTATGTTGGCGCAGGCACGTCCGGTCGGCTTGCCGTGCTGGACGCGGCAGAATGCGTGCCGACCTTCGGCACAGCGCCTGAGCAGGTGATGGCAGTTTTGGCGGGCGGCTTGCCGGCGCTCACGTTGGCAGTAGAAGGCGCTGAGGACGATCGGGCGGCAGGCGGCGCCGCGATCATCGCGCTGGATGTAGGCGCTCTAGATAGCGTGATTGGCGTGGCAGCCAGCGGCGGCACGCCGTTCGTGATCGGCGCGCTTGAGGCGGCGAACGCGCTCGGCGCCTTGACGGGCTGCGTGGTCAACGTGGTCGAGTCGCCTATCGCGGCGCTCGCCATGCATCCGATCTGCATTGCCACAGGCGCAGAAGTGTTGATGGGATCAACGCGCCTGAAGGCAGGCACAGCGCAGAAACTCGCCTTGAACATGCTCTCGACAGGCGTGATGTTGCGCGCAGGTCGCATTTATGAGAATTTGATGACTGATATGCGCGCTGCGAACCTGAAATTGCGCGAGCGCGCGGCTGTGATCGTGGCTGAGGCAGCTGAGCTAGACCTCGCGCAGGCGCGCGACATACTAGACGCTTGCGATGGCGAGATGAAAACGGCGATTGTGGCGGCGCGGCTTGGCGTGCTGCCTGAGGAAGCGCGCGCGCGGCTGCAAGCTGCACACGGCGACCTAGGCGCGCTGCTGGGCTGATGTAGTGAGCGATTGAGGAAGATCGAGATGAGTGAAAAAACAGTCCCGACGCCATCAGCGGGCAAGATCGCGCGCTCAGCAATTGTGGTGATCGGCATTCTCGCCTTCGGCAAGCTATTCAGCCTATCCGAGAAATGGATTGGCTTGGATCGCTTCGGCGTCGGCGTGGACTGGGACACTTTTGCGGCGGCGAATCAGCTGCCTGAGCAACTTTATAACCTGATCGGCGGCGGCGCGCTCGCCTTCGCTTTCATTCCAATTTTCAGCCGTGTTTTGGCGCGCGGCAATCGCGACCAAGCTTGGCAGTTGGCGTCAAACGTGCTGAACACGATCTTCTTAGCGGCATTTTTCCTCAGCGCGGTCGTCTTTCTGTTCGCGCCGCAGATCATCAGCGGTCTGATCGCGCCTGGCTTCGCGCGTCCGTTCCTGCCTACGTACGTCTTAGCTGATCCGTTCAGCGGCGAGCTGTTCGTGTACCTTGCGCGTCCTGATCTGGTGATGCAGACGGCGAATTTGATGCGCATCCTGCTCTTGAGCCTGATGATCTTCTCTGTGAGCGGCTTGTGCAGCGGCATTTTGCACACACATCAGCACTTTGTGGCGCCGGCGCTCGCGCCGATCCTGTACGACGTGGGCAACTTGCTGGGCGTGGCGTTTTTGGCGCGTTTCTTCGGCATTTACGGCGCAGCAATCGGCGCAGTGATCGGCGCGGCGCTGCATCTGAGCATTCAAGTGGCGGCGCTATTGCGCGTGCGTGCGCGCTGGCTGCCGTACCTGAATTGGCGTAGCGCTGAGCTGCGCGAGGTGATTCGGCTGATGGTTCCGCGCGCGATCAGCCTTGGCTTGGCGAACCTTGATCTGCTGATCGCCTATAACATTGCTTCAACGCTTGGCAGCGGCTCAGTGGCTGCTTTCAATCGCGGCTGGACACTGATGCAATTGCCGCAGACGCTCATCGGCACGGCAATGGGCATTGTGATCTTTCCGACGCTCGCCGCGCTGAGCGCCAATGGCGACCTGAACGGCAAGCGCGCTGCGATGTCGGGCGCGTTGCGCTTCGTGCTGATCGCCTCGATTCCAGCCGCTTTGATGATGGCAGTCGCAGGGCGTCCGCTGGTGGCGATTTTGGAAGGCGGCGCGTTCGATCCTGCTAGCGCCGATCGCGTCTTCGCCGTTTTGCAGATGTTCGCGCTCGGCATTCTGACCTGGAACGCGCTAGAGATCGTGGCGCGCAGCTTCTACGCCGATAAAGATATGATCACGCCGCTCATCTCAGCCGTCATCGAGACGATCACATTCGTCGTCCTAGCGCTGCTCTTGACGCAAAGTTTGCAGACGGCAGGCTTGGCACTGGCGAACAGCATCGCAGTCGGCGTGCAGGTGATCTTCTTGGCAGCGATCTTGCGGCGGCGTTGGCGCGGCATGGATGAAGGGGCGCTGCTCAAGAGCGCGCTCAAAGCGTGCATCGGCGCGGCGGCGATGGTTGCGGCAATGGTGGCAGTCGCGCCATTTGTGGAGAGTCTCGCTTTGCCATTGGATCGGCGGCTGTTGCTGCTAGTGCAGGCAGGCGTGCAGATCGGCGTAGGCGGCGCAGTGTACTTAGGCGTGATGGTGCTGCTGCGGGCGGAAGAAGTGTTGCAACTGCCGCGTCTGATCCTAGCGCGGCAGCGCATTCAAACGGTAGGCGATTAGCGGTATGTTAGCGCACATATGCTGAGACGCTTTTTGGCAGGCATCGCTCTGTTGAGCATCGCGCTCACAGCGTTGATCGGCGGGATGATCGGCGCGGTGCGCGCGGCGCAAAACGAGTACGCTTGTCTGCGTTTTTATTACAACGCGCGCCAGAATTGGGTGCTGGACTTGAACAGCGGCGTCTATCTGCACGATAGGCGCCTGACAGGCTCGCCATTAGATATTCGGCGCGGCGCGGTCTCGCCTGATGGAATGCACGTCGCTTATGTCAATCAGGCATACACAGGACGCTACAGTCTGTATGTGCAGCCGAACGATCTGCCCGTCAGCCGAAACACGCCGTCATTCTGCACTGACCTGATGACCTGCTGGCGATCGCAGCCGCCGAGCGCAACAGCGCAGCGTCTGCAGCTGAATACGCCTGTGATCGGCATGGGCTGGACGCCTGATAGCAAAATGCTAGGCTATGTATGGCTCGTGCGCAGCGGCGTGATCCGAGCGGCGGCGAACGCGCCTGACGGCACGCCGATCGCGGCGCGCGACTTGACGGGCGAGTATCTATACTTTCACGGCTGGGCAGCGCAGGGACGCTATCTGCTCTTCAGCACGCAAGATAGCGCCTTGCGCCTGACGCTGCATTTTTGGTCGCCGCAGGACAATAGCCTGCGCAGCTATGCGCTTGGCGCGGCGCGCGGCGTGCCGCCATATATCACTTTCAGCATCGCGCCGAAGGTTGGGCGCGCCGCTGCTGTGATCGCAGGACGCGACGGCGTGCCGATGCTCTACATCGTCTCGGCTGAAGATGGCATTGTGCGGCGCGAAATTCTGCCGCTGCACATTGACTGGCGCTTCAGTTGGTCGCCGATGGGCAACGCAGTCGGTGTGCATCATTTCGATCCGCCATATTGGCATTTCAGCATCTACGAAGTGGCAGGCAGCACGCATCGCACGGTCGGCGGCGTGACCACAGGCAGCGTGATGCAACGCGACGGTCTGCGTCCGTTCTTCTGGGCAGCCGACGGCGAATCGACGGCGTTTGTGCAACCGAGCCGCGGCGATACAGGCAAATTGGTGCGCTATCGTCTTGCCGATCGGCAGATCACGCCAATCCGAGAGGCAATTCTGAGCGCTTACGAAGCGCCTGCTCAAGGACGAGTCGCGGTTGTGCGGCGCGACGCGGCGCGCACCGCGCTCGAAGTGATAGACGTGCTGAGCGGCGACGTACAGCGCATCGCAGTGCGCGAGACAGTGCGCGACGTGCTGTGGTTGCGCGGCGCGGACGCGCTGAGCTTTGTGACACAAGCCGGCGACGCGCTCTCAGTAGAATACGCCGACCTGACGCACGGCGCCGTTCAGACGCTCGTCCGCGCCGAGCGACTCTACGAGACGCTGCGCCAAGAGCTTGCCACGAACTTCCTCACGCTCTGGTGGCGCGCCGCAGATGGACAGACCTATCTTGATGCCTACACGCCGCAAGGCGAGCGCGTCTACCGCTATCGGCTGCTCGGCAAACGCAGCAGCCGTCCGCCGATCTTGTTCACTGCTGCCGATTGGCGCGCTGCTGTGATCATGTTCAACGATGAAGACGGCGCGGAATATCTGCAAATTGCGCACAGCGACGGCGAACGCGCCGCCATGATCGACTCTGACGAGCGCCGCTCGACCGTTGCCTTGTGGTCGCCTGATGGTGAGCGCGTCGCCATAGTGACTTCGCCGTTGAGCAACGCGCCTGATACAGCGCGGCAACGGCTGCGCGTATTGGCGAGCGACGGCACGCTGCACTACGACTTCCAAGCGATCACGGTCGGCTTGCTCTACGCATGGACGCGCTGCGCTGCTCAGTGAAGCTGCATCCTGAACAACTGATCGGTCTCAGGGCGCACCAAGCGCACTGCTGCGCGCGCAAGGTAGATCACTTGCCCTGCCAGCAGCCATTCGGCGCTATCGCGTTGACTGAGCGCAGGCGGCAACTGACGGACGGCGCGCAAGGCGCTCCACTCAGCCGCTGAAAGATATTGTGTCTGGATCATGCGAATATCTTTGACGGCAAGGCAGGCGATGCGCGCGCGCTTCTGCGCCTCAGCCTGCGGATCGAGCGCAATCAGGTCGCCGATGGCGTAATGGATACATTGATACAGTCCGACTGCCTCGACCGATGTGCCGTGACGCCATGTCACATACGCGCCGACGAAATGCCACGCGCCTGCGCGCTGATAGATATCGTGCCGATTGCTCGGGACGAGCAGCGCCACCTCGCCTTGCGTCGCCTCAACAGGCGCAAACGCGTGCGCGTTGAACAGTTTGACTTGCCACGTCATGATCTTGCCTCCTGAATTTTATCGGCTCGGCAACTGAGCGATGCGCGCGCCTGCTGATAACAAAAAAACCGCCTCTTCCTTGCACCAGAAGACGCGGTCATGCGCGGGACAGATGATTGCTCTGCTGTTGCGAGCCACATCCCTTTGCAGGCAGGCACCTTAGGCTGTCCGACCCAGGTTGCCGAGCTTAACTAGCGCTAAGCTACTCCTGATGCTGTGCTGCACAGTCTAGCGCACATCGCAGCGGCGCGCAAGGCTTGCATCCTGAGCCGATCAGTGCTACATTCAGCGCGCTGAGGATGCACTGCAAATGGCGAGATAGGCATGAAGATCACCTTTCACGGCGCGGCGCGCGCTGTCACCGGCTCTCAACATCTGATCGAGGTGAACGAGCGCCGCATCCTGCTGGACTGCGGCTTGTTTCAAGGCAAGCGCAGCGATGCCTACGATCGCAATCATCGGCTGCCTTTCGATGCCTCGCGCATTGATGTGGTCGTCCTCTCGCACGCGCACATCGATCACAGCGGCAATTTGCCCAACTTGGTGAAAGCAGGCTTTCGCGGCGATATTTACACGACCTTCGCTACGCAAGACCTGTGCGGCGCGATGCTTCTCGATAGCGCGCACATCCAAGAGCGCGACGTGCAGTACGTCAATAAAAAACGCGCCCGCAAAGGCGAGCCGCCGTTCAAGCCGCTCTACACGCAGGCGGAAGCGGTCGAATCGCTGCGCTACTTCCATGCTATCGCCTATGAGCGCACTGTGACCATCTTGCCCGGCGTCACACTCACTTTCTACGATGCAGGACACATGCTCGGCAGCGCCATCAGCGTGCTGAATATCACTGAGCGCGAGCGCGGACGCGACGTGCGGCTCGTCTTCAGCGGCGATCTCGGTCAGCCCGGCTTGCCGATCCTGCGCGATCCGACGCCGATTGAAGAAGCCGATGTGCTGATCATGGAAAGCACTTACGGCGACCGTCTGCACGAATCATTTGAAGATAGCGTCCGCCGCCTTGAGCAGATCGTGGCGCAGACCTACAAGCGCGGCGGCAAGATCATCGTGCCGTCCTTCGCCGTTGGACGCACGCAAGAGCTGGTCTACGCCTTACACCAGCTGCAGCGCAAAGGCGACCTGCCGCCGCTCAAAATTTTTGTGGATAGTCCGCTTGCCGTGAACGTGACCGCCATCTTCGCCAATCATCCTGAGGCATATGATGAAGAGACGCGCGCTTTCATCAGCGGCGATAAAGCGCACCTCGATCCGTTCGGCTTTCAAGGGCTGATCTACGTCCGCTCGGTTGAAGAGAGCAAGGCGCTCAACTTCCTCAACCAGCCTGCCATCATCATCAGCGCCAGCGGCATGGCAGAATCAGGGCGCATTTTGCATCACCTCGCCAATAACGTCGAGGATCCGCGCAACACCATTCTGATCGTCGGCTTTCAAGCGGAACATACGCTCGGTCGCCGCATTGAAGAGCGCCAGCCAAAGATTCGCATCTTCGGCGAAGAATATCATCTGCGCGCGCAGGTCGAGCGCCTGACAGGCTTCTCAGCGCACGCCGATCGCAACGCGCTGCTGGCATGGGCAGCCGCCTTCAAGAAGAAACCGTTGCGCACTTTCCTCGTGCATGGCGAAGAGCCTGCGCTCAGCAGCCTTGCCGAAGCGCTCAGGACAGAAGTTGGCTTTGAGCGCGTGGATATTCCCGACTTACATCAAACGTTCAGCGTGTAGCACAGTATGAAGAGTTCGCTTCAAAATCCATTTGCAGATGAATGGCGCGAGTGCTTGTTAGCGCACTACCGCTACATCCTGCAGCGTCAGGAGCATAAAGTTGAGGTGACGTTGCGCCAATTGTTGACAAGCGTCGGCGTCCCTGATGAGCGCTTGATCGCGCTTGGCGCGCCTGTGCCTGAACAAGCGCTTGAAGAATCTGAGCAAGCAGCCGCGCCTGAACAAGTGCTAGAATCCGAGCAGCCGCCTGAGCCAACAGCTGAGCCGACCGTTCAAGCGCCGCCTGCTGCGCCTGCCGCGCGCGAAAAAAAGCCGCCTAAGCAGCTATCGTTCTTTTGAGACTGCGAAGCGCCCAGCGAGAAAAGCTCATGAACGCGCCTTTAATCGAATGCGTGCCAAATTTCAGCGACGGACGCCGTCCGCAAGTGCTAGAAGCTATCCTGAATGCTATTCAGCGCGCCGCGCCTGTCAGCGTGCTGGATTACAGCAGCGACCACGACCACAATCGCAGTGTGGTCACTTTTGTTGGCGCGCCCGACGATGCGCTGGAAGCCGCCTTCGCCGCGATCAAGACTGCTGCGCAGCTGATCGACATGGACGTGCATCGCGGTCAGCATCCGCGCATTGGCGCGACAGACGTTGTGCCGTTTGTGCCGTTGCGCGGCGCAACGCTTGAGCAATGCGCCGATCTAGCGCGCCGACTCGGCGAGCGAGTCGGCACCGAGCTAGGCATCCCTGTCTATCTCTACGAAGCGGCAGCGACTCGCCCTGAGCGGCAGAGCCTTGAAGACGTGCGGCGCGGCGAGTACGAAGGCTTGAAGCTCGCCATTCAAAACGACCCTGCGCGTGCGCCTGACTTCGGTCCAGCGCAATTGGGCAAGGCAGGCGCAGTCGCCATTGGCGCGCGTCCGCCGCTGATCGCCTTCAACGTCTACTTGAACACAGCTGAGGTCGAGATTGCCAAGCAGATCGCACGCGCTGTGCGCCACTCAAGCGGCGGCTTGCGCTACGTCAAGGCGCTCGGCTTGCTGGTGGACGGCAAGGCGCAGGTCAGTTTGAATCTGACCGATTACACGCGCACGCCGATCCAACGCGCTCTGGAGCTGATTCGGCGCGAGGCAGATCGCTATGGCGTCCGTCCGATCCGCACTGAGCTGATCGGCTTGATTCCCGAAGACGCTTTGACCGATGCCGCCGTCTGGTATCTACAGCTGAGCGATTTCGATCCAAATCAGCGCGTTTTAGAGCGCCGCCTGCAGAATTTGCCGCCGCACTTGGCAGCTGCTGAGCGTCCTGCCGCCGATCTGCCTGAGCCGCCTGCGCCTAAAGATGCCACGCTACACGCCGCGGCGCCGTCCGATCTCGCCGCCTTCGCTGAGTCTGTGGCGCAGGCGACACCAACGCCTGGCAGCGGCGCAGTCTCAGCGTTGGTCGGCGCGTTGGCTGCCGCGCTCAGCGAGATGGTGGCGCGCTTGACCGTCGCCAGCAGCCGCGAGCGCTACGCGCCTGTGAAGGCAGAGATGAACACATTGGCGAGCCGCGCCGCCGCTCTGCGCCGCGTCCTGCTGGAAGCAATTCAGCGCGATAGCCGTGCCTTCAACGCCGTGGTCAGCGCCTATCAAATTCCGCCTGCGCAGCCGAATCGCGAGCAGCTGGTGCAAGCGGCGCTGCGCGACGCTGCCCAAGTGCCGCTCGATGTGATCAGGCACTGCCTGGACGTGATCAAATTGACGCGCACGGTCGTCGATCGCGGCTTGGATCGCGCCGCCGCCGATGCCGCGACCGCTGCTTACATGGCGCAAGCCGCCGTTGAGAGCTCTGCGCTCAACGTGCGCGTCAATGCTGCGCTGCTCAGCGATAGCCTGCTGGCGCACGCCTTGGGACAGCAGGCGCTCTCAGCCGTTGGCGAGGCGCGCGCGCTGTGCGCTGACGTGATCGTGATCGCTGAGACGCGCGCCAAACTTCGATAGTCTATAGGTCTGTCACAACCTGATGAAAACACTTGCCATTTTCCTGATCATCTGCTGCGCGCTCTTCGTCCTGCCGAGCGCCATGCCTCAGGCTGCGCGCCAAACGCCGACGCCGCGCGCCCTAGCGCAGATTTCAGCTACGCCAAGCGTCACGCCAACTGCGACCATCGCGCCGACTTTGATCAGCACTGCTGTGCCAAATTTCATCAGCGCCGAGTCAGCGCTGTGGACGCCGCCTGCGCCGATCAACCGCGTCAGCGGCAATTTCCTGTTCAGGCGTCCGTTCAGCTTCCAGCACAATACGTACTGGTCGCGCGAGTACAGCTACGGCTCGACCAAGCGCGGGCAGCTACAAATCCATCATGGTCTCGACTTCGCCAATCCGAGCGGCGTCGCCGTCCTAGCAGTCGCCGATGGCGTGGTCTATTACGCCGGTCCTGATATCAGTCGCTTGTTCGGTCCGCGCCCTGACTTTTACGGCATCCTAGTCGTGATCGAGCATCCGTATATGTACAACACGGGCGAGAAGATTTACACGCTCTACGGTCACCTGCGCACTGAAGCCGTCTACACAGGGCAGAGCGTGCGCGCAGGCGATGTGATCGGTTATGTCGGCGCGACGGGCGTGGCGCTCGGACCGCACCTGCACTTCGAGGTGCGCGTCGGCGCGCCTGAGAGCTACGATGCGACGCGCAATCCTGAGCTGTGGTTGATACCATACGAAGGCGCAGGCGTTGTGGCAGGCACTGTGCGCGATATCTACGGCAATAAGTTGGAAGGCGTGGCGCTAGAATTGCAGGCGCCGGGCAACAATCACCTGACCTTCAGTTATAGCGGCACGCGCGTGAACGGCGATAATCGCTTGGGCGAGAACTTCGTCTTCGCCGATATCAACGCCGGCTATTATTACCTGATCGTCAAAGGCGCGGACGGCGGCTTGGCGCATCGGCAGCTGATCTACGTCTGGGCAGGGCAAGTGACCTTTGTGGAAGTCTTCATAGCGCCATAACGGAGCATTCACGCATGAAAATCACGCATATTGAACTGTTCACTGTGCCGCCGCGCTGGCTTTTCCTGAAAATCGCGACCGATGAAGGCCTAGAAGGCTGGGGCGAGCCAATCGTAGAAGGTCACGCGCAGACCGTTGCGGCAGCCGTGCGCGAGGCAGCCGATTATCTGATCGGGCGCGATCCTGACCAGATCGAGGACATTTGGCAGACGCTCTATCGCGCGCGCTTCTATCGCGGCGGCGCGATCATGCTGAGCGCCATGGCAGGCATTGACCAAGCCTTGTGGGATATCAAAGGCAAGCGCTACGGCGCGCCGATCTATCAGCTGTTGGGCGGCGCCGTACGCGATCACATTCGCGTCTACACTTGGATCGGCGGCGACCGTCCATCGGACGTGGTAGCAGCCGCCAAAGAGAAAGCGGCGCAAGGCTTCACGGCGATCAAGATGAACGCTTCGGAAGAGATGCACTTCGTCGAGTCCTACGCTGCGATTGAGCGCTGTGTGGCGCGCGTGGCAGCGCTGCGCGAAGCGATGGGCGACGACTTCGGCATCGCAGTGGATTTTCACGGCAGGCTGCACAAGCCTATGGCGAAGGTCTTGGCAAAAGCGCTTGAGCCGTATCATCCACTCTTCATCGAAGAGCCTGTGCTGCCTGAACACAATGAAGCACTGCCTGAGATCGCAGCGCACGCCGCTGTGCCGATCGCCACAGGAGAGCGCATGTACTCGCGCTGGGAATTCAAGACGCTGTTGGCGCGTGGCGGCGTGGATATCATCCAGCCCGATCTCTCGCACGCCGGCGGCATCACAGAAGTGCATAAAATCGCGGCGATGGCGGAAGCCTACGATGTGGCGCTCGCGCCGCACTGTCCGCTCGGTCCGATCGCGCTCGCCGCGTGCCTGCAAATAGACGCCGTGTGCGCCAACGCCTTCATCCAAGAGCAGAGCCTGGGCATTCACTACAATCAAGGCAACGATCTGCTCGATTACTTGCTCGATCCGAGCGTCTTCCAATACGCGGATGGCGTGGTGCGCATTCCAAGTGGACACGGTCTGGGCATTCAGATCAACGAAGCGGCTGTGCGCGAAGCGGCACAACGCGGACATCGCTGGCGCAATCCTGTCTGGCGGCGCGCCGATGGCAGCATTGCCGAGTGGTGAGCGCGCCGCACTTGCGCATTCCGCTGAAGCGTGTATATATGCATAGCTTGTGCCACGCTGAGCTGATCGAGGAGCAATTTTGCCGTGTCGTTGCCGACCATTCTGCAGGCGCTAGAAGTACGCCGCCGCGCCGTCCACGAGCCATACTTCGTGCCGAGCCTTTGGGCGCACAGCGGCACGCAGCCTGATCATACAGCCGCCATTCAGGTCAATCCGTATGATTTTTACTACCAGCTCTTGGCGAAGATCGCCATTCGCGCTGCGCAACCGCTGGTGCAAGGCGCAGGCGGCGAGTGGTCGCGCCATGCAATTGTCTACAGCATGTTTCCGCGCGTGACGACTGCTTTCGATCACAACGGCGATGATCAGATCAGCCCTGCGCCGAATAGCGATGGCTGGCGTGAGACAGGCACGCTTTTGAAGAGTATGGCGCTGCTGCCTTACATCCGCGAGATGGGCTTCAACACAGTCCACTTATTGCCAGTGACCGCCATCGGGCGCGACGGACGCAAAGGCACGCTCGGCTCGCCTTACGCCATTCGCAATCCATACTTGCTGGACGAGAATCTGGATGAACCTGCGCTCGGCTTGACGGCAGAGCAGCTCTTCAAAGGCTTTGTCGAGGCGGCACATCGGCTTGGGATGCGCGTGGTGGTCGAGTTTGTGCTGCGCACAGCCGCCAAAGACTCAGACTGGATTCCTGAGCATCCTGAGTGGTTCTATTGGATTCGTGCCGACGTGCCAGATCGCATAGTGAACGTCGGACGCACGGGCGCGCTGAACAGCTACGGACAGCCGATCTTCTCGCCCGATACGCTCAATTTGATCTTCGCTAAGGTCAACGCGAACGACTTTCACGACTTGCCGCCGCCGCCACATCAATATCGCGCCATGTTCACGCCGCCGCCGCGTCCTGATCAGGTGCGCATGGAAGACGGACGTTACATCGGCACGCTGGACGATGGCACGCGCGTGCGCATTCCGGGTGCCTTCGCCGATTGGCCTCCGAACGATGTGCAGCCGCCTTGGTCAGACGTGACCTACCTGCGGCTCTACGATCATCCTGACTTCAATTACATGGCGTACAACACGCTGCGCATGTACGACGCCTTCCTTGCGCAGCCCGAGCATCGCAACGCGCCGCTCTGGGAACGCCTGATCGGCATCATTCCGCACTATCAGAAGCAATTCAACATTGACGGCGTGCTGATTGACATGGGACACGCGCTGCCGATGCCGCTCAAGCAGCGCATCATCGCCACGGCGCGCGCCACCGATCCAAACTTCGCCTTCTGGGACGAGAATTTCTCAATCGAGTGGCACACGCGCGAGCAAGGCTACAACGCTGTGGTCGGCTATTGGCTGCTCAGCCTGCACGAAGCGCACAGCGTGCGCAACATGATCAATCAAATGGCGCAGCACGCTTTTCCGATCGCTTTCTTCGGCGCGATGGAGAATCACAATACGCCGCGCGCCTTCGCACGCCATGGCGGCATCGCTTATGCGCACTACGCCTTGGCGCTCTCAATTGGCATCCCTGCCATTCCGTTCATTCAGAGCGGCTTCGAGCTGGGCGAGACTCAGCCGATGAACACAGGGCTAGGCTTCAGCAGCGAGGAAATACGCCGCTACAAAGCTGAGGAGCTGCCGCTCTTCAGCATATGGGCATACGATTGGTGCCGCGCTGAGAATTGGATTCGCTCAGTGCGCCATGCGCTCGGCATCCGCCAAAAATTTGCGTCTTTGCTGAGCGACTCAGCGCCGAACACTTTCCTGATCGGCAGCTCAGATAATCCGCATATTCTCGTCTTCTCGCGGCGGCGCGATGACCAGTGGCTGTGCTTCATCGCTAACACGGATATGGCGCACGAGCAGCGCGGACGCGCCGTCATCCGCGCCAAGCAAGTGCGCGTGCCAGGCTACTGGGGAACGTACGCGGACGGCATGGACGTGCGCCAAGAGATCGCGGTGGATGTCTCGCTCTCGCCCGGCTACGTGCTGATCATTGACGTGGCGAATTTGCGGTACGGCGAAATGTGAAGGCGAGCGCGCAGCTCACCTTCCATCACAACATATCTAGCGCGGATACCACCACGCAGGCTCAAAAGCGTAGTCATCTGTCAGCTGTTGCAGACCTGTGCCATCGGCGCGGATGGCGAACAGACGGCTGCCTTGTGGCGTGTGCCGCTCAAAAGCGAGCCAATTATCCGGTCCCCACGTCGGATGATGATCGTTGCCGTCCGGACCGCTCAAGCGGCGCAAATTGCCGCCGTCCGCGTCCATCAGCATGATCACCCAACGACTCTCAGCGGCGAGATAATGCTCAAAGGCGATGGTGCTGCCGTCAGGGCTCCACGCCGGCGCGTGATTGAAGCGACCAATTGTCGTCAGCTGCTGCACGCGCTGCGGACAATCTTGCGTTTGAATGCAGCTCATATCCAGCTTGAAGATGTGCTTGTTGCCTTGCACCACGCCTACAAAGGCGATCTCGCGTCCATTTGGATGCCAATCCAGCTGGAAAGCAGGGAACGGCAGAGGCAGGCTGAACTCGACGCGCTCTTCGAAGGCTTGGAAGTAGAAGCCGTCGTCGTTCGGCATTTTCACATCGAAGGCGAGCATCCCGCCTGAAGGATGCCAAGCCGGATAGTTGGCGACCAGCTCTTCGCGCGTGACCTGCGTCAGCTCGCGCGTCTGCAGGTCGAAGACGGTCACATAAGAGACGCCTGAAGCAATGCGCTGTCCGCTTGGATGCCAAGCAGGGAAGGCTGTCCGTCCGCCGTCGTTGAAAACAGTCACGCTGCCATCGGCGAGGTCGAGGACGTGCAGCACAGAGCTATTGGTGAAAGCGAGCTTGCCATGCAACATGGCTTATCTCCTCTGAGGATTGCCCAATCCGAAGTAGTTTGCAGCCACTTCCATAACTTGCGGATCATGCCATGAATAATGATTGATATCTAGGTTAAAAGCGCCTGTTTGCAAACTGATGCGCGTGATGCCCGGATAGCGATCAGTTGAAGCGCCCAGCGCTACATCACGCCCAGCGCCGATGTAATCGTTGCGCAGCCAGCCGTCCGCTGGACGCGTGCCTGTGATGTAGTGCGCCCAGAGCGCTCTGTCTTGAGTGTTGAAAGTAGCTGCCATGCTGCCAATCTGTGGACTGTTGACGATATCGTGGAAGCGTCCGCCAGCGTTGAACTCGCTCGCATTGACGGCAGGCTGAACGCCTAGATATCTATCAATGCGCGCATTTGGATTGGACGCTAAGCCTTCCATCACCATGCGATTGCCGAGGCTGTGCGCATTGACCAACACCTGACTTTCAGGATGGAACTGACGGAATTGTTCGAGTGCATTGGCGAAGCGCACACCATACTCACGCGTGTTGGCATTCGCTTGCCAGTAGTTCGTGGAAGAGGTCGATTCAGTGCCGGCGTCCCACTGGATGCCGATGATGATAGGCGGCTTGCCGTTGCCGCGTCCGCCATCGTACATGGCTGAGTAATCGCGCGAGGCTTCTTGTAAGCGATTGACAATGGCAGCGTTCTGCTCGGTGAAGCCATGCACCATGAAAAGCACAGGACGACCATCAGTTTGTAAATTCTGCACAAACTCAGACACATTGAAGTTCGGATCGCGGAAGTTGATCATGTAAGCAGGCACAGTGTTGTTCGCTGTGTTCGGCAACGGCTGATAGCGCGGATCAGGATTGCCGCCTGCCTCGCCGCCTGTCATATTGCTATTGCCGCCTGCGCCGCCGTCATCGCCGCCGGCGAAGAGCGCGCCTGCCTCGCGCTCGGCGCGCTCAAGCGCTGCCGCGATGCGCTGCGTGGCGCTGGAAGCATCCGCGAGCGCCGCGCTGAGCCGCTGCATCGCAGGTCTGACCAGATCGCTCATCTCGCGGTAGAAGCTCTCAGCGCCCTTGCCAAGCCAACCGCCGCCTTGCAAGGCTGAGACACAGTTCTCCACAGTCTGCAACAATTGACGCGTAGCGTCGCTATGCCGCGCGAAGTTATTGCTCACTTCGCGCATATCATCATAATTGCACTGGATAATATCGCCTGCCATATCTAGACATGATCTCCTGCAAGTTGAATGCGTGAACAAAAGAGCAGTGAATGGCAGTGCAGCGGAGTAGATGATGAACTGCGTACAAGATATGGTACTTGTCCGCAGCGAATTTCGTCAACGGCAGTTTGTTAGGAAAAGCAAACAATTTGAGCGACGCTGACTCAGCGCTCGGCGCGCGCCGCTTCCAGCAGCACTACGCCTTGCCCTGCTTTCAGGTGCAGCCAATCGCCGTCTTGGATCAGGCGCGTGGCGGCGCGTACATTGGTGACCGACGGCAAGCCAATCTCGCGCAGGATGATCGAGCCGTGCGAGAGATCGCCGCCTGTTTCCACCACCACGCCTTGCACGTGCGCGAAGGTCGGCAGCCAGCCGGCGTCCACCGAGCGCGCCACGAGAATGACGGGCGGCTCAAACGGCGGCGGCTGCGCAGGCTCGTGCAGCACCCAAGCGCGCCCTGCCACCTCGCCTGCAGTCAAACTGATGCCGCGCAATTGCGGCGTGCGCGCCTCAGGCGGCAGCTCGCGCTCCAGATCGTCAAAACGACGCAGCAGATCAGGGACGGGCAGGCTCTTCAGGCGCGCGATCTCAGCAATGCGCTCAGCGAAGAAGACGGCATCAGGCTGCCAGCCATCATCAAGGCGCAGGACTTCTTCGACCGTCAATTCCCACACTGAGTCCGCCTCAGGCAACTGACCGCGCTCCGCAGCCTGCGCAGCAAGGCGCAACAGATTGGCGCGCAGGATATCGAAGGCGCGCATGGCGTGATAGCGCAGCTGCTCGCGCGCGCGCACAGTGCGATTCGCCTGCCACGCTAGCGGCATGGTCAGCCAGCCTCTGCGCGTGCGGCGCGGCGGTTTGCTCGCGCCCTGCGGCGCTAGGATCATGCTGAAAAGCGGCGCAGGCTGCTCGTGAAAGCGCGGACGTGCCAGATCGCTCTCATAAATGCCGCGATGTCCATGTTTGGCAAGGTACTGCTGCCAAGCGGCGCGGAATGTCGGATCGTCGGGCAGCTGACCGCGCTGCAGCGCCGCGCGAATAGCGGCGTTTTGCGCAGCCTGTTGGCGCAACGGCGCGAGATCGGTGTATAGCTCAGTCGCGATGCTGCGGCTGCGCGCTGCATGCTCTTCCAATACGCCGAGTCGGCGCATGAGCAGCATCGGCAAGCTGATCGCCGCCGTCAGCGAGAACATGCCCGTCACCAATTGCGCGTAGACGCGCTGCGCGGCGCGCACGACCTGCCCAAAGGTCTCGAAGGACTGCTCAGTTTGTTTGCGAATGGCGCGCTGCGTGCGGCGCGCCGATTGCACGGCGAACAACTGCGCCATGCCGAAGCGCAGCAGCGGGATGACCTTGCGCGCCATCTGGCGCACATTGGCGGGATAGTCGCGCTCAACCTGTCCGCCGATGGAGTCGGTCACTAGCCTGGACGGCAAGCCGAGCGTCCGCATCATCTCGACCATCAGCGAGAGGTTGATGTATGGACGACCGTTGAAGACTTCGATGAACGGACGATTCTCAGGTAGCGCGCTATCGAAGTTGCGATAGTAGGCGAAGAGCTGGTCGGCGCACGAGGCGATCAAGCTGGTCATGAAAATGGACGGCAGCGGCGGCAGAATCTCTTTGTGATTGGCGATGGTGAAGGCTTCGTTGCGGCGCGTTGGGCGCGTGATCGGGCGAATTTGGAGCAGCCAGCACGTCGTGCCGTCGTCCGCCCATTCAATGTCCCAGTCGCGTCCGCTGCGCTTGTGGCTGAAGACGCGGCGCACGTCGCGCAGCAAGCATTGCAGCCGCTGCGCCCAATCGGGCAGATCGGCGTGCGGTCGCTCGCCATGCCGCAGCTTGGGCAAGCTGAGCGACTGACCTTCAACTGCGCCGCTGACCAACTTATCCGCCAAGCCTTCTGTGAAATTGACCAGATCGTCGGCATGAGCGTGTTCTGTGAAGGCGACGCCGCTATGCTGCGCCGCGACCATGCGCATGATCAGCACGTCGCGGCGCAGCTCGCCCAGTTGCGCCGCGCATTGCTCCGCCGATTGCCAGACGGCGCACAGCGCGTCCGCTAATTGGATAGGATCGCGACCGTCTACGTTCAAGCGCGTGGTGAAATAGCCTGCCATGCTCTGTGCCTGCCCGTCCTCAGCCGAGAATGCCGAGCGCACGGCGAACGGACCGGGCAATTCCCACTCGAAATTCGGGAAGCCGATGGCGAAGACGAGCCGCGATTTATCGGGCGCGCTGACCGAGCCGTCGTCGTTGCGGCGCACCAGACCGCTGCCCAGAGCGCGCCGCCATGCTTCATCCACCAAGATGATGCCCGTTGGCACAGGCAAACCGTAGCGCCGCGCCACATCCAACAGCGCAGCCTTCGCGCCAATGCCGAACTTCGCCGCGTTACCATAGCCGAGCGGCAACCACAAGCGCTCTTTCTTGCCCGTCAACCTGCCGTAGTAGCTCATGGTTCTCCTTCACAACGCCAAAACTTGACGCGCCAATGCCGAAACTTCCGCCGCGTACTCAGACGGCTGCTCGATCATCGGAAAGTGATCCCACTCAGGCACAATGCGCACAACATGGCGCGGCAGCAGCGCCTTATAATCTTGAACGTGTTCAACTTTCAGCACACGCTCGCGAGCGCCCCACAATAAACCTGCGCGCACTGCGCTCGGACGCAACGTCTTGAACCATTCTGCCGTGATCAGATCGAACATCTGCCCAAAAACTGCGCAGCGCCGATACTCAGCGAAGAATTGCTGCAAGTAATCCGCTGGCACAGGCTGCCGAAACAAGACGCGCTGCCATACAGGTCGCATGAATGGGGCGCTGAACAGCCATTTGCCCAGAGCGCGCATGAATGGCGGCTTCATCAGCTTGGGAAAGCGCCGCCTATCCAAGCGCGTACCAACAGGCGCGTGCAGAATGATAGCATCAACTGCCTCAGGCTGCGCTTGGATCAGCTCCAGCACGAACGCGCCGCCAATGCCATGCCCGAGCAGCACGCGCGGACGCGCTGCATCAGCAATCAAGCAGGCAAGCCGCTGCGCGTAGTCGCGCATGGTCTGCAAGGCAGGATCGCGCGGCACATCGGCGAAGCCGTTCAGCGTCAGCGCTACAAAGCGCACATCAGACGGCATGTGCGGCGCGCAGCGCGCAAAGCGAAATGCGCCGCCGCCGTTGCCGTGCAGCGCGATCAAGGTCAGCGGCGCGTCGCTCATCATAGACGCGCAGGTTGCAAGCGGTGCTGCGACGCTACTCTCGGGATGATTCGCCAATCAGGATGATCGCCGGCGTGCTTGAAGTCGTGCTGCCACGTGATCGTGTCCTGCTCGACCAAGAACAAGCCCGGCATCGTCCAAGGATCGCCGACTGGTCTGCCGATGAAATGTCCCTTGCTGGCAGCGCGCACGCCGCACGCCCAGACCTGCGCGCCGAACATCTGCCCGATGCCGCCGCGCTCCAAACCGAAGGCGTTGTAGAAGCGCTTGGGCAGGTCTGCGATGGCGCGCGCTTCTGCCCACAGCTTGCGCATGAACGCCGCGCCTTCTTCAACTGTGCCTTGATAGAAGAACAGGATCGGCGGATAGTCAGGCGTGAGGCGGCTGATCCGCCGCAAATCGCCCACCATCTCACGGCAGAAGATGCAGCCGAAATGCCGCAGGAAGACGAGCAACGTCTGTCCATCAGAATTGAGCTGATCGCGCAGCGTAGCGCCTGCCAAGTTCAGCCCTTCAATAGGCGAATCGAGAAGTTCCGCTGGAAGTTTCCGCATGGCTATCTAGCGTTTGTCCAAACCGATGTTACGGGAAATTTTAGCGGCAGGCGGATGGGATTGCCCAATCAGCGGTAGCGCGCAGCGCGCGCTTCAATTGCCGCGACAGGATCGAGATTCTTGGGGAAACCTTGCGCGCCGATGCGAATGCTGCCTGTCGCATCGCGCCGATGAAAGTCTGAGCCGCCTGTGATCAACAAATCGTGTTGAAAAGCGAAGGCGCGCAGCTCGCGGATCAAATGTTGCGAATGATCAGGATAGTAGACTTCTACGCCGTCCACGCCGAGCGGCAACAGACGTCCCAACAGCGCGCGGTAATCTTGCTGCCTGCCCGGATGTGCCACAACTGCCACGCCGCCTGCCTGATGGATCGTCTGAATAGCTTCCTCAGGGCTGAGCTGCGCGTTCGGCACGAACGCCGCCGCGCCATTGGCAAGGTAGCGCTGAAACGCCTCGCTCACCGTGCTGACCACGCCTTGCGCCACCAGCGCGCGCGCCACATGCGGTCTGCCGACCGAGCTGCCATGCGCCATGGCGAAGACGCGATCCGCTTCTAGCGAGACGCCCAGACGCGCTAGACGCTCCAGAATAGCGTGAACGCGCGCCACGCGCCCTGCCTTCAAACGATCCAAAAGCGCCTTGAGCGCGCTGTGCGTCGGATCGAAGGCGTAGCCGAGCATATGACGCTCCACGCCATCTTCTTCGGCGCTCAGCTCGATACCTACCAGCACGCGCAGCGCCGTGCCTTGCGCCGCGCTCTGAGCAGCCGAGACGCCTTCCGCCGTGTCATGGTCGGTCAGCGCGATTGCCTGCAAGCGATGCTTGAGCGCCGCCTGCACCACCTCAGCAGGCGTCAACGCGCCATCTGAGGCAGTGCTGTGCAGATGCAGATCGACGCGCATCTATGAGCCTGCGATGATTCGCGGCTCAACGATGAGCCGTAAGGCTGTGCGCTCCTGGTCTTCAATCGTCACTTCTGTGAAGTATGGAATGCAGATCACATCAATACCATCATCAGCGAGATAGCCACGCGCAATGGCAGCCGCCTTGATAGCCTGATTGACTGCGCCAGCGCCAATCGCCTGAATCTCAGCGCGATTGTGTTCGCGCACGACGCCAGCGATTGCGCCTGCTACAGCGGTTGACCGTGAACGAGCCGAAACCTTGATTATGTCTACCATGTTCTCGCAATTCCTTAGTGTGATGCGCTGCTTGGATACCTGCGAACTGCGCGGCGGCTATGAAGGCTCACGCTACGTTGATACGCCATCGCAAGGTGCGCTTAACTCACATTGTAACGGCAAATCAGTTTGATTCCAAGCGCGAATTTTACTTTTTTCACTAAACTTTTTATGATACCTTGCCGCGCAGCGCTCATGGCACACAACGGACGCTCGCCACTTGCAAGCTGACCAGCGCAGCAGCGTTCACGTCCACGCCTAAGAACAAGCGCAGCTCGCCTTCAGGCATATCGGCAGGCAGCAACATCGCATGATACGTGCTGAAAGCGCCTGTCTGCCATTGCTCAGGCGGCAAGCGATCGATCACGCCTGCCACAGGCAGACCGTTTGCATTGAGCAAATTCAGGCGTATCTCGACCGTCTGGCGCGGCGCGAATGCCAACTGCCAATCAAGGCGCACGCGCACCAAGTCGCCGCGCCGCAGCTCACGACCGATGCTCACGTTGACCAAGCGCATATCTTGACGATTGAAGCGCGCGCTCAGGTTCACGTCCACGCCGTGATCGTCAAACGCCGACCAGTTCACCACGCGCTGGTAGACGCGCAGCGCGCCGCTCTGATAGACTTGCGCATAAGTGGTGGCAAAATTTTCCCAGCCAACCGACTCATCGTCGCGCAACACCACGACATCAGGCGCATAACGCAACATCAGGAAGCGATCGCGCTGCAGCGGCATCAACTGACCGTCAAGATCGAGCAGGCGGCGCGGCATAGCGTAATAGCCGATCAGAATTGCATCGTTGGCGATGATACGCGCGTCAGACGCGGTGTTCTCAGTCAGCCATATGCCAACCTGCTGCGCAGCAGGCGGCTCGTCAAGGTCAGCGTAATAGGCAAGGCGCGTCCAATTCGGCAGCGGCAGCGCAACGTGCGACGGCGCATAGGCAGCCTGCACGATCAGTCCTGTGCTGAGCGGCAAGAGCGCAGCAGGCGCGACGAAACGTCGCCATGCTGACCAGCCTTGCGCTGCTGCCGCAAAGGCGAGCGCGAGCGCGACGAGCGCGGCATATGGCGCGCTGAGCGTCGCCAAGCCGATGCACGCGCCTGCTATGCGCGGCTTGCCATCTCTGAGCGCGAGCAGGCTGAGCAGGCACAGCGCGAGCATCACGGTCAGCATTGGCGAAGGCTGCACAAGCAGCAGCGCGGCGTAAAGCGCGCCGAGCAGCGGCTTGTTCAACCCGAGCGCAAGGCAGAGCGCGCCGCACGCCGCTGCCAGCGTGTTCAGCAAATAGCTGCCGAACGAAGGCGCCATGCCGAGCTGATAGAGCGCTGCCAATAGCGCAGGCGCCAGCGGAAACGTGGTCACGTCGCCTGTCAGCGCGCCGTACAGCAAGCCGCGTCTTTCAGCCAGATTGACGGCGAAGCGGTAGATCGCATAATTCACCTCAGGCTCGTACAGATTGCCGAGCAGCGGCGCACCGAACGCGCCGATCAGCAAATAGACTGAGAAGTAGCTCAGAGTCCGCATTTGTTATCCGATTGGCACGTCGCAGGCGCGCTCAGCGGTCTATAATTGAACGTCAGCGGCGTCAATCGCGCCGTACAGCGATTACAGAACGCTTGAGCGTCCTCAGAGAAATCATTCGGAGCAATCATCCCATGAAACGCCGTTTTCGTCCACTGATATTCATGCTTGCCGCGCTGTGTTTGGCAATGCCAACGCTCGCGCGTGCGCAGCTCTCAACGCGCTTGATGATCACGCCGCAAAACGTGACGCAGCTGCAGCCGTTAGTCGCGATTACAGCACAAGGCAGCGGCGTGCGCGGCATCGCAGGCATCGCGCTCAGCCCTGATAATCGTCTATTGGCGCTCGCTATGCGCGACGGCACTGTGCGCCTGTGGCAAGTGCAGCCGCCGCAAGAGCTGTACATCATGCGCGCGCATGAGAGCGCTGTGAACGCTGTTGCCTTCAGCCCTGATGGACGTTTGGTCATCTCTGCCAGCAACGACCGCACCATTCGCTTCTGGGATGCAGCGCGCGGCACGGAAGTGAAGCAACTCGGTCCGGCGCGTGCGCCTGTCACGAGCCTTGCCGTCAGCCCGAACGGACGTTGGCTCGCGAGCGGCGCGATTGATCAGCTGGTCAGTTTGTGGACGTTGCCACACGGCGACCGCGAGAAAGTTTTCAAAGGACACGGCGGCGCCGTGATGAGCGTCGCCTTCAGCACGGATAGCCGCACCTTCGCTTCCACAGGCGCGGATAAGATCATCCACTTGTGGGATGTCGAGCGCCGCGAGCAGATTGGCGCATTGCGAGGTGCCGCTAATCAGTTGTTGGCGCTCGCCTTCAGCCCTGATCGGCTGACGCTCGCCGCAGGCGAGCGCGCCACGCCGCGCAGCACAGTCCACTTGTGGAACGCGCGCACGGGCGAGCCAATCGGCGCGCTCAAAGGCATTCAAGGGCAGTTGGCGAGCCTTGCTTTCAGCGCGGACGGCGGTCTGTTGGCAGTAGGCGCGGGCAACGGCATGACTGAAATCTGGAATGTGGCGACGCAGACGCTCATCACAAAACTTGGCGAGCCAAACGCGCCTGCGCAGCAGCTCGTCAACAGTCTGACCTTCAGCGCGGACGGCACGCTGCTGGCGATTGCGGATGCGCCTGAGCGCGTGACGATCTGGGGCATTCCATAGCGGCGCGCTAGATCATGCGCATGGTCTCAGTGTGCAGCGCGCGCTGCGCCAGCAGGTCGCGTATGGCGCGCTGTAATTTCTCAGGGCTGTGCCGCCAGGGACGCTGTGGATCGGTCAGGTCGGTCTCGATCAGGTCGTAGCGATAGCGCAGCGGATGATCGAGTGGCATAGGCGCTACATAGCGCGTATTCTCGCCTGCATTCTGCTGCGGATAAGCGTTGTTCGCCAAGATCACGTCGAAGACGTCGCGTCCGATGTGCCGCTCTAGCGCCATGACGTGATCTGCCACGCTGAAGCCATCCGTCTCGCCTTTTTGCGTGGCAATGTTGCACACATAGACGACCAACGCGCTGCTGGCGCGCACAGCCTGCGCGATTCCATCCACCAAAAGCGTCGGCAAGATGCTAGTGAACAGGCTGCCCGGTCCGATCACGATCAGCTCAGCGCTCAAAATGGCGCGGATCGAGTCAGGATAGGCGCGCGCGTTCTCAGGCACTAGGAAGACGCGCTCAATGTTGCCGCCTGACTTCGGAATTTGCGATTCGCCGATCACGCGCCGCAGTTTGCGCTCAGCCGTGCGTATCTCAGCGCCCAGCTGCACATCTTGCAGCGTGGCAGGCAGAACTCGCCCGCGAATCGCCAAGACCTGACTGGCTTCGATGACGGCGCGATCCATGCTGCCCGTGATATCGGCAAGCGCAGTCAGGAACAGGTTGCCAAAGCTGTGACCTTGCAAGCCGCCACTGGTGAAGCGGTACTGAAAGAGCTGCGTGATGAGCGATTCGTCGTCCGCTAACGCCGCAATGTTCTGCCGCAGATCGCCAGGCGCTAACACGCCGAACTCTTCGCGCAGAATGCCTGTGCTACCGCCATCGTCCGCGACGGTCACCACAGCCGTGATGTTGCTGGTCTGCGCTTTGAAGGCGCGCAGCACAGATGGCAAGCCTGAGCCGCCGCCTAGCGCCACTAGACGCAATCCATTTGTCTGGCGCGCGCGCTCGGTCATCAGGTCAACCAAGCGCTCACGGCGACCTTGTAGCAAAGGCGTGAAAATTGAGTGGCTCAGTTGCCTGATACCGATGTAGAGTGTCGCGCCGCCCAAGAGAGCGAAGCTCAGGCTGAGCGTGAGGGGTGGCACAACATCTGAGGTGAGTGTGCGCGGCAAGATCAGGTTGAGCAACAAGGCAAAAGCGAAGCTGAGCGCGAGGAAAGCGACGATCAGCAGCAGCAGCCAGCGCTTGATGCCGATGCCAGGCGTCAGCCATTTGCGCCACGCCGATGGAATACTCACTCTGTGTTGACGAGCCATGTGCGTAGCTTAGCACGCATAACGACGCACCGTCAAGACGTGCCGTTAGAAATCAGCTATGCTGCGCTGCGAGCAGTCGTGCTACACTCTGATGCTACAGCGGACGATCAGGGCTACGCTGCGACTTAAGCCATTGATGGATTACCGCTGAACAGACGAAGGAAACGAGCGATGAGCAACCTGATTGAGCCTGTAGAAGACGGGCTGCTGCTGCGCGAGAGCGGTCCGTGGGCAAAAGGCAAGCTGCGCCTGTTGGAAGCCTACATGAGCGTTTTCCACACCAGCATGCGGAAAAAGCCATGGCGCGCCTTCCACTACATAGATATCTTGGCAGGGTCGGGCAAGAATCAGGTGCGCGAAACAGGCGAGATCATGCTCGGATCGCCGCTGATCGCTTTGAAAAGCAGATTTTTCAACCGCTACTTTTTTGTCGAGGCGTCGCCTGAGAGTTTTGAGGCGCTGGAAAAGCGCGTAGCGGCGCATCCTGACTCAGCTCAGGTCACGTTGCACAAAGGCGACGCTAACTCAGTGATCGAGTCGATCTGCACTGAGAT
>Ga0308403_1000192_pt1 | contig 25806 bp, 12 predicted proteins | sample HotsprSampleOSM3_FD_203470 | JGI IMG/M metagenome (GOLD analysis project Ga0308403, IMG submission 203470) | Hot spring phototrophic mat microbial communities from Octopus Spring, Yellowstone National Park, Wyoming, United States - 20060914_OS-M3 ... | reverse complement strand
GCAACCGGCCCTGGGAGCAGTGGACGTGGCAGCAGGTGTACTGGTGGCTGTTGGAAAACCTGCCGCGCACAAACAAGCCTCAGCCCGGGGCTATACCGGTGGATCCCAGCTACTTCCCGCCGGAGATGCGGGGGTCTAAAAGCGGCGAGAGGCTGCAGGGGCCGACACCCTTTCAGCCGGACTTAGACTTAAGCTCGGACGAGGATGGCGAGGGTGGCGCGGAGCGTCACACGGACGAGGTACAAGAGCGCGTTTGGCAGCAGCGGTTGCAGCGGGCCTTGCAGGGGGACAAGCCGGGTGGGCTGTTGCGCAGCATTGCCCCGCTGTTGCCGTCCGCTCAAACGCCGTGGCGGCAGGTGTTGCGCAAAGCTTTGCAAAAGGCTTTGACCCGTCGTCGAGTGGAAGATTGGACCCGGCCCGGTCGGCGCACCCTGGCCAAGGTGGTGCCCTATTTTGAGCCCGCCCAGGTTCCTCCGCCGAGCCTGCCGGTCGTTACGGTAGTCTTCGACACTTCCGGCAGTATCGATGACGAGACGTTGAAGGTGTTTGCGGCGGAGGTGGAGCAGATTCGCCGGCAGTACCAAGCGGAAGTGTACCTGTTAGGCTGTGACGCGGCCGTTCACGGCGAAACGCGCATCCGCAACGACGGACGCTCGCTGTGGCAGCATCTGCAGACTCGCCCCAACCTGCTCAAAGGTGGGGGAGGGACGGACTTTCGCCCGGCGTTGCAGCGGGCGGCGGAACTCGGTTCCCGGCTGTGTATTTACTTTACCGACCTAGAGGGCACCTTTGGGGAGCTGCCCCGCAAGTCGATGCGGGTGGTGTGGGCGGCTACGACGGACATTCAGCCACCCTTCGGTGAGGTTGTACGTATTGGAGGTTGAGGGTGATGTTGGAAGTTCCTTTGCCGGTATTTGAGCAGTGCCGCCCGGGCAGCGCGCCGGATGTTTTTATTCCGCAGCGGGCGCACGAGGGGGATGCCGGACACGACGTGCGGGTTTACATTGACCAACCGGCTTGGACGCCGGCGGTTGAGGAGCTGTTCTCACGGTACCGTATTGTGCCGGAAGGCCCGGCGCCGAAACTGCTGGTGAACCGCGAGCCGGTTGCGCAGCTGGAGTTATGGGAGAAGCGGCTGCGGGACGCTTATGGGGTGTTGTTACTACCGGGCCAAGGGACGACGCTGCCGTTGGGTTTCAAGGTGGCGTTGCCGGAGTTGTCGCCGCCCTGGGCGATGACGATGAAGATTGTGGGGCGTAGCGGCTGGGCCGGAGTAGACCGGTTGTGTGTGGCCAACGCGCCCGGCATTGTGGACTGTCGCTATCGGGAGGAGGTGATGATCAGTTTGGAGAACCGGTCGCCGGTGCCACAGCTGATTCTCAACGAGGCGCGAGTGGGGCAGGCGCTGTTCGAGGTGGTGCTCAGCTTCGACCCAAGGCAGCGACAAGGCCGGGTGGGAGCCGGGGGACGTGGAGGCCACGGCAGCACCGGCGTTTAGCTAGACCGCCGAGAAGCCCCGCCCTCCGTCCGCAGGACGTATGGCCTACGGCCCGCTGAAGCGAACGCACTAGCGGCGCGGAGCGCTTGGGTCGCTAGGGAAAGGCGGACGTCGGCAGTCGGAGTCGGGAGTATATCATCGCACGTTGGCGTCGACGCGGGCTTGCTCGCCGCGGCAGTACATGCCGGTGTCGCAGCGCAGGGGGACGGTGGAGTCTTCCGTAGGGTTGTTCGCTACCCAAACGGTCTCGCGTGGCGGTCGGTTGCGGTTGACCTGAGCCGGCTGCGTTTGCCGGGCTTGTACTTCAGGACGGGTATGGAGTCGCCAGCCGTAGGGAATAGCGCTATCGGAGCGGTGAGCAGGTCGTGACCGGCGGGCGTTGACGGTTGCGCTGCGGCTGCGCCGTGTTTGTTGCGCTTGTTTGACGAGGTTATTGGCCTCTTTAAGCGCCTGTTCATGCTCCTGCAAAGCGCTGTCCAGACCTGAGTCGGAGCGGGGGCGGGATTGTACTTGAGCGACGGCCTCGGCGTCGCGCAGAGCTGCCTGTCCTGGCAGAGCGACCGGTGGGGCTGGAGGCGAGGCCGGGGCCTTCTGCTCGGCGAGCGCGTGCGGGCGCACCGCAGCTACAAAATGTTCGAACGTGTCGATGGAGCGAAGCTGCACGGGCTTATCGGCGGTGGGGCGGTCGACGACCATGCCGTCGCCGACGTAAATGCCGACGTGGGTGATGACGTCTTTGCTGTAGCCGCCGTAGGTGCCGCCCCAAGCGACGATATCGCCGGGTTTGAGTTGGCTTTTATCGGTAATGATTTGGCCGATGTCCTCGCCGATTAGGCTATTGGCAAAGCCGGCGCCGGTGCGGCTGTGGCCGACGGCAGCGGCGTCGTAGGGCTGTCGGGTCACGCCCAGCTCGATACCGGCGCGGCGGTAGATTTCGCGTACGAAGTGGGCGCACTGCGCTGTCTGCCCCTGGTTGTAGTGGTAGCCGGCGGCACGTGTCGCCTCGGCAGACACCTGCGACGCCGTCGCCGTTGCCGGTTCGACGGTGCGGTTCTCTTGCAGGACTTCCCGGTACTGTCGGACCTGTTCCAGGTGGGCGCGCACCCGTTGCGTAGCCTCACCGACGGTGATAGAGCCGTCTTGGTCGACGTCTAAGCCGCGGTTTTGCCGGTAGGCTACGCTGCCCTGTTGGAAGAGGACGTGGTCGCTGTCTTTGCCCACGGCTGCCGGATAAAGCACCGCCATATAGGCATCTTCCAGGCTGTCCAGCTTGCCCTTGTACGGGCTGAGATACTGTTCGACAACGTCCAGCTGCTCCGTAGGCGTCATAGCCGCCAGCTGTTCGGTGGTGTAGCCTAAGCCCGCAGCAGTAGCAGGCATAAACTGGATGAGACCGGTGGCGCCGGAGCCGGCGGCGTTGCGAATGTCGGAGCGAAAGGTACCGCCGGTCTCAAAGCTCATCACCGCCAGCAAATGGTCGGGGTCCATGCCTAAGTTGGCGGCAACGCGGTTTACCTTGTCTAGAAACGCTTGGTCGAAAGGAGCGCCTTCCTGTACGCGTGCCGAGCGAGGCGCTTGTGGAGTTGGCTGCAAAGCTTGCCTGGGAGCCCCCTGTGAAGCCGAAAGCACCAAGCCCAAGCCTTGAAAGCCGGGCAGACGTTGCAGCAAAGCGGCGGCTGCAGCCTGCAGGCTTGCCCTCCAGTCGCCCGCTTGTCGCTGCGGCGGTCTTGCAACAGCGATAGGAACTGCAGTCGTCTCCTCGACTTTGGAGGCGGAAACCGGTTGCTCCAGGTGGCGAGTCAGAGCCCGCCGGCGGCGGCGCTGTCGTTGCTGTTCGACGCCAGCCTCTTTTTGAGCGGCCTCAGGCTCTGAAAGCAGGTAAAAAGGCCGGTTCATATGCCTCAGCAGATCCGCGTTTAAGGATCGTGCCGTCGGATAAAGCTGCGGTTGCAAGGGAGGCTGTGGAGGCTGTAGCGGCCCTCTGGAGCCGCGCCGCAGCGTGGACTGCAACTGCGGACGAGGCCGAGGACGGCTAAAGTCCACATAGGTCCAAATCGGCTCTTCAGGCAAACCTGGTGGCGACCCGTAGCCCATGCCCGCAGGTGCGCCTAAGTGGCTGAGCAAGCTGGAAGGCACCAAGCTGCGCGGCTCGGGAGCCTCAGCCGGACTCCACATTAGACGATAGAAACTCCTCTGGTACTCCGATCGTACCCAGCGTTCTACCTCCTCGCGCAGGCGACGTTCCTGCTGTCGTCGCCGAGGTTGATGGACGTAGGTGTGCCAGAGCGGAGTTAACGCGCGCTCGCGGGTGTTCTGCCAAGCAGCGCGAAGGTGAGCAATACCGGGCATCTTCTCCAGAGGCAGGCCCAGATGACGCAGGCCCCGCTCTCCAGCTCGAAACAGCCAAGCTACAGCTTCCGAAATGGCTACTTGCACGGCGACGTAGGTGACCGCGCTCGTCAGCGGAGCCAAGGGGCCTGTCAGACCGCCGACGGTCGTTGCCGCCAAGGCGGCCAGCGGATGGCCTATCCAGGTGCCTACGACGCGGCCCGCCGCCGACGCCAGATGCTGAGATCCTTCGGCTGCGCGGCTTTCATCCCCCTCCAAAATTAGGTAAGAGCCGTAGAGGGCCTGGGCAATATCGACGCTGTGGCGCAGCCAGACGGAATCCAGCTTAGGTGCCAAAGGTGCCAGCTGCACTGCCGAGTCGTCCACCCAGTGCCGCGCCACTTGGGCCGCCGGCACGCCCGCCCGCACCCGGGCAAAGGCAGTGCCGGGCAGACGCAGCGCCGCCCCCAAACGCAAGGCTTGGGTGGCGCCGAAGTAGAGAACGCGGGCACCCAAACGGCGCGCTGCCGTGTTGGCAGCGTTCTTCAGCCGCGTGAAAGGAAGCGTCAAGTTGCTGGGCAGGACAAACGAAAGCTTAGAAGCGATCGTCAAATCGTGTACGGCCCAGCCAATTTGGTTCCAGGCGATGAGCGAGTACCGGCGCGGATCGTCGGGCTCGCTGTTTAAAAAGAGGGCGCGCAGCTGCCCGCGCAGGGCGGCGGCGGGCAGGTGCTGCCAGCCCTTCACCAGCCCCACTCCCCAGTGCAGACGACGCACAGCTTGGCGGGCGCTCTTTCGGTCTACAGCAGAAAGCAGCTCTAGCGTGCTGCTGCCCAGCGTGTACCAGCCGTACAAAGCCCGCACGCCCCCTAAAGTGCGAGTAAAGGGAATGGCGGAGGCGGCTTGGACAGCCAAAGCCTGCAAGAAGCCCAGCGGCAAGCCAACGGCAGCTAGGGCGACCGCGACGCCGGGCGGTAAGCGCTCTCCCCAAGTCTCGCCGGCAATGCCCCCCAGCGCCGTACCCAGGCCGGCCCCGAGGGGGCTGCCTCCGGTGGCCAAAAAGCCCAGCAGCGCGCCCAGCACGGAGCCGTAAACGCTGCCGCTGGCTCGGCCCAATCGTCGCTGTCCCGCCAGGCGCACCCGTTGGTTGTCGCTCATCACCTGTCGGTAGCCCATAAGGAGGTTAGCCAGATCCCAGTACGACAGCGCCGGCAGAGCCTCGCTCACGGCCTTCTCCACGGCAAGAGCTAGCTGGCTGGTCGGGAATACCCCTGGTGGACTTACCTGGCGTATTTGTCGCAGTCGCCGTCGCAGCCAGGGGCGCCAGCCGGCTGCCTGTTCGTCGAAAGCCTCGGCAGCCTGTAAGTGCTGCGTTAAACGCTGTCTCCAAGCCGGCAAAATGCGTCTCCCAATGACCTCCTGCAGTTCCGCCACCCGTCCGCTGCTGCGCAGTTCCTCTAGGGCTAGCCAGGGGCGGTTGTCTTCCAGCAGAGCTTCGCTGCGCTGGCGACGTAGCCAAACGGCAGGGTAAGCGCTAAGGCTGCCCAAAAGCGCCCCATAAGGTCCGTACCGCAGCTCGCCCAAAGCTGCGCCGTACAGAGCTGCCAGAGCCCGACGCTGTTCCACGACGCCGGCAGTCAGTTCGGCTTGACGCTGCGCTCGCAGCAAGGCGTCGGTGCCCGCTGCAAGCTCCAGGAAGCCTACACCGTAAGAGGCTTCGTCCACCAAGTCGTTGAACAAAAACCGCCCAAACCGCTGACCGGCACCGCGGTTAAGCAGGTAAGCTGTGCCGCCCATAACGGCGCCTACCAAAGTGGTGGCGCTGTAAAACTGCAGCTTCTCCCAAGGCGTCTCCGGCGGGGCGTCAGCGCGCACCCCAACGCCTAAAGCCAGGCCCAAGCCGGCGCCGGCCAACAGGTAGCCGCCCCAAGTCCAGCGCCCGGCCCATCCCCAGTCCACTTGGGGTAAATTGGCCCAAAACGGCCTGGCCGACGTCGCCGACGCTGCCGTAGCAGCCTGCGCGCTATCGATCATCTGCTGCAAGGCGTTTAGGCGACGAATCTCGTCGTAAGCCGCCCGCGCTGCGGTATACGTCAAAGCGCCCAGCAAGCCGTAAGTGAGGTGGCGAGAAGGCGTGGGGTTGCCGCTTAAAAAGGCGGCCACGTTGCCCAGAATCAAGCCGTGCAGCAGCGGCGACGCCCAGCTGACGTGACCGGTCTGGCGGCGGTGACGGTATAGGAGCTGCAAAAGCGTTCCCGTTCCCGCTCCGACAGCTGCTCCCCAAACCCGTTCGGCAGCGCTGTCCGAGCTGTTGAGGTCGGCCAGCAGCATACCCAAAGCTGCGCCGGGGTAAGCCCAAGCGCCTTTTTGCAAGGCCAACAGGCCCAGCAGCGCGTAGTAGGGGGGAGAGCCGCTGCCGGCTAAGCTCAAGGTGGACGCCGCCAACAGCCAGCCGCTGCGGCGCCAAGGCTTGGGCAAGCGAACAAGGTTGGCCAACCAGAGCGCTGCGCCGGTGTACGCTGCCCAAGCGTAGGGACGCTCCTGCTCTTCGTCTCGGTAAAACGACAAAGCCATAAGCCCCAGCCCGAGCAGGCGCAGGCCGGCTCGCCGACGACCCCTGAGCGCCAACCTCCACTCGTTGCCCAGCCAAACGCCGGCGGGCAGCGTTAAAGCCAGAGGCGCATTTAAACCCCACCCTGCCACTGCTCCCGCCAGCGCCCCGCCGACGACAGGAACGGCGGCGTGGCTCAGGACTCGGTGCAAGCTGCGGTTAAGGCTCCACACCTGTGGCATGGTCCCAGTTGCCCAACTGCTCAAATACAAGCCCAGGCCCACCATCTGGGCGTAGGGGGCAAGAGGCTCCTCGCGCTGCTGTAAACCCCACCCGTATAGGCCTAACGCCGCTAAGCGCAATCCTGCGCCCGGCAAGGGGTGGCCGCGCCAACGGGCTACGACGTCGTCCAAGGCTATTAAGCCCATAGCAGCCCAGCCCAGGCGCCGTAAACGGTCGCCAGTCGTGCTGGAGCCTGCTCCCCAAGTTAGAACAGCCGCAGTTCCCACCAAGCCGGCTGCGCTCAAGTACAGGGCATAGCGCCAGAACCGTCCCACAGACGATCCCTGCCCGAGAGCAGGCGGGCTACCAAGGTCGCCGCCTTGGAAAAGACGAAAGGCTATTCGCGGTCGCCGTCGCCAACGCTGCGCCAGCCAGCCTAGGGGGCGCCCAAGCCAGGAAGCGTCGCGCAGGCCGGGCGAGGCGACGCTGCGCGCCGGATGCAAAGCCCGGTCCCAACGCCGACCCAGCTCTTCGCCAAACTGAGCCAGAGCTTGTTGCCAGGCCGACTGCGTTGCAGCCGGGGGAGTCGGCAGAGGAGGCAGGGGCTGTCGAGGCGGCAGTCGCAAGTCTTGTCCCCACCGCTCCAGAGCCTGCGCTACGCGGTCTACGCCCGTCGCTAAAGAAGTCGCGCCGGGCAAAGATACCGTCACCTGACGCGGGGCAGCCAGCTGCGCCCAACGCGATTTGGACGAAGCAAACCAGGCCTTAACCGAGGGCAGAAACGGCGCAGCAGGACCGGGCGGCGCAGCAGCAGCAGCAGCAGCAGAACCGGGTGGCGGCGCAGCAGCAGCAGCAGCAGCAGCAGAACCGGGTGGCGGCACAGCAGGATCAGGCGGCGGCGCAGCAGGCGCAGCAGGGTCGGTTCGCAGCAGAAACCGCTCTAGGCGCGCCTGCAGCTGTCGCTGCCAGAGGGGCCAAAGAGCCGTTGTTGTCAGAGAGGGCAGCCGCCAAGACATAGCCGGCAGAAGTCGGCGCGTTCGCCGCAGGGACGGCAGAGGGCGGCCCAGCGAAAGCCATACGGCCCCAATTCCTACCCCGGCCCACCAGCCAGGAGCTGTAAAGTCCGTTTGCAGGTGTTCGCGATGGCTCCACAGCTGCCAACCTAACAGAGCTATACCCCCTAAACCGAAAAGCGTAAGCGTAAGGGGCAAATGCTGTACGGCGGCGTGGGCGATGCGTAGGTGATGGCGCGCCACGTAAGCCAAACCGTGTCCGGCGACTATGCCAAGGCCGGCTCCCATGCCCAGCTGCCACCAGGTTGGAGGCCCGTGAGGCGCCGCCCACAGGTGGGCGCCCAGCAGGCCTAGTCCCAAGCTGCCCAGCGTCAGCCAAGGCAGACGACGCGAGGGCGCGGGGGCCTCAGGCGCCGGCGCCGGCGCCGACGCCGCTTCGACGATGCCGTAGCGCTGTAGCCAAGCTCGTAGGCTTTGTCGCCACACCTCTAGCTGGTCTAAAGGCACCGACTCCGCACTTTGACGCCAACCGTGTAAAAACGAGGCAAGATCGTCGAGAAGCAGAGCCTGTGCGTAGCCGAAACGGGCCTGAGCTCCGGCAAAGGAGCCGCGCACGGCTCGCAAATGGGTGACGCCGCTCACGTAGCTGTATACAGGCTCGGAGCTCGTCCACTGGCCGGCAAGGTAGCCGGCGGCCAAGGCCAAACCCAGCTGCGCTAAGCCGCTGCCGGTCAAGCCACGAGCTACGCCCAAGGCCACCGCCGCCGCTTGCCCAGCGCGCAAAGCACTCTGCGCTTCTAAATGTTCGGCAGGGCTAAGGTCGGGAGCGCGCAACAGCTCCTCCTGATAGCGCAAGTCGAGCACCTGCAGCAGGGCGTGCCAACCGGCAGCTCCGTACCGACCGGCTAAAGCAAAGAGGCCCTGGGTGACAACGGGGAAGGTGCCGCGAGCCAGCGTGCCCCGCAGCTGCGCTTCCCGCAGCTCTTCGTTGCGCTCAGCTCGTCCCATCATGCCCCCGGCTATCCTGTGGTCTTGCAGCATTTGGCGCCGCCGGAGAACGGCCTGTAAGCTGTTGCTGAGACCTTGGCCGAGGTCAAACGGGTCTGCAAGACGGCCCGCCTCGGCAGGAGAGCGAAAACGGTGTTCGCCCAGCTCATCCCAGCTATAAGCGGTTTGGCCTAGGTAGTAAGGGTGAACCAGCTCGGCGTCAAGGCCGCGGTACAAGCGCAGGCTACGTTCCAGAAACAGCTCCTGGCCGGCACGGGCCGCCAGCAGAGGACTGCCGTAAACCCAAGGCTCCCGGCCCAGCCAAGTCTGCCGCCCCAACTCGCCGTTCAAACGCCCATAGTAAGCGCTGCGAGGCAGCACCATTCCTATCAAAGTCTGCGTCAGCAAGTCTCGACGCAGGGAGCGCTCCCACCAGCGGGTCAAAAGGGGCCCCGTAACCCGCTCGGTCAAGAGGCGCCCTAGCTGCGGCAGCCCGGTTAAACGTGCCGGCCCGCCAAGAACCCGCCCAAGGCCCAACAGGCCTTGGGCCAATGCGTTTTGTACAGTCTCGCTAACCCAAGCTGCAGCTCGTACCAAGGGGTTACGCCGGTAGTTCTGCCCCACCCAACTCAACGTCAAGGCCAAGGCCAAGTAGCCCAAGGCGCCTCCGCCTCGCATAGGCAGCAGCTGCTCCAAAGCTCGGCTCAACAAGGGCACGGCCAGCAGCTCAAAGCCGCTCAGCACCAGGTTATGAGCTGCCGCCTCGCGCAAATAAGGGTCGGCAACATCGTCCAACAACAGAGCCAGAGACTCGCTCACCGTGTACAAGTCCGGCAGCTGAAACGTTAAAAACTCCACGCTGCCGGCAGCCACTCGGCTCAAACCCTGCAACCGGGACCGCAGCGGAAGCTGCTCGGGCATCGGCACAACCTGCAGGTTCTGCCAGCGGCGCACATGGCGGTGCGGGTCGTATAGCTCGCGGGCCCGCCGCGATAGCTCCAAAGTCTCAACGACGTTTGCATACCACGCCGATCCTTCATAAAAACGAGCAAAGTCGGCCATGAGGTAGGTCGGATTCGCCCCATAGCGGGCAAGGCTGCGCTCCAGCTGTTCGGTCAACGCCCGGTGCAGCTCTGCGGCCTCTGTCGCGTTGACCAAAGCCTGGGCCAGCTCGCTGGGCTGGCGGCCGTAGACCCGTTGGGCGAAGGGTTGGTCAGCTACCAAAATGCGCAGCACGTTCTGCAAGTCCGTCTCCAGCTTCTGCAAGGCCGGTTCCAAGCCCTGGCTTTTCAGCGCTTCCCAGGCGGCAGTCTCCCCCCCGTGACGCTGCAGCAAAGCATGCAGCAGACGATCCCGATAGTTGCGGCTAAAGTCGTTGAGAACCTCCTCCAAAGAGCGATAAGCTTTGTTGACACTGCCGGCGTGCTTCAGCGTCGAAAGAAGATCGCTAGGCGGCGTATCTAAGGGGATGAGACGTCCGCGCTCGCGCAACTTGACGCCACTTACAGTGGCGCGAGCCGGCGTTCCCAGGTGAAACGCCTTGCCTTCAGGCGTGGCGCTGCCGTACTGCTGCTGTACCGACAACAGGTCAAACCCCAGATGCTGGCGGTAAGCCTCGCGCACAATGGCGGCAGCTCCCAACGACATCACCGACAAACCGTACAAGGCGGTGCCGGCAAACAGCAAAATGCCCAACGGCACTCCCAACACCGGTAGCTCCAGGGCCATCTCCATACCCTGCTGCAAGGGCCGCTGCAGCAACTGCGGCCAAAACGGAACTCGTACAGCCAGCTCGGCAGCTCGTAGCCCTTGCAAATCTTGAGCCAAAGCCTGTGGCAGCAGCGGCTGGCGGCCGCTGCCCAACACAGAGACAGAGGGAACCCAAAGCGCTTCGTGGCGGCGGATAGAAGCATAAAACTGGTCTAGGCGCAAGTCAAATCCCAAAAGCAGCTCCTGCGCGTAGCCGTAAAAATCCATCTCCAGCTCCGCCGGGCGCTGCCAAGACAGATGCTGGGTCAGCAACTGGCGACGTCGCCAAGCGCTCAGCAAGCCCGGGCTGTAGCCGTAGGCCGTAGTTTCTGCCATCGACACGCGAAAAGGTCGTTCGCGCTCTAAGCCGCCGCGCAGGCGCGCTCGCAGCGTGTCCGCATCGTGTTGTTCAACTCCGGCCACTTGTTCGACAGCCTGTTGCAGATCCAAAACCCGCTGCGTGCGCAAACGCATAAAGAAGCGGCTGGTGGAAATATCGGTGTCCTCCGACTGCGCTTGAAAGTAAAACGTGTAGCGGTAGCCGAACTTGTCGCTGCGCAGGGTGGCGCCGTGGGTAAACATCCCCACAAACGGCTGCGCGGTGTCGGTGTAAGCGCCGGCACGCCCGAAGGTGGCCATGTCGGCCAGGCGCAGCGCCAAGCCGGGCAAGCCCCGCCGACGGGTGCGTACCAGGCCCAGTTGTTCCTCTTCCGGCTCCAAACGAGCCAGCAAGCGCAAAGCGTGTCCCAGAGGCCCCGGCAACGACTCGTCAGCCAGCGTCGTGAGCACAGCTCCCGTCAAGGCCAAGCCCACAAAAGTCAGGCCCGCCACCCGCATTCGCGTGCGCCAAGCCCGCCAGTCGGCTTTCAAATAGCGGCTGTAAAATGCCCGTTCGACGGCAGTAGCCCCCTCCGGCAGGACGGGCGGCGTGTCTCCCACCGTCAAGCGAAACGTTTCGCCGCGGGCGTGGGCGCGCGCGCTGTAGGCGGCGATTTCCGCTGCCACCGCCTCTCGGCCCGCCATAGCCCGCCAGGTCAACTCTTGCAGCAGGGACAGGCGGCGCTGCACAAGCTGGAGTCGAGTCCGCGGCCGCCCCAACCGTCGCCGCTGTCGCAAAGCCTGCGCTCGCTGCAGCAGCCGCTCCGGAGACTGTAGAAAGCCCGCCTGCTCAAAAATCGCCCCTAACGGTATAGCTCCCAACAGCGGCGCCAGCTCGGTATAAGCCCAGGTACGGCTGGCCTCGTCGTCCCGCACATAGCCGGCAGCCGGATCGCTCAACAGGCGCAGCAAAACTAAGCCAGCATAGTAGCTTTTGGCGTAGGACGGAACGCGCGCCCAAGCTTGGCCCAAAACCTTTGCCAGCGACTGCACGTCGGCGGCCACCTGCGGGTTGGCGCGCGGGTAAAAAGCCAAGAAGTGCCGCATAGCCCGGAGGCTCACCCCGCTTACCTGAAACGGCAAAGCCAGCAGGCTGGCAGCGCCCGCGTGCAAAGCTTCGCCCAGCTGCAGCAGAGGGCGCAGATCCGCCGCAGGACGCGGCTGCAGCGCCTTCCAAGCCAGCCCCACGCCACCCCAAAAGCCGACAAACTCCAGCGCTCGCTGAAACTCCGACTGCGGTATCCAAGTTAAACCGGTGCCCCCGTACAACCAGCGCTGCTCGTCGTCGTACCAAATGCGCCGGCCCCCCAAACGGCCCAAAGTCAACGTGTTGACTACACCGCGCGCAAAGGAGAGGGCTTTCGTCCACCAGGGGTCGACTTGCCCCACAGGACGGTCAAGGCTGTACTCGTAGCGAGTCTGGGCTATATGTAGAGGGGGCTTTTCGGTGTAGACGCCTACCGGGAAAGTGAGCAAGAAGCCCTGCCCCAACAAGGGGGGCAGCTGCACCCCGAAGCTAAACGTCAAAACTCCGCCGCTTTCCCGTAAAGCCAGCGGAAACTGAAACAGGGGTGAGACCATCTGGTGAGCCAAAGTCTGCACAGGCCGCTGTCGCTCCTGGGTGGTCAAATAGCGATGGGCCTGCAACAGCAAAGCCTGGCGACGGGAGGGGCTTTCGGCAGCAGCGGCGCGGGTCAGCAGCTGCGCGACGGCGAAGCCGACCATGTCCACTTCCACTCCCTCGTCGCGGCCCGTCAGACGGTTGTAGAGGCTGGCCAGCAGGTGGGTACCCGCCTGCAGCAGCACCGGCGTCAGCGTGCCTACCAGCAGCGCTGCCGTCGTGTGATAGCGCAATTCGACGCCGCGCGGGCGCTGCCCTAACCGTTGGTACGCTTCTTCCACGTCGCGACGGCGAACCGACGGCCGCCCTTGTAAGCCCTGCAGCCAGCGGTTGCGCTCCTGCAAAACCGCGTCGATCCAATCCAAAGGCGGCCCCTGGCCCGGCACAACTTCCACCGCTTCGGCAAACCAATGCCCGGCCAAGTAGCCTGCCCCCAACCCCACTCCCAAAGCCAAAGCCGCCGGCAAAGTGCCGGTTAGCTGCTGGCGGAAAACCTCGCCACCTTGCACTACGCTATAGGGCAAGGCCAACAGCTGGCTGAACAGGTCGGCACCTCGGTTGGCAAAGACGAAGTAGTCCAACACCTTGTTTATCGTCAGCGCCAGAGCCGCTGCCTGTAAAGTTGTGCGCGCCTGGCGCAGCGACCAGGGGCCCAAGCGCTTGCGGTAGGGCTGGCGCGGATCCGGCGTAGCTGCCGGTGGCTGCAACAGCGACTCGTAATCCCCCACCTGCTGTCGCCGTTGTTCATCCAGCTGCAGCTTAAGGTTTTCCAGCGCCGCAAGAGGTTGACCCAAGCGTTGCAACGCCTCCTCAAAGCCTTCCACCGTCGCCGGCACCTGGCTCAGCTGCGCCCGCAGCTGCTGCAGCTGCTCCTGCACCTGTTGCCTTAAATACTGCTGCCGCCAGAGCCAGTTGATATTCTGCCGCGCCCGCTGCCAGAGTCGTTGCGGAGCCTGCATAATGTCTTGAGGACGTCGCTGGGGAAAAATCAGCCTCGTCAAAAAGCGCAGGCTGTCGTCCACAAAGTCGAAAACTTCCTCGAAGGAGAACAAGCCCTCGTCCGGCCCACCGGCCAAGGTGGGCATGGTCTCAGGATCAAAGGGGCGCAGCGTGCGGCGCAAAAAGGGAACATAATACAACGGGTTGGCCGGCAGCAATCGCCCGACGGCGTCGTATTGTCGCGCAATGTCGCGCACACGGCTGGCGCCCACGTTGCGCACGTGGTAGCGAATGAGATTCCCCTCGCGCTGCCCTTGCACTTCAACCTGCTTGCCCAGCAGAACGTACAGTTGCTGCAAAGCTCCCACATACTTGGCGTAGTTCTCGGCTTGAGCAGCGCGGTCATAAGGGTTAAAAGCCATGAGCAAAGGCATCATCAGCCGCGCAAATCGCTCCTGCCCGTAGAAACGCCGCGCGTTGACGGTAAGGCTGAGCAGGCCACTCTGCACCTGCGCCGTTACGTCGCCACCTCCCAAAGGAAAACCTCTCTCGATATCCGCCACAATCTGCTGGCCAAACAGAGCCGCCCGCGCCGTCGCATAGAGGTCTCGAGCCCAGCCTTCAGGAAGCGCGTAGTTGGAAAGCAGAAACTCGTAGGTAGACTCCACCAAACGGCCAACAATGTGGCTAATGGGCATGGACAAGGTGACGTAGGCCACCGCTGTAGCGCCCGCCGACTGCAAGTGGCTGTAAACGCCGCGCAGCAGCTCCTCTGCAGGACCGGGCTCCTCTCGGTCGTCGGCAGGCGCCGCGCCGATGGCCCGGTCCACAAGGCGACCCAGCCCGCCGACCACGGTGCCCAACACGCCTCCCCCTTCCCAATAGAGGTCGGTGCCCAAAACCCAGTTCAGGCGATGGCCTAAGCTGGGCTGCTGCATAGCCTCGTCCAGACGACGCAAGCTATAAGGCACCTGTTCAAACGGGACACCGGTCAGCCACTGGTAGCGCTGGCTAAGGGCGTAGGGCCGAAACCGATAGCCTAACCGAGCTTGCTTGTAGAACAGCCAACTGTCGTAGCGAGCAGACAGCAAGTAATGGCTATAAAAATCGGGCCGGTAAAGCACATGGGTGCCCTGCGCGTAAGCGCGGATGTCTAGCAGGCTCAGGTCGCTTCGACCCCCTCGGGTCAGATTTAAAGGGCGCATGTCGTAGCGCTCGCGATGGCCCAGCAGCTCTGCGCGTAGCTGTTGTTCAAACTGTGGGTCGCTTAAATGTAGATCTACGTCCAGGGAATAGCCGCTGTCGGCAGCTTGGGTGCGGTTGTGGGAGCCCACCACCGCCAACTGCCCTTCGACGGCAGCGGCTTTGACATGGTAGAGAAACCAGCTGCCCTCGCGGCGCTGCGGCGAAACGTAAACCCGTATGCCACTGCGGGCGGCCAGCTCCAACAGCGGCCGCCGGTTCTGCAAGCCCGACACCGCTTGCGGCCCGTCCGGGTAAGTGGTGAGCAAAATCACCTGCACTCCCCGCTGCGCCGCAGCCGCCAGCTCTAAGACCGTGGGCAGACTGTTGATGTAAGGGCTGGCTAAGACCACCTGCTGGCCAGGGCGGGCCAGGCGCACGGCCTCCTCCAAAGCTAAACTGCTCTCCAAGCCCAAGCGCAGGTAGCGACGCTCCAAAGCGTAGGGGTCTCCCCCCGTCGCCAACGTCTCTTGCGTGGCCCGCACCTCCTCTACCAGCTGTGGCTCCGTCGCCTGCACGGCCAAATTGGCTTGCACAAGACCGGAAGTGCCGCGCAGGCGGTCGAGCCACCGCTGCCAAAAGCCTGCCGCTTTATGGCGTGCTGTCTCCTCCAGCTCAGCGGGATTACCGGTAGGCAAGAAGGCCGTCGGCTGCCCTCCCACATCGCCAACGTAAGACTTCCAGTGCAGCCGATACCGACTGCGCGGCGTCGAATAAGGGACAACCTGCACACCTTGTCGTTGCAAGTCGGCAGCCCAGCGACGGTGCTGAAAGGCCTGCCATCCCTCCAGATGGCCCATGTTGAGCACAACCTGAGCCGCATTTTCGAAGTTTTGCGTGGAGGGCGGCGCGCTGTAAACGGTCGCCCGCAGTCGCCGCGCCCGTTGCAGGAAGTCCAGATGGGCTTCCCGGTAATCTTCAGCGGTAATGAGATCGATGCGCCCGGCCACCTGACAGCTCCGTCGGATAGGCCAACAACCGCTCTCGAGTCACCCCTTCCACGTAATGCACGCTGTAAACGGCTCCCGGTGGAGGTGGATTTTCCAGCCAGAGCAAACTGTCGTCTTGCAACCGCCAAACTCCGGCATGGCCGACGTGTAACACCTCGTACAAAGCCCAGCCAGGAGCGACCGGCAACGCATCGGGGCCGCCGCTGTGCGTCACTCGAGCCATCTGCAGCGGGCGCGGGGCCGGCACAATCCACTGCTCGGTGCGCAGCGGTCGCGCGTTGGGGTTGTCCGGGCGATAATAAACGGTGTAACGGCCCGGCCCACTTAAAAGCCGCAGGCGCAATACGCCCTCGCCGGACACGTTCAGGTAACTGCTGTGGGGCAAGGTGTCTGCCGCATCGGGCGGCACAATCTCCAGCCAAAGCTGACGTGTGACGGGCAAAGCCGAAGTGCCGTCGCCGTACAAAATTGCAGGACGAAGCCGCAAGACCACCGGCGTGTAGACAGGCTGCATAGCGCCACCTCGCTCGCCTCACTGTAAAAGAAATATCGCCCCAACAGGTGTGCAGACAGTTGCACAGACAGGCGCCGCAATCGCCAAGCAGCATAGAAAAAAGCCTGTAGGATGCGCCGTGTCCAACCTCGAGCTGCTGCAGCACCTGGAGAACCTGGAGCGGGAACTGCTGACGCTTAAAGTTCAGCAGCGTATTTTGGTGAGCGCCTTAAATCGTTTGTACGCCGCGTTGCGCGCCCACCAACGCTGCAAAGGCCAGGCTGCCGACGCCATCGACCAGAGCTTGTACTGTGTCTTGCAAGAGTTCGAAGAGCCCTCGTCCAAAGAATAGCGCCCGCGTTTCTGTAGGTTCTATGGCCGATACGAATGACAACCGCAGCGCCGGCATAGATTGGCTGGAGGCCGCCTATGCAGCCAACCTCTGTCGGCAAATCTACGCGCCCAACGCTGCCGGCCCCTTTTGCCTGTACATCGGCCATCAAAGTACCTTAGCCGGTCTGGTGCGCCAAGAAAAAGCTCTATACGTCGTCTTCCAAGGCACCAACGAAGCTGCCGACTGGATGGTTAACCTCCAGTTTTGGAAGGAGCGCGCTCCCTACTTCGGCGGCGGCAGAGTTCACCGCGGCTTTGCTGCCGTAGCCCGCGCTTTTGTGAACGATATACGCCAGCTGTATCAACCCGGACAGCGCCTGGTCTTGGCCGGACATTCCCTGGGCGGAGCGCTGGCGACGTTGGTGGCCTACGCTCTGGCGGATTTGCAACCGGTCGTCTACACGTACGGCCAGCCTCGGGTAGGCGACCGTCGGCTGAGCGCTGACATCGACCACAAAATTCGTCGCTATTACCGTTTTGTACACACCAACGACATCGTGCCCTGCCTGCCCTTGTTGGGCTACCGACACGCCGGACAGCTGTACTATATCGACCGCAAAGGCGTGCCCAGTGCCGTTGCCCACCTGCACCTGCGCCTGTTCTGGGATCGCGCTCTGGCCTTACTGCAGTTTTACCTGCAAGAGGGCTGGGGGCTGCACAGCGTTGCCGCCCACGACATCACGCATTACGCGCTTGCCCTGACCCGCCATGCCATTCCGTACTGCCCACGCCTTGCCTAGGCTTGTCGACGGCACCTACGCCGCCGGCTGGGACCGTTTTCGCCCGCCTCCGGACCTGAAAGGGCGCCTAGACCTTTTGGCCGCTCCCTTTGGCGGAGCCGAAAGGCTAGAAGCTCTGCTTTCGCCGCAACAGCTGGCTAAACTGCTCACCTTCCCCGGCTTCATCTACGTCGTCAGCCCCTGGGCTATTGAGGTCAACCTAGCCGACCACGGTTACGTAGAGAACACGCCTTACAGTGTGCTAGACGAGCGCAGCGGCGCCCATCTCTACACTGCCGTCTCCGTCTCGCTGACCTTGCAACGGGTAGTCAGCGACCGGCGCGTCCATGTGCCTTACCCGGTCTCCGGCGTGTTCATCGAGGAGCTGCCCCACCCGGTCGAGGAAGACGGCACCGTATGGGTGACCGACCGCCGCGACGGCGCCCACGTCGAAGTCGTCGTACCGGCGGGTCGCTTCGGCGTCAACCCAGAGGATCAAGAGTTGGTGACAAGCCGTCCCCATGGCAGCCTCGTGCAAGTGCTCTACGACGGCAGCCTCGGCCCCGTCACCGGCCTGCTGCTCATCTGCAACCAAAGGCCGCCCGCCTACCGCCAAGCTCAAGTGCGACGCTGGCTGGCAGAAGTCGAGACAGCCCCGTTGCCATCGGACAGCCATGAGCTGTTCCTCTACGTGGAATGCCTGCGCCGAGAAGCCCCCATTACCGTCAGCTTTGTTCCCGGCTCCTGGAGCCAGCAGCTAGGCTACACCCAGATTCTGCACCACCCGGAAGCTCACCACTACAACCACCCCGGCCACGCCCCGCTGGCCCTCAGCTTTGCACGCTCAGGCTGGCTAACGTTCTCGCAGTTGGGCACACAGCTGGTGATTCGCGACCTGCGCGGCAAAGGCCTGCGCCGCCTGCGCGAGAGCTCCGACTGCACCTACTACCTACAGCTGGACAACCTGGCCTTGGGGTTTGGCCAAGCCGAGTTGCTCTACGCCGAAGCCATGCTGGGCTACCGCCTACATGGCTTGCCCCGTTCCCACTTCTACCTCGGCTTGACCTTTGTAGCCCGCGAAGCAGCCTACGAGACTTGCCAACTAACTCTGGTTTTGGAGTTCTGACATGTCCTGCTACTTACCCCCAAGGCCCAACGACTTGGCACCGCCGGGCGAAGAAAACAACGGCGTCTGGCCTCAAGTAGCTTTAGGCGACCCGTTTACCGGCTGGGGAGCCGACTCGAATCGCATCGCCTTCGCCAAATACAACCGCCACATCCACTCCTGCGCAGGAGACGGCAGTTTCTTGAGCTACCGCCTTCAAGTCGGAGACTTCGTGACGGCCCACGACGATATCCTTTCCGCCGGCACTCAAATCGCACAAGTCGAGCCTAACCGCTTGTTGCTGAGCCGTCCGGCTCTGCGCACCGCTCGAGCTTCGTTGGTTGCCCCTCTGGGCTCCATACCCAACTGCGACTTCGTACGAGGCTCCTGCGAGGTGGTGCGCCACCCGCAGGACGGGTTCCTCGCCGCGGATCACTACTCGCTGCTCTTCGAGCGAACCTGGGCTTGGCAACACCCCCAACCTCTGGTGGGCGAACGCTACCTGGTGCGCCTGGGCAGTTCCCGCCCCTGGCGCCTGCTGCAGCTGGGCAGCTTTTGCAGCAGCGGCAGCGGTACGCTTCGTTTGCACAGCGACGACTACAGCTTGCAGCTGCAGCTAGGCGTCAGCTCAACTCTGCTGCGCCAAGCCGTCAATCGCGTCGTCGCCCCGCAGCAGTCTCTCTGGCTGCTCCTCAGTTCTGGCCACGAAGTGCGTAACTGTCATCTACAGCTGGAAGTACGACTCTTGACGTAAAATGCCCCGCAAGCCCGGCCCCGCTCTAGACAGCTTCGACTTTTACAGCGATCTGGCAGCTTCGGTGGAAACGCAAGTCGGCGAAGCTGCTCCGGACGTGCTGGAGTTCTACGACCGGCAGTTGCAGCTGGGGGTACCCCTCACCCGTCAGCAACGGCTGGTGCTCAAGCTGTACTATGGTTTACCGCTGGAAGAAGCAGACTTGCCGATTCTGGACGCCTGGGCCGCAGAGGAACGCCTAGCGGGCCTGCCGCCTAAGGAACACCCAGCCGAACGCGTACAGGTTTTGGAGCAGCTGGCGCGCGGGCGGCCTCACCAGTATTTGGTGATGGAGGCGGGACGACGGGCCGGCAAGTCGCTGTTGGCCGGTATTATCGTCACCTACGAGTTTTACAAGCTATGTCATCTGGACAATCCGCAAGCCCACTACGGTATTGCCCAGTCCAGCCCCATCACTCTGTTGGTCATGGCCACCACGGCGCAACAGGGAGCGCGCACCGTCTACCGGCAAGTGCAAGGCACCGTTCAAGCCTGTCCCTATCTGGTCAAACTGGCCGAGGAGGGCAAAGTGCTCATCGGCCAGGAGGAAATTAGCTACCGGGACAAGGGCCTTTACATTCACGCTGGCAACTCCAAGTCCGGCTCACAGGTAGGGCAAAACCTGTTGCTGCTGGTTATGGACGAGGTAGCCCGCTTCGAAAACGAGCTGGGCGAGAAAAACGCCTTAGAGCTGTGGCGCAACTTGGGCATTTCCGGCGCCACTTTCGGCGCTCAGGCCCGGCGCGTGGCTATCAGCAGCGCTTGGTACGAAGGCGACGCCATTCAGCAGCTGTACGAACAGGCAGCGCAAAGCTCTATCTCCCTGGGGCTGCGACTGCGCTCTTGGGATCTCAACCCGGTGCAGGCCGCCCGCGACAACCCGCTGGTGGAAGAAGAGTACCGCCGCGACCCCATTCTGGCCGCTTTGGAATTCGAAGGCATACGGCCCGCCGCCGACCAAGCCTTTCTCTCCTTGCCGGAAATTCGCCGCGCTGCCCGGGGCAAGCACGCCTTACACGCCACCCGCCGCGTCTCCAACGGTCTGGTTTGCCTGGACGTAACCGTTAACGAGAGCCGACGTCTCTACGGCCACGTAGCCCACCTCGACCCAGCTGTGTGCCGCGACGCCTTTGCTGTAGCCGTGGGACACAGCGAAGGCTCCATCGTCGTCATCGACGTGGCCTTAGCGTGGGAGCCGCAACTGGACGCCCAAGTCAGCTACCAAAACGTCTACCAAGTCTTGCAACGGGTGCACCGCCAGCTGCCCCTGGAGTTGGTTACCGTAGACACGCCTTCTCAGGCAACAGAGCTGGTGCAGCAACTGCGTCAGCTGGGCTTGCGCTGCCAAGTCACGCCCTTTTCCAATTCGCTACAGGTGGCCATCTACGCTCACCTACGGCAACTGTTGCACGAAAACCGTCTCGTTTTGCCCGCCGACTCGCCTTGGACCCCCCTCTTGGTACGAGAGCTGTCTACGGTGCAACTGTACAAAGGACACAAAATCGTTCACCCGCACCACTCCAGCAAAGACCTGGCGGATGCCGTTGCGGCAGTAGCCTACCAACTGGGCAGCCGAGTCCCAACGCTCGCCCCCATAGCCTCAACGCCTAGGTCGCTGCCGACTACCCTCGACTTGAGAGGCCGCGAACGCTGGCTGGCCGAAGCCTGGCAACGTCGCCTCAATCGCCCTTGGAACTGAACACAAGCGCAGCAACAACGGTCGGTGACATACTCCCGCACTCACGCTAGTTCATAGCGCTCCGCGCTGCTAAAGCGAGAGCGCTCCGCGCCGCTAAAGCGAGAGCGCTCCGCGCTGCTAAAGCGAAAGAGTGCGGGCTTCTCGCTTCAACGGGGAGCCTACGCAAGAACCCTCCACGTTCGGCGAAGCCGTGCCGTAGGCATTACAGACCCGAGATCGGCGAAGCCGCCGGGATGCCCCACCGCGTAGCTGTACCAGATTCCGGCAACGCCGTTTTGCACAGCCAGGCTGATTATAACACAAATATTATAACACATATGACGTCCGCCTTTCCCTAGCGGCCCAAGCGCTCCGCGCCGCTAGCGCGTTCGCTTCAGCGGGCCGTAGGCCATACGTCCTGCAGACGTATGGCGGGGCTTCCCGGCGGTTTAACTAAACTCGACGAGTTGAGCTGCGGCAAATGCCTTGGCTGCTCTGCTACCTGCTGCTGCAAATCCTCTGGCGCCGCATCCTGCGCCCTCCCACACCGACAGCGCCGCCCACACTACACCGACACATACAGCAGCTGGCTCAACTGGCTGCTTCCTTGCCGAACTACCCAGAAGTCAGCTATTGGAGCGATGGGCACCTGCACCTGTTTAAGTACCAAGTTACCGCCGACGGCGAAGCCGTCTACGCGTTGCTAGAAAAAGGCGAGCTGGTCTACTTAGAAGGGGATCGCTACAATCGAACCTACAAGCCCGGACATTGGGAACGCAAAATCGCTTGGCTAGCCGCCGGGCTCGAACGGCCAAAAGTTTAAGTGTAGCTCCCACTCCCGCGGACGAGACTCCCAGGCGCTGTACACCAGCTTCAACACCAACGCCGACTCCTCGGCATCGCCGATTTCATGCCGACGCCGCGGCCGCGGCCGAGGTTGCGGTTGCGGTTGCGGTCGCGGTTGCGGTTGCGGTCGCGGTTGCGGTTGCGGCTGCGGTTGCGGCTGCGGTTGCGGCTGCGGCTGGGGTTGCGGCACCTCGGGGCTCACCGGATAGGGACGGGGGTCTGGCAGCCGCAGCTCGCGATCCGGCTCGGCGGGCGAAGGTGGCGGACTGCTCTCGTTAAACCGCAAAGCTCGCGTCGGCGTCCCTCCCACCAGCTCGAACAGGCCCAACAGCGGCGGGCCGTTCTTCACCACCGTCGCGTCCGGAGTGCGCGGCTGCACTTGCGTTTTAGCCGTCGGACGCAGGAGCGGTTGCTTGCCGTACGGCACCAGATCCTGCATTTGCCGGTACTCCCGCAGCGTATCATCTTTAAGCGCCACCTCCACCTTAAACGGCGGAGCCTGCGCCCGACGCGCCTTGCCGCAGTTGATACAAACCACCGGCGCGTCGATGTACACCGCCTCTCCACCCCAAATATGCACTTCCTTGGCCGAGGAAAGGTAACTGTTGAACTCGGCGTCCAAGTGCATCTCGCCGCTCGCCCCCGCCGTGTAGTCCGCCTGCTTGTCTAACCCCGCATAATGCCGAATAGGGTTCTCATAGGTCATCATCAGGATGCTGTCCCTAGCTCCCACCCGAAAGTCCCCTCGACAAGGCCCCTGGGGCGGACGAGCCGGCTCTAACTCGCGATTGGGACAGGTGCGCGCCGCAAAAAACGTAATCGGCGCCCAGTTGGTGCGCACGTTGAAAGCATTGTTAGCCTCAAAATCGATATTGTTGAGATAAGTCACCGTCTCCGTCTCATCGACGACGATGCGCCGCTCACACCCCCACAGCCCCGTCAACTGCGTACGACAAGGATGTAACACCTTCGGCTGCGTGCCCAAAGGCGGCTCCGGCTCGCGCTCGCACTGGACATCGTTGTTGGGATACCGCTGCCCTACCTGATACCAGACATAGTCGCTGTACAACTCGCGATTGCCGGCAGCGCAACGGGCGTTGCCACTCGTCTCATAGAGCGTCTGGTTGTTGTAACGCACCACACTGTGCCCCACATCCGTCAACGAGTCCTCGGCCCGCCGAAAGACGTGAACGTGACTCTGCTGCAACAGATCCGTGCACAGATGCATCGCTTTGCCAATATGCAGGCTCTGCTGGAAGTTAAACTTCTGCGCCGGCGCATGAAAAAACACTTCCACGTTGCCAATGGCACGAAAGTGTTCGACGTTAAACTGGTAAGTTGAGTTGCTCTTGACAACTTGGTTGCCGTAAGCGCGGTCGGGAATCAGAGCTTCAGCGGTCGTCGTCGTGTGCTTGCCCGCCCACTCCAGCTCCGGCAAATAGCGCTGCAGCCCCGCCCGGTCCAGTTCCGGCACCACCTTAAGCAGCGTGCGCAGCTCGGAATTGGGTTGCGGGCTAAGCTGAGAGTGAGCTTGCCAAAGCTGGCGTCGGCTCCAGCCCGACCAGGTGCGCAGAAAGTCGTCCCGTGCCCCCTGCTCCACCTCCCGCGCTGTCTTGTAGTCCGTCACCGGGCTCTGGGCGTTGGGGTTAAGCACGTTGTGGGCATTGTAAACGCTCTCCCCACCGTTTCCGGCACCGCTACCCTGCGTGGTCGAGGCATGCGCCCCCACACGATCCTGCTCAAATCCAGCAGCCAATAGCGTCGTCGCCACATCGTCCAAACGCTGTAGCAACGAGCGACGGCTAAACGTCGGCCAAGTCTCCGGTGTCAACCTGCGCATCGTCCAAGTCCAACAAGGCGTGTAAGCGATACGACCCCACGGCCTCCAGCTGCGGCGGATGCAGACTGGCCAACAGGGGCGGCAGCAAAGCCTCTAACCAGTGCCGCAAGGCTGCTCCGGCACCATCCTGTAGGTACTCAAACCCGCTCAGCACATCTAAGGCGTCGTGTACCAACGCTAGCCGCTCCGCCAAGCGCCGTCGGTGTGCAAGTAAACCCTCCTCGGCTAGATAAAGTACCCAAGGCCACTCGGCTTTTTCCTGCAACACTTGGCCGGCAGCCCACAGGCCCTCGACCACAAATGCCCAAAGCACCAACGCAAAGCCGGCAGGTATAGCCATCTCCTCTAAGAAAGCCAGAAGTTGGCTCAACCACTGCGCCGGTCGCGCCGGTAAACCGTAGTAGCGACGTAACTCTGCAGAGGCATTCAGCTCCTCCTGAGCCAAAGCCCAAACTTCCTCCAAGGCGCCGGGAACCTCTAAGAACAAAACCCGCAAGCCCAAACGCTCCCAGTGCTGCGGCGAAAGGCCACGGCGGTGCAGCTCATGCCCTACCTCAGGCGGCAGCGGCGCCGCTCCCTCATAGAGCTCGTTTAATAGCCGCTCCATCGCCGACCACGGCTGCCGCGCCCGCACCCGTTGAAGCAACATTTGTAGCCGTTGAGCCGGCAAACTCTGCCAAGAAACTCCCTCGCGTTGCCAAAACCGCTGCAACATGAGCTCCAACAACGCTTCAGCACCTAAGCCCGCCCCCGTCAACCCGTCTCGGTACAGACAAAACGCCAAAGAGCCGGCCACGCCGTAAAAGCCAGCCTCGCTTCGCTCTTCAGCCGGCCACAGACGATGGACCTGCGAGCCCACAAAAAACCGCCGCGCATGCGCCGTCGGCTGCATCCAACCGCTATCCACATAGAGCAGGCTGCGCACACTGCTCTGCAGCGCCAACCCCCAAGCCCAATCTCGCAAGTGGCGCAACTCTAAATCGTACTCGTTCTCCGGTAAGCCCTGCAGCCGCGCCTCCGCCAACTGACCTACCCGCAACGCCCCCTGCAACAACAGCTGCCGCACCTGCAGCGCCCCAGGCCCCCGCGCCAACGGAAAAGCGTAAAAATACACAAAAGGCCAATCGCTCACGCCCAACCCCCCGGCGGACAAAGGCTGTGGCCCGCTCGCACCGCCTGCAAACCCTCCTCGCCTAGCTGCGGGTACAAACACTCGTAAAAGCCTTCAACATCGCCGCCAAACAGCAGCCGCAAAGCTCCCTCCTCCCGCTCCCCCAAACCGTGCTGTCGCAGCCAAGCTAAGTAAGCCTCCGGCTCCCACCAACGCTCGCAAAACGGCGTCAGCCGCAAGCCCATATACTGCTGTAGCTGCGCCTCTACCTGCTCCCAATCCGGTACCAAACGCCACAACTCCTCCCAGCGGCCTAAACTGCGCCCCTCCAGCTGCCGCATCCGCTCTATCTCCTCCTCCGCCGATACCCCTAACCCAATCACCCAAAGCGTCGCTAAGTAACGCCCCGGCGCCGGCAACAACGCCTGCGCCAACCGCAATAACCGCAACGGGAACTCACGGCCTTCCACCCGGTAACCTCAACTGCGCCTGCCAACGGTCGGCCAACTGCTGTAGCCGCTGCGGGCTAGGCGGTCGCCCCTGCAACAGATCCCCCACGACCTGCACAGCCGCCTGTCCTACCTGCGGCCCCAACTGCGGCAACGTCTGCCTGATCCACTGCTCATATCGCTGCGCCTGCCCCACCCAGCTTAAAACCTGCTGCACCTGCTGCGTCTGTAACACCCCCGCCAGCGCCTCCCCCACCTGCCGCGACACTTCTCCTAAGTACGGACGTAACAACTCCCGCACTTGGTCGCCCACATAAGCTGACACCGCTTGGCTCAACTCCCGCGGCAGACCCGCTAAAAAACCACTCACCGCTTCCGCTACCGCCCCCGCCCAACGATCCCCCGTCTGCCCTACCAAAACGTCTATAACCCGCGTCAACGGCCCCAACTGCTCCGGCAATAACCGCGTCACGTCCAGCTGCGCCAAAGCCGTCTCCGGGCCGCCCCGCCCCAAAGCCAACTTGCCCTCGCTCACCAGCGGCAACACCGTCAAGAGCGCATCTACCCGCTCCGGATTGCCCCCACCCGATGGGTAGTCCAAGTTATACGAAAGCGTGCGATTGTACGGCCGCAAACGCGGCGTGCCCGGGTCAATGCCCTCATAACGCGCCCGCGGCGGAATATAAGTCGGCAAAGCGCGTAACTGCCCACGCACGTCCAAACCTAAACCCCCCAACTCCCCCCACGTCTCCAACAAAATCCGATAAGGCGTCACCAGGTTGCGCTCCACAAACTCCCGCTGCAATCGCTCCTGCTCCTGCGCCAACTGCAGCTTCTGCCTCGCCCCCCGCAAAAACCCCCGCGCCACCCCATGATCATATCGGTTCACCTCCGCCACACT
>Ga0308403_1000191_pt1 | contig 25896 bp, 19 predicted proteins | sample HotsprSampleOSM3_FD_203470 | JGI IMG/M metagenome (GOLD analysis project Ga0308403, IMG submission 203470) | Hot spring phototrophic mat microbial communities from Octopus Spring, Yellowstone National Park, Wyoming, United States - 20060914_OS-M3 ... | reverse complement strand
GTCCATTTTGAGTGCAACAGGTCTCAGCAAAGCCTTCGGCGCTGAGGAACTCTTCAGCGGCGTCAGCCTAGAGATTTCGCACGGCGCAAAGATCGCTCTGGTCGGGCCGAACGGCGCAGGCAAGACAACGCTGATCCGCATCCTGCTCGGCTTGGAAGACGCCACGAGCGGCACGGTCAGCCGAATGCGCAGCCTGCGGATCGGCTTCCTGCCGCAACGTCCTGAGCTGATCAGCGAGCGCACGCTCTGGGACGAAATGCTGACCGTCTTTGACGCGCTGCTGCGCCGCGAAGCCGATCTGCTGGAGATGGCGCGGCAGATCGGCGAGCGTCCTGATAACGTTGAGCTGCTTGAGCGCTATGGCGCGGCGCAACACGCCTTCGAAGCGGACGGCGGCTACGATTATGAGACGCGCATTAAGCAAGTGCTGCAAGGCTTAGGCTTCGAAGCGGACGCCTATCAAAAGCCGTTGCCGATTCTCAGCGGCGGACAAAAAACGCGCGCCTTCCTCGCCAAATTGCTTTTACAGCGACCTGATCTGCTGGTGCTGGACGAGCCGACCAACCATCTCGATATTCAAGCCATTGAGTGGCTAGAGAGCTATCTCGTCGCTTGGCAAGGCGCGTTGCTGCTGGTCAGCCACGACCGCTACTTCATGGATCGCGTGGTCAACACGATCTGGGAACTCGATCGCGGCAGGCTAGAGCGCTACAACGGCAACTATAGCGCTTATTTGGAGCAGCGTCAGGCGCGCTGGGAATACCATTTGAAGCTCTTCGAGAGCGAGCGCGAGCGCCTGCTCGCCGATTTGGATTTCATCAAGCGCAACATCGTCCGCGATAGCACGAACGCGCGCGCTGTAGGCAAATTGCGCATTCTCAGCCGCGAGCTGGCTGCCATTGAGCAGCTCGGCTTGGTCGCTTACAAAAACGCACGCAGTTGGTCGGAGACAGGTGTAGGCGGCGTGCGACTCTACACAGTGGCAGAGGCAGAGGCGGCGATCAAAGCGCTCAAGCCTTCCACAGTGCGTCCGCGCCAAGTGCGGATGCGCCTGAATTTGAAGAGCGGCGCGCGCAGCGGCGATAAAGTGCTGATGACGCACAATCTCACAATCGGCTACACAGCGCAGGCGCCGCTTTTGCGCGTGCCTGACCTGACGCTCTATCGCGGCGAAGTGGCAGCTATCATCGGACCGAACGGCGTCGGCAAGTCCACGCTGCTCAAGACCTTGCTCGGCGCGCTGCCGCCGCTGACAGGCGAGAGCAAGCTCGGCGCGCAGGTCAACATCGGCTACTTCGCGCAAGCGCACGAGTCCTTGCGCGATGAGCGCACGCTGCTCGACGAGCTGCTCAGCGCGCGCGAGATGCCGATCAGCCAAGCGCGCGATTACCTCGCCAACTTTTTGTTCACAGGCGATGACGTTTTCCGCACGGTCAGCACGCTCAGCGGCGGCGAGCGCGGACGGCTGGCTTTGGCAAAGCTGGCGCTGAGCGGCGCGAATTTGCTCCTGCTGGATGAGCCGACCAATCATCTGGATATTCCATCGCAGGAAGTGCTGCAGGACGTGCTGGCGCAGTTTGAAGGCACGATCCTGCTCGTCAGCCATGATCGGTATCTGATCAGCGCGCTTGCCACGCAGATTTGGGCGGCGCGTCCAGGCTATCTGGACGTCTTCATCGGCGATTACAGCGCGTATCTTGCCGAGCGCGAAGCAGCCAAGCTCGCCGCTGCCGCGCGCCAAGAGCGCAAGGCGACGCAACCTGCCAAGAACAGCAAGCCGAGCGGCAACAAAGACGGTCTCTCGCCGCGCGAGCGCGAGCGGCGCGTAGCGCAGATCGAGGCGGACATCCATCAACTGGAGACCGATCTAGCGCGCTTGGAAGCCGAGCTTGCCGCTGCCAGCGCCAATGGCGAAGTGGATCGCGTGCGCGCGCTTGGCGAGGCGTATGCACAGACTCAAAACGCGCTCGATGCGCACCTGCGCGAGTGGGAAACTTTGCTCGCCTGACTCTTCACCTTTCACAAGGAGCTTCTATGAGACGCTTGACGCTTCTGGCTGCCTGTACGCTGCTCCTGAGCGCCTGCAGCAACGTTCAAACCGTGCCGACCAACACGCCCATCGTGCCGACTGCGCCTTCAACTGCCAATTTCCGTCCTGTGGCAGTCGGTCAAGGCGCGTGCCTTGGCGCGCCCGATCCTGAGTACACGCCGCCTGCCAATCGTCCCAGCAGCTACGCCGCGCCTGAAGATCAAAAGCTGGATACCAACAAGACATACTGTGCGATCCTGACCACTGAGAAAGGTCGGATCGTCGTCCAACTCTATCCTGAGATAGCGCCGCAGCACGTCAATTCATTCATCTTTTTGGCAAGACAAGGTTTTTACGACGGCACGACCTTCCATCGCGTGATCCCAGGCTTCGTGGCGCAAGGCGGCGATCCGACAGGACGCGGCGACGGCGGACCTGGCTACCGCCTGCCGCTGGAAGTCAGTCCGCTGGTCAGCTACGACCGCGTTGGCGTGCTAGGCATGGCGCGTACAAACGATCCGAACTCAGCTGGCAGCCAGTTCTTCATCACCTACGCGCCTGTGCCAAACTTGAATCCGAGCGCGCAGAGCGCAGGCTACACCATCTTCGGACAAGTGGTGGAAGGCATGGACGTGGTCGAGCGTATCACACCGCGCGAGCCGAGTCCGACTGCGCCGCGCGGCGACCGCTTGATCTCAGTGCGCATTGTGGAGCGCTGAGCGAAGGCAGGGCATGACGCTCATCTTCGGCATTGAGACATCCTGCGATGAGACGGCAGCCGCTGTTGTGGAAGCGACGGCTGATGGCAAGCTGCACGTGCGCGCTAACATTGTCGCTTCGCAAGTGGAAATGCATCGCAAATACGGCGGCGTCTTCCCTGAGGTCGCGGCGCGCATGCACATTGAGACCATTCACGCCGTGGCGCGCGAAGCGCTCGCCGCCGCCGCCGTGCAACCTGCCGCGCTGAGCGCGATCGCCGTCACGCAAGGTCCGGGCTTAGCAGGCTCGTTGCTGGTTGGCGTGAACTTCGCCAAAGGCTTGGCGTTGGCTTGGGAAAAGCCGCTGATCGGCGTCAATCACCTCGAAGGACATCTCTACAGCCTGTGGCTGAGCGAACACGCCGACTCGCTGCGCTTCCCTGCTGTGTGCCTGCTGATCAGCGGCGGACACACTGAGCTGCTCCTCGTGCGCGCCCATCGTGATTACGCGCTGTTGGGCAGCACGCTCGATGACGCCGTCGGTGAGGCATTTGACAAGGTAGCGCGCGTGCTAGGCTTAGGCTATCCCGGCGGACCTGCTATCGAGCGCGCCGCGCGCGACGGCGATCCGAGCGCTTACGCCTTCGCACGCGCCGATCTCGGTGACGAGCGTCCGTATGCATTCAGCTTCAGCGGCATCAAGACGGCGGTCATGCGCGCTGTGCAGCCGCAGCCTGCCTATGGCAAGCGCGTGCGCGGTGAAGAGTCCTTGCGAGAAGGCAACTTGCGCCCTGATGTCAACGTCGCCGATGCAGCCGCCAGTTTTCAGGCAGCCGCCGTCGAGATGTTGATCGCGCCGACGCTGCGCGCCGCCGAGTCGTACAACGCAACCGCCATTTGGTTAGCAGGCGGCGTCAGCGCCAATGCGTATTTACGTCAGCAACTCTCGGCGCGCACACAGCTGCCCGTCTACGCGCCGCCTTTGCCGCTGTGTACGGATAACGCTGCTATGATCGCCGCCGCAGGCTACTTTCGCTACGCGGCAGGTCAGCGCGACTCGCTGGCGCTGGACGTGCTGCCGATGCTGCCGCTGGTCTCAGCTTGATGCGGCAAGTGCAGCGTGAAGGTTGTGCCGCTGTTCAGCTGGCTGCGCACGCTGACCGTGCCGCCGTGCGCCTCGATCACGCGCTTGACAATCGAGAGACCTAGCCCACTGCCGCTGCCGTGTTGCGCGCGATTGACGCGATAGAAGCGCTTGAAAATGTGCGGCAGATGCTCTTCGGTAATGCCGATGCCGTTATCCTCAACTTCGATCAGGACGCGCTGAGCGCCGTGCGCCGTGCGCACTACGATCTTGCCGCCGCGCGGCGTGTATTGCATAGCGTTATCCAACAGATTGTTCACGGCGCGGCTGAGCAGATCAGCGTTCACCCAGACCAGCGGCAGCGCCTGCGCAGGCTCAAAAGTCAATGTGAGCGCGCGTTCAGCCACTAGCGGCTGATAGATATCAACAATTCGGGCGAGCAGCGCGTTCAGGTCGCATGGCGCGCGCTCAAAACTGCCCAACTGCTCAGAGCGCGCCATGTCTAGCAACTGATCCACCAGCTTGACCGTCCGCCGTCCGCTGCTCTTCAGCACCTCGCCTTGATGTGCGATCTGCGAAGATAGCTCAAAGCACGCCTTGAGAGACGCTTGCGCCTGAAGCGGCAAGCGGTCGCCTGCGTAGCGCTCGACGGCAGTCAGCTGCTCGTTCAGCTTTTCGATGAGGCGATTGATCAGGTAGATAGCGTTCTGCTGGGCAGTGAACGGCGTGCGGAAGTCGTGTGACATATCCTGCAGAAAGCTCTGCAGCAAACTGACCTTCTGACGTTCAATGGCGAGATCGAAGGCTTGCTGTTGCGCCTCGTGCAGCGTCGTCAGGTCTTGGAAGAAGCCGTAGAGCCGCTTGACCGCGCCTTGATCGTCGCGCAGCGCCTTGCCGACCACGCGCACCCAGAGTCGTCTGCCTTGCGCGTTGACGAATGGCACTTCCACATCCCATCCTGTGCCGCGCTCTTGCGCCGCTCGGATCGCCTCAAGGATGATCGAGCGCGACTCAGGCGGATAGAAGTTGACCGCCTCTTGGAAGCTAGGCGGCTGACTGACAGGCAAGCCGTGAATGTGATAGACCTGATCAGACCAGTAGACTTGCAGCGTCTCTAAGTCGAGTTCCCACGCGCCAATGGCGGCTAAGCGCTGCGTATCTTGCAGCAACTCTTGAATGCGGCGCAGCTGCGCGTTGCTGCGCTGTAAAGCGATCAATCGTCCCAGCAGGCTGCTGTAGAGCGAGAAGAGCGTCTCTTCGTAGGCTCTTGGCGGACGCTGCCGCACGAGATTATCCGCAACCAAGTAGCCGAGCGTCTGTTTGCCGTCCCAAAGCGCCGCTACGATCTGCCAGCCTGTGCCAACGACTTCTTGTCCGTCGTACAAGGGCGCGTCCATCCACATGCGGACGCGCGCAGGCGCTTCATCCACTGCTCGCCGCCAAGTCAGCTGCGCTGCAGGCAGGCTGAGTGCGTGTTCGTCGCGCAAATTGCCATGCCGATCCGTGCCGTATGTGCCGATCAGACGGTCGCTTTGCAGATCGCGCAAAAATAGCGCAAGGCGCTCAAAGCCGAGCTGTGCCAAGCCTTGCGCCACAGCCTGTTGGCACAGGCTCTCAAGATCGGGCAGGCTCGTCAATTCCACACTCAGCTGATAGAGCGCGTGAAGCGCTTCCGCCTCAGCCGAATGCTGATGTGTCTCGAAGAGCCGCACCAGTTGCTCAAAGGCAGCCTGATCGCGGCTGTGTGCGCGCAATTGCGCCAGCAGGTCAGGGTCGAGAGACATTGTATTCTGCCATGTTCGTGTGCCTGTTAAAAGTATTTAACAACTACATCATACGACAAATTGCAAATGCGATCAATAGGCGCGTCTCTGCGCCGCAGCGCCGCCTGTGCTATAATCTGTTTAATAGATTTGAGCAGAGGAATTGCCATGCTGATGCGATCATTCTTCCTGTACTTGGCGCGCTCGCGCACGGCGCGCAACTTTTTGATGCGCTTGCCTGCTGCGCAGCGCGTGGCGCGTCGTTTTGTGGCAGGCGAGACGCTTGCGCAAGGCATTCAAGCGGTGCGCGCCTTGAACGCCAAAGGCTTGCTCGCCACGCTCGATCATCTGGGCGAGAACGTGGTGACCGAGACAGATGCAGCGCGCGCTACGCAAGACTATCTTGACTTACTAGACGCAATCGCTGAGTCGGGCGTGAATGCCAATGCGTCGCTCAAGCTGACTCAGCTTGGATTGGACATCAGCTTTGAGCTATGCCTGAACAACATGCGCTGCATCCTAGAGCGCGCTGCACAGCACGGCAATTTCATTCGAATTGACATGGAAAGCTCTGCTTACACTGAGGCGACCTTGCGCTTGTATCGCACGCTGCGCGATGCGCACGGCTTCCGCAATGTTGGCGTGGTCATTCAGGCGTATCTGTTCCGCAGCGCTGAGGACGTGCGCGCGCTGGCGGCGGAAGGCGCAAACATTCGGCTGTGCAAAGGCGCCTACAAAGAGCCGCCGACGGTCGCCTTCCCTGAAAAACGCGACGTGGACGCCAATTTCATCAAACTGGCAGAACATTACCTCTCGCCTGAGGCGCGGCAGCGCGGCGCGTACATCGGCGTGGCAACGCACGATGATAACATGATCAACGCGGTCAAAAATTACGCGGCTGTGCAAGGCATTCCGAAGGATCGCTTCGAATTCCAGATGCTGTATGGCGTGCGCAGCGCAGCGCAACAAGCGCTTGTGGCAGAAGGCTACAAAGTGCGCGTCTACGTGCCATACGGCACTGAGTGGTATCCATACTTCATGCGTCGTCTGGCAGAGCGACCTGCCAATGTGTGGTTCATCTTGCGAAACTTCTTTCGGAACTGAGCGATGAAGATGAGTCCAATTGGCGCGCTTTTGCTCGTGGTCGTGATCGCGGTCGTGGTGATCGGCATCATCGCCTACAGCGCGCTGCGCGGCGAGGAAGAAGCGCTGATGCGGCGTCTGGCGGCGGAAGGCGTCAGCGTGCAGGCTGAGGTGATCAAGCGCGAGCAGAATCCAAATCCTGATAATCCAATTCGAATGCAATATTGGCTCATCTTCCGCTACACGGTCAGCGGCACGCCTTATGACTACCGCGAGATGGTCAGTCAGGCTGAGTTCGAGAACACGCCTGAAGGCACGCGCCTGAGCTTGACCTACCTGCCGAGCGATCCGCGCGTAGTGACGCGCACGCAACGCTTGCTGCCTTATAGGCAATGAGCGAGGACGACGATGACGGGCGTACCAATCGCGCTGCGCGGCAAGGTCGCGCTTGTGACAGGCTCTGCGCGGCGTGTCGGCAGGCAGATCGCCTTGAAGTTGGCGGCGTGCGGCATGCATGTGGTCGTGCATTATGGCAATCCGTCCAGCGCGGCTGAGGCTGAGTCGGCGGCGGCTGAGATCGCGGCGCAAGGCGTGCAGGCGCACGTCATGCGCGCCGATCTAGGCGATCCGCAGCAGATCGCGGCGCTGTTTGATGGACTTCAAGCGCGCTTCGGCAGGCTCGATCTACTGGTGAACAATGCGGCGATCTTTCCGCGCCAAACGCTGATGGATGCATCGCTGACGGATTGGCAAAACGCGCTCGCCATCAATCTGACAGCGCCGTTTCTGTGCAGTCAGCGCGCGGCGCGCCTGATGCTGGCGCAAGAATCGGGCGGCGCGATCATCAACATCGCCGATCTGAGCGCTTTTCGGAATTGGCGCGCTTATCCGTATCACGGCGTCACAAAAGCGGCGCTGGTCAAGCTGACCGAGGCGTTTGCGCTGGAGCTGGGCAGCAAAGTGCGCGTCAACGCTATTGCGCCCGGTCCTGTCCTGCGCGACGAAGCCAACACGCCTGAGGCATGGCAGCGCATCGGCGAGCGCTTGCCTGTTGGCACAACTGGACATCCGAACGACGTGGCAGAGGCGGTCGCCTTTTTAGCGGCGCAGCCGTTCATCACAGGCGTCACGCTGCGCGTAGATGGTGGTGAGTATTTACTGTAACTCTGATGCGCTTGAATCAATCTCTCAATCAACGTCTGCTGCGCCATCGGCTGAATGGACGCAGCATGGATCATATCGGCACGATCTGCTTGCTGAGCGCGGCTGTGGTCTGTTTAGGCGGTATGCTCAGCGGCAGTTTATTCTTGTGGATCGCAGCGTTCGGTCTGGCGATTGCAGGCATGGTCGCGCATGTGCTGAGTCCGCATGTGGAAGCGCGGCGCCTGGTGCGGCAAGCGCGCAGGTTGGCAGAGATGGGCAGAGTGCGCGAAGCGCTGCTCTACACCAATCGCGCCATTGCGCTGGTGCCAGATGTGACGAGCGCGTTCGTGGTGCGCAGCGCGCTCTACGCCGGCATCGGTCAGCTGGATATGGCTGTGGATGACGCTGAACACGCGGTGCGGCTCTCGCCGCGCCATCCTGAGGCGCGCTTGGCGCGTGCGCGCATGTACAGCCGCTACGGCTTGCACGAGGACGCTATTCTCGATCTGCAAATAGGCTTGGACGAACGTCCTGACTGGGCAGCCGGTTATCTTGAAAGCGCGTATCTGCACGTGCGCCTGCAAGAGCATGAGAAAGCCTTGGAGACTCTGCAAGCGTTGCAGCGACACGTGCGCGCGCCTGCGAGCCGCTATGAGGCGTATCTGCTGGCGGGCTGGATTTGCGAGGAGAAGCTGAAGGACTTGGATCGCGCGCTGAGCGCGTACAGCCGCGCTGTGGCACTTCAGCCTGAGCGCCGCGCAGGCTACGCACGGCGCGCGGCGCTCTACACAGCGCGCGGCGACCGTCTGCAGGCAGCTGAGGATTGGCTGCGCGCTGCGGAATGTCCTGAGCATGAGTCGGAGCGGACGCGCAGCGCGTGGTTGCGCGCTGTGTGCTACAGCAAGCGCTACGCGCTGACTCGCGACGCGGCGGATTGGCAGCTGTGGCGCACTGCGCTCGAAGCGAGCGTCCAACAGGATGCTGAGCCATACGCTAAGCGTGCGCGCGTCATGCTGCGCATGATGACGCAGCCGCAACCGTCCGATTTTCCGCCGCGCTTGATACATTATCCGAACTGATCTCGCCGTGATCTGCCTATGACCTACACTTGTCCTGAGCATCTGCAAGCCATCTTGAAAAATCTGCCGCACAAGCCAGGCTGCTACCTGATGAAAAGCGCCGACGGCACGATTCTGTACATCGGCAAGGCAGTGGACCTGCACAATCGCGTCCGCAGCTATTTTGATAGCGGCGTGACCGATCCGAAAACCTTGCGCTTGCGCGAAGAGATTGTGCACATTGACTTCATCGTCCTGCCCAATGAAATCGCCGCGCTGCACACGGAATATCATCTGATTCGCGAGCATCAGCCGCGTTACAACGTCCGCTTCAAGGACGACAAGAAGTATCCGTACATCGCAGTGCGCTGGGCGCATGATTTTCCGCGCGTCGAGATCACGCGCCGCGTTGAGCAGGACGGCTCGCGCTATTTCGGACCGTACACTTCAGCGTGGAGCGTGCGCGAGACGCTTGACGTGCTGCGGCGCGCCTTTCCCTACCTCACTTGCGATCGGCACATCACGGGCAAGGATGAGCGCGCTTGCTTGTACTACGATATCAAGCTGTGCAACGCGCCGTGCATCGGCAAGGTCAGCCGCGAAGAATATCGCGCCAACTTGCAAGGTCTGATGGACTTTTTGAGCGGTCACAGCGACGCGATCATCCGCCAAGTGCGCGAAGAGATGACGGCTGCCGCTGAGTCGCTTCAATTTGAGCGCGCCGCTGCCTTGCGCGATAGATTGCGCGCGATGGAACGCGTCGTCGAGCGCCAAAAGGTCATTCTGCCGACTGACGTCAATCAGGACGTGATCGCCTTTGCACAGGAGAAGGACGACACTTGCGTGCAAGTGTTGTTCATTCGCGGCGGACGTCTGATCGGACGCGAGTATTTCCTGCTGGATGGCGCGGATGAGACGGCTACGGCGGAAATTTTGCGTCAGTTCGTGCTGCAGTTCTACGAGAACGCCGCGCAAGTGCCTGAGGAAGTCCTGCTGCCGGAAGAGGCGGCTGAAGCTACGCTGTTGGAGCAGTGGCTGCGCGCCAAACGCGGCAAAAAAGTGACGTTGAGCGTGCCGAAGCGCGGCAACAAAGCTGAGCTAGTGCGAATCGCGCTTGAGAACGCGCAAGAGACGCTCGCCATGCTGCGCGCGCAATGGGCAAGCGACACGAATAAGCAAACTGAGGCGCTCGCCGAGTTGCAGAGCGCGCTGAATTTGCCCGCGCCGCCTAACCGCATTGAATGCTTCGATGTCTCGACGTTGCAAGGCACGGCGACCGTCGCCAGTCGCGTGGTCTTTGTGCAAGGCGTGCCGCGCAAGGCTGAGTATCGCAAATTCAACATCAAGACGGTCAGCACGATTGGCGATCCGAACGATTTTCAAGCGATGCGCGAGGCGCTCATGCGGCGCTTTCAGCGCTACGCCGATGCGATCAGCGGCGCGCTGACCACAGGACAGGTCGGCAAGCGCGACGACGATGACACATGGCGCTTGCTGCCCGACCTGCTGATCGTAGATGGCGGCAAGGGACAGCTGAGCGTGGCAGTGGAAGTGTTACAGCACTTCCACTTGCTCGGACAAGTGCCAGTGTGCGGACTCGCCAAGCAGGAAGAAGAGCTTTTCGTGCCGACTCAAGCGCACGCAATTCTGCTGCCGCGCCGTTCGCAAGCGCTGTTCCTCGTCCAGCGCATCCGCGATGAAGCGCATCGCTTCGCGATCACTGCCAATCGGCAGCAGCGCGCTAAGAAAGGCGTGGTCAGCCGCTTGGAGAGCATTCACGGCATTGGCGCGGCAAAACGCAAAGCGCTCTTAGAAGCGTTCGATAAAGATATTGACAAGATTCGCGCGGCAAGCCTTGAAGAGCTGATGCAAGTCAAAGGCATCACGCGCCAACTGGCAGAGCGCATCAAGGCGAGTTTGTGAGACGCTGCGAGATGCAGCGCCTCAGCGCATTTCACTCGCGATCCACAAGGCGGTGGATTGTGCCGCCGCCAAAGTCCACCAAGTAAAGCTCGCCTGCTTCGTCCTCGCCGAACGAGCTGACAGGGAAGCGCGCGCTCATGATCTCGGTCATTTCCCAAGCGTTGGCGCTGGTCTCGCGCAGCGCCCAGACTCTGGTCGAGCCGAAATCGGCGAAGAAATAGTAGCCCTGCATACGCGGAAAAGCGCTGCCGCGATAGACGTAACCGCCTGTGATCGAGATGCCTTGGCTGTGGTCGTACTCGGCAACTGGCATTTGCAGACCGTCGCGATTGCAGCCCGTGCGCGGCTGGAAGCAATGCGCGCCTTCCATGATGTTCCAGCCGTAATTCAAGCCGCCCATCGCGCCGCGCCGCTCGATGTGGACTTCTTCGTAGCGATTCTGTCCCACGTCTGCGATGTACTTATCGCCCGTCAGCCGATCAAAACTGAAGCGCCATGGATTGCGCCAGCCGATTGACCAAATCTCAGGCAAGCCTTCGCGTCCATCGGCATACGGATTGCCCGTCGGAATGGCGTACGGATCGCCGTTGTCCACGTCAATGCGCAAGATTTTGCCCAAGAGCGTGCGCTTGTTCTGCCCTGCGCCCAGCGGATCGTTGGCGCCGCCGCCATCGCCCATGCCGATGTAAAGCAAGCCATCTGGTCCAAAGGCGATCATGCCGCCGTTGTGATTGGCGTACGGCTGCTCGATCAGCATGATGCGCTTGGCGCTATTCGGATCGGCGCGATTCGGATCGCTCTGCAGGACGCTGTAACGCTCTATGACTGTATGTCCCTGCCGATTGGTGTAATTGACGTAAAAGTAGCCGTTGCGCGCGTAGTTGGGATGAAATGCCAGTCCGAGCAAGCCTTGCTCGTAGCCGCTCGCGCGTATGCGATCGCGAATATCGAGGAAGACCGCGCCGCGCTTGCCGTTCTCCAACAGCGCAATCGTGCCGCCTTTTTCCACCACAAAGATGCGTCCGCTACCATCGTTGGCGTGAGTCAGGAAGAGCGGCAGCGTGAAGCCTTCGCCAACCTTCTCTAGAGCAGGCGAGAATGCTACACGCGCTTGCATCGTAGCACTTGATGTAGGCAATGCCGCTTGCGCCAACAATGTGCTGAAGCCTAAGATCAGGCTGACCGCTAGGACGACCATCAAACCAATACGCGTTTTCATCTGCATAAGCGTTCCTCTTCATACGCTATCCATCAAAAGGCAAGGTTAGCACGCTCGGACTCGGCGCGCCAAGCTGCGCGGCGCAAATTTCTACAAATGCTCACAAACGCGCAGTGCATCAGCAATTTGAGCAGCGCGCACAGCGTGCGTTTGTTTTACTCAAATTACTTGACGCGCTTTAGAATACGCGCTAGGCTCATTTTAGCGCGTTGCTCTTGATACAAATCACCTTATGTGCAAACTTAGCCTTCACAACGCACTAGAATGGAGTTTTGCTATGCGTTCAAATGGTCTAAGCATTTTCATAGCGCTCAATACGCTGCTCATTTTCTTATTGAGTGCTGCGATGATGTCAAATGCAACATCGGTCTCAGCGCAGGGTGTGCGCCAAGTTGCCACGCCTACCTTCTCAGCGCGACCGCCAATCTCAGCGGCAAACGTGCAGCGCGTGACCGAGCTGCGCAGACTCGGATTCGGCTTCATTAACGAGGTGCGCTATTCGCTTGATGGTAAATCGCTGGCAGTAGCGGGCAGCGCAGGTATATGGCTGTACAATGCACAGGACTTGAGCGCAGCGCCGCGTCTGCTCACAGGTCACGCTGACACGGTGAGCGCCGTGGCGTGGTCGCCAGACGGGCGATCCATCGCTTCAAGCTCGTTCGATTCGACCGTGCGCGTGTGGGACGTGGCGAGCGGGCGGCTTCTGCAGACGCTGCGAGAACATGAGAATAAGGCAACTGCAGTGGCGTGGTCGCCAGACGGGCGCTACCTTGCCTCAGGCGCATACGACGGCACTGTGAAGATATGGGATGTGGCGAACGGGCGATCTGTGCGCACAATCGGCAGCGACATACCATTTTCTTTGGTCTGGTCACCTGATGGACGCTACCTTGCTTCAACCGCGTTTAGTACAGATGTGCAAGTGTTAGAAGCTGCGACAGGGCGTTTTTTATGGACGCAAGAATATGCAGATACGTCACTGTCAGTATCATGGTCACCTGATGGACGCTCGCTCGCTGTAAGCTCAGAGAATGGCACTGTGCGCGTCTTAGACGCAACGACAGGGCGCGTCATGCGCACGCTCGCTGCGCACAGCAGCTCAGTATTCTCAGTGACATGGTCGCCTGATGGACGCTACCTGGCTTCGAGCTCCGATGACGGCACAGTGCGCATTTGGGAAGCGACAACAGGGCGCTCTGTGCGCACGCTCAGAGGACTCGGGAAGAGCGTATCATCAGCGGCGTGGTCGCCTGATGGACGCTACATTGCCGCAGGCGCAGTGTCTTTCGCGCTACAAATTTGGGAAACGGCGACAGGACAATCTGTGCAGAGCCTGAACGCGACAGCGATCATTGAGAAGGTTGTGGCATGGTCACCTAGCGGGCGTTACTTCGCCACGGGCAAAACAAACGCTCGCGTGTGGGATGTGGCAACAGGGCAACTTGTGCAGGTGCTGGCAGGGCATATCAGCGAGGTGAAAGCTGTAGCGTGGTCGCCAGATGGACGTTACCTTGCCACTGCCTCAGGCTCTGAATTCGATGCGCAGGATAACACAGTGCGCGTGTGGGATGCATTCACAGGGCAACTCATACGCACGTTGAGAGAACATCAAGATTTGGTGAGTTCAGTGGCGTGGTCGCCAGATGGGCGCTATCTGGCTTCAGGCTCGTATGATAATACCGTGCGCGTGTGGGATGTGACGACATGGCAACTTGTGCAAACGCTGGAAACAAGCGGCGCTATTGACACTGTGGCATGGTCGCCTGATGGTCGTCACTTGATTCTAGGCGCTCGCCGCGTGCAAAAATGGGAAGTCTTCACAGGCAGGCCGGTATGGGCGCTCGAAGATTCAGGCTCGTTGATTCCTGCGTTTCTATCACCTGATGGACGTTATATCGCCTTGATCGGATGGCGAGTCATTCTGATAAACGATGCAGCGACTGGACAACAGCTGAAAGTGCTGGAAGAACACAAAGATGAGATAGGCGCTGTGGCGTGGTCGCCTGATGGACGCTACATCGCTTCAGGCTCGTTCGATTACACAGTGCAGATATGGGAAGTGGCAACAGGGCGGTCTTTGCGGACGTTCAGAGATCACAAGGATTTTGTGCGCTCAGTGGCGTGGTCGCCTGATGGACGTTTTCTCGTCACTGCTTCAGATGACGGTACAGTGCGCATCTGGGGCATCCCTGAGAATTGAAGCAGTGCGGGCGGGAAAACATCCTGCCCGCGTCTTCTGAGCAGCAGCGCGTCGCGTTGAATAGAACATCGCCAATCTGTTATAATTCGCTCATCACAGGCAAACACACGCGACCTTTCCTCGATAGGAGACTGCTCAATCTATGCGCGTGCCGCTCTCTTGGTTGAAAGAGTACGTGACGATCACGATCAGCGCCGAAGAGCTTGCCGAGCGCTTGACGCTGGCAGGTTTGGAAGTCAAGGCGCTTGAGTACATCGGCGTGCCGCAAGGCGAAGCGCCAGCCGGCATCACAGTGCCGCCGTCCGATCACCTGGTTTGGTCGCCTGATAAGATCGTGCTGGGCGCCATTCGTGAGGTGAAGCCACATCCAAACGCGGATCGCTTGGTGCTGGCGATGGTGGATTATGGCGCAGGGACGCTTGAGCAAGTGGTAACAGGCGCGCCGAACTTGTATCCCTACAAAGGTCTTGGCGAGCTGAATCCGCCGCTTTACGCGCCGCTCGCCCTAGAAGGCGCTGAGGTCTACGATGGACATGCCGAAGGACGCCAGCGCATGATCTTGAGAGAGAAGGTCTTGCGCGGCATTCCGAATCGCGCCATGGTCTGTAGCGCCAAAGAGCTGGGCTTAGGCGACGATCACGACGGAATCTTGCTCCTTGAAGATATCTCAGCGCCGCTCGGCACGCCTTTGGCGGATATTCTAGGCGACGTGATCTTCGAAATTGACCTGACGCCGAACATGGCGCGCGCTTACGGCATTCTCGGCGTGGCGCGCGAAGTGGCAGCGCTGACAGGGCAGACTCTGCGCGAGCCTTCATACGAATATCTCGGCACGGACGAGCCGAGCGAGCAGTTCTTCAGCGTCGAGATTCAAGATAGCGCGTTGAATCCGCGCTTTTGCGCCATTTTGATCCGCGATGTGCAGATCGCGCCTTCGCCTAGCTGGCTGCGTCGGCGCTTGGAAGCGGTCGGCGTGCGCAGCATCAACAACATCGTGGACGTGACCAACTACGTGATGTTCGAGCTTGGGCAGCCGATGCACGCCTTCGATTACGACGTGCTATTGCGGCGCTCAGGCGGCAAGCCGCCGCGCATCATCACGCGGCGCGCCACTGCAGGCGAGGTGCTTGAGACGCTGGACGGCGTCAAGCGCGTGCTGGACGATCAGACGGTCTTGGTCTGCGATAGCGAAGGCGCGCTCGGCTTAGGCGGCATCATGGGCGGCGCCGAGAGCGAAATTCAGCCCAACACGCGCAACGTGCTGCTGGAAGTGGCGAGCTGGAATTACATCAACATACGGCGCACGATGACTGTGCAGAAGATGAGCAGCGAAGCAGGCGTGCGCTTCTCGCGCGGCGTGCATCCTGAGCAGGCGCGGCGCGCCATCGGACGCGGCGCAGAGCTGATGCGCGTCTTAGGCGGCGCACAGGCGCGCATCACGCGGAATGTGATTGACATCTATCCGAAGCCTGCGCCACAGATCACGGTTGACTTGCCGCTGCGCGAAGTGCGGCGCACAATCGGCTTATCGCTGGACGCTGAGACGGTCAGCGGCATTCTGACGCGCTTGCAATTCGGCGTGACGCAAGAAGGCGATCTGTTGCGCGTGACTGTGCCTGACCATCGCGTGGACATCAGCACAGGTCAGATTGGCGTCGCCGATTTGTGCGAAGAGATCGCGCGCATTTACGGCTACGATCGCATTCCTGATACGCTGATCGAAGATGCCTTGCCTGACCAAGTGGCAGATGAAGCGCTTTTGCGCGAAGAGCGCTGCCGCGATATCCTCGCGCAGCTCGGTCTGCGCGAGGTGATCAACTACCGTCTGACCACGCCTGAGGCGGAAGCGCGCCTGATCGCGCCGAATATGTCTGCGCTTGACGGCGCCGATAAGGCGGAATACGTGCGGCTCGCCAATCCGATCAGCGCTGAGCGCACGGTCATGCGCCAGACCTTGCTGAACGGCTTGTTGGTGAATGTGGCGGAGAATTTGCGGCACAGTACACACCTGCGTCTGTTCGAAATTGGCAGCATCTTCTTGGGACGCGCCGACTCGCCGTTGCCCGATGAGCCGCGCCGTCTGGCGATTGCGCTGTGCGGCACGCGCGAGCTTTCCTCATGGCAGCGCGGCGAAGTGACGCCAAAAAATGCGCCGCTGATGGATTTCTACGACCTGAAAGGCATCCTCGAAGCGCTCGCTCAGGCGTTGCGGCTGCGCGGCGGCGTGCGCGCGCTCACTTTCAAGGCGCACGAGCATCCGACTTATTTTCCCGGTCGTTGCGCGGCGCTCTACCTGCGCGGCGAGCGGATCGGCTTCATGGGCGAGGTGCATCCATTGGTGCGCGCGCGCTATGAGATCGGCTTGCCTGTCATCGCCTGCGAGCTGGACTTCGAGGCGCTGACGGCGGATGTGCCGCTCATCGATCGCATTCAGCCGTTGCCGATCACGCCGCCTGTCTACGAGGACATCGCGCTGGTGGTGAGCGAGGCAGTGACGGCGGCTGAGCTTGAAGCGGTCATCCGTGAGGCAGGTGGCGAGCTGCTGCGCGACGTGCGTCTGTTCGATGTGTATCGCGGCGCGCCGCTGCCTGAAGGCAAGAAAAGTCTCGCCTACGCGCTGACCTATCAGGCAGATCGCACTTTGACCGATAAAGAAGTGGCTGCCGTGCGCGCTAAGATCATCAAAGCTGCCGAGAGTCAATTGAACGCGGTCTTGCGCGCTTGACAAAGGCTGTGCATTCGCGTCACAATAACTCTCATACGCGCGCAGATGACCTTGGATGAACGCACTGTGAAGGAACGCGGTTCGGCTGCCTAGAGCGGCTGTGCAGGTTGCGTACGCCAAGCTCAGACGCGAACGCCCTTCAACTGCGTGGAAGGGCGTTTTTGCATCGAAACAAAACATCCGCCTGCGCAGCGGATGCTTGCTGTATGCCCCATAGGGGACTCGAACCCCTGTTTCAGCCTTGAGAGGGCCGCGTCCTAGACCGCTAGACGAATGGGGCGCTCTTAACTGCGCGTGATTGTAGCAGGCTGTGGCGCGCTCGTCAACAGCCAATCTTGAGTGACGGCAGAAGTGGGGAAAATCGCATGTCTGAGATACTCGTTGTGAAAATGGGCGGCAGCGCAGGCGTGGACGTTGACTCAGTCTGCGCTGATATCGCCGCGCTCGCCCAGAACGGACGCCAGATTGTTTTGGTACACGGCACATCCGCCGCTGTGGATCGCCTGAGCGAGCGCGTCGGCGTGCCGCGCCGCACCCTGCAATCGCCCAGCGGTCACGTCAGCCGCTACACCGATCCTGAGACGCTCGAGCTGTACATCATGGCAGCCAACGGACAGGTCAACACGCAGCTCACGGCGCGCTTGCAAGCGCTCAGCGTGAATGCGCTCGGTCTGAGCGGCGTGGACGGTCGCTTGATGGCGGCACAGCGCAAGGAAGCCGTGCGTGCCATTGATCCGAGCAGCGGACGGCAGCGCATTGTGCGCGACGACTTCACGGGCAAGATCGAGCGAATCAACGTCGAACTGCTGCGCTTGCTCCTCACGAGCGGCTACTTGCCCGTGATCGCGCCTTTGGCGATCAGCCAAGCCTGCGAGCCGCTCAATGTGGACGGCGACCGCGCCGCTGCCATGATCGCCGCCGCGCTCGGCGCGCAGACTCTGGTCATTTTGACCAATGTGGCAGGACTCTTAGCGCGCTTTCCTGATGAGAGCAGCCTTGTGCGGCACGTGCCGCGCGCTGCGCTCGCCCGCGCATTGGACATGGCAGGCGGTCGCATGAAGAAGAAAATTTTGGCGGCGCAAGAGGCGATTGAAGGCGGCGTGCAGCGCGTCCTGCTCGCCGACTCGCGCCGTCCACAGCCGATCCAGACGGCATTAGCAGGCGAAGGGACAGCGATCACGCATGACTGAGACGCTCAACAACCTCGACTACATGGCGCTCGAAGAAGCGCACAGCAGCGGTGTCTACGCCAAGCGCGCTCTGACCATTGTGCGTGGCGCAGGCGCTCATCTATGGGACGCGGACGGCAGGCGTTACATTGATTGCGTCGGCGGACAAGGCGCGGCGAACGTCGGTCACGCGCATCCGAAGGTCGTAGCAGCCATTCAAGCGCAAGCAGCCGTCTTGCTCAGCTGCCCTGAGTTGTTTTACAACGATCAACGCGCGCTGTTGCTGCAAAAGCTGACGCAAGTGGCAGGGATGCAACGCGCTTTTTTGTGCAATAGCGGCGCGGAAGCGGTTGAGGCAGCGCTGAAATTCGCGCGCTTTGCCACTGGACGCACACACATCGTGGCGGCTGTGCGCGGCTTTCACGGGCGCACGATGGGCGCGCTCTCTGCCACGTGGGAGCCGAAATATCGTGAGCCATTTGCACCGCTCGTGCCGAACTATACGCACGTGCCGTACAACGATCTGGCGGCGGCTGCGGCGGCGATCACTGAACAGACGGCGGCAGTGATCCTCGAAGTGGTGCAAGGCGAAGGCGGCGTGCGTCCTGCGGATGGCGATTACTTGCGCGGCGTGCAAGCGCTCTGCCATGAGCGCGGCGCGCTCTTCATCGTAGACGAGGTGCAGACAGGCTTCGGGCGCACAGGGCGCATGTTCGCGCACCAGCACTACGAGCTGGCGCCTGACCTAATGCCTGTGGCGAAATCTATCGCCGGCGGCATACCGTTCGGCGCGTGCTTGATCGGCGAGCGCGTGGGCAAATTGCAGCCTGCCATTCACGGCACAACCTTTGGCGGCAATCCGCTGGGCTGCGCAGCGGCGCTGGCGGCGCTTGACGTGCTGATCGAGGAGAATTTGGCGGAGCGCGCTGCTGCGCTCGGCGACTTTTTGCAGGCGCGCTTAGGCGACCTGCCGAAGCGCTTCCGCGCTCAGGTGCGCGAGGTGCGCGGCTTAGGCTTGCTCTTCGGCATTGAGCTGCGCAGCAAGGTCGCGCCTATTCTGAAGACGCTGCAGAGCGAAGGCGTGTTGGCATTGCCTGCAGGCTTGAACGTACTGCGCTTGCTGCCGCCGCTCGTCATCTCACAGGCAGACTTGGAGCAAGTGGCGGAGGCAATTGAAACTGTGCTGACCAAGCTAGGCACAAGCGACTCGGCTTGAGCGAGCGCCACACAGCAGCAAAAGCGCTAAAATTGAGGTAAGCCTGAGCATACGGAGTCAGAAATGCATCTCACAGTTGGTCTAGCGCAGCTCTATCCGAAGATTGGCGATGTAGCTGCCAATCTGAAGGCACATCTTGCGCAAATCGAGGCGGCGAAAGCGCACGGCGCGCAGCTTTTGCTCTTCCCTGAGCTATCGCTGACAGGCTACAACCTGCAGGACTTGGTCTACGAGGTAGCGCTGCAGCCGACGGCGGATAATCCAACGTTCCGTCAACTGTTGGAAGCGAGCGGCGACTACGACATAGACTTGATGATCGGCTTTGTGGATACAGATCGGCGCGCGCGTTACTTCATCGCGGCGGCGTATCTTTCAGGCGGCGCAGTGGTGCATGTGCATCACAAAGTCTACTTGCCAACCTACACAATGTTCGATGAAGGACGCTACTTCGCTTGGGGCGATTCCGTGCGCGCTTTCGAGACGCGCTTCGGGCGCTTCGGCATGTTGATCTGCGAAGATTTCTGGCACGCTTCGCCGCCGTACCTGCTCTGGGTAGATCGGGCGGATGTGTTCCTGTTCCACAGCGCCAGTCCAGGACGCGGTCTGGACGCTTCAGATCGGCTCGGCTCGGCGCGCTGGGTGCAATTGGTCAATCAAGCGTATGCCAGCTTGTTCACCAGCTACGTGCTGCACTGCAATCGCGTCGGCTATGAAGATGGCTTGAATTTCTGGGGCGGCAGCACGATCATCGATCCTGATGGCGAGATAGTGTGTGCTGCGCCAATGCACGAGCCGGCGCTGTGCATTCAAACGATTGACTTGAATCAAATACGGCGCACGCGCACACGCCTGCCGTTGCTGCGCGACGAGCGCACGGCGCTCACAGCGCGCGAGTTAGCGCGCATCATTCAAGAATTGCACGAGTTCAGACTCTGAGGAGCTGATGAGCATGGTGACGACTTTCATTCAAGCGCAGCAACACGTGGACGTGGATGCTTTGCTGCGCATCAACACAGATTTAGCGACCAAGATCATTGTCGGTTTCATTCAAGATGCAGTGACCAAAGTTGGCTACACGCGCGCTGTGATCGGGCTGAGCGGCGGCATTGACTCAGCGCTGGTCGCCTTCTTGGCGGCGCGCGCGCTCGGCGCTGAGAACGTCTTGGCTGTGCGAATGCCGTATCGCACATCTTCTGAGGCAAGTCTGACCGATGCGCAGGCAGTCATTGACCAACTTGGCTTGCCGTCGCTCACCATCGAGATCACGCCGATGGTGCAGCCGCTGATCGATCTGTTTCCAGAGATGGATAGCGTGCGCAAGGGCAACATCATGGCGCGGCAGCGGATGATCGTGCTGTACGATCAATCGGCGGCATGGCACGGCTTGGTGATCGGCACGAGCAACAAGACTGAGGTGCTGCTGGGATACTCGACGCTCTTTGGCGATAGCGCCGCTGCGCTGCAGCCGATTGAAGATTTATACAAGACTCAAGTGCGCCAATTGGCGCGTGCGCTCGGCGTGCCACAGAGCATCCTCGATAAAGCGCCATCCGCCGATCTATGGTCAGGGCAGACCGATGAAGGCGAGCTGGGCTACACCTATGCGGAAGTGGATCGCCTGCTCTACTTGCTGGTGGACGGACGCTACACGGTTGAAGAGGCGGCTGCGCAAGGCTTCGACTTAGCGTTTGTAGAGCGCGTCTGGCGGCGCGTGCGCCTGAATCATTTCAAGCGCACCATGCCGAACGTGGCGAAGCTGAGTCGGCGCAGCATCGGTCATGATTTCTTGTATCTGCGCGATTGGTCGGGCTGAGCTGAGCGATGGTCGGGCTGAGCGTTGAAGTCATGCCGTATGCGCGTCGTTTTCGGCGCGACCTGCTGGCGCTTGTGAACAGCTCAGCGGCATGGCTGCACGTCCATCTCGATTGGCATAGCGTGGAAGAGTGGCTTGCGCACGCCGAAGTGCCGATCTATCTCGCTCTGCAAGGGCAGCGCCTGATCGGCGCTGTTGCGTCCACGCCGCCACAGAGCGGCGCAGCATGGCTGCGTCTGATCGCGTTGCGCACAGAGACGGCTGCCGATGCGCTTGGCGCAGATGTGTTTGCTGTGTTATGGCGTGCGCTGCGCCTGCGCCTGATCGCGCTCAGGTGCGCAGAGCTGGCAGCTTTAGCGCTCCACGACTGGGTGGGCGATCTGTTGGCTGAACACGGCTTCACGCACATCGAGGACATCATCACCTTGCGGCGGCGCAGCTTTGAAGTGCCTGCCTCGCCGCGCCCAGATCTACGCATTCGCCATGCGCAGACGCATGAAGCATCGGTCGCCGCTGCCATTGACCGAGCCGCTTTTCTGCCGCTCTGGGCGTTGGATGAAAGCTCAGTGCGGCAGGCGGCGCGCTCAGCCGCTAGCTTCACGTTTGCAGAGCAAGATGGTCGTGCGCTCGGCTATCAGATCAGCACTTTGCATGGTGATAGCGTGCATTTGGCGCGTTTGGCAGTCTTGCCTGAGGCGCAAGGCAGCGGAGTCGGCGGCGCGCTGCTGAGCGAGTTGCTAGGCAGTTTCGTCAAGCGCGGCATGCTGACGGCGAGCGTGAACACGCAAGCCAGCAACTTGCGATCGCGTCGGCTCTATGAGCGTTATGGCTTCGCGCACAGCGGCATGGATGTTCCGTGTTGGTATATGCGATTATCGTAGCAGCTTGTCAAATAGACCAATTGCTTATGCAGATGAGCTTGTCTAACTGAGAAAAACAGTGTAATTTCAACGGTACACTGATTACGGCATAGCAGGATGATCGCTTATGTCTGAGCTAAATAAATTGCTTGAGATGCTGCCCAGAGGCACTTCAGCAGCGCTTGAGTCTAACCATAGCGCTGCCATCTATCGTCCATCAGACTACAGCGCTAGGATGTATGTGCGCGCGCCCTTGCTCAAAGAAGACGTGCCGCCTGACGGCGCTAAACCACCATTCGTCATCATCTCTGCCGCTGGCGCCATGGGCAAATCGGCTTTGGCGAGGTATATCGCATATGAGAAAGGCGCTCACGTCTGGGATGTCTCGCGGCTGACGCTTGGCACGAACACTTTTCGCGGCACTTTGGCAGAGTCCTTCAGCATCAATGCACTGCCTGCGCTGTTCGATGATTTGAGAAACGGTCGCATTCTTTTTGTCCTAGACGCGCTTGACGAAGCTGAGATCGCCTCAGGATGGCAGCGCGTCGAGATATTCCTGAGCGAAATCTACGGTTTTGTCAAAGATGCTGCGCAGACCTGCATCGTCCTCATCGCGCGCAACGACACGGCTCAGTACATCAAGTGGTACTTAGATGACCTGACGCAAGGCAGCCCAAGCTGCTACATCGGCTACCGAATCGACTATTTCGTCGAGAATCAAGCGGAAGATTTCATCAAGCATTTCATCAGCGCAAGCGGTCGTGAAGCGCTGCCTTCGCTCAAGCAAGCGACACAGACCATCTTCGAAAAATTCTACAGGACGCTTTCTGAAGAGCGACACGATGAAAGAGACTTTGGGAAATATTGGCAAGACCACAGAGTGCGTTCTTTTCTAGGCTATGCGCCGGTGCTGCAGGCAATCGCCAATTTCCTATCTGAATATCGCAACTATATGGAAGTAATTGCGCATTTCAGCGCCAGAAACGGCGCGCAGCTGGTGTGCGAGATCATCGAGTCGCTTCTGGAACGCGAGCAAGGCAAGTTAGTTGAACGCTTGCGCGACCGCCTGAAGAGCAGTCTGTAAAACTCGCTCTTTACAGATTGTCCTTGATTTTGATATCCTCTCAGCTGAGAGAGTGAAAGCACGCAAGAACAATTGCGCCATCAAGCGCCCTCAGGATTAGGTGATCCCACTCTCTCTTGTAAAAGGTGAACATCGTCAGAAATTCGCTCATTCAATTGCGGCACGACCGCCCACAGATTCTGACTATCGCACAAAAAAGGTGCAGCCTATGACGGCGCTACCGCAATACGCCGATGCTATCGGCTTAGACGTTGGAAGGGCAGGCTTCCACATCAGCATCCCGACTCACGGTATGCCGCCTGCCACTTGGTCAGTTTGGTACTTCGATTATAAAGAGAATCCCGATTGGTACATCACGCTCACACGGCTATGCCGACCAGGCACGGTCATCGTCGCCGAGCCGACAGGTTGGCATTATTTGTCACCAATAGCGAACGTGATTCAGCGCGCGACGAAGGCGCGTCTGTACTTAGTAGATCATCAAATCAGCGGCAAGGTGCGCGCCGCGCATATCTCATCTCAGAAGACGGATCAGACAGACGCCAGGGCGCTTGCCCTAATTGCGCAGGACATTCGCGAACGCAAGCCCGTGCGCGGCGTCTCATATCACGATCAAGAGCTTGAAAATTACGTGATCTACCTGCGCTTGCTGGTCAACAGCCATGCGCGCACGACGGTCGAGGCAGCACGCCTGAAGAATCGGATGCGCCAATTGGCGCACGGCATGTTCCCGTCGCTCAGCGAAGGCACGCTGTGGTTCACGTGCTTGAAGTATGGCAAGGCGTCGCCGAGTCAGATCAGGGCATGGCTATCAGGCGAGCGTCCTGCCGAGATCACGCCGGCAAACTGGATAAGACTACAAAAGTTTGGCACGCTCTTGCCTGAATATGAGATCACGACCGAGATCGTCGCCGCTACTGCGCTAGAGCTGTATGAGCGCTTGGCAACCTTGCAAGAAAGTGTGACGCGCCTAGAGGCGCAGATTGAGCAGATTGTGCAGGGCTATCCGTTCGACGTGATCACGCGCCGATGGATGACCGTGCCGTATGCCAATCCGATGTACATCGCGCCCTTGCACGTGGCAACACACGGCAAGGCGGATCAGATGGAAACTGAGCAATTCAAGGCGTGCCTCGGCGCGTTTCCGCAGGTCAAGAGCAGCGGCTTGACACATCAGAGCCGTGCGCACAAGAAAGGCTATCGCCCTGCGATGAACACTTTATTTCTTATGGACGCTGAGCCTTGTGCGCAGCACAGCGCCTGACAATCCGATCAAGCGCTATTTCGCAGGCGGCGAGAAGCAAGGCGGCAAGAAATTCACAGCGGCTCGCTCAAAATTCGCGCGCTTGCTTGCCGCTGTTGCGCGCAGTGAGAATGGCTACGATCCGAGCCAAATGAAAGGAAATGATGCACCATGAGTGCCATGAGTGATCACGTCGAGCCGTATGAAGCGCTCACAGACGATCAGAGCGAACGCGCTCGTCGTCCGCAGCTATACAGACGAGCAGTTTGTTGCATTGGAAAGCGCTGATATCGTATATCCGCCTGCGCTCACCATCAACTGCAACAACAAGGAGCGCTTCTTGGTCTTCTCGCAGCCGCTCGGCTATCCATGGAGCGAGTATCGCAGAGGCGCTGCTAGAAGTCCGCAGAATGGTGTGGAACGCATCGCTGCTGCGTTGCGCAGCATCCTCTCGTTCTTCAGAAAGAATGATAAAGGATCGTTCGCGCGCCACACAAAGTACATAGATAACGTCGTCGTGGGCAGGTCGCCGATGCGCCAAGCGATCTTACAATATCTGATGGATAGAAAACTTGTCACTGCCAACGACAACCGTCAGCTGTATCTCCTTGAGTGGCGTGAGTTGAATGATAGAGGCGTAAACTGGGATCAACTGCGACACGTCACGCCCAGTCAAGGCTTCCAGAAGCTAGTGGAAGATATTCACAAGCAAATTCGGCACACCTTGTGATCGCGCGTGAGCGGAAGGCGTAACATGGCGCGCTGATGCGTGTTCTTTTCTCAGAAATCTTCACATCGGTTAAAATGGCGGCAAAGTCATTTGAACTGACCATACCTTTTAAGGACACGCATCATGACAGATACGCCTAAGGCGGCAAAATACGTACAGCTTCAACAGATGCGCGCGCGCAGCCAAGCGGGCGGCGGCGCGGAGCGCATTGCTAAGCAGCACAAGGCGGGCAAGCTGACCGCGCGCGAGCGCCTTGATCTGCTGCTCGATCCTGGCAGCTTCCGCGAGCTGGACGCGTTCGTCGTGCAGCGCTCGCGCGACTTCGGCATGGATAAGCCTGAGAACCAAATTCTGGGCGATAGCGTCGTCACAGGCTGGGGAACGATCAACGGACGCTTGGTGTACGTCTATTCGCAGGATTTCACAGTTTTCGGCGGCTCGCTCTCAGAAGTCCACGCGGCGAAGATCGTCAAGATCATGGAGATGGCGATGAAGAGCGGCGCGCCTGTGATCGGCTTGAACGATAGCGGCGGCGCGCGCATTCAAGAAGGCGTGGTCAGCTTAGGCGGCTACGCTGATATCTTCCTGCGCAACACGCTGGCAAGCGGCGTGATTCCGCAGATCAGCGCCATCCTCGGTCCATGCGCCGGCGGCGCAGTATATTCGCCTGCGCTCACAGACTTCATTTTCATGGTCAAGAACACATCGTATATGTTCGTGACCGGTCCTGACGTGGTGAAATCAGTGACGCATGAAGAGGTCAGCTTTGAAGAGCTAGGCGGCGCGTCCGTCCACAGCGCGATCAGCGGTGTGTGCCACATGGCTGCCGAGAGCGAGGCGGATTGCTTGTTCCTGA
>Ga0308403_1000190_pt1 | contig 25958 bp, 18 predicted proteins | sample HotsprSampleOSM3_FD_203470 | JGI IMG/M metagenome (GOLD analysis project Ga0308403, IMG submission 203470) | Hot spring phototrophic mat microbial communities from Octopus Spring, Yellowstone National Park, Wyoming, United States - 20060914_OS-M3 ... | reverse complement strand
CTGACCGATGTTTTATTGAAGGAAGCTGAGCCAAGATCATGATTGAAAAAGAGCAACTCGACCTTACCGAAGCCTTGCAACGCTGGGAACAGACGACGCTGGCGCAGGCGCTGCGCAAAGCACCTGAGCGCGCCGAGTCGTTCCAAACGTCCTCAGGCATTCCGATCCAACGCTTGTATCTGCCTAAGCACGCCGACGCACATTATTTGGCGAAGGTCGGCTTTCCGGGCGAGTATCCATTCACGCGCGGCGTTCAGCCGACCATGTATCGCGGCAAGCTGTGGACAATGCGCCAATACGCCGGCTACGCCACTGCCGAAGAGTCCAACGCGCGCTACCGCTTCTTGCTCTCGCAAGGGCAGATGGGACTCTCGGTCGCCTTCGATCTGCCGACGCAGATCGGCTACGACGCTGACGATCCGATGGCGCTCGGCGAAGTGGGCAAAGTTGGCGTCAGCATCTGCAGCATTCACGATATGGCGCGCCTGTTCGAAGGCATTCCGCTCGATCAGGTCAGCACCAGCATGACCATCAACGCGCCGGCAGCGATTCTGTTAGCGTTGTACATCGCAGTTGGCAAGCGGCAAGGCGTGCCGATGCACAAGCTGCGCGGCACAGTGCAAAACGACATCTTGAAGGAATACATCGCGCGCGGCACGTACATCTATCCGCCAGCGGCGAGTATGCGCCTGATCACGGATATCTTCCGCTTCTGCCGCGATCACGTGCCGCACTGGAACACGATCAGCATCAGCGGCTATCACATTCGCGAGGCAGGCAGCACTGCCGTGCAGGAAGTCGCCTTCACGCTGGCTAACGGCATCGCCTACGTGCAGGCTGCGCTTGAAGCAGGCTTATCTGTGGACGAATTCGCGCCGCAGCTCTCGTTTTTCTTCAACGCGCACAACCAGTTTTTCGAGGAAGTGGCGAAGTTCCGCGCGGCGCGCCGCCTTTGGGCGCAGATCATGCGCGAGCGCTTCGGCGCGCGCGATCCGAAGTCTTGGCAGCTGCGCTTCCACACGCAAACAGGCGGCAGCACGCTGACCGCTCAGCAGCCGATGAACAACATCGCGCGCGTGACCGTGCAAGCGCTCGCCGCGATCCTAGGCGGCACGCAAAGTCTGCACACCAACAGCATGGATGAAGCGCTCGCCTTGCCAACTGAGAGCGCTGTGCAGGTAGCGTTGCGCACACAGCAAATTCTGGCGTATGAGAGCGGCATCGCCGATACAATCGATCCAATGGCAGGCAGTTACTACGTAGAAGCGCTGACCGATGAGATCGAAGCGCGCGCGCAGCGCTACATCGAGCGGATTGACGCGCTCGGCGGCGCCTTGGCTGCCATTGAGCGCGGCTACATCCAAAGCGAGATTCAGGACGCTGCCTACGCTTATCAGCAGTCAGTGGAACGCGGCGAGCAGATCGTGGTTGGTGTGAACAAGTTCACCGTGCCTGAAGAGATGCCAATCGAGACGCTGCACGTCTCAGAGGCGATTGAGCAAGCGCAGCGCGCACGCTTGGCAGCCTTGCGCGCACAGCGCGACTCAGCGCGTGTGAGCGAGATTTTAGCGCAGATCGAAGCGGCGGCGCGCAGCAGCCATGCGCCGCTGATGCCGCTCTTCATCGAAGCAGTTGAGCGCGAGGCGACGCTCGGCGAAATTTGCAACGTCTTGCGCGGCGTCTTCGGCGAGTATCGTCCTAGCGCTTCAATCTGAGCGCGCAGGGCGGAAAATTTCCGCCCTGCAACGCGGACTCACGCCCTAGCGTCTTTTTTAGTCGGCAAGGGCATGGTCGCGCCTTCTTGCTTGGTGAAGACCAAACCAGTGCCTTCCGCGTTCACATCCACCAAGACCACGTCGCCGCGTCCGAACGCGCCTTTCAAGACCTGCACTGAGAGCGGACTCTCGATGTGGCGCTGAATAGCGCGCCGCAACGGACGCGCGCCAAATTGCGGATCGTAGCCTTGCCGCGCCAGCCAAGCGCGCGCTGCAGGCATCAGCTCGATCACCAAGCCTTGCTCGCCCATGCGCTCTGCCACTTGGCGCATCTGCAGGTCAACAATGCGCTCAACCTGCTCCAGCGTCAGCGGACTGAAGATGATCACTTCGTCAATGCGGTTGAGGAACTCAGGACGGAAGTTCTCGCGCAGCGCGCGCTCAATCTTCTTATGATCAGCCACCACCTCAGGATCGTGGCTGGTCACAAAGCCGAGCGCGCCGCCTTTGCGCGCGAATTCCGTGCCGAGATTGCTGGTCATGATGATGACCGCATTGCGGAAGTCCACTGTGCGCCCTTGACCGTCGGTCAGGCGTCCGTCGTCGAGGATTTGCAGCAAGGCGTTCCAGACGTTCGGATGCGCCTTCTCGATCTCATCGAATAGCACCACGCTGTAAGGACGCCGCCGCACAGCCTCGGTCAGCTGTCCGCCTTCCTCGTAGCCGACATAGCCTGGCGGCGCGCCGAACAGACGGCTGACTGTGTGCGCTTCGCGATACTCGCTCATGTCAATGCGCACCAGCGCGTCCTCATCGTCGAAAAGGAACTCAGCGAGCGCTTTGGCAAGCTCAGTCTTGCCGACGCCTGACGAGCCGAGAAAGATGAACGAACCAATTGGACGATGCGGATCCTTCAGACCGCTGCGCGCGCGCCGAATGGCATCCGCAATGGCGGCGACCGCTTCATCCTGCCCGATGATGCGCTCGTGTAGCGCCTCTTCCATGCGCAAGAGCTTCTCCGCCTCGGTTTCCAGCATCTGATTGACAGGAATGCCCGTCCACTGCGCGACGACCGCCGCGATGTCGTTGGCGTCCACCACGTCGTCCAGCGTATGCTCGCGCTGCCAGGCTTCCAGCTCGCGCTCGTATTGCTGCTCCAGCTGAATGCGCTGCATCTTGTACTGCGCAGCGCGCTCGTAGTCGCGCGCCAAGCCTGCCGCTTCTTCCTCAGCCGTCAGCCGATCCAGCTCATTTTTGAGCTGCTTCAGCTCAGGCGGCAAGCTATAGAGCGCCACGCGCAGCTTGGCAGCCGCTTCATCCATCAGGTCAATTGCCTTGTCAGGCAGACGGCGGTCGGTCACATAGCGCTGGCTGAGCCGCGCCGCTGCCACGAGCGCTTCTTCAGTGAAGCGCACTTTGTGGTGCGCCTCATAGCGGTCGCGCAGTCCCTTGAGCATCTCGATGGTCTGCTCGACGCTCGGCTCGTCCACGAAGACAGGCGCGAAGCGGCGATCAAGGGCTGAGTCTTTCTCGATGTGTTGGCGATACTCGTCAAGCGTGGTCGCGCCGATGCAGTTCAGCTCGCCGCGCGCTAAGGCAGGCTTGAGCAGGTTCGCCGCGTCAATTGCGCCTTGCGCCGCGCCTGCGCCAACCACTGTGTGCAGCTCGTCAATGAACAAGATGATCTCGCCTTCGCTGCGCTGAATCTCTTCGATCGCCGCCTTCAGGCGCTCTTCAAATTCGCCGCGAAAGCGGCTGCCGGCGATCATCGCACCTAGATCAAGGCTGACCACGCGCTTGTTCAGCAGCAGCTCAGGCACGTCATGATTGGCGATCTTCTGCGCCAAGCCTTCGACGATAGCCGTCTTGCCAACGCCTGCTTCGCCGATCAGCACAGGATTGTTCTTGGTGCGGCGGCACAGGATTTGGATCACGCGCAAAATCTCGTCGTCGCGCCCGACGACAGGATCGAGCTTGCCTTCCTGCGCCATGCGCGTCAGATCGCGGCTGTAGCGCTCAAGCGTCCGATAGCGCGTCTCAGCTTGCGGATCGGTCACGCGCTGACCGCCGCGAAAATCTTTGATGATATCCAGCACGCGATCTTTAGTGATGCCTGCTTCTTTCATCATGCGCGCGATGGCAGTATTGCGCTCGGCGATGATGGCGAGGAAGATATGCTCAGTGCTGATGTACTCATCGCGCAGCCGATTCGCCTCTTCTTGCGCGAGGTCAATGATGCGCTTGACGCGCGGCGTCATGAAAATCTGTCCGGCGCCGCCGCCGTAAATCGAGACTTTCGGCGTGGAGCGCAGAATCTCGTCCAGCTTGTAGCGCATTGCCTCTTGATCGACGTTCATCTTCTCCAGAATCTGAGGGATGACGCCGTCAGGCTGCTCAAGCAGCGCCAGCAGAATATGCTCAGTATCCACTTGGTTATGCCCATAGCGCTGCAAAATCTCGTAGGCGCGCGCAGCGGCATCCTGAGCGCGCTCTGTAAATCGGTCGAATCGCATCATAGGCTACCTTGCTCTTCACTCGTGGGAAACTCGGCTTGGCAACGATCATGCGCCGTTTTGGCGCTTGCCAAAAACCGCTCATCGTCTTTGCCATCTTTTGAAAAGATAGCACAGCGCGCGTCAGAAAAGTGTAAAAAGCGGCTAAACGTTGCGTTAGCAGCGCCTGACCGCAAGAATTCATACATTTTTGAGAAATAAATGGCGGCAAAAGCGTCTATACTGAATTAAGTCAAGACTGCGAAGGTCGCATGAGAGATGAGATGGAAACAGCGTACATTCCTTTTGATCGCGCCGCCAATATCTACGACGCGACGCGCGGCTTCCCAGCAGGAGAAGAACGCGCCGTCGCCGCGTTGATCGCGCAGGCGGGCAATTTGGGCAGAGCGAGCCGCGTCCTTGAGGTTGGTGTTGGCACAGGGCGCATCGCGCTGCCTTTGACGCAGCACGTGGATAGGCTCTACGGCATAGACCTCTCGCGCCCGATGATGCAGCAACTGCGCAGCAAGCCGAACGCAGGCGCCATCCGCCTGAGCGAAGCGAACGCGCTGCAATTGCCATTTCGGCGCGCCGCTTTCGACGCTGTGCTGCTCGTCCATGTGCTGCACCTGATCGCCGATTGGCAGCACGTGCTGCGCGAGATCGCCCGCGTGCTGAAGCCTGACGGGCTGTTGCTGTGCGGCGGCAACGCAGGCGATATGTTGCAAAACGAGCAATTCGCGCCGATCTGGTCGGCGTGGCGCGCCGCGCTGCCGCCTGAGAAGATCGAGCGCATCGGCTTGACGCAACCTGTGCGCGAAGCCTTGCCGCCGCTCGGCTGGCGTCCCATCGGCGCGCCGCGCCAGCACAGCTACACTGTGCAGCGCACGCCAAACGGCGCTTACCGCGCCATTGAAGAGCGTCAATTTTCCAACACATGGCGGCTGAGCGACGCTGAATTGCAACATGGCTTGCGCGTCGTCCGCGCGGCGATCGCGGCGCATTTTCCGCAGCCCGATCAGCCGATCGCGCTGAACATCACGTTTGAGGTGCAAGCCTTTCAGCCGCCGCAAGCTATTTAGCACACAGCGCAAATAGTATTGAGGCGTTAGAACTATGGAATGGATTCGCATTCACGATACTTGGGTCGCCGATTACGAGAATTTGTCGTTCACAGTGCGCTGGTCGCGCGGCGCATGGCACTGGCGCGCCGTCTATTGCGAAGGGACGGCGGAAACAGCGCAATTGGCAGGCGATAATCGCAGCGAGCATCCTAACGGCTTTGTGGACGCTGAGAGCGCGCGCAACGCCGCTGAGCGCTGGCTGAAGCACTTGCTCGAAGACGCCTAGCGCATGACGGCGCTCGATCTATTCACCTTTGGCGAGTGCCTGCTGCGGCTGAGCGCGCCTGAGCCGCTGCGCCTTGAGCAGGCGCACGCGCTGGATGTGCATGTGGCAGGCGCTGAGAGCAATCTCGCCATCGCTTTGGCGCGGCTTGGCAAGCGCACGGCATGGTTCTCACGGCTGCCGAACACACCGCTCGGTCAGCGCGCTCTGCGCTTCATAGGTCAGCACGGCGTGGATATAAGCGACGTGCTGAGCGTCCCTGATGAGCGCATGGGACTGCTCTTCTTAGAGCGCGGCGCGCTGCCGCGTTCGACTCGCGTCTGGTATGATCGAGCGGACTCGGCTGCCAGCAAGCTGCGACCGAGCGACCTGCCAATGGCGCGTCTGGCGACGGCGCGCTGGCTGCACTTCACAGGCATCACGCCTGCCCTGAGCGACTCGTGCGCTGCGACCTGCCACGCGGCAGTGGCGCACGCGCGCCAACACGGTTTGAAGATCGCCTTTGACGTGAACTATCGCAGCCTGCTGTGGACGCCGCAACGCGCGCGCGACGCTTTGACGCCGTTCTGCCAAGCCGCCGATGTGGTCTTCATCGCCAAGCGCGACGCCACCGCGCTCTTCGCGACGCAAGGCGACGCCGCTGCACAAGCTGAGCAATTGCAACAGCTGTGGTCAGGCGCAGTGATTGTGACTGACGGCGAGCGCGGCGCCGCAGCCTGCAGCGCCGATGGCACAGCGCGCTGCGCAGCTTTCCCTGTGCAGGTCGTGGATAGGTTAGGCGCAGGCGACGCCTTCGCGGCAGGCGTCTTGTGTCGCTTGTTGGAAGACGCGCCGCTCGATCAGGCGCTGACCTTTGGCGCGGCAACTGCCGCCTTGAAGCTGAGCATCAGCGGCGATGTGGCGCTCATCGCGCGCGGCGAGGTCGAAGCGCTGATCGCAGGCGATCAGAGCGCGTTGCGGCGCTAATTGACCACTTGTAAGAAGTTGCGCGCCGCCCAGCCCGTCCGATTCGGCGCGTTCACTTCGCGCACTTCCCACCACTCAAAGCCGCTCGCGTTCTGCGGACCGCTCATGATCATGAAGCGCGTCTTCTCAGGCGCGACGAAGAGCAGCGTGGCGCCTGTGCCTGCGCCTGCGCGGATGTTCAGTCCGTTCAAGCCGACGCCGACCACCTCGACGATGACGCCTGGACGGAACTCGCCCGGCGGCAACGTGGCGGTCGGCACGACGGTCGGCAGCGGCGCGACGGTCGGCAGCTGAACCTGCGGCAGCGGCGTGAGCGTCGGCGGCGGTCCAACCGTGAAGGTCGCCGTGACTACGATCACGATTGGCGTCTGTCCGCCGGGCGCCGCCGCGCCGCCGACCGAATCCACCACTGCCCAAGCGCCAACAGCTGCCGCCGCCACGAAAGCGATCAGCACCAAGAGCGACCACCACGGCAAATACCAGCCGCTCTCGCGCTTGCTGGGCGGCGGCGGACGGCGACGGGCAGGCGCTTGCGGCAAGCGCGGCTCAGCAGGCTGGTAGACTGGCGGCGGCGGCGGCGTGCGACGCAACGGTTGCGCTTGGCGGGCTTGGCGTGGCTCGGCAGGCGGCTGATGGGCGCTGCGCGGCGGCTTGTTGGGCGCAATGCGCTTGATAGGGGTCGACTCAAGCGGACGAGTCGGCTCGGCAGGCGCGTCGTCATACTCAGAAGGGCTGTACGGGTCTTCGTAGCGGCTCATGTGTTTATCCACTCCTCAAAGCGTTCACGTGACCACGTATTGATGACCTGCTCAGGGCTTGCCCAAGCGCGGCGCGCCGTGCGCACGCCAAACGGCAGGACGGCGAAATCGGCGGCGGAATGCGCGTCCGTGTTGATGGCGAGCTTGATGCCGAGCCTGAGCGCCTGCCGAGCGTGCGCGCTATCCAAGTCGAGGCGATGCGGATTGGCGTTGATTTCCAGCGCAGTATCTGTGGCGAGCGCGGCGGCGAAGACGGCGTCCATATCCAGATCGGCAGGCTCGCGGTCAGGGATGAGCTGTCCGCGCGGATGTCCGATGATGTCTACGTGCGGATTGTTGATCGCGTTGAGCAGGCGCGCCGTGATGACAGCGCGTTCCTGACGCAAGCCTGTGTGCAGCGAGGCGATCACTACATCGAGCGCTGCCAGCACGTCATCAGGATAATCGAGCGTGCCGTCAGCGCGAATTTCCAGCTCAACGCCGTGATAAATGCGCAACGAGTCGCCGAATTCGGCTTGCACGCGCTGAATTTCCTCGCGCTGTGACCAAAGGCGCTCAACGCTCAGACCGTTGGCGATGCCTAGGCTGTGCGAGTGGTCAGTGATCACGATGTATTGCAAGCCGCGCTCGCGCGCTTGCCAAGCCATGTCGCGCACGCTCAGGCGACCGTCGCTCCACAGCGTGTGCATGTGCAGATCGGCGCGGATATCGCTCACTTCGATCAGCTGCGGCAAGGCTCCAGCTTGCGCCGCTTCGATCTCGCCGCGATCTTCGCGCAGCTCAGGCGGAATGTAAGGCAGATCGAGCTGCGCATAGACTTCCGCTTCGCTGGCGCACAGGATTTCGCGTCCGCTGCCGTCGGTCGCCGTGAACGCCCATTCGTTCAGGCTGAGTCCGCGTTGCAGCGCCAGCTCGCGCAGGCGGATGTTGTGCGCCACGCTGCCCGTGAAATAGCTGAGCGCTGTGCCAAAGCGCTCAGGCGGCACGGCGCGCAGATCGCACTGCAAGCCGCTCTCCAGCTCAACGCTGCTCTTGGTCTCGCCCTGACCAAGCACGCGCACCACATCAGGATGATTGACAAAGGCTTCCATGACCGCTTGCGCCTGATATGTGGCGACCAGCAGATCAAGGTCGCCGATGGTAGCGCGTCCGCGCCGCAAACTGCCCGCCACTTCGGCGCGCAAGACGCTCGGCAGCGCCTGAAGCGTCCGCAGGATGCGCTCAGCGGCTTGCCAAGCCAGATCGGCGCGCGTGCGCGTTGTGCGGCGCGCTAACGCCTCAATGCTCTCTAAGATTTTCTGCTCACTTTTAACGCCCATCGTCGGCAGCGAGCGCAATTTGCCTTCGCGCGCCGCTGCTGCCAGCTCAGCAACTGAAGTGATGCCGAGCTGTTGATAGAACAGCATCGCCTTCTTCGGACCAACGCCGTTGACGCGCAGCACGTCCACCAGTCCCTGCGGAATTTCGCTTTTGAGTTCTTCCAACAAGCTCAGCGTGCCGCGCTCCAACAGCTCGACGATCTTGGCGGCGATCGCCTTGCCGACGCCGTCAATCTCTTGCAGGCGACCTTCGGCAGCGAGCTGGCGCACGTTGCGCGGCAGCTCGCGCAAGGCTTCAGCAGCGCGCTGATAGGCGATCACCTCAAAACGATGAGCGGTCGCGTCTTTCAGGCGCAGGAGATCAGCCAGCAGGTCGAATGCATCCGCAATTTGGTGATTAGAGAGCATCGCAAGGCACGCCTCGCCAGTCGCTTTACTGCAAGTATAGCGCATTCGGCTGTGCGCGTGTAGCGCGTTACTCCTTGACGGCGGACTGCTCTTGCGCCGTCACCATCGGCAGGTAGACGCGGAACGTGGTGCCGCGATCAGGCTGACTCTCAACCGTGATGCGTCCGCGATGTCCTTCGACGATCTTCTTGGCAATCGCCAAGCCGAGTCCGGCGCCGCCTGTGTGCGTTGAGCGCGCTTTATCCGTGCGGTAGAAGCGCTCGAAGATGTGCGGCAGCTCATCGGCAGCAATGCCGATGCCGCTATCGCTCACCTCGAAGACAGCCTTGTTCTCTTGCGCGTACGTGCTGACGGCGATCTTGCCGCCGCGCGGCGTATATTGCAGCGCGTTCTCCACAAGGTTTTGCAGCACGCGCCCAAATTCCACTTCGTTCAGGAAGACTGATAACTTTTGGCTGCACGGCGTGAAGGTGAGCGTGCAGCCGAGCTGCTCAGCATCGGTGAAATATGGCTCCAAAGCGCGCGCGATCACTTTGTTCAGGTCGGTGCGGCTGAGCGTGAACGTCGTCAAGCCGTCCAAGCGCGCCATGTCGAACATGCCTTCCACAATACGCGCCAGACGGCGCGCCGTCAGACGCAGGTCTTGCGCGCGTTCCATCAGCTGCTGCAAAGTGCGCTCCAGCGATTGCGCATCGTTCTGCGTTAGCTGCGCGCTCATCTTCTGACCGAGCTTCTCGAAGACGTAAGCGTTCGTGTTCAAGGTAGCGATCGGCGTGCGCAGATCGTGCGATGTATCGCTGATGAACTGCTCCAGCAGCCTGATTTTTTCGCGCTCAACGGCAAGCTCCAGCGCTTGTTGCTGCGCCTTTTGGCGCTCAGTGATATCGCGGATGACCGATTGGCGCGCGCGCTTGCCGCCGTAGAGAATGGCAGAGCCGATGACTTCCACAGTGCGCGCAGTGCCATCCAAGCGCAGAATGCGCTGCTCAACAGGACGATCGTCGCGCGGACGCAGCAGGCTCTCAGAGACGTCGCGCCGAAAAGCAGGATCGATGAAGGCGATAGCAGCCTTGCCGAGCAGCTCATCAGCGTTTTGCGCGCCGAAGAGCGTTATGGCGGCAGGATTGACGAAGACGAATCTGCCTTCCGCGACGACCACGATCGCATCTGGGCAGACTTCTACCAAGCTGCGGTAGCGCGCTTCGCTCTCGCTCAGGCTGCGCTGCCGATCTGCCTCAAGCGCGTCGCGATAGTAGATCATCAAGAGCGTCGCCAAGCCGACTGTCACGATGAACAGCATGATGTTCAGAAGCGTCAGGCGCGCTTCAGGCTGCGCGATGAGCATGATGGCGAAGCCGCCGATGATCAAGCTATATGAGAGAAAAGCGTAGGGAAAGCTCACCAAGACCGTGCTGAGCAAGATCGGCACGATCAAGTAGATCAGGAAGAAAAATCGCTCAGGCTCTGTGGCGAGCAGGACTGCCATGATTGTGTTGAACGCGAAGGCGCTCAGCATCAGCGTCGCTGCCCAGTTGTACTTCCCTGCGCGATTGAGCGCGTAGACTACAGCGAAAAGTGCGCTGCACAAGAGCAGCATCGCTGTGTAATGCTCGCCAAACGGACGCGGCGCCTGTGGCATTGGCAAAATGACTGACGCGAGCGCGGCGAAGATCACGAACAGCGCAGCACCTGCCAAGAATTCGCCTTGCCGTTTGCGTTGCGTCTCTGAATACGGCACGTGCGTCAGCCACAGCCACAGGCGTCGCGCGCCGCAGCGCAGGTCGTCAAAGACTTTGAACAGTCTCCGCTGGCTCAGGTTGCCCATCGGCACGTCTGCAAGCTCCTTACCTCGCACAAAGTGACGCTCATATTAAGTCTAATTGCTATCATACCCTGCGCTAATCTCAAAATGGTATGAGAAACCTGCTGAAGCTGCCCAAAAAGCGCTATGATAGAGCGCTGCTTGTGAAACTAGCCAATGCTTTGTGAGTGATGACCATGAAATTTCAAGGCTGTTTGCGCTTCTTCGGACGCGCGCTGCTGTTAGTGATCCTGCTGAGCAGCTCCACGTGGCTGCTGAGCAGCGCGCTCGCCAATTTCCGCGAATGGCAGGCGCGCCTTGAGCGCCGCGCACTGATCGAGCAGCACAGCACGCTCTTCCCTGCCACAGGCACTGCGCTGCAGCAAAATCGGTTGAGCGTGCCGACGCCGACGCCGCTCGCCATGCCGCTGAACGTGCGCTTTGCGCCTGAGCAGGCTGCGCACGGCATCTTCGCGCCGCCGCTTCTGCCCACCAACACGCGCCGTCCCACGCGCACGCCCGATCCGAGCGCTTTCACGCCGACGCCTGAGCCAACGCCGACTCTGCCGCCTGCCACCAGCACCTTGCCGCGCGTGCCTTTCCGCGAGATTTGTACTGAGAAGCCGCAGGTGACCGCTGTGCCGCCGCGCGCGCCGCGCCTGCGCTCTGAGGACGATATCCTGAACATCCTTCTGCTCGGCACGGATGAAGACCTGCAGCCGAACGAGCCTTCCGTGCGCACAGACACCATGCTGATCGTCTCGGTCAACCGCACTGCAGGCAGCGTCGCCATGCTCAGCCTGCCGCGCGACCTGTACGTCTGTGTTCCGCAGCTCGGTATGCAGCGCATCAACGTCGCCTACGGCTGGGGCGAATCAGTCGGCTGGTCGCCTAATGGCGGCTTCGGTCTGCTCCAAGAGACCATTCTCTACAACTTCGGCATTCCGATCCACTTCTACGCGAAGGTCAGTTTCAACGGCTTCAAGGCGATCATTGACACGCTCGGCGGCGTCAATGTGGCAGTGGATTGCCCAATGATCGATCAATTGCGCTTCACAGGTCAGTACGACCTGCAAGGCACGCCTGTCTACGCGCCGTACACGCTTGATGTCGGCTATTATCGCATGGACGGCTCGCTCGCGCTCTGGTATGCGCGCGTGCGCCAACGCCTGAGCGACTTCGACCGCAATCGCCGCCAACAGCAGCTTTTGCGCGCCATCTGGCGCGAGGCGCTATCGCAAGGCATCTTGCAGCGAGCGCCAGAGTTGTGGAGCCAAGCGAGTCAGGTTGTGCAGACCAATTTGCAGCTGCAGGACGTGATCGGCTTGCTGCCCATCGCGCTGAACCTAGCGCCTGAGAACATCAGCAGCTTCCAGCTGATCAAAGGGCGCGAGACGGACGCCTGGCGCACGCCTTACGGCGAAGATGTGCAAATTCCGACCGAGAGCATGTTCGAGACCTTACGCCAGTTTTACACGCCGCCTACGCGCAATCGCTTGGTGCGCGATGTAGGCAGCGTCGAGGTGATCAACGGCTCGTCCAAGCCGAACTACGATCTGGTGGCGGTCGATCTGCTCAGCTGGGAAGGCATCCGCGCCGTCGCGCGCGGTCAGGGCGAAGCCGCCGCCCAGACCGTCATCTACGATTACACAGGCGCTGCCTCGCCACAGATTTTGCAGGTGCTGCGCCGCGCGCTCAACATCCGCGCCGATCGGATCATCAGCCAGCCCGATCCGAACCGCACAGTGGACTTTCGTATCGTGCTGGGCGCCGATTACGTCTCGTGTAGCGCGCCCGGCTTCGGCACGCGCGTCAACTAGCCGTGTGAGGTGAACCGTCATGTTCGATGATGTGATTGTTGATTGGCTGAGCGACGATGAAGACCCTGAGACGTCTTTCGCTGAATGGTGGGCGAGATTCCACGTCGGCAACGACGGAAGTGCGAACGACAGTCCGTTCCCTGAAGATTGGCGAGATGATCCGCCTGACGAAGAGAATGTTGACCACGACTAGCGCGTCGGCAGTTGTGCCAGCTCGCGCGCGAAGGCGTTGTGTTGACGTAAGACTTTCGGCAGGTCAATTGTGGTGAGCTGCCCTTCGCGCACCACCACGCGACCGTCAATCACGCTGTAGGCGACTTGTGGCGGCGCACAAAAGACCAGCGCCGCCGCAGGATCGCTCCACGCGCCCGCAAAAGCGACCTGATTCAAGTCCACTGCGATGAAATCCGCCGCCATGCCGACCGCTAACGCGCCGATGTCATCCCTGCCCAAGACTGCCGCGCCGCCGCGCGTGGCTAACTCCAGCGCCTCGCGTCCGCTCATGGCGGCTGGATCGCCGCCCGCGCGCTGTAAGAGCATCGCCATGCGCGCTTCCGCCAACATATGTCCCGCGTCGTTCGAAGCCGAGCCGTCCACGCCTAAGCCGACGCGCACGCCTGCCCTGCGCATGGCGCGAATTGGCGCGATGCCGCTCGCCAAGCGCAGGTTGGAGCTGGGACAATGCGCCACGCCTGTGCCGCTCTGCGCAAATTTGCCGATGCCGTCCGCGTCCAGCTTCACGCAGTGCGCGTGCCAAACGTCCGCGCCAAGCCACGCTACCGACTCGGCGTACGCCGCTGGACTCAAGCCGAATTGCTCAAGGCTGTAAGCGACGTCGTTGTCGTTTTCGGCAAGGTGTGTGTGCAAATGAACGCCATAGGCGCGCGCCAAGCGCGCCGATTCGCGCATCAGGTCTTGTGAGACCGTGAACGGCGAGCAAGGCGCCACCACAATGCGCAGCATCGCGCCGCGCCGCGCGTCATGATAGGTCTCGATCAGGCGTTGCGTATCGCGCAGGATGGACGTTTCATCTTCTACCAGACGGTCGGGCGGCAAGCCGCCTTGACTCTCGCCAAGGCTCATGCTGCCGCGCGCGGCGTGAAAACGCATCCCGATCTCCTGCGCGGCGCGGATCGAGTCGTCAAGGCGGCAATCGTTCGGATACAAATACAGATGGTCGCTGCTGGTTGTGCAACCTGAGAGGATGAGTTCTGCCATGGCGGTCAAGGTTGAGCTGTAGATCATCTCAGCGCGCAGATGCATCCATATGCCGTAATGCGCGCGCAGCCAACCAAACAGCTCGCGATCCTGACCATGCGGCGTGACGCGCGTCAGGCTTTGGAACATATGGTGGTGCGTGTTGACCAAGCCGGGCAACACGACGTGATCGCGCAAGATGAGCGTCTCATCAGGCGTCTCGCGGAGCGCGGCGCGCACGTCTGCCGTCGTGCCGATCAGCTCGATGAAGCCGTCGCGGACGAAGAGCGCGCCGTCGCTGATCTCGCGGCGCTGATCGTCAAAGGTGAGCAACGTATGCGCATGTTCAGCCAGCAGCGTTGGCACGCTCATATCCTTCGTTGATAGATCGGGCGACCTTCGGCGAAGGTCATTTGCACGTGCAGGGTTGAGTCGAGCAAGACCAAGTCAGCATCGTAGCCGACGCGCAAACTGCCTTTGCGATGCGCCAGACCGAGCTGCCGCGCCGCGTTGGCGCTGAAAATCGGCATCAGCGCTTCCACGCTGAGCGCAGTTGCCGCTTGCAAGTTGCGCAGCGCAGCGTCCATCGTCAGCAAACTGCCTGCCAGCGTGCCGTCGCTGAGCGTCGCCTTGCCGTCGCGCACGTAGACCGTCTGTCCGCCCAGCTCAGATTGTCCGTCGCGCATGCCTGCGGCGCGGATTGCATCAGTGATGGCGACGACGCCTCGCGCGCCTTTGGCGCGCACCAAGAGCGCCATGACGGCAGGATGCACATGATGATTATCGGCGATCAGCTCGCAGGTGAGCAAATCGCAGGTCAGCGCCGCGCCGACCGTGCCGGGCGCGCGATGATGCAAGCCTGTCATCGCGTTGAAGGTGTGCGTCGTCTGGCGCGCGCCATGCCGAACGGCTTCGAGCGCTTGCTCGTAACTGGCTTGTGTGTGTCCAATGCTGACCAAGATGCCGCGCTCGGCGCAGGCTGCCATGAACGCGACGTTCGCCTCGAATTCAGGCGCGACGGTCACTTGGCGGATGACGTTCAAAGCGAGCCATTCGGCGTATTCATCGTGCGCAGCCGAGCGCACATGCTCAGCAGGCTGCGCGCCTTTCGCCTTCACATTGATGTATGGACCTTCCAAATGCGCGCCGAGCAGCGTAGCGCCGTCAGGTTGCGCGCCAAGGCACTCGGCGATGTTGCGCAAGGCGGCAGTGATCGCTTCACGGCTGGCGGTCATGGTTGTGGCGAGGAAATTCGCCACGCCGTGCGCCGCGAAGAAGCGCGCCATGCCGCGCAATGCCTCAGGCGTCGCGTCCATCGTGTCAAAGCCGTCGCCGCCGTGGACGTGCAGGTCTATGAAGGCGGGCGCTAAATAGCCGCCTGCGCCGTCAATGCGCTGTGCATCGGGCAGCTCAGGCGGCGCACCCGTGCCGATCTGCGCGATGCGCGCGCCATCGGTCAGCAGCCAATCGGCGCTGCCATCGGGCGCGATGACATGCACATTCTCAAATAGGTATCGCATGGCTACTCTGAGAGGCGCGGCAACGTCACATAGGCGAAGTGCAGATGTTCGAGTTCCTTCGGCGGCGTCACCAGCGGCTTCTGCCAATAGACGGGACGGATGTAGCCTGAGCCATCGGCAGGGCTGCGCTGCCGCGCCACTGCCAACGCGTGTTGCCATTCTTGGCGGCAAAACTCAGAGCGCGCCGCGTTCTCTGACCAGAAGAGCTGGAAGATCGTGGCGCGCTCAATGAAGTCTTTCAGGCGCGCGTTCCAGCGCTCGCCGCTGCGCAGCTCGTCAATGTCCATCAACACCTTATAGCCGAGCGCGCGATAGGCATTGCGGCAGGCTTCCACAACGTCCGAGTCGCGATGGCTATAGCTGACGAAAATCTCTTCAGCGCGGTAAGGCGCCGTCGTGATCGGCTCATTTTCGAACGGATTGGACGCATAAGCGCGCTCAGCCGCTTCGAAGAGGATGCCGCCGCGCAGTTCGGCGATCACCAGCGGATCGGCGCTCACTGTGATGGTCAGGTTTGCCGCTTGATCGCGCAGCACCGCAGCCGCTTTGAAGCGGAATTCCAAGCGATGCACATCTTCCCACCACGCGATGGTGATGGACTCAGGATTGAACAGCACGCCTTGCGCAGACGGCGTGAAGGTCAGGCGCGTGCCGCGCGCTAAGGCTGCCGCTTGCGCAGCAGCGACCTGACGCGGCGCGTCGCCTAGCTCAGGCGCGAAGCGCTTGGCATCAGCGCGAATCTGATCGCTCAGCGCAGGCGTGTGTGTGTATACCAACAGCGAGTGCCAACGCTCGACGACGGCGTAGCGCGGCAGAAACGCTGTGAAGCGCGCCTCAGCGATTGACGGCAGCTCAGCAGGCGCTTCAGAGACGGCTAGGCGCGGCTCGACAGGCGGCGCTTGAACGGCTTCTGGCGCAGACGGACGCGGCTGAGTCGGCAGAGAACGCACAGGCGGCTCGGCTGATTTGATGCCGCCGCGCGTCGTTCCGCGCGTCTCTTGTTCATCGGGCAGGCTCATGCTGCGCCGCGCGCTTTGCGGCAAGCGCGCATACAAGCGCTTCACCAGTTGAAGGACGACGAAATCATAATCATTGCTGCCGACCGTGAATTCAATCGCATCGCTCGGCAGCGCGCGCTGAGGCAGCTCAGCCGCGTTTATGGCAATCACGGCGAGGTAATCGTCAGGCAGCGACTGTTCAGCTGTCTGCAGCAGCACTTCGAAGCCGAGCGCGCGCAGCCTTCGCTCAAGGCGCTCAGCTGTTTCGCGCCGTGTGGCTTTGTAGACGATGACGACGTGCAACATGCCGTCTCTCCGCGCTATTCAGGGTCGCTTGGCGGCACAGGACGAGGGAATTGGCTGGTGCGGTCGAGCGAATTATCGGGCGGCGGCTGCAGAATTTCGCGCGGCACGCGGCTGGTCGTCTCAGCGTCGGGCGGCGGCGCTGACGGATTGAGCGGCATGGCGACCTTCGCGGTAGGCGGCGCATCGGGCTGTACTGTGATCACGCGCGGAATCTGACCTGTGTCTGAGACAGATTTCGTCTCGTGGCGCAGATCGGTCAGAAAGTAGCGCGGAGGCCACAAGTCGCTCAGGTCTGTGCCTTTCAGCTGCCGCTGACTCAGCGCGCTGCGCACGGCTTGGACTGCGAAGAACGCCGCCAGCGCAAAGGATACGATCAAGATGAGCGTTGAAGCGTCCATACATGCACGCCTTTCCTAGAACCAAACATCCTGAGCTAAAAACGCGCCGCTAACCAATATAAACCTTGCCGCACTTCGCGATACGGCGTCAGATCAGGCTCTAGCGTGCGCAACACCGCCTCTTGGATCAAAAAATTGCCCGCCGCCAAAAAGTTATGGCGCATTTCAGGATCGATACGCAGCTCGGCAGGCAGCTGGCAGGAACGTTCGTAGCCCAGCGCGGCGATCTGGAAAGGCGCCACGCTGTAAATGCTGAGCGCGATGTCGTAGAAGACTTCATCGAGCGCTTCGAGCTGCGGATGCTCGCGCCGCATCAACATGCCGCCAGAAATGCCTTTGAACATGCCGATTGGCACCAAAATTGAGAGACATTCGAAGATCGAGCGCGTCGCCTGCACATCGCAACCGACCGCTTGTCCGTTCACGGCAAGCTGACCATGCTGCTTGACGGCAGCCGTCGGCGGCGGCACTTGGATCGGCACTTTCTCGGCAGGGACGCCATTCGGCACATAGCGCGCTGCCAGCGGTCCGTTCAGCAGCACGTGATTCCAGAGCGCGTTCAGCGCGTCTTGCCACTGCTTATCGCGCAGCGTCTCGAAGCTCAGGTTCAGCTCATAGTGACCGCCTTCCCAGTACAAGGCAGGCTCGGCGTGGCGTGAGAGTTCAAGCATAGCGTGCGATTTCCCTGTAGCGCAGCCTTCAGCTTAAAGCATTTTTATTGTAACGTAGAAAACTGAGCTTTGCCTAACAAAAGTTGGCGCGCTTGGCAAGAAACTGCCACAATACATTTGCATAAATGGTTCAGAGAGGTACTTCCATGCGGCGTTTTCTGTTCTCAGCGTTAGCAGCGATGGCGATCCTCACCTTGATCAGCTTAGCGGCGCCGATCTTCGCGCAAGGCGATCCAACGGCGACGCCTGCCGCGCAGCGCACCTACGCCGATCTCAAACAAGTGACCACTGTGGCAGGCTTCCCAGTGCTAGGCAATCCCGAAGCAGCCTTGATCATCGCTGAATTCTCCAATTTTTCCTGTCCTGGCTGCGCCTTGTACCGTCCAACTGTCAAGCAGATCATCGAGGCGCACGTGCGCACAGGCAAAGCGCGCTTCATGTTCTTGCCGATGGTCTTCGGCTTAGGCGACGATCCATCCTTCCTTGCGGCGCAGGCTGCGCTGTGCGCAGGACGCCAAAATGCCTTCTGGGAAATGCACGACGCGCTCTTCGATCAGCACAATGCGCAAGGCGGACAGAGTTTCAATCCGACCACGCTGCGCGCCGCCGCTGAGAAGCTCGCCCTTGACGCCGATCAGCTCATCGCCTGTGTTGAGACAGGCGAGACGACTGAGGTCATTTTGAGCGCGGCGCGCTTCGCTGAGCAGACGGGCATCCGCTTCACGCCAACTCTGATGTGGTCTATTGACGACGGACGCACGCTGCAATGGTTCGCGCAAGCCGATGGTACGCGCTATGAGAGCGGCGTGCCATTTGAAGATGTGGACGCGCTTGTGGCGCGCGCCGTCAGCGGCGAGCTGGCTGCCGCGATCCGAGCCACAGGCACTGCCATCGCGCAAATCACGCCAACCGCCGTGCCAACCAAGAGCGATCCTTTCGCCAATCTGACCTTTGAGCAATGGCGCAGCAACGACGGCTTGTTATCGCTTGAGTTTCCGCGCGGCTGGCGCGCTCAGGTGAATGTGCAATCGGTCAGCCCGATCTCATATATCTTCACGCCTGCCGATGACGAATCGCTCGGCGTCGGCGTGCTGATCACGCCAACGAAAGACTTGGGCATCCCTGACCTTGCGCCGAACACCACGCCTGCCGAACTGGCGCAGCTGGTCTTCGGCAGCCAGCAAGGCGCGCAAATCCGCGAAGTGGCGGCAGGTCGCAACGGCGAGTATCGCGGCGTCGGCATTCGCCAGACTCAAGAGGATGTCAATCCGCGCACAGGACAACGCTTGACGATTGAGCGCGACATCTGGATTTTAGCGCTCGATCCTGTCACGCTGATCGTGATGCAAGGCGTCAGCGCCCGCGAGTTCTGGGAGAACACGCAAAAGGTCTTTGAGCAGGCGACCAGAACCATCGCAGTGGAACGCGAAGGCGCGTTGTTGGCGCTCGACCGCGTCTTCAATCCAACGCCAACTTTCACGCCGACCTTCAACGCGACCGCCGACTTCATAGACCGCGCGACGGCGACTGCGCTGCAATTCGCGCCGTTCCGCAGCGCCGATGGCGCCATCAGCTTCGATGCGCCGCAGACATGGCGCGTGGAGCCGAACTTCAACTCTAGCCCTGTCGCTTATAACCTGCTGCCGCCTGACCAGCCGCTCAACAATGTCATCAGCTTGAGCGTGCGCACGGTCAGCTCGCTGGGCGTGCCGAGCGCAGGCGAGAACGCGGACGCGCTGGCGCTGATGCGCGAAGTCTTCGGGCGCGATCCGAAGTACACGATTGAGCCTGTGACGGCGAATGCGCTCAAAGGCGCAGGCGTGGTGCAGTACGAGTCGGTGGCGGATCGCGTCAGCGGCGGCTATATTGACCTTGAACGGCGCATCTGGCTGCTGGATGTGGCGCCTGGCTATGTGCTGCTCATCCAAGCCGTCAGCGCGCCTGCGCAGCGCGCGCAAGTCACTGCCGTCTTCGAGCGCCTGACGCAAACGCTCGTCCTAGACGCCGCGCTCAGCGTGGCAGCCATTGAAGCGCGCCTGAACGCGCCGCCGACTACGCCGACGCGCGTGCCGACTGTGGCAGGCTTCGCGCCTGTCTCCATTGGCGAAGGCGCTTGCGTTGGCGTGAAAGACCCTGAGAACGCTGACGTGCCTGCCGATGGCAAAGGCAAGCAATACAGCGCGCCTGAGCAGGTCATCAATCCTGCGCACACCTATTGCGCCATCTTGACGACCGCTAAAGGACGGATCGTGGTGCAGTTGTATCCGCAGGTCGCGCCGCAGCACGTCAATTCCTTCGTCTTCTTGGCGCAACGCGGCTTCTACGACGGCACAACCTTCCATCGCGTGATCCCTGGCTTCGTGGCGCAAGGCGGCGATCCGACAGGCACTGGCACTGGCGGCGCAGGCTACACCTTGCCGCTCGAAATCTATCCCGCTCTGAAGTACGACCGAGTCGGCGTGCTAGGCATGGCTCGCGCCAGCGCGCCGAACTCTGCCAGCAGCCAGTTCTTCATCACGTACGCGCCGCTGCCATCGCTCGATCCGAGCGCGCGGAATGCAGGCTACACCATCTTCGGACAAGTGGTGGAAGGCATGGATATCGTCGAGCAGATCGCGCCGCGCGATCCGAGCAGCGCCACAGGCGACGGCGACCTGCTGATCTCTGTGCGGATTGTCGATCTCGGCGTCCGCTAAGCACACTACGCTGCGCTGTGGCGACCGAATGGTCGTCACAGCGCAGTTCATAGCGCTATATAGCGTTATCCTCGTGATAAATGCCGAACTCAGCGCGGAAGACGTCCATGATCTCCTGTAAAGTTGCGTAGCTGCGCGCCGCCTCTAGGATGAACGGCATCAGGTTCTGTGTGCTGCGCGCCGCTTCGCGCAGCGCTGCCAACGCGCTGCCCACGCGCTCGTTATCGCGCTCAAGGCGCAAGGTTTGCAAGCGCGCCACTTGCCGATCGTAGCCGTGCGGATCCATCTCAAGGATCGGAATCTCGACCTTGGCAGTCGGATCGGCGTATTGGTTCACGCCGACGATGATCTGCTCGCCGCGCTCGACTTGCTGCTGGAAGGCGAAAGCAGCATCTGCGATCTCTTGCTGGAAGAAGCCGCGCCGAATGGCAGGCAACACGCCGCCCAGCTCTTCGATGCGGCGGAAATAAGCGTAGACCGCTGCCTCAGTCTCGTCGGTCAGCTTTTCGAGGAAGTAGCTGCCGCCGAGCGGATCGACCGTGTTGACCACGCCGCTCTCGTGCGCGATGATCTGCTGCGTGCGCAGCGCGATGGTCACAGCTTTCTCGCTTGGCAACGCTAAGGCTTCATCCATGCTGTTGGTGTGCAAGGATTGCGCGCCGCCTAGCACAGCCGCCAAAGCCTGAATCGCCACGCGGATGATGTTGATCTCAGGCTGTTGCGCGGTCAGGCTCACGCCGGCAGTCTGGCAATGGAAGCGCATCAGCCATGAGCGCGGATCCTTGGCGCCGAAGGTCTCGCGCATCTCGCGCGCCCAGATGCGCCGCGCCGCGCGCAACTTGGCGATCTCCTCGAAGAAATCGTTATGCACGTTGAAGAAAAACGAGAGGCGCGGCGCGAATTCATCAATGTGCAAGCCGCGCGCAAGCGCCCAGCGGACGTACTCCAAGCCGTCGGCGAGCGTGAAGGCAAGCTCTTGGACGGCAGTGCTGCCCGCCTCGCGGATGTGATAGCCGCTGATGCTGATCGTGTTCCAGTGCGGCATGTGGCGCGTGCCGAACTCGATGGTATCCGTCACAAGGCGCATGGACGGCTCAGGCGGAAAAATGTATTCCTTCTGCGCCGTGTATTCCTTCAAAATGTCGTTTTGAAGCGTGCCGCGCAAGTTTTCCATCGGCACGCCTTGCTTCTCTGCCGCTGCGATGTAAAACGCCCAGATCACCGCTGCAGGACTGTTGATCGTCATGCTAGTGGTCACTTCGCCCAGCGGAATGCCGTCGAAGAGAATTTCCATATCGCGCAGCGAGCTGACCGCCACGCCGCACTTGCCGAACTCGCCAAGCGCCTCAGGCGCGTCAGTATCGTAGCCCATCAATGTAGGCAGATCGAAGGCGACCGATAAGCCCATGTTGCCTTGTGAGAGCAGATACTTGAAGCGCGCGTTGGTCTCTTCAGCCGTGCCAAAGCCTGCGAACATGCGCATTGTCCACAGCTTGCCGCGATGCCCTGTGGCGTGAATGCCGCGCGTGAACGGATACTCGCCCGGGAAGCCGAGATCGGTCATGTAATCGAAGTCGGGCAGGTCGAGCGGCGTGTACAGGCGCGCGATCGGCTTGCCCGACGTCGTGATGTACTCAGAACGACGCTCAGGCATCTTCGCCAGCGTCTTGTGCAAGGTCGTCTCTTCCCAGCGGTCGCGCTCAGCGGCGAGTTCTTCTAACTTCTTGGCGTCAAACATCGAGCAAAGCTCCTCAAAACTAACAAGCGTTCATTATGTGCTGGCTTCAATTGTAGCACACAGCGCGCTCTGTCACTCCACGTTGCCCGAAGGCGGACGCTGCTCAGGCGGCACGTAAGCGATCACGCGCAACGGCACAGCCTCAGATTCTTGCTGAGAGCCGTCAATCAGCCGCGCCCGCGCGATGATCGCGAACTCGCCCACTCGCAATTGCCACCACGCCCAATATGGCTCCGTCGTCGCTGTCGCGATCAACGTCTCCTGACCGTCGCTATCGCGCAGCCAATACGAGACCTCTTGCGTGCCGCTCGGCACAGCGGCTGAGAGCCTGACGCGCTGTGCATCGAACGGAATGACAGGCGTCAGCTGGAAGATGGTGTGCGGATCAGGCGTGAGCAGGCGCACTGCCGCGACCTGACGCGAGACTTCGCTCAGCGGCACAGGCGGCGGCTGGATGCCTTTGCGCGCCGCCCAAGCGCGCGCTTCTTGCGGCAAGACGAGGTAGACGCGCTCCCGCCTGAAGGACGGCGGCGTGTTCTCATCAGCCAATAAGCCTGTGCGCACGTCTATCGTGAACATCTGGTACAGATCGTCGTACTCGGTCGGAACAGTGCCGCGAATGAACCATTCCACGCGCCGCTGCGGACAGTACGGCGTTGGCAGCAAGCCTGAGAGCGCGCAAACTTCCGCCTGCACCAAGCCATCAGGTCGCTCAAAAGGCAGTTCAGGCTTATCTTTCAGCACCTCGCGCATGAATTCGTTCCAAATTGGACCGGCGCCGCTGACGCCGCTCACGTTGACCATCGGCTGATTGTTCGGATTGCCGACCCAGACGCCTGCCACCAATTGAGGCGTGTAGCCGACCGTCCAATTATCGCGGAAGTCGGTTGTTGTGCCTGTTTTCACAGCGGCAGGGCGACCAATGCCGAGCGGACTGCGCACGCCGAAAGATGGCATACGCGCCTCAGGATCGCTCAGGATGTCTGTGATCAGCCACGCCACGCGCTCGTCTATGACAGGCTCGGCAGGCGGCGGCTGCTGCCATTCGTAGAGCAGCTCGCCATCGGCTGTCTCAACGCGCAACAGCAAGCTGGTCGCAACTGGTCTGCCGTGATTGGCGAGCGCGGCATAGGCGGCGACCAGCTCGGTCAGGCGCACGTCGCCGCCGCCGAGCGCGATGGACAGATCGTAGCGCTCAGGATCGTTCAGCGTGGTGACGCCGAGCTGAGTCAGCAGGTTGATCAGCGCGCTCACGCCAACTTCTTCAAGCGCCACGACCGCCGGTATGTTGTAGGAAGACGCCAGTGCCTCGCGCACGGAGACCGGTCCGTGTTCCACCAAGCCGTAATTGTGCGGCGTGTAGCTCTCGCCGCGCCGCGTGACAAACGGCGTGGTCACGTCCAGCACCATCGTGGCAGGCGACCAAGGCTCAGCGCGATTTGGATCGAAGGTCAGGGCATATACGAACGGCTTGAGCGTCGAGCCAGGCTGTCGCGGCACAACTGCCATGTTGATCGCGCCGTCAATCTCGGCGTTGAAGAAGTCCACGCTGCCGAGCATGACCAGCACTTGTCCTGTGTGCGGATCGAGCGCGACTAAGGCGGCGCCTGCCGCTTGGCTGGACGGCTTATTGTCTCGATCAGTATTCAGCGCGGCGAGATGGCGCTTGGCGACCTGCTCAGCGACGCGCTGCCAATCCAGATCGAGCGTGGTGATCACGCGCAAGCCGCCTTCATACAAGCGCGTCGGAAAGTCGCGCTCCAATTGCCGCCAGACTTCCTGCACAAAATGCGGAGCGTTCATGGTGAACTTGCCTGAGCCATACTGCAGCGGCTCGGCATAGGCGAGATCAGCGGCGGCGCGCGTGATGTAGCCTGCCTCGACCATCAGATTAAGCACAGTGCGCTGACGCGCCTTCGCCGCTTGCGGATTGCGCAATGGATCGTGCAAAGCAGGCGATTGCGGCAAGCCTGCTAGAAGCGCCGACTCGGCGAGCGTCAGCTGACCGACATCTTTGCCAAAGTAGACTTCTGCTGCACTCTGCACGCCATACGCGAGATTGCCGTAATAGGTCTGATTGAGATAGAGCGCCAAAATATCATCTTTGCTATAGCGCGCCGCAAGCTGCACAGCTAGCACCATCTCGCGCAGTTTGCGGCGCAGGCTGCGCTCAGCGCGCTGTTGCGGATCGAGCAGCAGGTTGCGCACCACTTGCTGCGTGATCGTGCTGCCGCCGACGCGCACCTCGCCGCCCTGCAAGTTGATCCAAACTGCGCGCAAGATGCCGCCGAGATCGATGCCGATGCTCTGATAGAAATAGCGGTCTTCTGTGGCGATGGTCGCTTGGATGAGCGCCTCTGGAATCTTTTCGAGCGGCACGACGCGATTCCTGCCGCCGTGTGGATCGATCACTTCATAGAGCAAGCGACCGTGTCGGTCGTAGATGCGCGTGGAAGGCAACGCCAGGCCTGCTTGCAAGTCATCCAGCGACGGCAGATCGGCGAAGAGCCACCAGCACAGCGCGCCGAAGGCGACGCTGAGCAAGCCGAAGACGATGATCGCGATCTTCTGCCAACGGCGGCGATTTTTCCAGAATTGGCGCATAGCAGTTCCTCACAGGCTCTCTCAAGACTGCTGTGAGTATAGCGCATGCGCTGCACATCTGTTGGACGGCATAGCGCGCTTTGCCCTACGCTCGCGCGACGTGAATCGGCGCGCTTTTTGCGATATACTCGCTCACCACGTATATCGTTGAGAACAAGGTGTGCTGAACATGCCACGAATCTTCTTGCGCACAGCTGTGTTCCTCTCCTGCAGCGCTATCCTGTTCTTCGCCTGCGTGAGCGGCATTTTGCTCTCCAGCCTGCTCACGCGACCGATCTCGGCTGCGCAGCCTGCCGTCTCGCGCATTGTATACGGCTTGACGCTGCTGCCGAGCGGCTTCGATCCGCATATCAACGCTTCTGCCGAGCTAGGCATTCCGCTGCGCTCAGTCTACGATACGCTCGTCTACCGCGATCCGACCACGAAGGACTTCGTGCCAGGCTTGGCTGAGCGCTGGGAAATCTCGCCCGATGGCTTGGTCTATACGTTCTATCTGCGCCGCGATGTGCGCTTTCACGATGGTGAGCCATTCAACGCGCTGGCGGTCGCCGCGAACTTGGATCGCATCACAGCGCCTGAGACGCGCTCGCAGAAAGCTGTCTTCATGCTGGGCAGCTTCGAGCGCTACATCGTACTGGATGATTACACCATTCAGCTGGTGCTGAAGACGCCGTTCGCGCCGCTGCTCGATTCGCTCTCGCAAGTCTATCTCGGCATCGCCAGTCCAAAGGCGCTGCGCGAATACGGCACAGACCTATATCAGCTGCATCAGGTCGGCACAGGTCCATATCAGATGGTCGAGTTCATTCCTGGCGATTACATCTTGCTGCGCCGCAATCCAAACTATCGCTGGGCGCCTGCTTTCTACCGCGCGGATAATCCTGCGCCTGTCGAAGAGATTGAGTTCCGCTTCTTCACCGATCCTGCGACGCGCGCGCCTGCCCTTGAGAGCGGCGCCGCCGACATCATGGGCGAGCTGGCTCCGCTCGACGCGCTCGCCCTGGCGCGCCGCGACGATATCACGCTGCTGCCGCAGCCGATCCCTGGGATGCCGCTGCAATTCATGTTCAACACGCGCAAGGCGCCCACCGATCGGCTTGAGGTGCGCCGCGCCATCATCACGGCGACAGATCGCACAGCGATCATCGATTCAGTCTTTCAGCAGCTCTCGCCTGTCGCCTACGGTCCGCTGACGGCTGTCACG